>Ga0172380_10002462_pt1 | contig 28311 bp, 27 predicted proteins | sample Leawe162metaG_FD_119747 | JGI IMG/M metagenome (GOLD analysis project Ga0172380, IMG submission 119747) | Leachate microbial communities from a municipal landfill in Southern Ontario, Canada - Leachate well 162 metaG | ecosystem: Engineered > Solid waste > Landfill > Unclassified | place... | reverse complement strand
TTTTAAAGTGGCAAAGGCCTCTTTGTGTTTTTCGCCGAGCCAGAGGAAACGGGAGTCGGTGGTGATCTGAAAAGGTTTTTCCTTTAAGTTAAAGAACGCTCGATACATAGGATTTCGGGATTATCTCCTCACACATCTTTTATGCCCCAGATATCCCTGGCATACTCCCTGATAGTCCTGTCACTGGAGAATTTCCCCATACGGGATACATTCAGAATCGACTTCTCCGTCCAGGTTTTTTTATCACGGAAGGCAAAGCCGATTTTCTCCTGGCAGTCAAGATAGGATTCCAGATCAAGCAGAAGCAGATAAGGGTCATTTTCATTTAATAGATCATCAATTATGGACCGGAAAATTTCCCGGTCGCCATAACTGAACACACCATCCCGAATGCTGTCAACAATTCGTTTCACCACCGCGTTTCTTTCATAAACGGCGGCAGGGGTGCGGCTCTTATGCTGCTTCTCATATTCCGCTTCACTGGCGGTAAGGCCGAAAATAAAAATATTTTCCCTGCCCACCTCCTCCAGGATCTCGATATTGGCGCCATCCAGGGTGCCCACGGTAAGCGCCCCGTTCAGCGAAAACTTCATGTTGCCGGTGCCCGATGCCTCGGTGCCGGCGGTGGAAATCTGTTCGGAAAGATCCGCGGCCGGGATAATTTTCTCGGCGAGGGACACATTATAATTCGGGATGAACACCACCTTCAGTTTGCCCTCGACCCGCGGATCATTATTGACCACTTCGCCGATGGAGTTGATCAGCTTGATGATAAGCTTGGCCTTGCGATAGGACGGCGCGGCCTTGCCGGCAAAAATGATGGTGCGCGGGGTAACATGCTGCTCAGGCGCACTGATAATGCGGTGGTACAGGGCGATCACATGCAGGGCATTTAACAGCTGACGCTTGTACTCATGGATCCTTTTCACCTGCACATCAAACATGGAATCGGGATTGACATTGACACTGCAGACTTCCGAGATGATCCGGGCCAGACGTTTCTTGTTCTCAAGCTTTACCATCCGCCATTTTTTCTGAAAAGCCGGGTCCTTGGCAAACTCTTCCAGCCGGCGCAGCTCATCAAGATCGGTCACCCAGTCATGGCCGATTTTTCCGGAGATCAGGGCAGCAAGGGCGGCATTGCATTTCAGCAGCCAGCGGCGCGGGGTAATGCCGTTGGTCTTGTTATTGAATTTCCCCGGGTAAAGCTCATGGAACTCGCTGAAAATCCTTGTCTTAAGCAGATGGGTGTGCAATTCAGCCACGCCATTGACCGAATGGCTGCCGACAATGGCCAGATGCGCCATGCGCACCCTCTTGGTCTCCCCTTCGGCAATGATGGACATATCCCGCAGTTTCCTGGTATCACCGGGATACTTCTGGGCAAGCTGATCCAGAAAACGTTGATTGATCTCATAAATGATCTGCAGATGGCGGGGCAATACCCGGCCCATCAGCTCCACCGGCCAGGTTTCCAGGGCCTCGGGCATCAGGGTATGATTGGTGTAGGCAAAGGTCTTGGTGCTGATATCCCAGGCCTTTTCCCAGCTCAACCCCTCATTATCGAGAAAAATACGCATCAGCTCCGGAATGGCGATGGCCGGATGGGTATCGTTGAGCTGCACGGCGATCTGGTTGCTGAACTGCTCAAAGGAGATATTCTTTTTCTTATAGCGCCGCAGAATATCCTGAAAGGTGGCGGCGACAAAGAAATACTGCTGCTTGAGCCGCAGCTCCTGCCCTTCCCTGATTTCATCGGAGGGATAGAGCACCTTGGCAATGGTTTCCGAGATGACCTTGCTATGCACCGCCTGGATGTAATCGCCGGCATTGAAAATGCTGAGATCAAGTTCCCGGGAGGCCCTGGCGGTCCAGAGCCGCATGTTGATCACATGGCCGTTATTGAAGCCGGGCACCAGAATGTCGCAGGCCATGGCCATGACATCCTCGGTATCGACCCATTCCGAGCGGTAATTGCCGTTTTTGTCCAGATAATTGTAGACCTTACCGTAAAAATGGACCGGGAAAAGATAGGTGGACCGCTCAAACTCCCAGGGCGTGCCGTAACGCAGCCAGTTGTCCGGGGTTTCCACCTGATAGCCGTTGATCAGCTTCTGGTAAAAAAGGCCATACTCATAACGGATGCCATAGCCGTAGGCCGGGATTTTCAGGGTGGCGACCGAATCCATGAAACAGGCGGCAAGTCTGCCCAGGCCGCCATTGCCCAGGGCGGCGTCCTCTTCCACCTCCCTGATCTCCTCCAGGTCATAGCCGAGCTGTTCCAGGGCCTTGGAGACCTCACCCAGCAGACCCGTGTTGATCAGGGTATTGCCCAGGGTCCGGCCCACCAGAAACTCCAGGGACAGATAGTAGACCCTTTTGCTGTTCTTGGCATAAAAGTTCTTCTGGGTCTCAATCCATTTTTCCACCAGCACATCCCGCAAGGCGTAGGAGAGCGCCTTGTAAACGTCTCTCGGCCCCGCCCGCATGGGATCGCGCCCCTGGAAGCTCATCAGATGATGCTTGATCCTCTCTTTGAACTGCTCAGCCGTTCTGGAACTGAAAATCGTCGAATACGTCTGATTCTGGGTGGTGCCGTTGCCCGCATTTTTCATGTATTAGTCCATTTCCGTTAATATTGTCGAGAAGAGGCCAAGGAGTATCAACGTTAATTAGACTACAATGGCAAACAAGAAAAAATCAAATAAAATCAACGGGCAGACAAAAAGTGGCGGAGCCAGGCAAGGGCCTGTTCCCGGTTGGTGAACTTCCCTTCCACCTGGGCTTTTTCCACCTCGGCCAGGATCTCCCTGAAAACAGGCCCCGGTGCCAGCCCCAGCGCCAGCAAATCCCTGCCGGTCACCAGGCGCGGGCCGGCAAGCACGGGCTCCACCCGGGTTCTGCACACCTCCAGCACCTGGGTGTAAAGCGCGACAAGCTCCTCTTCCATGCCTTCAGGTTTTTCCGACCCCTGACCGGCCAGGCTGTCCGCCATGGCCAGCAGGAAAAGCCCGGGCAGTTCCTCGCCGGCCGCCTTGTAGATTTTCAGGCAGGCCCTGGCCGTCACCCCTTTTTTCCGGCGCACATTACTCAAATGAAAAGGCCACATGTGCAGGGCAATCAAGCGGCTGATCCGGTCAGACTTCTCCCGGCTCCAGCGCAGCCTCTTGGCAATTGCCGCCACAATTTCCACGCCGATGCGGTCATGGTTATAAAAGGTGATCCGCTGATCGATCAGGCGCAGGGCGGCCGGCTTGCCCAGATCATGAAAGAGCGCCGCCCACTTGAGCCAGATAATTCTCCTGCCGTGGGCCAGATACCCCGCCAGATCCTCCCCCTGGGACGGATAGAAATCAGCCGGCCGCGCGATAATCCGCTCCATCCCGCCCAGGGCCTCCAGGTTATGGGCCAGCACATCAAGATGATGGCTGGCAGGCTGGGTGATTCCCGCGCCCAGGCCCAGTTCGGGAAACAGCAGGGAGAGAACCTCCGCCCTGTCAAGCAGCACCGTGGCGGCAAAGGCCCGATGGCTTGCCATGATGCAGTCAAGCTCATAGGAGATGCGCTCCGGCGAGACCGTGGCAAGAAGCTGCCGAAAATCCATGATCCATTGCCAGGTGTGGGGTTCGATGACAAATCCGGTCTCGGCAAAAAAACGGAAGGCCCGCAGCAGCCGCAGGGGATCATCGGTCAAGGCTTCCGGCCCATGCAGGCGGATGATGCCGCCCTGCAGATCAGTCAGGCCGTCCGCCGGATCGATGATCAGCCGCCGGTCCGCCGCCGGGGCGGCCAGGTACTGGGAAAAAGGCAGGGCCAGGCTGTTGATGGTAAAATCCCTTTTCCGCAGATCCTGCCGTATGTCCCGGGCCCCTCCCCGGAAACCGGCGATATCCACCACATATTCCCCCCAGACCACCCGCGCCGTCTGCTCCTCTGCATCAAGCAGCACAAAGGCGGCCTGCAGCTCCCGGGCCAGCGCCTCGGCAAAATCAAGGGCTGAGCGGGAAACGGCCAGATCAAGATCCCGGGCCGCAACTCCTCGCAGCCAGTCCCGCACCGTGCCGCCGACCACAAAGACATCCGCCTCAAAACGGACAGCCATGGCCTGGATGGCTTGACAGAGGCGGTCAGGATAATTTTTCTGCATATGGTCTCCGGACATGGTTCACAGGAGGGAAGAAATTGCCCCGAGGGATGTCTCCAGGCGGCAGCAGACATCGTGGATATGAATACTCTCCAGGCTCAGCGACTCGATGATGACCCCGGTGTCCCCCGGCAATACGGGGCCGAACATCCGACCCACGCTGCGTGCCGTCTCCCGCACCGCATCCTCGGCAAACTGGGGATGGAGGTGGGATTTCAGGACAATCTCCGCCTCATCCGGCCTTTTCAGCAGATCCTGGGTCAGATGCAGGGAATTTTCCAGACAGGCCAGCAGCTCCTGATAAGCCGGCGCCTCACCAGCTCCGCGCAGATGGAGCCAGGTCTGGGAACGTTGGGAATGGGTGGGCATGGGACACTTGCCGCGCTCCGTGAAGACATCGAGATTATAGACCTGAGTGCAGGGGCAGGAGGTGATATGGCAGACCCCGATGCCGTTTGACACGGTGATCCCGGCGGGGTCATCCCTGCTGATCACGGCTTCCACCCTGACCAGCAGCGGGTCCACCGAAACCTGCCGGCTGATTTTTGACTGGCGCAGCAGCGGGCGCTTACCGGTAAGGCTCACCCGCGCCGTACTACCCCGTTGCCGCTCAACCACCTTTTCCACCAGGGCCCGGGCATAATGGCTCAGCCGGGCAAATGGCCGCTCGTGCAGTTCGGCCACGGCCTGCTCCAGGCGGGACATATGGATGCCCCGGGTCCGGCCCGGCAGGTCCACGGTGATGGCGGCGGTAAAGGGAAGACGGCCCTCCGGCAGCAGGACCCACACCGTTTTGCCGGCAATGCCCACCGCATCCAGAGGGATGGCAAACGAAGGGGCCTGTTCCGGCACATCCGTGCCTGCGGCAAGGACCCTGGCATGGGTTTGCCGGTCAATCAGGGCCGGTTGCCCGTCAATGCGTATTTCCCGTGGCAAATTGTTTTCTCCCAAATTATCTGCTCTTTTGATGAATTCGTATTTATGCCCCTTGCGGGTAAAAAGTCTGTTTTCAGTTTTTACGAGTCCTTCTCGTTTCAATGGTTTTCCTGGCCAGGGGGAAAGCAGGCCGCCGCTTCCCTGATCCTGCCGTCCTGGATGCATTCGATGTACTCCTGGGCCCTGGGCAGCATGTCGTCAAGATATGCCCCGATCTCCTTGGCCGTGGCAGTGGTCAGGGTCTGACTGAACAAACACTTTCTTTCCCCGCCGCCGGTGGAAGGCAGACCGAAATCCTCCAGCAGATGGCGGGTGGTCATCACCTCCTCAAAGTCATCATAGACCGGGAAGCGGACGGAGAGGCCGAACTGGGCGGAAAATTTGGCAATCTTCTCCATGAACAGCGGCGTCTGCTCCGGATAGTGACTCTGCTTTTTGCTATAGCCGGCCACAGCCGCCGGAATCAGATGCTCGTTGCAATAGAGAATGGCCCTGATGTGCATGGCAAGTTTGCAGGCCACGCAGACCAGATTCTTCCCCCCGTAACGGGGCATGAACTCTTCATAGCGATCAAGCCACAACCCCTGAAACAGGCGGCCCATGTCAAGCTCCACCAGCTGGGCCTCGGGCATTTCCTCGAGGGCGGGAAAACGTCTGGCCAGGATACCCTTGGCCGTCTCGAAGCGGCTGCGGGTAAAATCAGGGAAACGGCCCATGCCGTTTAGCATGTTGAGCAGATGAATACGTCTCGGCCGCGGCAGATCGGGGTGATGGCCGGCCGTGGCCAGGGCGTAGAGGGCCAGGGAATCCGTGCCCCCGGAAAAGAGTATGGCAAGCTCCTGTTTATGCATTTTCCTCCTCGTAACCGACTTGATAATGGACAAAAATCTCCCCGCTGGGCTGGGGCCGGCAGGAGAGAAGTTGCAACGACAGCAGGGGACTGCCCAGCGCCGCCGGGCCATCGGCCAGGCTGGCGGCCTGTTTATCGCCGGAGAGCTTCGGGGTGAGCGTCACCCGCAGTTCATCCACCACCCGCTGCCGCAGGGCGGAGTAATTGAGGATGGCCCCGCCTTCAATAAGCAGGGAGCGGGCTCCCCGGCGTTCAAGCTCCGCGATTGCCGCGGCAAGGGATAAACCGCCGGGTCCCGCGGGGAGTGTGACAACCTCGGCCCTGCCCGCCAGCCGAGCCGAAAGATCGTCATGGCGCTGCGCCGCGGTAAAAACCAGGGGCGCCGGACCACTGGCAAAGACCTTTTTGCCCTGCACCGGAATATCCCCGGAGCAGGTGATGAAGGCGCGCAGCCGCTGCGGCAGCATGCCGCCCGTGCCCCGCATCTCCGGATCAGCATGGCGCAGGGTACCGCTGCCCAGCAGGCTGGCATCCGTTTCATCCCGCATCTGCTCAAGAAAGCGGCGATCCAGCCCGCTGCCCAGGGGCGCTGGACTGATGCGGCCACACAGGGTGATGGCGGCGATCATGATGACCCTCATGGCCCTCTCTTATTAATGCAACTTTCTGAGTTGTGGTAACATGTTGAAATTAAATTGATATTCCCATGGTCACCGCAGCTTGTTTCCAAAGAATTCAGCAGCCAGAAATCAGGAGCCAGAATAAAACGTAATAAAATCAACCATTCTGTCTCCTGTCTCCTGTATCCTGAATTCATTAAAGCTGAACCAGGCCAGGTTATTAAAAATTATCTTTATGAGATTTTCCTTTTTCAGTATATAAGCATGGAAAAAAAGCGCAACGCCAAAGAGGAGTTTCATGCACATATCACGCGTCAGTATCAGCCATATCGATTTTTCCGATGACAGTTTTTCCCTGGTCCCGCCTTTCCTCCCCAGCCTGGTCCCGGCTGCGCTGGTGGAATCGGTCAGACGCTGCGGCATTCTCCACCCGCCGGTGGTCAGAGAAAAATCAGCCTCCTCGTTTACCATCGTGACAGGCAAAAAAAGACTGCTTGCCGCCATCGAGATCTTTGGCGGGGCCTCCTGTGACTGCCTCAAGCTGACTGAAAAAACCGACGGGATCGACGTGCTGGCCATCTGCCTGGAAGACGCCCTGCTTTCCCGCCCCCTGACCCCGGTTGAACGGGCGGTTTTTTTCCACAAGGCCCTGGCCCTGATCGATGAGCAGGAACTGGCCGCCCGCTTCCTGCCGCTCATGGGCCTTTCCCCATCCGTTTATCATATTCAGCGGGACCTCAGGCTGCTGGATCTTGAGGAACCCCTGGTCCTGGCCCTGCACCAGGGCATACTGGACGACAAGGTGGCCTATGAGCTGGGGAAACTTTCCTTCAGCGACCGGCTGGCCCTGTTTGAGGTGATCAATACCCTGCATCTCTCCCTGGGCAACCAGAAAAAACTGGCCATTACCTGCCGGGAACTTGCGGCCCGCAACAATACCACCATCTCCGCCCTGCTGCACAAACGGGAGGTGGATGACATCATCAATCACGGGGAGGCAAACTCCCCGCAGAAAACAGCCAACCTGATGAAATGGCTCAGCGGCGAGCGGTTCCCGCGGCTCAGCCAGGCGGAAAAAGAATTCCAGCACTTTATCGCCGGGCTTGCCCTGCCCGACCAGGCCCGGGTTGAACACAGCCCCTCCTTTGAAAAGGACGAACTCATCTTCACCCTCTCCTGCGCCAACCGGCAGGAATTTCTGGCGATCTGGCAAAAAATCAAGGATCTTGCCCCCCCTGGCCAAGAAAGGAAAGCCACCCCATGAATCACTTTCTCAGCAAACTCGCCACCCTCGCTGTTGCCCTGCTTTTTTTTCTCGCCCCGCATCAGGCCCTGGCCGGGCCGGTGGTGCTTTTTGACCAGTCCCATGGCCAGCGGTTTCTGGTGGAGGCAAACCGCCCCCTGGACCTGTCCGGCCTGGCAGGGGTCTTTGCCGGGCAGGGCGCCGAGATCAAAACATCCACCTTCCCCATCAGCGATAGCGTACTGCGGGGGGTTAATGTGCTCATTATCTCCGGACCTTTTGCCCCCATCACCCCGCCCGAGGTGCTGGCCATCATGAAATTCGTTTACCATGGCGGCAAACTGGCAATCATGGCCCACATCTCCCAGCCGCTGATGGGGCTGCTGCCCCAGCTGGGGATCGCCATGTCCAGCCTTGCTGTTTCCGAACAGGAAAATATCCTCGGCGCCAGTGACAAGGAATTCATGGTCAAGGACCTGGCTCCCCATCCCCTGACCCTGGGGCTGAAAAGCTTCAATATTTACGGCGGCTGGGCCCTGCTGGAAAAAAATAAGGACATCACCGTCATTGCCCGCACCAGCCCTAAGGCCTGGGTTGACCTGGACCAGAACGGCCGGCTCAGCGGCAAGGACGCGGTGCAGGCCTTTGCCATGGTGCTGGCCGGCAGAATCGGCTCCGGCGTCTTCGCCGTGTTCGGCGATGATGCGATTTTCCAGAACCGCTTTCTCCAGAACGGCAACCTCACCCTGGCCAGAAACCTGGCGGCATGGTTCTGCGCCAGGGGAGAATCAATCTAAGAGCGCCCCAGCCCTTCCTGCCCGCCCTGCCCCGCTCCGGCCCTGACGCCTCGGGCCGGGCTGGGCTTTTGCCTGGCTGCCCAGCCTTGGCAGCCGATAGCCGCCAATTATCCCCTCTCCGGCACGGTAATCCTGATAAAAAAATGATGCGCTCATTTGACTAATTCATTCGATTGAATTATTGTCTGATCATGGATGAATAAAGGAGAGAGTTTATGGCTCAAACGACACGTGCAAAATCAGCGCCCGCCCCCGGCACCACCCGCCGCCGGCTCATCGAAGCCGGCCTGGATATCTTCGGGGAGCATGGGTACACCGGGGCCACCACCCGGATGATCGCTGACCGGGGCGAAGTAAACCTGGCCGCCATTCCCTATCATTTCGGCGGCAAGGAAGGCCTGTACGGTGCGGTCATCGGCCATATCATCACCACGGTGCGCGGCCAGCTCGACCCGGTCCTGGGTGAGATCGAGGCGCGCCTCGGCCAGGGGAGACCGGAGCCGGGCGAAGCCCAGGAACTGCTGCAAAAATTCCTGGGCCGGCTGGTCGATTTTGTCGTCGGCTCAAAAGAGGCGCCGCGCTTCAGCCGCATCATTCTGCGGGAGCAGATGTCGCCGAGCAGCGCCTATGACCAGATTTATGAGGGCATCATGCGGCCCATCCTGATCATGGCGGCTACCCTGCTGGCCGTGATCACCGGGCGGCAAGACGGGCCGGACCGGGAGACCCAACTGCGCGCCTTTGTGCTGATCGGCCAGATCATGGCCTTTCGTTTTGCCCGGGAAACCCTGGTCCGCAGTCTGGGGCTGGAGGGCTACAGCCCGGGCGAGACGGCGGAAATCAACAGGATTATCCTGGAACAGACCGAGGCCATGCTTTTCGGCCTGCAACACCGGTCCGGTTCAGCAACTGATTGAGGCGAAAGGGATCGAATATGAAGAAAAGAGTGATTCTCCTACTGGTGATAGTGCTGGCCGCGGCCGGCGTTTTCGCTTACCGCACCCTGCATAACGGGAAGACCGAGGCAGGAGAGCTGACCCTGTACGGCAACGTGGACATCCGCAAGGTGGATCTCGGCTTCCGGGTGGGCGGCCGCCTGGCCGAGGTCCTGGTCGAAGAGGGGGACCGGGTGCAGGCAGGCCAGATCATCGCCCGGCTGGATAATATCCCTTACCGGGATGAGCTGCAGCTGGCCCAGGCCCAGCAGGAGCAGGCCGCCGCGGTGCTGAAAAAAATGGAGGCCGGCACCCGTCCCCAGGAAATCGCCCAGGCCGAGGCGTTGGTGCGGGAACGCCAGGCCTCGGTGCAGAACCTGCAAACCGAATACCAGCGGCTGAAAAACCTCATCGAAAGCGGCGCGGTTTCCCGGCAGTCCTTTGACAATGCCAGTGCCGCCCTGGACGAGGCCGCGGCGCGGCTGGCCACGGCCAGGGAGGGGCTGAATCTCGCCAGGGAAGGGTTCCGCAACGAGGATATCGAGGCGGCCCGCGCCGATCTGGACGCGGCCAAGGCAAGGCTGGCCGGCGCCGGCACCCGGCTGGCCGACACCGAAATCAAGGCCCCCCAGCAGGGAATCATCCTGACCAGGGTGCAAGAACCCGGCGCCATTGTCGGCAGCGGCCAGACCGTGCTGACCCTGTCCCTGGACACCCCGCTGTGGATCCGGGCCTATGTGGAGGAACCGGATCTGGGCCTGGTCTATCCGGGCATGCCGGCCCAGGTCTTTACCGATTCCGCCCCGGACCGGCCCTATCAGGGGCAGGTGGGCTTCATTTCCCCGGAAGCGGAATTCACCCCGAAATCGGTGCAGACCGAAGAACTGCGCACCCGCCTGGTCTATCAGCTGCGCATCATCGCCGACAATCCCGATCACGGCCTGCGCCAGGGGATGCCGGTAACGGTCCGGCTCACGGCAAAAGAGCGGCGGAAGAGTTCGGAGTAAGCTTATGGAGCATGCACCCGTTGTTATCCAGGGGCTGGCTTACTCCTTCGGCAGCAGCCAGCCCCCGGCCCTCGACGATCTGTCGGCCGTCATCCGTCCCGGCGCGGTAACCGGTCTGGTGGGGCCGGACGGGGCGGGCAAGACCACCCTCATCCGCCTGATGGCCGCTCTGCTGCTCCCCGGCAGGGGCAGCATCAGCATCTTCGGCCTGGACACCCGCAGGGAACCCACCGAGCTGCACCGGATCATCGGCTACATGCCGCAGAAATTCGGCCTGTACGAGGATCTGTCCGTCATGCAGAACCTGCGCCTGTACGCGGATCTGCAGGGGGTGATTGGCAGCGCCCGGCAGCAGGCCTTCGGGCGGCTGCTGGCCTTCACCGGACTCGTGCCGTTTCAGAGCCGCCTGGCCGGGCGGCTGTCCGGCGGCATGAAGCAGAAACTGGGTCTCGCCTGCGCCCTGATCCGCAAACCCCGGCTGCTGCTGCTGGATGAGCCCAGTGTCGGCGTCGACCCGGTGAGCCGCCGGGAGCTGTGGCGCATGGTGCAGGAACTGGTGAACGAGGAGATGGCGGTCATCTGGTCCACCGCCTACCTGGACGAGGCGGAGCAGTGCGATGAGGTGCTGCTGCTCAACCAGGGCAAGCTGATCTTTGCCGGTCCGCCCCGGGAGTTGACCAAACGGGTCATTGGCCGCTGCTTCCAGATCCGCAACATGAGCGGCAACCGGCGCCTGGTCCTGGCCAACGCCCTGCAGCGGCAGGAGGTGCAGGATGGCATCGTCCAGGGCGAGAATGTGCGCATCGTCTTGCGCAATGGTGCTTCCCCGCCGGAGCTGGCGGCTCTATCCGCCGGTCCCGAGGCCAAATTGGCAGCGGTTGCCCCGCGCTTTGAGGATGCCTTTGTGGATATCCTGGGCGGCGGCCCCGGCGGCACCTCGGTGCTGGCCGCCGCCATGGCACAGGTCAAGGATGACGGACTGATAACGGTGGAGGCCCAGGGACTGACCAAGCGCTTCGGCGATTTCACCGCGGCCCGGGATATCACCTTTGCCATCAAGCGGGGTGAGATCTTCGGCCTGCTCGGCCCCAACGGCGCCGGGAAATCTACCACCTTTAAAATGATGTGCGGTCTGCTGCGTCCCTCGGCCGGCATCGGCCGGGTGGTGGGCCTGGACCTGCAGCAGGCCCCTGGCCAGGCCCGCTCCCGCCTGGGCTACATGGCCCAGAAATTTTCCCTGTACGGGGATCTCTCCGCCCGCCAGAACCTGGAATTCTTTTCCGGGGTTTATGGCCTGGCTGGGGCAAAGCAGAAAGAGACCGTGGCACGCATGATCGACATCTTCAATCTCGGCCCCCATCTGAAAGTGGCGGCCAGGGAGCTGCCCCTTGGTTTCAAGCAGCGCCTGGCGCTCAGCTGCGCCGTGATGCACGAGCCGGCCGTGCTGTTTCTCGATGAACCCACCTCCGGGGTCGATCCCCTCACCCGCCGGGAATTCTGGACCCACATCAACGGCCTGGTGGAACGCGGGGTAACGGTGCTGGTGACCACCCATTTCATGGACGAGGCCGAGTACTGCGACCGCATCGGCCTCATCTACCGCGGCCAGATGATCGCCGCCGGCACGCCGGACGAACTCAAGGGCAGCACCGCGAACGCGCAGCTGCCCGATCCCACCCTGGAGGATGCCTTTATCGAACTGCTCCACCGCTGGGATGACAAATCCAGGGAGGCGGCATGAAAGACCGGCTGCGCCGCATGAAGGCCCTGATCGTCAAAGAGTTCGTGCAGGTGGTGCGCGACCCGAGCAGTCTGCTCATCGCCTTTGTCCTGCCCATGATTCTGCTCTTTCTGTTCGGCTACGGGGTTTCCCTGGACGCCAAACGGTTGCAGATCGGCGTGGCCGTGGAAGACAGCGGCGAAGAGGCAGCCTCACTTGCCGCCTCGTTTCTGGCCAGCCCCTATTTCGAGGCCCGCATCAGCCGCGACGCCAGGGTGCTGGAGGCCGATCTGCTTGCAGGCCGCTCCCGCGGCATCGTGGTCATTGCCAACGATTTCTCCCGTAGGCTCCACACCACCGGCACAACGGCTGCGCTTCAGGTCATCAGCGACGGCAGTGAAACCAACACGGCAAACTATGTGCAGAATTACGCCCAGGGAGTGGTCTCCACCTGGGCGACCCTGCAGCAGCTGAAACAAGGCAACAGCAACGTGACCGGGCCGCGGCTGGTGCCGCGCATCTGGTTCAACCCGGAGCTTGAGAGCCGCGACTCCCTGGTGCCCGGGGCCATTGCCATCATCATGGCCATCATCGGCACCCTGCTCACCGCCCTGGTGGTGTCCCGGGAGTGGGAACGGGGCACCATGGAGGCGCTGATGGCCACCCCGGTGGGCATTGCCGAGGTCATCATCGGCAAACTCATCCCCTATTTTCTGCTGGGCATGGTGGCCATGCTGGGCAGCGTAGCCATTGCCGTGTTCCTGTTCAAGGTGCCCTTCCACGGCTCCGTGGGCGCCCTGCTCCTCACCTCGGTGGCCTTTCTGCTGGCCGCCCTGGGCCAGGGGCTGTTGATCTCCACCCTGGCCAAAAACCAGTTTGTCGCGGCCCAGGTCGCCATGATCACCGGCTTTCTGCCGGCCTTTCTGCTGTCCGGCTTTATTTTTGAGATCGCCTCCATGCCCCTGCCCATCCGGGGCCTTACCCACATCATTCCGGCGCGCTATCTGGTGACCAACCTGCAGACCCTGTTCCTGGTGGGGGATGTCTGGAATCTGCTGCTGCCCAATGTGCTTATCCTGCTGTTGCTTGCCGGGGCGCTGTTCTTCATTACCGCCCGCAAAACCGCCAAACGCCTGAGGTGAACCATGTTCAGCCGCATCCGCGCCCTGATTATCAAGGAACTGCTGGCCATCCTGCGGGATAAGAAGAGCCGCTTCGTGCTCATCGTCCCTCCCCTGGTCCAGCTCTTCGTCTTCTCCTTTGCCGCCACCCAGGAGGCAAAGAACCAGACCCTGGCCATCCTGAACCTGGACCACGGCAAACAGGCCCTGACCCTGGCCCAGAACTTTGCCGCCGCAGCCACCTTCAGCCGGGTCCTTCACCTGACCGGCGCGGCAGAGGTGCCGCCGGTCATCGAGGAGCAGCAGGCCATTGCCGTGCTGTGGATTCCCGAGGATTTTTCCCGCAATATCGAAAACGGGCAGCTGGCCGAGGCAAGCTTTATTCTGGATGGCCGCAAGACTAATACGGCGGGGATCGTCCAGGGCTATGCGCAACGCATGATGAATGACTTTCAGGCAGGCCTTGCCGCCGGCGGCCGGCCAGAAGGAGCCAGACTTGTGGTGCGCAACTGGTTCAATCCCAATCTCGATTTCAGGTGGTATACGGTGCCGAGCCTGGTATGCATCCTCACCACCCTGATCAGCCTGCTGGTCACCGGCCTGTCCGTAGCCCGGGAGCGGGAGATGGGCACCTTTGACCAGCTGCTGGTTTCGCCGCTGCACCCCCTGGAGATCCTGGTGGGCAAGGCCGTGCCGGCGCTTATCATCGCCATGGCTGAAGGAACCTTCATGGTGCTGGCCGCCGTGTTTCTCATGCGGGTGCCGTTCAACGGTTCCCTGCCGCTTCTTTACGCCAGCATGGCGGTGTTTCTCCTGGCCATCATCGGCGTCGGGCTGTTTATCTCGTCGCTGTCCATGACCCAGCAGCAGGCGATCCTGGGGGCCTTCGTCTTCCTGGTGCCGGCGGTCATCCTGTCCGGTTACGCCAGCCCCATCGAAAACATGCCCCCGTGGCTGCAGACCATCACCCTGGGCAATCCCCTGCGTTACTTCATGACCATCGTCCGGGGTATCTTTCTCAAGGACATCACCGCCGTCCTGGTCTGGCAACAGACCTGGCCCATGGCCGTCATCGCCGCGATTACCCTCTCCACCGCCACCTGGCTCTTCAAGAAACGGATGGAATGAGAGAACCGGCAGCAGCGGGGAACAAACAGCCGCCAACCCCGTCTGCCGCCCCGGCTAACCCCGCCAGAAACTGACCGGTAACAGGCCAGATCCTGGGCCATTTCACCTCATTATCGGGCAAAAGCCCAACCATCCCATTGGTCCGCGCCAACCCTTTCGGGCTAACCTGCTTTAATCAAAAGAAAAAAAATAAAACCACAACGTGGTACCGTAATTGCTTTAACACTGAACAGATGAAAAAAACTTGAGGCGGGATAACTGACACCCGCAAAGAGGCCTATCATGAAAGCAGCGCATCCCGAGTTGTCCAGCGGCAATGACGGCAGGCGGCTCAAGATAAAAGACCGCACCCTGGCCATCCTGGATCTGGCCATCCCCTTTCATATCATCCAGATCGACGAAACCGGCCTTGTTTTCCGGTATGTCGGCCACGAGCAGTGGTTCAAAAACCCGGACAGACTGGATGTGGTCTATGAAGGGATGAACCTGCGGAATCTTCCTGTCCGGACTGTTGGCGATTACCGCATCCCAACGGATATGGTGCGGACCAGATACCATTGTGTCACCTTCAACCAGCTTTCCCCTGCCCAGACAAAGCAGCTGAACCAATTCATCGGCCACTGCGTCCAATAAAATCGGGCCCGGTCGTGAACCGCCCCTCCGCCCCTGCCGCCAGCCAACCCGCCTGGGACGGCGCCCTAGCTTTTTTCAGCGATATAATTATCGAATTTTTATTTCATTAATGCTAATAAGCAAGGGATGGCGATTTGCTCCATCACCGGCGCAGGCCAAAAATTCCCATGCCCCATTAAGCTAAAATGAAAGCCACAGCGCAAGACAGACCCGAAATCCCCCCCGGCCAATGCCTGACAACCGTCAATTTGCGGGAGGTGGTCCGGGCCAAATACCGGGGAGCCTTTTTTCACCGCAATTTTTGCTCATAAAAACTGATCACTGCCCGACAGGTGCGCCATGCGACGCTTAAAACATCTTTTTGAGAAAAATAAAAAATGGGCGGCAAAGACTACGGAAGCAGACCCCGGCTTCTTCGCCAGACTGTCCAAGCAACAGAGTCCCGAGTATTTATGGATCGGCTGCGCCGACAGCCGCGTGCCGGCAAATCAGATTGTCGGCCTGGTGCCGGGGGAGATATTCGTCCACCGCAATATTGCCAATGTCGTCGTCCATACCGACTTGAACTGCCTGTCAGTCATCCAATATGCCGTTGAGGTGCTGAGAGTCAAACATATCATTGTCTGCGGCCATTATGGCTGCGGCGGCATCAAGGCGGCCCTGGAAAGCAAGGAACATGGCCTGATTGATAACTGGCTGCGGCACATCAAGGATGTTTACCGCTTTCACCAGGAAAAAATCGAGGCCCTGGAAAATGAGGCGGACAGATTCAAACTACTCTGTGAACTGAACGTGGTGGAACAGGTGGCCAACGTCTGCCACACCACCATTGTGCAGAATGCCTGGAAAGCCGGGCGGGAGCTGGCGGTCCATGGCTGGGTCTACGGTCTGGAGGACGGCATCATCAAAGATTTACGCGTCTGCATCACCGGACTCGACGAAATATCCGAGATCCACCGCATGAAATAGGCCAGGGGCGCATAGCCGCCCGTCTCAGGCCACCTCCGTGGTAAACCGGGCGGCCTTGCTGTAAAATTTCTCGACATATTCCCGCACCATCCGCCGGGCGGAGAATTGGGCCGCCGTGCTTTTGATGGCATTCTTCATCACTTGCACCCAGCCGGTGGGAATACCATCCTCGTTCACCTGATAGTAAAGAGGGATAATTTTTCCCTCCAGCACCTGATACAGTGAATCCGCATCGATTTTGTCACGCAGGCCTTCAATGTGCCCGCCGTCAAACGACCAGCCGTTCTCTCCGTTATAGGCCTCCAGCCACCACCCGTCAGGGATGCTGCACTGCGGCACCCCGTTGAGCGAGGCCTTCATGCCGCTGGTGCCGCAGGCCTCCATGGGTGAAACGGGGTTGTTCAGCCAGACATCGACCCCGTGCACCAGGTACTGGGCAACCTGTTCCCCGTAATCCTCCACAAAGGCGATCCTGCCGTTAAAATCCGGATTGCGGGCCGCGTTGAAAATTTTCTGCAGCATGAGTTTGCCGGGATCATCCGCCGGATGGGCCTTGCCGGCAAAGATAATCTGGATCGGCTGCTGCTGGCTGCCGATCAGTGCCCTCAGCCGCTGCTCATCCTGCAGAATCAGGTCGGCCCGTTTATAGGTGGCAAATCTTCTGGCAAAGCCGATGGTCAGCACCGAGGGGTCGAGCAGGGTACCGCAGGCCAGGGCCACTGAGGGATGTGAGCGGTCATTGGTCCACCGTTGCCTGGCCCGCTCCCGGATAACGTTGAAAAGCTTTATTTTCAGCCAGACGTGGGTTTTCCACAGCTCTTCATCCGGGATCTCATCAATCAGTTCCCACAGATAGGGGTTGTCATGATCCGCCTGCCAGTCCGGCCCCAGATATTTGTTGAAAAGAAGCTCCATTTTCGGCTCGATCCAGGTGGGGACATGCACCCCGTTGGTGACAAAGTCAATGGCAGCCCCCTCCTTGGCCTCCCCGGCCCAGAGCCCCTGCCACATCCGGTTGGCGACCTCCCCGTGTTTGCGGCTGACGCCGTTGCGGCAGCCGGACAGGCGCAGGGCGAACGCCGTCATATTAAAACCTTTATTCGGCTCTTCAGGATGCACCCCCAGATTGAGGAAGGTATCCCGATCCATCTGCAGAGAGGGCCAGAAGTCACGGAAATATTTGTCCATCAACGGAAAAGGGAAAACATCATGGCCGGCGGGCACCGGCGTATGGGTGGTAAAAACCGTGGTCTGCCGCACGTTTATGAAGGCCTCCTCCTTGGAGAAGCCGTTTTGCAGACGGTCCCGCAGCCTCTCAAAAAGGGCAAAGGCGGCATGCCCCTCATTGAGATGGACGATGGAGTGCTTGACATGCAGGGCCTCCAGCACCTCCATGCCGCCGATGCCCAGGACAATCTCCTGCCGCAGCCTCTGTTCCAGGTCGCCGGTGTAGAGCCTGGCGGAAATCCCCCGGTTCCAGGGATCATTTGCCTCGATGTCCGTATCGAGCAGATAGAGCGGCACCCGGCCCACCTCGACCTTCCACACCCCCACATAAATGGGCGGTTCGACCACCGGCACCTGCACGATCAGATGGTTGCCGTCAGCGTCGAGAACCTTGGCAATCGCAGCCTGATTGCGGTCAAGCCGGGTGCTGACATTTTCCTGCCAGCCCGATTCACTGATCCGCTGGTTGACATACCCTTCCGGATACATGAATCCCACGGCAATGAGCGGCACGTTCAGATCGCTGCACTCCTTGAGGAAATCCCCGGCCAGAAACCCCAAGCCCCCGGCATAAAAGGGCAGGGAGCGGTGCAGGCCGTATTCGGCGCTGAAATAGGCGATGGTCACCGGAGAGGAACCGCCGGCGCCAGGGAAAAAAGAACAGGACCGGTTAGCCATGTATTTGCGGTAGCGGGACATGACCAGATCATAGTAGCGCATATAATCCGGCTTTTTCGCCGCAGCCTCCAGCACCTCCCGGGGCAGATCCCGCAGCATTTTGTCCGGGTTGTGCACACTGGCCTTCCAGGCCTGGCGGTCGATCATTTTATAGAGCATGCGGGCCGCAGGGTTCCAGCTCCACCAGAGATTCTCGGCCAGATCGGCAAGCCCGCTCAGCCGGGCGGGAAGATTGGGAAACTCCATGGACACATTGTGATTATTCACGGCAGGCAATCCTCTCTTGCGCAAAGACTGCAGACGTAGATCCGGCGATCTCCGCGCGGCTCAGGTAAATGGCATCCTTCACTTGCCTTCAGGTTTTCCATGCCGCGGCGCAGAGGCGGGATCTCTCCGCCCCGCAGCAACCAACCATATCCGGCGATGAACCGCAGACAGACTCCAGGGTCTCCCCCAGACCAAATACCGCGGCAACCACAAATCCCGTCACAGGCGCCGCCTGAGTTCCTCCAGCTCCTCGAGCAGATCGAGAATCAGGGCCGCCCCCGGCAGATTGACCCGGAGATCCTGCTGGAGACGCAAGGCGACCTGCACGCGGCGGACCTCATAACACCGGAAACGCCATTCACCGGGCACCCTGCCCTGGGGCTCAAGCAGTCCTTCATCGATCATATCGACAATGGTTTCCGCGCTGATACCGCAGATTTCACACAATTCTTCGAGAGAAAGCCTGGCCTGATCGTCAAGGATCATGCCGGTCAGCGGCTGAAACAGATAATTTTCATCTCTTTTTTTGGCCATATCTCAGACTCCAAGAGCGCTGCGCGGATTCATCGGCATGACGGCCGCCATTTTTTCATAGATTTCCCTTGCTGCCTCCGAGTCAGCCCTGGGCACCACCACCTTCAGCACCACGAACTGGTCGCCCGGGGTTGTGCCGGGCAATCCCCTGTTTTTCAGACGCAGCTTCTGCCCGGACTGGGAACCGGGGGGAATTTTCATCTCCACCCTGCCGTCCAGGGTCGGCACCGGCACCGTGGCGCCAAGCGCCGCCTCCCACGGGGTGATCGGCAGTTCCAGATAGATGTCCTTTTTGTCCGGCTTAAACAGCGGATGGGGGTGAAAGGCGACCTCGATATAGAGATCCCCCCGGGGACCGCCGCCCATGCCCTGCCCCCCCTGCCGGGCCAGACGAATGGACTGGCCTGCCATGATCCCCTTGGGAATGCGCACGTTCAACGTATGCGGCAGCGCCACCAGCCGGCCCGTCGCATCCACTTCGGTAAGCTGCAGGGTAATGGTCTGCACCGCACCGGTAAAGGAATCCTCAAGATTGATCATGATCTTGGCATGGTGATCCTCGCCTTTAGCCCGCATGCCGCCGCGGCGCCCATGGAAACTGCTTCCCATACCGGCCCGGCCGAACAGCTCCTCAAAAAAATCGCTGTAATGGCCCGAGGCATCGCCGAAACCGCCGCCGCTGAACTCAAAACCGGCATTCCAGTCAGGCGGTGGACGGAACTCCTGCCCCTCCTGCCAGCGGGTGCCGATGTGGTCATAGGCCGTTCTTTTTTCCGGGTCCTTCAATACCTCATAGGCCTCGCCGATTTCCTTGAAATGTTTTTCCGCATCCGCAGCCTTGTTGACATCCGGATGATATTTGCGGGCCAGCTTCCGGTAGGCCCTTTTGATTTCATCCTGGCCGGCGTCCCTCGCCACCCCAAGGGTCTTATAATAATCCTTATATTCCATGCCTTCCTCGTAATCCTTATCCGCTAAAAGACGGGTCAGCCTCGCCAGTTTTCATAAAAACATCGCCGAGCATGATCCGGGCATCGGCAATGACGCATCCCTCCCCGGAACAGAGCAGGGGGTTCAGATCAATCGACTCGATATAGGGAACCAGGTCCTGCACCAGCCCGGCGAAAGCAACCAGCACCCGGGCCAGCTCCTCCTTATTGATCGCCTCCTTGCCGCGGTAACCGGACAGCAGCCGCCCGCCCTTCAGCTCATGCAGCATGGAGTGGACATCCGCCGGGGTCAGGGGAGCCATCCTGATGGCCACGTCACCATAGATCTCCACACTGGTGCCGCCGATGCCCAGCAGAATAACCAGCCCGAACTGGTTGTCGATCTTGGCCCCCACGATCAATTCCGTGCCGGACACCATTTCTTCCAGCAGCAGCCCGGCAAAACCGTTCAAACCGCTGACCTTTTCATAAAACTGCTGCAGCTGCCGGTTGTCGGCAATGCCCACCGCCACCCCGCCCGCCTCCGACTTATGGATCACGGCCGGGGACACCACCTTGGCCACCAGGGGATAGCCGATTACAGCGGCACATTGCAGACTTTCCGGCAGATTCCGGGCCCAGGCAAAGCGGGGCACCGGCAGGGCGGCCGAGGCAAAGAGGGCCTTGGCCTGCGGTTCCATCAGCCAGCCGTTCTTCCTGGCTTGCCGCAGCATCTCCATCATCTCATTTTTCAACACAAGCGGCATCTCCTGAGAACTTGGGTCATATGCACAGCGCTTTCAATCGAGGAGGCCACCGGCACCCGGTTGAGTTCAAAGCCCTCGATGAGCATCCGATACTTTTCAACATGGGGCACATAGGCGATCAATGGCTTGCCGTGGCGGCGGTACACCTTGCTCAGCCGCGCCCCGAGATCAGCGGTGATGCCGGGCAGATAGGGCAGCAGCAGCAGCAGGATGCTGTCAATGTCTTCGATCTCGCAGAAGGCCTCCACCGCGGCGATAAAGTCATTCTCCACCGCGCTGCCGGTCAGATCCACCGGATTGGCCACCGAGGCGATGGCGCGGATGCTCTCCGACAGGCGGTTGCGCAGGGATTGCTGCACGGCCTCGCTGAAATGCGGCACGCTCAACCCGCCGAGGACGCAGGCGTCCACCGCCATGGCCCCGTGGCCGCCGCTGCCGCTGATAATGCCCACCCGCCCCTTGATCACCGTGTCGGGATAGCAGCTCAAGGCCTCACAGTATGATACAAGTTCCAGTTCATCGTGCGCCTCAATGATGCCGTGCTGAGCCAGGACCGAGGCAAACACCGCGTAATCACCGGCCAGCGAGGCGGTATGGCTGGACACGGCCCGGCCGCCCTCGCTGGTCTTGCCGGCCTTGAGCACGATGACCGGCTTACGGCATCGCGCCGCCCGCTGGACAAAAGCGCGGCCCTCGTTCTTGGCAAAACCTTCCACATAGAAAACCATGACCCCGGTGCGCGGATCGTCATCAAGAAATTCCAGCAGCTGCAGTTCGCGGATAGAGGCCTTGTTGCCGATGCTGATGGCGCTTGATATGCCGACCCCCTCCCGGGCGAATTTGACCAGCAGATCAACCAGGATGCCGCCGCTCTGGCTGACCACGGCCACATCGCCTGCGGCCGGCTGCACCATGCGCTCCGTGGGCAGAAAAAAGGTATCCACCACCCCGGGAGAATAGATGCCCAGACAGTTGGGGCCGACAAAGGGGAAAGCGGCAGCGGCGGCAAGCTTGACCAGGCTGGCCTGCAGATCATCGTGGCCCACCTCGGCAAAGCCGCCGGAGATGACAATGGCGCTTTTGACCGCCGCGGCAATGCATTGTTCCAGCACGGCAGACACATATTCGGCCCGCACCGCGATCACCGCCAGATCGATTTTGTCCGGGATAGCGCCCACCGAAGGGAAAACCTGCTCGCCGTCGATAGCGCCGCCCTTGACATTCACCGCATAGGTCTTGACCGGATAACGCAGCAGATTCTTAAAAAAGATGACATTGGCGGGATGCCGGTCATTGCTGGCTGACACCCCGATGACCGCCACCGATTGCGGGTTGAACAGAGGGGACAGATTCATGCATCCCTCCCGCTGTCGTCTTTCCATGGCGGAAAGCCGGCATCGCTTCCGGGCCCGTTCCTGCGGTAAGTGCCGAGCAGGAATCCGAGCAGAACGCCGATGCCCAGCACCAGAAAGAGCATGAGCGCCTGGGACAGCGAAAACTGCCAGAACAAAAAACGGATACTGATCATTTCCGTATTCTGCAGGGTAAAAACCACCACTGTCAGCAAAAGGGCCATTACCAGGCCGAGCTTCGTCTTCATAATCCCCCCGGGATCTCTCCGCAGAGGCGCCGCCTCCACGGAGAAAAACATGTCCTGCTTTTTGTCATTTGGAAACTGCATACCAGTATAACAAATGCTGCCGGCAGAAGAAAACAAATGTTGAAAAAAATACTGTTTTTAAGCGATGTTGCGTGATAAAGAACAAAATGAACCTGGCCCGGATCAGCACGGCCCAGCGCGCGGTCAGGCAGGTTGCGGCCTGGTTCGAACAGGCAGCCAAGACGTCATTGCGGGCAAGCGAAGCGCCACCCGGAATCCATGGCATGGTGGCCCCATCTTGATTGCAAACCGGCATAAGGAGAAATGATCGAAAAATGAAAAGCTTTCATAAAGAACTCTGGTTTGAGGTGCCCACCCGCCGGGCCTTTATCAACATCACCCCCCAGGTGGAGAAATGCCTGGCGGACAGCGGCATCAAGGAAGGGCTGCTGCTGTGCAACGCCATGCACATCACCGCCTCGGTTTTTATCAACGACGATGAGTCAGGCCTGCATCATGATTACGACGTCTGGCTGGAAAAACTTGCCCCCCATGAACCGGTTGCCCAGTATCGCCACAACGGCTACGAGGACAATGCCGACGCCCACCTGAAAAGGCAGGTCATGGGCCGCGAGGTGGTGGTGGCGGTGACCGAGGGCAAACTCCACTTCGGCACCTGGGAGCAGATCTTTTACGGCGAATTTGACGGCCGCCGCCGGAAACGGGTGCTGGTGAAGATCATCGGCGAGTAGCAGATGGGCAGGGGGGAAAGATTCACCCTGTACGGAATCCCCCGGGATCCGTACACCTTTCGCGAACGCTAACTTCTTGGGTCCAAGCCCTCACGACGAGACTCAATATCGCTCGCGAGGTAGTTACGCAAAAGGCTGCAGCAAACTCTGATGGTGTCGTAGTCTGCCCCCGAGAGCTTGCCGCTCTTGCCGTGAGACAAGACTGATTGCAGTGCGTCCTGGAGCGGGGCATAGCCTTTGGAGTGAGCTGTCCGGGAAAGATACATTCCGCCCCGCTCAAAGTACCAACTACGGAGGGCCTGGCTGAAGGCCAGAAGCTGCTCATAGGTGACATTCTGATCCTTTGGCCATTTCGGCAGAACGGACGTAAGTTTCCAGAGATCGGCATAGACCGCTATACGGCGCTTTCTTAGGTCAATGTCGATTTGGCCGAGTAGTTTGTTCAAATTCATGATTCGATCCAGCCAGAGCTTCCCAAGCCAGGCAGCAAGTCCTGCGACGATCACTGCGCTTCCTCCGGCTGCTGAAATCACGGCGGCGACAACTTCAAACGGTGTCATGGGCTCTCCCTCATGCACGGGTTGAGAATTACCGAAGCAATGTAGCCCTGCAGCACCTCCACCCGCAGGTTGCGGTCCAGATTCAGCGCTTCGGGGAAACCGCCGGTCGCACCCAGCAAACGGGGGCTGGTGAGGATCACCGGCGAGCAGGGGCAACCCCTTGTGGTTGCCCTGAGTCGGTTCAACGCGGCTTTCATGCCCGCCCTCTTTGCTGCAGGGGCGGTTCGCGAACCGCCCCTGCGCGAGGCCGCAGCATGGCGGAGCTGCAGGGGTTTCGCCTCAACGCGGAAAGGCGTGAACCCTGTGATCAATTACCTTGAAACGGCAATTGCAATCGCCGGCGTCGTATGCTAGTTTGTATTCTTTGGTTGCCATTTTTCATAATCATGGTTGTTCAACAATACGGATTTGTCTCAAGCCAATGAAAACAGCACCTGATATAATTGTCCAACTGATCCATATCGAAGGGCCTCTGAAGGGACAGATTCTGGAGATATCCGATCCGGAAATCAGAATCGGCCGCCATCCTTCCTGCCAGCTGCAATTCCCGGCCGACTACAATCTCATTTCCAGGCAGCACGCCACCATCACCAGGGAAGGCAACCGTTTCAAACTGACGGACCACAGCTCCAACGGCACCATTGTCAACGGCAAGAAAGTCAAGGAAGTCTATCTCAAGGATGGGGATGTGATCACCATTGCCGAAGGCGGGCCCAAGGTCAGCTTCCTGACCCAGGTCGGCGTCGCCGCGTCCGCCCCGGCCCCGCAGCCGCCCGTGCAGGAGTTCGTCCCCCCTCCTCACCCTGCTCCGCCGCAGCCGGAAGCCAGAGTGTACATGCCGCCCCCTGCCGCCCCCCAGCCCGAGGCCAGGCCATATATCCCGCCGCAGCCGCCCCCGGTCAGCCGGCCGGCGGAACCCGCCCAGCCCAGGGAAAGCAAGGAGCCGCTGATCATTCAATACGGACCGACCCTGCGTTCCTTTGACAGACTGCCTTTAAAGATCGGCAAGCACCCGAGTTGCGATTTTCAGCTTGATCATGCATCCATTCATGACCTGCACGCGGAAATCTACTTTGCCGACGGAAACTACTGGGTGCGGGATCTTACCGGCAAACACCTGGTTACCGTGGGCGGCGTTGCCGTAGACCAGGGCGTTCCGCTCAGACAAAATGACGAACTTTTTCTCAGCCCCACCGGTCCCTTTTTTCAATTTCTGGGCAAAGGCCGGCTGGGCGAACTGGAAAGAACCCCGGCTCCGCCGGTTGATGAAGCGCGGGAACTGAGCAGCCGGCCCGCGGCCAGGATGCAGGAGAAAAATTCCCCGAAAAGCCCAATGTCTTTTCTGAAAAAGATTTTCTCCAAGGATTGAACAGCACGTTTGCGTGGGGATAATCAGGACAGGCGTCACGGATGTTTTGCCGGGATACCCGGCGGGAGAAAAAAACTTGCGCAGAAGCTATGCCGACTCCTTCAGCAGCGGCAGGCTCTTGCCGAGTTTTCCCAGCACGTTATCGATCTGCGCAAGGCTAATGATCCCCTGTTCAAGCAGGATCCGGCCAACCAGCCGGTGCCGCCCTTTTTCGATGTCTTCCATCACCTGAATCTTGAGGGCATCGACAAACTCTTTGGGCGTGACATATCCGCTTTCAATGGCAATGACACCAAAACGCTTTTCCAGATGCTGGGTCTCAAGCTCTTCCTTCATTTACGCCTCCCGTTTTTTCCATCTTATATCGGGCCAATCAGCAAAAGCAAAAAAAATTTTCAAATTATTCCTGATCCGAATATACTGGTCATTGCACAAAAACTTATTTTTCCAGAAAACAGCCTCGGGCAATCCCTGCTCTGCAATTGCCTGAATCTTTTACTTTTTTATTTTCACGCAACCGGATTTCAATGGCAAACAGGCCCCAGGCCTTTACCCAGGGAGTGATACATGAAAAGGCTGGACGGCATAATTCCATGGAATAATTATCATCTCTCCTATTGCGGCATTTCGGACCGGGGACTGATCCGCAAAGAAAACGAGGATGACTTCCTGGTCATGGAAAGGCATCGGCTGTTCTGCGTGGCTGACGGCATGGGCGGCCAGGTGGCCGGTAAACTGGCCAGTCAGACCACCCTGGAAGGGGTGTCCCGCTGCATGACTTATCTGACTGGGTCCGGAGACACGACGATCCCCTACGGTCTTTCCGTTGACATGCTGCACAAACCGCGGCTGGCCTGCATCGTGCAATTTGCCAATTACCTGGTGCACCAGAAGGCTGACGGCAGCAGCATGGGTTCAACCCTGGTTGCCGGCCATTTCACCGAAGACCGCCTTGATTATGCCCATGTGGGCGACAGCAGGTTATATCTGTGGCGCGGCGGCCAGCTGACCCAACTGACGGAAGACCATTCCCTGGTCTACGAGCTTTACAGGATGGGCAACATCAGCCGGGAGGAAATGCAGTCACACAATCTGCGCAACATCATCACCCGCGCCATCGGCACCCATCCCCAGGTGGAGCCGGGTCTCGGCAGCATCGATGTCCGGCCGGGCGATATCTTTCTGTTCTGTTCGGACGGCCTGACCACCATGCTCGATTCAGATGAAATTGCAGCCGTTTTAGCAACAGGGGCAAACCTGGCGGCCCTGGCCCAGACCCTGGTGGCAAAGGCCAATGCAGCCGGGGGACGGGACAATATCACCATTCTGCTCATTGCCGCGCAGGGCATGATGTGATCGCCTGCCCCTGACCGCCCAGGCGGCAGGCAAGAGCAGTCCTTGCGGCGGCAGACTGCCGGCCTGCCTCATCTGTCTTCCGGGTAGATCTTTTTATACTCTTCCGGATGATATATTTGGATGCATTCCGGGCAGATGCCATGGCTGAAGACCGCTTCGGAATGTTTGGTGATATAGGTCTCGATCTGGATCCATTGCCCGTCGCTATCCCTTATTTTTTTACAGTGGGAACAGATGGGCAGAAATCCGCTCAATCTTTTGACTTCAGCCAGGGCCGTCTGCAGTTCACTGACCAGTTTGCCCTTTTCCTCCTCGGCCTGCCTGAATTTCGTGATGTCCCTGAAGCTCCAGACCCGGCCCCGGTTGCGGCCATTGATGACCAGAGCCCTGGTATATCGTTCGATGCTGCGGCCATCCTTAAAGGAAATGACATCGAGATCGGTGGCATCGGGGCTGCGGTAAAGGTCTCTGACCTTCTGCAGGAACGCATCCGGGTGCTGGACCTGATCCAGCACAAAGGCAAGCGCCTCGTCATCCCCATACTGCTTCAGGATATGCGGCGGGATCCCCCATATTTCAACAAATTTCTGGTTGCAGGTCAACAGGTGCCCCTCGGGGTCCACCGCCAGGATGCCATCCGTGGTGGAGTCCAACACGGCTTGCAGCAGGGAATTGGTCTTCTGCAGTTTCTGCTCGGCAAGTTTGCGCTTGGTGATATCCCGCACAATTTCAATGCCGGCCACGAGTTTACCCGTGCTATCCTTGAGGGGTGAGGCGGCAATTTCCACATATTTTGCGTCGTTGCCCGAGGTCATGATCTTTTCGATCTTGTGAATCCCGCCATCCTGCCATGCCTGGGTGAGTGCGCATTCCGGACACACTTCTTTTCTCCCCTGATAGACGGCATGACAATACCGGCCGATATTGTCACCAAAGAGACCGTCCGCGATCTTATTTTGATAAAGCACCCGGTAATCAGTATCGATGATGACGACGGGATCGCCTATGGCAGCGACAACGGCCTCGAATTTGGCCTTTTCTTCACCCAGTTTTTTCAGCAATGCGTCCAGGTCTTGGCGCGGTTCGACACAAAAACTTTCCGGGATTTTTTTTTGCCGGGCGAATTCGGCGGAATCCTGCTTGTTATCCATAAGTTATTCACATTATCCCTGTCAGCGCGGACCTGTGGCAGCTGTCCTTGCTCTGACGTGTAGAGAGAGTACGCGCAACAGTAACTTTTTTACACATTATATGCGATAGGCAGGAACTTTTACAATACGGAAACAATACGGAGTTAATACTGAAAGAATATCGGCAATCAACGCAGAGAGAGGATATGGGACCTGAGATTTACCCGTTTGTTCTTGATGCCCAGCTTGATTCTGATGTTATCCCGGTAGGTCTCCACCGTGCGGGGTGACAGGCCGAGCAGTTCGGCAATGTCTTTGTTGACCATGCCGTTTTTTATAAAGTCAACCACCTGGATTTCCCGCGGGGTTAAACTCGGGAACTGCTCATAGAGATTCCGGGAAAACGATGCGGTTATCTGCAGCAGATTGGTTTTGATTATGTCCACATATGCTTTGTGTTGCCTGTCGGCAAGCTTCATATCCAGATTTTCCAGATGGGGGGAAATCAGCCCGTTGATATTGGCCAGGACGTTTTTTTCCAGTTCCTGCCTGGCATCGCTGCATTGCTTGAGTAAAATCTTCAAGGCGATATTGGCCTCTTCAAGCTTGAGGCTCCGTCTTTGCAACTCCTCCTCGATCTGTTTCCGCTCGGTGATATCATCCCCGGAAAACAGGATGCCGTTAACGCAGCCTTCCCCATCCGTCAATATCGTATTGTGAAAGGAAATGATCCGCTCCTCGCCGCTGCTGGTCAACACGGAATTTTCGTAGTATTTGGCCTGCTGGATGTCGCCGCTCATTAATTGGGAAAATACCTTTCTGACATTTTCCGCCATCCGCTTCGGCACGAAATGATCAAACCAGTTCCTGCCGAGCACTTCCTCCTCGCTGACCTGCAACAGACGGCAGCCATGGGGGTTGATCAGCGTGATCTCACCCGCGGCATTGAGGGCCACCAGCATGACGCCGGCAACATCGAGATATTTCTGCTTTTTTTCCTGGACCTTTCTTAACTCATCCGTTCCCAGCTCAACCCGCC
>Ga0172380_10002461_pt1 | contig 28311 bp, 36 predicted proteins | sample Leawe162metaG_FD_119747 | JGI IMG/M metagenome (GOLD analysis project Ga0172380, IMG submission 119747) | Leachate microbial communities from a municipal landfill in Southern Ontario, Canada - Leachate well 162 metaG | ecosystem: Engineered > Solid waste > Landfill > Unclassified | place... | reverse complement strand
CTATTAGCCCCAATTGGTTTAGGCATAAGTAAGAGTATTGAGATGTCTGATGCATTATCAGATGTTACCAAAACAACAAATATTACAGGAAAGGCTCTTCAGGATTTAAGGTCAAATCTTGAGACATTGGATACAAGAACTTCAATAGAAGGGTTATTGGAAATGGCAAGGGCTGGAGGTACAATGGGGGTGGCTCAGAAAGACATTGCTTCTTTTACTTCAAGTGTAGATAAACTTAATGTTGCTCTTGGTGATCAGTTTACCAGTCCTGAGGTATTAGCAAGGGATTTAAGTAAGATGCGAAATGTATTACTTGACATTAAATCCGATAGCATTGCTGATGATCTTTTGAAAATAGGAAATGTGCTTAACTACATGGGTGCGAATGCAGCTGCAACAGAGGTAGATATTGCAAGTGTAGTTGGTAGAATGGCTGGATTAGGGCAATCATTAGGCATGACCTCAGGAGATATTTTTGGAGTATCTACAGCTCTTTTGGAAATGGGAGCAAATGCAGAAGTGGCAGGAACAAATTTCCCTTTGACACTTCAAAGAATGGCAAAAGACACAGCTAAATTTGCATATGTTGCAGGTGTAAGCACTAAAGAATTTGAAAAGATGGTTAACACTGACATTGTCGGTGCGTTAAACATGGTATCAGTAGGAGCCAAAAAGATTGCCCCTACCGCTACAGAAATGGCTAAATTACTGGATGGTTTAGGCCTTGATGGTGGTCGTGTATCGGAGGTTTTCTTAAAGTTAGCCTCAAATACAGATTTAATGAAGCAACGTGTTGTTGAGGCAAATAAAGCCTTGACAAATACGGATAGTATTATGGCGGAGTTTAATGCTAAAAACACAAATCTTGCTGCTGTAGTAGAGAAACTTAAAAACAAGTTTAATGTTTTAACAACACATCTTGGAGATAAATTTGCACCAGCTGTTGAGATCGTAGGTAATTTCATAACAATGCTTCTCGAACAATTTAGAAAAATTATAGATAGTCCTATTGGTGGCGCAATAGTAATTCTTACAGGAGTTACAGGAACGCTATTACTTGTAGTAGGCGCATTGGTTTCTAGTATCAGCTTGGTTCAGTTCATGTCTGCAAAAGCAGCATTATCCTTCGCAGCAATGGGAAAAGCAGAGATAGCCGCAGCGTTCGCAAGTAAGGGATTGATAGGAGGCCTCAGGGCTTTGACAGCATCATTGTGGGCTGCAATGGCTCCGTTATGGCCTTGGTTATTGGCGGGTGCTGCATTGATTGGTTTATTCCTGTTATTAAAGAAATCGTTTACCTCATTCTCTGATGTTCTCGATGGTAAAGTTGCTCCGGCTACTGATGGATGGTTAAAGATTTTACAACGCTTAGGTGGAGTTATGCAGGGAGTGGCGATGATCTGGTCCAGTTCCACTAGAGATGGGTTCACACTCACTGAGAAAATGAGGGATGCATTACAATCCATGGGTATATTGGATTTTGTCTTGAATCTTGGAACATGGATAGTGAGAATGAAGGGTTTTTTCCGTGGATTATGGCAAGGGATAAAAGAGATCTACTCGGATGTTAAAACAGTGTTTTCATATATAGGGAAAGCGTTTGATGCAATCGGGGTTGCATTGTCGAAATTAGGGTTTGACATAAACAAGAATTCTTCCAATATGAACCAGTGGGAAAAGGCCGGAAAAACGGTTGCTTACATTATTGGAACCATTGCCGTTGTTGCCGTTGTTGCAATGACTGTAGCACTGTGGAACATGGCCGTTGCTGTGATCAGTGCAACATGGCCTATCCTGTTAATCATTGCCGCAATTGCACTCCTGGCATGGGGTATTTATGAACTGGTTGAACACTGGGATCAGGTCGTTGCATGGATGATGAAAACCTGGGGCGCTTTCGTTAACTGGATGGGTGATATTTGGAATGGATTTGTCGATTGGTTATTCTCTTTACCTGAGAAGTTTTACAGTTTTGGAAAGGATATCGTTATGAGTATTTGGGATGGTATCAAGTCTGTTTGGAATATGCTTCAAGAGTGGTTTATGGGTATGATTGAGGCACTGATAGCACCCTTCAAAAGTATGTTGGAGTGGATGGGCATATTGGATGGTACGGATGCAAATGTTTCCATCAATACCTCATCATCCCCAAATGAACCTACAGCAATGGGTAAATCTTATGCCGAATCTAAGGCCTCACAAATGGGTGGAGTGATCGAAAGAACGAACACCAATACCAATACCGAAAGAGTCAGAACCGTTCAGCTTGTTCTTCCTGATGGAAGAGTACTTGCCGAAATGGTAAATGATGAAAATGACATGACTTCTTACAGAAAAAACGGATAACATGGGATTTAATACAACACTAGGTAGATTGTACCTATTAGAACTGGAGGAACCATTTGAAAGGTTGGAATTACAATTCGTTCCGGGAGAGTTAAGCATGAATAGACAAGCTGACTTAAAACAGATCGCTATTGTTGGGAGAAACAACAATCTTCTTCAATATACCGGAGGTTCTGATACGCTCAACTTACCGATAGAATTCTATTCAGACAGTGAGTTCAGGGATGATGTGATCAGTAAAGTAAATTGGCTACAATCATTGGCAATGAGTGATGGTAATAATGGACCATACCGGAACGTCAAACTTGTTTTTGGTAACCTGTTTCGTAATGAAATTTGGGCTGTTTCCTCCGTGTCACCAGTATTAAGTCACTTTGACGATAAGTATAATTTCCTTCCATTGAGGGCTACTGTAGAAATCAGGTTGATTCTGGACCCAAAAACGAATTTACTTTTTGATCAGGTAAGAAGGCCTCAGTTGAAAGGGATCACTAAATTAGAACGTAGAGATGGCACAATTACAGCTTAGGGATAACAATCCATATGCCAACGGGCGTATAGTTTCGATCTCCGGGAGTTTTGACCTCTTGGAGAGGAAGGTATTAGAATATACAGGTAGTGCCAGTGACAGCCATCATACGGTTAAACAGGGCGATTTATTGACCACCATTGCATACAAGAAATATAAAACCGTGGTCAGTGATCCGGCAAAATATTGGTGGATCATTGCAGATGTTAACCATATCGACAATCCTTTGGATATTGACCATCTTATCGGAACAGATATTTTGATCCCGGATTTAGTAATTATTAAACTACGTGAATAATGGCGAAGACTCCTTTTTATCGTGTATTGATCCAAGAAAATGAGGTGGATATCACAGAGAATGTGACCCGCTTATCTTATGACGATTGCATTGATAAGGATGATTTAGTCACAATCACACTGGATAAATTAACACTGGATTGGATCGACAATACTAAGCTGAATAAGGGAACGGTATTGATCTTTACTTTCGGTTATTTAGGAGGTGATATTTCACCAAAGAGACTTTGTGCAATCAAAGATATTGAGGTAAGTTACAATGCCACTATTTCAATGACGATCAAAGCACTTGATCAGGGATTGTTACTTAAAAAACTTACCTCAAACCGGGTTTGGACCAACGTAAAAGTTTCAGATATATTCAAGTCAGTTGCAAATGATTTCGGCTTGAAATATGAGGTTGAAGAAACGGAGAAAGTTCATCCCGCTATACCTCAGGGAAACAAGACTTTTTACGCTTTCTTGCAGGAGTTGACAAATAAAGATGGATCAGGTTCAGGAAAAAAAGGATCGTGGCAGTTTTACCTCAAAGGTGATACTATTTATTTTGTTCAGAGAGATTTGAGTAAAGACAGTATCAGAACATTTACCTATGGTAATGGGGATGATATAGTAAGATCATTCAAACCTAAATACGAACAGAAAAAAGGGGAAAGTGAAGAGGTGAGTTCATCCGGTATTGACCTTGATAGTAACAAGGCATGGACTGAGAAAAGCAATGTTTCAGATTCAAAGGAAACCGGGGTAGGAGTGAATAAGATCGTCTATGATATTAACGGAAAAGTGGTGAAAACACTTACAGAAATGAATACCGGGAAAGCTATTGTTCCAGACTCAACCAAGCAGAGCGAAGAGAAGAAGAAAGTCGTCTCAAAACAAAAGGATGCTGAATTGAAAGAGTTGACCGCATCATTGTCCATTGAAGGTGATCCATTGGTTGAATCCGGGAAGATTATTACCGTGGCAGTGGTGGCACAGAAACACGCCGGGAACTGGTACATTATTTCGGTTATCCACACGGTGGGCAATGGAGGCTATATGTCTGATTTAAAGTTGAATAAAAATGCTGCAATAAAACCTCCTTTGGATGATAAAAAGAAGGTTGAAAATCAGAATAAGACCGCAGGGGATAAGACCTCTGTCGTTGAAAAAGAAGTGCCCGTAATTAAGTATGATATTAATGGAAATGAGGTTAAATAATGGACTTCGGAGAATTCATAAAGACACTTATCAATGAAGGATTAGAATACTTTAATCTATACTATTCCGATTATGAGGGTCATGTTGCAGACAGTGACGATCCCGAAAACCGGGGGAGGATAAAAGTATCATGCCCGGCTATATACGGAAACAATGTTCCTGATATTTGGGCTTTGCCAAAAGGAATGTTTTCAGGTAAGAATATTGGTTTTTACGCTATGCCGCAAAAAGGTGATCCCGTATGGATATCCTTCAGGAAAGGGAACGCTAAATTCCCGATCTGGCAATATGGTTGGATTCCTAAAGATTATGCGCCTGAGAAAGCAGCTAAAGATGTTTACATATTCCAAACTCCGAAAGGGTATAAACTGGTTTATGATGAAAAGGATGGTGAAATATTGGTTTTGCATTCAGAGAAGAACTATATTCGTATAAAGGATAAGATCAGTATTTATGCCGGAGGAGAAAATATGTTTGACACGATCACAAAGTTACTGGATGCTTTACTGTTTGATCAGAACATTTTAACCACACAGGGTCCCGGAGAATTCAATCCTGCCACTAAACTAAAGTTAAAAGAAGTGAAGGAACAAATATCTAAATTACTGGAATAATGGGAGCAGAGAAAGAAGCCTTAAAGTTGGCTATAAAAGAGTTGTACAATGAGGTTCGGGTCTATGATGGATTAGAGGGTAAAACTCAGGATGCAGCAATTGACAGGATCAGTACAGGCCTTGCAGATGCATTCGAGAACTATCTTTCAAGTGTTACATTCGTCTCAACTCCTGATAAAGTAGTTCAGGCCGCAATGGTTGCAGGAGGTCAATATCCTGTGATCGCTTCAAATAATCTAACGTCAAAACTATTGGTAACATGAATATAGCCATAAAATATCCCATCGTTCCAACCGCAGTTGGTAAAGCTGAATTGGTTGATGAAAGCACAGCTATAAAACAGAGTATTGCCACTATTTTAGGAACTCCAAAAGGAACCAGGTTCATGCTTGAAAATTATGGTTCAGATTGTGAACGCTTGACCTTTGAGCAGAATGATTCCATCCTGAAAAGTTTGTTGAGTTATTTTGTTGCAGTGGCATTGATGGATTGGGAAAAAAGAATTCAGTTGATTGATGTTTCGTTTGAGGATTTTAGCGAAAATCAAATAAATTGTCATGTAATTTATAAGATCAAAAAGAAGAATGTTATTGATACTTTTGTCTATCCTTTTTACAAAGAATTAAAATACTAGGTTATGAATAATCCGTGGATCAGTTATGTAGATCGCAGTTATCAACAAATAAAGGCTGCAATCCTGAGCAAAATAACAAATCCCACAACCGGGATTCCTGAAATGGTTGATCATTCGGAGGGAAACGACTTCGTAAAGATGGTCGGCATATGGGGTGGTATCAGTGAAATGCTTGGTTATTACCTTGACGCAAGAGCAAGGGAAACCTTTATTACCACAGCACTTACATTCGAAAGCGCCGTTAAGATTGCACGGATGCATGACTACCGGGTCCGTGGTGCTTTCCCTAGTTATGGTAAGGTTCGTTTCACGTTATCGGAAACCGCAAGCGTATATATTAGCATTCCTTCAGGAACTAAGGTCCAGACCTCAGAGGGCGTCGAGTTCTTAACGACTGAGAGCGTTATTCTTCCATCCGGAGGAACTTTTGTGGATGCTCCAGTAAAACAATGGGTCCTGAATACCTTGCCAACGGTTGTTTCCGATGGATTGGCGAATCAGGTTATTGAACTTGATGCCGGAGTTGTGGATAACGGGATCGTGGCACAGGTTGACAGTGTTCAATGGGGTAGTGTAGAATCGTTCTTTTCAGCAATCTATTCAGGGGTAAAAGCCATTGGATATTTTGATGTTGCAACCGGTAGCACTGGATCAGGAAACCAGATCACAAATATTACCGTGGATGGAGTGAGTATCATTTCTGCTTTGGTTTTATTCAATACGGATAACAGCACAACCGCACAAGACATTGTGACGGCTATCAATGCCTATACCTCAACTCCGAATTATACCAGTGTTCAGCTTGGAACAAAGGTTCTGATTATAGCCGATGCCATTGGTGAAGCTGAAAACGGTAAAGAGGTTTTAGTAACCGTTGGAGGTGATGTTACGGTAACAAATCTTACCGATATATCCGGTGGCGAAGAAGAATCAGGGTATAAGGTTTTCCGGGCCATGGTCAATGAGAGTGCAAAAATGACGGTTGAGTTTGGGGATGGAATAAACGGAGCGATACCTCCGGGTAGTTCTTCGATAGACCTCAACTACTATACGACTAATGGCTCACTTGGAAACACTCCTGCCGGATTGATCAATTCGATTGTTTCAAGTATAAGCGTTCCAAGTGGATCATTGAGCGTGGAAAACTTAACAGGAACAACAGGAGGGATTGATCAGGAAAACCTTACTGTGCTAAAGAAAAACATTCCTTTGGCTTCCCGGACCCGATACCGGGCAGTGTCAGATCAGGATTATATTGACATTGCGAAGTTGGCCCCAGGCGTTCATAATGCAGCAGTCGATTTTCTATGCGGCAAAACGGTAAGCGTGTATGTTCTTCCTTACGGAGGTGGCATTGCAACCGTGGAGTTCATGGCAGATGTCAAAGCTTTCTTTGAGAATAAAAGGATGATCACTACTACGGTCGATATTAAAGCCGTAGGAGAGGTCCGTTTGCTGCTTAATGTGACAGTATATGTTTACCCCGGATATAATCAGGAAACGGTCAGAAACAACGTAGAAACAAATTTGTTGGACTTGTTATCATGGAGGAACGCATTGATCAAGTCAAGACTACTTATTTCAGATTTGTATGAGGTGATTGAGGCTACTGAGGGAGTTAAAAACAGCAGCATATCCGGGATAACGATTAAACCGTATGCAGAACCGATCAATGACAACACAAAGCAGTTGAACTGGACCCGTTCATTGATCAATACAGGAACCACAAAGTTACTTTGGCGTATCAGTATGACGAGCGCAACAGCTTTCAACCTATTCCGGGAAACCTTCTTCATGGGTAGCTTCAATGTTTCTTCAGAGGTTTTATTACCTGAGTTGAGATTTACAGTTTTACCAGGAACAGAGGTCTATGTTTCAGGTGATGTTTGGAATTTCAGAACCTATCCAACAACCGATTTGAATGCGGGTAAAATTGAACTTGACGAATATTCCATCATAACAGGATTGACGGGAGACTTAACCATAACTACAGGATAATGTTTTTACTTAAAGATAAAATATTTGAGTTGTTCGGTTACCGGGATGCCATTAACGATGTGCCAAAGGTTGACGGAAAAGGTTTTTTGCAAAGATTCAATGAGGTTCTTGCAGAAGATATGGACGAAAACGAATTGAATAAGATCATAAATTTACTGTCAAACCTGATGGACCCTGGAACCATACTTGACAAGTTTATACCTCTTCGCAATGATCATTTCGGGATGGAAACTTACTTCGGTTCTGAATATAGCACCATGAGGAAGATACTGAGTATCTTGGCACAGCTTTACAAAGCGAAGGGAACTAAATTAGGCTATCAAGTTCTTTTCCGGGTTATCGGGATCACAGGAGAGTTTACATTACTGGAATATGGTTTAGACACAGGATTCGATTCAAGTATAACCTTGGATGATCCTGTCAGGCGTCTTGATAGTTTTAATGCAACGTGTTCTCCTTATTCTATCACACTTACGGGAACCTTACCGCTTACCTCTGAACTGGTTGCAATGATCGCAAATGTGATCCGGTTCAATGAACCTATCAATGCCAAACTGATAAGTCTTACGTATAATGGTTCGGTAATAAATTATGTTTCTCAGGGCAGAGATTTTAATGAGTCTTTTGCTGCTGCTTTCGCTTAATTCATATATTTTTATATTACAAATCCTATATTAAAATGACACAAATAAGGAAATTAGAATACTTAGCAGATGATAGTACTTTTGACCTCAATACTAAAGAGGTGGGTATCATTGATCCGGGCGTATATAGAGGGTTTGGAGTTCAGTTGAAAACGACTTCTGACTTGATCCTTCGCCGTGCACATACAGGGGATGGAGCAAGTTATGTGAATAAGCTATCTATACTTGTTGAAAATATTGGAGTGATCAAGACGAAACAGGGAGTTCTTATCAATGAAACTGAGACGGTTGAAATAACCATTACAACCAATCTTGCCAGTCTTAATCCCCGCATTGATACGATCATAGTTGAGCATGAATATGACGAGATCGAAGGAGGCAATCCTGCTTTGTACTCAGTGATTGAAGGAACTCCGTCAAGTGATCCAGTTGCCCCAGGATTGACAGACCCGGATAAGCAGATCAAAATAGGAGAATTGTATATCCCTGCCGGATGCGAAGATTTAAGCGATTCAGATGTTCAGTGGGTAAGAGAGTTGACGCCTAAGTTTGCCGGACAAAGTGACTCTTTCGTAGCAGCAGAATATGTAACTGTAGATTCAAAATTATACAGTCGTGAAAAGAACAGGTCCGGGTATTACGTCAAGTTTCCTTCTCCCACAAATGAGACTTTTCAGGTATCAGAAATTGATCTTTGCACAAAGGTTGGTATCACTGTTTCAGTGATCAGTAACCAGCCCCTTTATTTCTCAAATAATGCAGCGATCAAGACCCCGGATTCAGGTTTGGTAATTATTCGACCATATGAGGAGGCCAGGATCACATATTTAGTGTCAGTGTTTGGTGTGGCCAGTTATATTGTGATGGCCGGAGGTGACCTGAAACGGTCTTTATCCAATAAGCTATACAGAACACTTAAATTGAATAATTCGTTAACTACAGCCTTCGGTACAGTCAATGCGAACGCTGTAGAGTTAAAGGATGATGGCAATGTTGTAGAAATTGATTTGAGTAGTGGAAATGACGTCAAATATATCAAGTCACTGTATGATGGTGGTAGTTTTATCGGAGACCCAAACGGGGCATTGGTTGTTCTCACACTGAATATTGCAGCCGGGAGTTTCAACCTTACGCACAATGCCGGTAGTGTTCCATCCGGGTATAAAAGTATTATGTTCCCGTGGTGTGCTTCTGTTCCTGTGTTCGCTTGCAATCAGAGTGTGACACTGGTAATGTATGAGAACGATGCTGTCTGGAACTGTATTGGCATGATCGGGTCCAATTACAATCCACTGGATTTACGTTTGAAGATTCTTTCCCTTACTGTAAACGATCTGGTCGATGTTGTAAATTCAACTCCTTCTGACAATGATATTTTGATCTTTGATTCGATCTTGGAGGTTTACAAAAATGAGAACCTATTTAGTTTGATTCAAGATACCGGACTTGCAATGACAAAGCCAATTAAGCTGTCAAATGCTGCTTATACCGCTGTGATCAGTGCAAGTCAACTCAGGATAAACCCGGACAAACAAATACACATTTTGACTGTTCCAAGTGATGAAACGATAATTTCTATTACCGGATTGACAGGGGATGCTCTTCCTGCCGGGTATTCGTTTATGATCAACTTGGTAAATGTTACAGGAGGTTCACCACTGGCTATGTCGTTCAGTGGAGGTGGAAACCTTAAAACAACCTATCCGGCCGGGTTCACTTCTCCGGTTGATACCTCATATTTGCTTTCTCTTGGTGAAACCTTCTTCGGGTGGAGTGATGGAACAAATGTGTGGTTGATTGGAACCGGGATGGTTAACTATAAGGTCCAGAGGTTGGAAACACAAAATGTTGTTTCAGCATGGAAAACCGTAGGTAACGATTCAGGAGAAACCGCCTATGCAACCGGATGGAGCAATGCCGGAGGAGGAACGCTCAGGTCGCTCAGTTACAGGAAGAATAAAAACTTCATTGAAATACATGGTCAATGTACCGGATCAGGAAGTGCAACCGCAACGGTATTCACTCTTCCTATTGCATACCGTCCGGCTTATATGGGATCGTGTGAGATCGTTTTGGTAGATGGGACAACTTACTCTTTATTGCCAGTTCAAATAGGCGTGGATGGTCTTGTAAAGGTTTATGAAGCAACCTATTCTTCAGCTATATATCAATTTAATGTTCGTATTCCAATAGACTAAAAAAAACATCAATATGAAATCATTGTATCGCAATTTACGCACTGAAATAGTCACTAAGATTAACTCTTGGTTGATTGAGAATACTCAGGGATTGATCACAGCAGAAAAAATGCAGGTGATCATGGATGAAGTTGTTGGAATAACGGATGAATTGCTTGGAAAGACAGCAATCAAACATGCCAGTTATCATTTTACAACCAATAAAACTTTGTCCAGTTTGGTTGATGGATATGTTACCGATACCGTAACATTACATGAAACTGATATTATCATGTTATCAGGACAGGCAAGTTTGTCAGATAATGGAATATGGGAGATCAAAACAGGAAGCGCACCAGTGCGCACAGGGAACTTTGACACAGCCGAAAAGCGCAATGGTGTTTTGGTGATGGTCCAGAACCTGATTGGAACACAAACAGATCGTTTGTTTCAGATTTTACAGGTTGGTAGTGCTATTACGGTAAGCGTATTTTGGCAAACAATACCTATTTATCAGTTAAGATATAGAGGTATAGTACAACCTTCTACAACTACTCTAAGTGATATACAGAATGGTGATAATGTACGTTGCGGGATCAATGGAACCTACATCAACTTTTCTGGACTTGTTGCCAATGCAGGTGATTTCCTTTTTTACAATACTACTTTAGGTACATGGCAAAAACAGGATGGTAATGCAAGTATGTATGTTTTTGCTCAGGATGTTGATGCTGCTGGTTTTGGGATTAAGAATGTAAAGGATGCTGTTGATGATGGTGATGTTGTACCTAAGTCCCAGGCAGAATCATTAATATTAGAAGCCATATCCCCAATCGTTGAAACTACAGCGGATAGTTTAATTGATGCCGGAATTATTCCGTCTAAATCAAGTGCTTTGGTCTGGTGTGATGGAACAATCCTTTTTAGTGGTGGAAGCTACTATTTTGTTGATGTAATAAGCGGTAAAAATTTCCTGATAACCGATTATGATTTTCCTGATGATTGGGTCAAAGGATTTCCTGAAAAGAGCGCAGCAACTATAAGCGCACCAGTTGGCGATGCAGTTTTAATAGCAGCCGATTTAAATAATTTCCTTTATGATTCAGGTGGAACACCAAATCAAATACCTGTTGTTTCATTGTCTCAAAATATTGATTTAGAAGATAAGTTTTTTAGAAGAAGAATTGCTCAGGCTGTTGATGAAAATGGAGTTGAAATTTATGAAGCAAGAATTATTGATTTTGTTATTTATAATTCAGTAAGAACATCTACCAGTTTACTACTTTGCAAATATTATTATGCTGTTGAGGATTAAGTTGTGGGGGCATATTGGATTTATCCATCTGGTTCAGATATAGCAGCAGGAACCAAGGCAGCACCGTGGCAGACATTGTTACCTGCATTTGGATTAACAGGTGGGAAAACCGTTTACCAAAAATCTGACCCAACTGTTGCCCATACTGCCAGTTCAGCATATATAACTGATAATTACAATCAGGTTATAAAGGCTATTGGAAGGGTTAAAAATACGACGGTTACTAATACATATGGATTAATGTTAGGGGCGAGTTTTAATAAAATATCAAGATTTATTATTGATTCAAATGCGACCGTATATCCAATTTATTCAACAGGGGTAAATGCAATAATTGAAAAACTTTATTTCACGGCACTTGTAAAAGGGGCTAAAATTATTACGGGTACATTTAAACAAATAAATGGCTGTATAATCAAAGGGGATTCAACAACACATTTTTTTGATTTAATAGGAAGTCAAAATTACACAATCGAAAACAATTTAATTTTGGCTAATACGGATGGAAACGGGTTGAATTTAACAGGAACAGGAACGGGAGTAATAAAAAACAACAAATTTAAAGGATGGGCAAAATTAATTACTATAAGGGTTGCCGAAAATGGAATTACAGTTCTTGGAAATAGATTTGAATGTAAGGCAGGACAATTAATAAACGTATTTAATGGTAAAAGTTCAACCATAAATTATAATAGTGCATTTTTAAAAGTTACAGTTGGGGGTGTTACATTTATTTATGGTTCTACTGGTGCAACAATTAATGCAAAGGGTAATATTGTAACCACAGAAGATGATTTTGTAGGGACGTTAATATCTGCTGTCAATTGCAGTTCTTTAATTGAAGAGAATATACTTTCAAAAGGAACTGTTACAGCAGGTGGTTTAATCATTAACCATACATGTTCGGATGCAACGGCAAAAACAATCCATATAAAAGGAAATAAGTTATTGCTTGCAGATATGGCAGATACTTACAGTATTCTTATTGGTACTGATACAGCCGATGGGAACGCAGGAAACAACACAGCAGATGTATTGGTTGAAAAGACATATTTCCGTGGAGCATGGGATATGGTAACGGAGGGTTATCGTTCGCATACTTTATTTATAGGGTATCAGAAAAATGCAGTTGTGAGATTTAATAACTTTCTTCATGGAGGTATTCCTATTGTTATGGAGGGACAGCCCACAACAGTTGATGATTTAACAGCAAAAGGAGTGCATCACAATGTATTTTGCGACCAACAATCATCCCCATTAGGCGGAGGATGGAATAACCAAAATTGGTATAACAACACGATTATTTACAGGTCAACAATGCCAGAGGCAACCGTAGGGCTTTCTATTTCACCCTCCAACAATGGAGCGCATCCAGATAATTGTAAATTGAAAAATAATATTGTTTGTTGTAACGCAGTTGGTACATTTATGGCCGTATCATTCGGCCAGAAACTAAGTAATGAATGTGATTACAATATTTAGTATGCTAAGGGGACTTTGGTATTCGGGTCTGATGGAAATTCATATACATTCGCCCAATGGCAAGCATTGGGATTTGATACTCATTCAATTGTTTTAACTGAGGAACAGTATTTGAATTTATTTAATGATGTTGATAACGCTGATTTCTCACTTGCAACAGGTAGCGAGGCAATAGGTTCAGGTATTGATTTAGGGGCTGATTATGATGATGGATTAGATGCTTCGACAGATTGGGGGATAGATACGGAAGTACCTATTGTTGTAACCAAACAACAAGGCGCAAGTTGGGATTGTGGAGCTTATATTTCCTAAAATAATAAAGCTATGCTTATCCGCCTATCCGATAACTCCCCACTTATCCTTTCCAACGTAAATTTCAATCTTACGTTATCAAGTTCAATTAATGGCGAAGCAAGTGGAAACTACGTTTTTTCGTTAAATCAAATAGTAAAATAACAAGCTATGGATGATTCCCTAAAGAATGAAATAAAAGAAGTTGTTCACGAATCAGTAAAAGAAGTGATGCATACTTTTTTTGATGAATACGATAAGAGACAGACACCGTATAAATCCCTACCTAAGAAAGAAGTAAAATGGGGAGAGGCTAAGTTCTGGATATCGTTATTGTTCATTCCTTTTTTGGTTGCACTTACAACAACTTCATCCAGTAATGCAACCAGAGACAGCAACATACGGAACAATGCACGGGATATTACCAATGAGGTATTGGCACGAAAGGAAGCCGACCAAGTATTAAAGGATTCATATGATGGAAAGTTTACAGCCGTATGGGTAGAGATTAACACCAACATTTATCCGGCAATCAAAGCACGGGTTCCATATGAGGCTTTCCAGGCTTATTACCTTGCTCATGAACGTACGGATGATTATAATTTCGGGGTTATTGCTAAAAAAATAAATGTTCCTCTTGTATTAAATAATCAGAAATGAAAAGTACTGTGAAATATTTTAAATTATTAATTAAGAATAATACTGGTATAAGTAGTAAATCATTCGTTATGATACTTTCAGCTATAACAGGTACTATCTTTATATTTTCAATGCTTTTTTTATTGTTTGTAGATATGTTTTCTGACCGTCAGATCAATTCTGATATGTTCGGGATAGCTGCCATCATTACAGCCATTGGAACGTTTATAGGTACTGTATTTTGGGCAAAAGTACGATCTGAAAGGAATGACAGTTATGTACAGACAGAGCAGTTAAAGCAGGAAACCGAACAATTAAAAATAGACTCAAAGCAAGGAGAAGAAAAAGAAGAAATAATTGATCCTTAAAACCAACACACATGAAAGTAATTTTAGACAATGGTCATGGAATTGAAACTCCCGGAAAAAGAAGTCCGGTATGGCCTGATGGAACACAGTTGTTCGAATATGAGTTCAACCGGGATATAGTAAACCGATTACATGAGGCGCTTCGATCATCCGGTATTCCATCCGTTATTCTGGTCCCGGAGAAAACCGATGTCAGATTAGTTGAAAGAGTTGTGAGAGCGGACAAAATATTCAAAGCTGAACCCGGTAGTTTCCTGATATCGGTACATGCCAATGCCGGAGGTGGCACAGGTTGGGAAGCTTTTACCAGTGAGGGGGAAACGGAGAGTGACAAGATCGCAACAGCACTATATGAATCTGCGGCCAATGTTCTCCCGGATTGAAGAATGAGAACAGATACAACCGATGGTGACCCGGATAAGGAAAGCCAATTCTACATTATCAGGAAAACCAGATGCCCGGCAGTGCTTACGGAGAACCTATTCATGGACACGGAGAAGGATTGTCGATTCATCATGTCAGAGGCCGGTAGAAAGAAGATCGTCAAACTCCATCTTGACGGGATAAAAAAGTTCTTAAAATCAAGATCATGAAAGAATTATTCCAAAAAATAATATACCTCTTAGTTGTGGTTGCAGTTGGCTTGATCCTTTATTTCTATTTTTTTGGCAAGGATGAACCGCCTGAGGTGACCACGATCATAGTACCTGGAGATAGCACTTTTACTGTTGTCGATTCCATCCCGGATATCAACCTGATTGGAGAAGATACTACCGATATACCTGTTCCGGGAACAGTGGACCCGATTATCATATATATGAAAGACACTTCTTCGGGAAAGGTGATTGACACACTGGCTATAAAAGCCCGGTATGAGAAACTGATCCATAAAAAGGATAGTTTGATCCGTGAACTTATGATCAGGAGAAACTACAGTGACACGATCCACAATGCGAAAGCAGAGATAGATGCGATCATAGGTCTTTCGGTACAGTATAACCGACTTCTACCTGATAGGACATACTTCTTTAAGAACAACCGGGCAAAGGTAATACAGCAACCCGCAGCGACTATTGATAGGGCGTTGTATTGGGGTATCAATGCAGGGTATCACTTTGATATGGATATACTTTTTGGCGTTAATTTAGATTATCAGGTTAAAAAATCGTTGTTTGGCATCAATTTGACCACAGGATTTAAACCGAATAACCGCTTTATTTTGTTGAAATACGGCAAAAAGTTCTGATTTTAGTCGGGGGTCCAAAAATATTTTGTTGTTGCTACAATTTTCCTTCAACAATCCTACTGGGGCTTTCGGCTATTTCTTTGATCTTAATTTTGATGTACGTAAAAAATAATTGCTTTTTTACTTGACAAGTGTCAAAATTGATGTACATTTGTAACCATAAACGATATATAACTAATCAAAAATTTGATACCATGAAAACACCAACCACATTGAAAGAATCGAGAACAGAAATCCGTTCAATTTTCAGAGAAAAAGCCTATGAACTTTTTGAGGGAACAGCAATCAAAAATCTTACTCCTGAGCAAACTTGGGAGGCCATTACCGTAACTGTTAAAACCGATTTAACAGCGTTCATCCCGGAAGGTAAAACATTGAACAATGCTTTGACTAATGCATTTGCAGATGAATTCAAAGTGATTGCATCCACGATGCCCTCAGAAGAGTTTAACGAATTGTTTGACACGTTACTTGACCTGAATGATTCACCTGATCAGGAACAGGAAACAGAAGAAGAATCTGAGATGGCACCAGTTGACATCTCTTGGTTGTCAGATGTTGCCGTTGACATACTTGGAGAGAAAGCAAGCAACCGGAATGAACTTCTCAGCTTCATTGAAACAGGAGGGTTGAAATTGAATGATGAAGCATTCGGAATATTGACCGATGTGATCAAAGGTAAATTAAACCTGATGAAGGAAACACCATCGAACATTAAAGTAACCGCTACCGCTTCCGGTGAAGATACAATGGCCACAAAGGACAAAAGAGCAGCACAAACCATCGAAGAACTGAAAAAACTTAATGAAGCCAGTTCGGAAACTTACAAATTTACCGAACAGATCAAGTCATGTAAAACCGAAGAAGCACTCAGGGAAGTTTTATCTTCCATTAATGAAAGAAGATCGTTTGTTTTTGTAAGCAAAAAATACGATTTAACCGGATTGGTAACAGCAACCAGAACCAACAAGAAAAAGCTTCTTCCTGTATTGGTTGTAACCTTGGAAGATGGAACAATAACCAGATCATTTTCTCACATTTTCACCACATACTTTACGCTTCTGGAAGATGCGGCCGCATTTGAGAAGTTAAGTAAAAAACCTGATGTTGAGCAACCATCCGCAGCACAACCTTTGGAAGAAACCACCTCATTAAGAAATGAACTATCCCGTTTCAGTTTTGATGAAGCTGAAAAGAGTATCAGCGGTGCCGACTTAACCGATCATAACAATGATCCACGTTGTTACAGCACGAGCAAAAGAGGGTTGAAAAAATCATGGTTGGCACTTGTCGAAGCATGGACACCCGAAACCACCATGTCAGCAGCTATCAATATCCTATCCAATACCGGAACCAAGATGCACAGTTACTGCGCAATGGATTAACACGAATCTGGGATAAGATCAGGGAGGGGTAACACCCTCCTTTCGGTCGTATAAATAACACTACAATGACACATAACTATCGTAAGTTCACAGTTAAGTACTCAAACAGAAAGCTCAGGAAACTAACCGTAATAGCTTTACGACTAAAGTATGTTAGAATGATCATCCTGTATCACATTATCTATTCATGGAATGTAATTACCGGGAGACCTTTACGAAACATGAGAGGTAGGAGAAACGATATTTCGCCTACATTCTGTTATGAATGTTTATGGATCGGTAGGAGAAAGGATTCAGTTCACACTTACATTTCTGATGGTATGGGCGATGTTGATCCCATAGATGTTTGTCCAAAATGTAAAGCAGAGATTTGATATGAGAACACTATTCACATATACCGTAATAGTTGTTTTCCTGTTTTCTCTTACCTCTTCCGGGTTGAAAGTGACAGAGGTTTCCAATGAATCATTGGCCGATCTGAAGGTATATGTAACTACTGAACGCTCAGAAACGGACCTGATTGTATTTTTCGTAAGTGATCCTAGTTTTTCAGATGGTGATGGATTGTGGTATCTTGAAAGTGAACTAAACCTATCTGACAAAGCCATATGTTACGTACAGGATCGTTTCAGGGCAGATTTGATAATATGTATTACTAATAACAAAAGTGAGGCAGGAAAGCCTTAGAATAGCCTGATGGATAATTTCGCAGAACTTAAAGTTGCCCTGATGAAATTCAGGGAATTATTTTTAAAAAGAATATTACCTAATTCAGTTGTGGCCATGAGTAAGGATTTTCTCCATCATATGAGAATAACCGAAGAGTGGCGAACCTCAGATGCTTTACGGGTTTACAATCTTATTAAACCATATCAGGACAAACTCCTGAAAATTGGATATGATTTCAAACAAGTTCCTGTCATTAAGATGCAGGTCAATAACTCCAATGGAACAGCTCCCAAACTGAACAAGACAATACAATACAATCAAAGTGAGTATATCATTTTCACCCCATATGTACCGAACATTATCAATGCTATTCGCAACATACCTGTTAGGAGATATGATACTCAAAAGAAACTGTGGTATGTTCCCATTGATCAAAGTGAAAACCTGATACATTTTGCTCATGCATTTGGCTTTACCATGGGTGAAAAGGCAGAGAAAATCATGTACGCAGTAAAGAATAATCTGGAAGCAAGTTACAATGCAGAGGCCGTTGATTTGAATATCCCGTTAAAAATGGATTTATTCCCATTCCAATCATCCGGGGTGGATTATTGCATGAAGAATGAACGGGTGATCATTGCTGATGAAATGGGTTTGGGGAAAACTGTTCAGGCTATTGCCACATTGAAGGGAACAGGAAAACTCCCGGCAATAGTAATTTGTCCGAAGTCATTACGGTATAACTGGAAAGATGAATTTGAAAAGTTTACTGATATCAAAGCAGAGGTTTTGGATAAAAAGCTAATGAAGAATCTGGACCGGTATCTGGAACTGAATATTCTTGAAGTGATCATTACAAACTATGAGGGAGTGGTAACGTATTTTGCAAAGGAAATAAAGAAAATACATAGAGCGTTACAGGGTGAAATATTTGAAGGAGGAAAGGTTCAGTATCGAGGTTTAGGATTCATAGGTTATGACAAAACCAATGAAGATTTCCGGGAAATGAAAGTAATTAAAATTAACCGTTTCAATGTTTTCTGTCAGGTTGGTAGAGATCCAAAAAATATCATTGAAGTACCAATCAATGAGGTTGAAAAAGTTAAGATCATAAAGGTTCCAATACTGAATGGAAAACAGAAGCTTTTCAAATCAGTTGTGTTGGATGAAGGACATGAGTGCCGAAATAAGACAACCATACGGTTCAAGGCCATTAAACAGGTGTTTGACGAGAAGCTTATTCGGTTGATACTTACGGGTACTCCAATTGTAAAGGGTCCAGAAGATTTGGCTGCTTTACTGGAACTACTTGGAAGGATTGAAGAATTCGGGGGTAGGACAGCCTTTTTAAAGACATACACCGAACAATCTTCCTATGGTAATAACAATGTTAACCAGAACAAAGAACGGTTAAAGCAGCTCAATGTACGTCTCAGGAGCCTGTGTTTCATAAGAAGAGAAAAGTTCCAAGTATTAAGTGAACTCCCGGATAAGTTCCGTCAGATTATCCGGGTTGATATTGATAACAGAAAAGAATACGATCATGCCTATTTATCCCTGTTAAGTTATCTTGCGAGTGCCGGATCATCCAGTAGTGAAATTACCCGGGCAATGAGGGCGGAAATGTTGGTGAAAATTAATATCCTAAAGCAGCTATCTGCTAAAGGTAAAATTTCTGAGTTCAAAGAATTCGCTGAACAGGTGATGTCTCAGGGGGAGAAGTTGATAGTATTCTCGTGGTTTAAGGAAACGGCCGTAGAGTTATTGAAATCGTTTCCCGGAAGCGTTTCCATTACCGGAATGGATAGTGATGAACAGGTTCAGGAAAACAAGAAACAATTCATGGAAAACCCTGATGTAAAAATGATCGTAGTGAGTTATAAAAGGGGAGGTGTTGGTCACACTTTGACAGCATCAAGTGAGGTTGCATTTATTGAACTTGGGTGGACATATAAAGATCAGGCACAGGCAGAGGATCGGGCGCATAGGATCGGTCAAAAAAACAATGTAAACTGCTATTACTTTTTAGGAAGAGACACCATAGACGAATCTATATACAAGATCATTGATTCACGTAGGCAAATAGAGAAAGATGCAACCGGGGGTACAACTGAAATAGAAACTTCTGAATTTGAAGATTTGGTAAAAGCATTGATGAATAATACAACTTCTGAACACGTTAAATAAAACTTACTGATATGGAACTGAGAAAGGATAATAAAACTATCAATAAACAAATAGTATTGGCTATTGGTAATGATCCTCATATAAGAGAATTAAATTACAGTCTTTTAAAATTGACAGAAACACAACCTTACAAATTGGTGTTTAATCCAATGAAGTTTTCTTATGAAATAAAGTATAGTGATGAGGTTGAAGAGTTGATGAACAAAATACGTTCGGAGATTGAATCAAGGAGAATTCAGATCATGAATAGCTTTCTATAATTTTAAAAATAAAGTAAATATATTTTGATATTCGTAAAAACAGGCGTATATTCGCCTCACATTTTAACTATTATTTTTATAAACATTAAAACCTACACACATGGGATTTAAAATTATCAGGGAAGATGAGCCCTTAGAAGTAAACTCAATCGTTGCCGTAATTTACGGAGAACCCGGTATCGGTAAAACATCGCTGGCTTTTACAGCGGATCATCCGGTTCTGGAAGACTATGATGGTGGTTTGAAACGTGCTATTGGAAGGAAAACAGCGTTGGAATTCGATTCATGGGATGATTCGGTTGCTTTCCATAACTCAAAGGAGTTTGAAGAGATCGCCCCCCGGACCTTGATCTTTGATACCGCCGGAACAATGTTGGACAATTACATTGCTCAGTATGTGATGAAGAAGGATTTTAAAAACTCCAGATCAGGAGGTGAGCTTTCTCTTCAAGGATATGGAGCAATGAAGAGTGTCTTTCGCCAATTCATGGCAGATATGAAAGCAAGGAAGATCGACATTATTTTCATTGCACACCAAGAAACTCAGAAAGAGGGTGACACATTCCGGTTTGTTCCGAAAATGACAGGCGGTTCTTCTGACATTCTACTTGCTGAAGCTGACATGGTTGGTAACATGAACAGCAAGAGCAATAAACGATCCATCGACTTCAATCCAACTGATCAGCACATTGGTAAAAACACCGCTGAATTTGAGTCAATTGAAATACCTCACTATCAGGACGAGAAGTATCTGACTTTTATGGCCGATTTGATTGCTGAAACCAAGCGTAAAATGATGGAAATGTCAAAGCAGCAGCAAGAAGCCATGAAGAAGCTGGCCTTTTACCGGAAAGAGATTCAGGATGCCAAGAACGTTTCCGAAATGGAAGAGTTGTATCCCGCCATTGAATCAATGTCACCATCGTATCAGGTTCAGCTTTTAAGCCTGTTTGATGCCAAATACAAGGAGTTTTGGGATATGGAGATGCGCAGCACCGTAACCGATGCGAAAAGCGCTGACCTCTTCTTGAAATCAATTTCAGAGGCTATTGGAAGGTATGTTCCCGGTTTTAAAAAGCTGCTTTGGTTAAAAGCAAAGGAAATGCATCTATCCTTTGATGAAGCCACCGGGTTATTTGTTGATCCGGTAAAGCCTGATACTGCAAAACCTGATCCGGCAAAACCTGATACAGATAAGGCCAACAAGTCACAAAAAGTAGAACAACCTAGCATGTTTCCTGATGGTAAAACTATCAATTAGCCCCAGTAAGATAGAACAGTTTCGTCTTTTCTATACTGAGGCCTTTAATGGTTTTATCACTCAGGAAAATATCATTACCTACCTGAGAGGTGAACAGGAATGGAAAGATGAAATGAGATTCGTGTCTGCTTATCATGCCATGATTGAGTTCGGTCCTGAAAAGTTCTTCGATCCAGTAAGAGGTGTATATGTTTACACTGAGGATCGTATGCCGGGAGAGATTGTTTTGACTAAAAGCGAATTGTTACCGGCCATTGAATACCGGGCAAAATATCCCGGTATGATCAATGAAATGAAAGCTAAATATTGGACTGAGGTTGCAGGGTATCGGGTCTTGATCAATATGCGTATTGATGGAATGAATGGACTTGTGGTCCATGAGCGTAAAACAGGAAAGCGTACGAATGGATTTGATTATTACCAAGCATCTACCCAATGGAAATGTTACGCTCTGGCTACTGAATGCAAACTTATCCAGTACGATATATTCAAGTATAACGAACCAAGAAGCGGTCCCCGTAAAGTTGAGTATATTGATCCTCCGTATCAGTTTATGCCTTATACCGGAATGAAGAATGATGTTGATCATTGGATAGGGCAATTGATACATTTTTGTGAGATTAACAACCTGATGAAGTTTCTTATATCACCGTATCAGTAATGCGAAGGAGTAAGGAACAGCACTTTTATGAGTGGTGGTGCTACCGATTGATAGCAAATGATGTCGGTAGCACCCCTTATGAAATTTATGTGATCATGGCCAGAACCTTACTCAAAGAGGCTGATGAATCAGGTAAATTGGTGATCAGGAAGCCAACAAGTTTACAGGATTGGGAGCATCAAATTTATATGGAACAGGTAAAGTATTTAGTCAATAAGGTTTTCCCACGGTTTATATGGCCTGAGCCAAAGTCGCTACCAGTTGTAGAGCATAGAAAATACGAATAGCATGGAAGAGGGATTTATTAAGATATACAGGAAGTTTTTTAATCATTGGACATGGACTGAAAAGCGCAAGCTATCAAGGGCAGAAGCATGGTTATGGTTATTGTCCAATGCAAGGTATAGCGAAGAGGTTTTTTCCTGTGTGGTGAAGAATAAAGTATTGGAGTATGGCCGGGGTGAATTAATTCACTCACAGGACACTTTGGCGACTGAATGGGGGTGGGTAAGGGGATCGGTAAATAAGTTCCTGAAACTCCTTGAAAAGGATGGTATGATCAACATTACGAATGAGGGGGTAACCACAAGAATACTGATAGCAAACTATGAAAAGCACAATCCGGTATCGAAAAATCAGGAAACGGTTTTGGAACACGTATGGAAACGGTTACGTGACACATATGGAAACGATTTGGAAACGGTTTTGGAAACGGTTTTGGAAACGGGTTTTTCAATACAGCAAAGGGATTCAGAGCATGTTGGAAACGGTTCTGGAAACGGTTCTGGAAACGATATGGAAACGAAACGGAAACGCAATGGAAACGGTTTTGGAAACGATGTCGATACACATAAGAAGAAAGAAAAGAAAGTTAATAAAGTTAAGAAAGAACTTCCTGCATCGCCGTGAAAACCCGACGATGTAAACTCAGTTCATTATAAAATTAGATTGAAATTTGAGGCTTACTCAAAAGATATTTGGAAAGAAGATTATTATTGGACTCCTGCGGATGCAAACAACTGTAAGATACTGATTAAAAAACTGAAATTTAGACTTGAAAAACAGAAGAAGCAAATAACTGATGAAGCAATTTTGAAAAGCTTTGATAACCTGTTGTTATATTTACCAGATTGGCATAAAGAACACTTGTCTATGATGAATATAAACAGTAAATTTAATGAAATTGTTATCAATATGCAGCAGACGATGAAATCAAAAAACAAAAATAGTACGGAAGGAATCAGCTATGAGTAACCCGGATAAAGTGAAATCGATACTTGATGGATTGACCAGAAGTATCAGGTCAAATCGTGGAGTAAGATTGTTTTACGACTATGAAATGGATTGGATCAAGAAAGTGATAATTGCTATTGGCCAGGGTTATCATAGAGACTTCGTTCTTGATGAAAATAACACTCAGTCATATGAGCAAATTATAAGATACTTCTTCGCAGATGAAACATTCAATGGTGATCTGGAAAAAGGTTTGTTATTGATCGGGCCAAAGGGATCAGGGAAAACGCTTGCAATGTTGATCATGAATCATGTAATTTCAATGTTAGACCTTGATGCAAAAGAATATCCCGGAACAAATAAGAAAGTCAGTTTTGAACTTGTCAGAACAATGAATATTACCGAGAAGTTTGAAACAACTGGCCACGATGGAATAATCCCATACAAAAGTTTCCGGGTATTCTGTTTTGACGATCTTGGAGAAGAGGATAAGAACAGTAAGTTTTACCTGAACCAGATCAACGTCATGATGGATATTTTGACCGAACGTAATTTGAAATTTCTCAGGAATGGATTGATAACTCATGCAACCAGTAATTATCCATTGGAGGATGCAAAGACAGGAACCAGATATTATAAGGATTTTTATGGTGATCGGGTGGATGATCGAATAAAGCAAATGTTCAATGTAATTGTTTTCAAAGGAAATTCGAGAAGATCATGAGTTATTTAATAGAGACTAAAAAGGGAACAAAGGGCGTCATTGAAAGTGAAGTTAAGGGTAAATACCTTTGCTATAAACTTGATGAAAATTATAATATTACAGATGAAAAATTCGCTGTATTAGTAGAAAATTGTAAGGTAGTTGGATTCATTGATAAAACGAAAACTTATGCTAAAAAGAACGGGAAGTGATAAGATTTTTTTAGGCCTTGATGGTGGGAATCATGTAGGGTTTGCTGTATGGGATAAACAGGGAAAGCAATTTCTGAACCTGTCAACAGTTGATTTTTGGGAAGCTATAAAATTGATCGACTACTGGGAGAACTGGTGCCAGATGAACGCAAAAACGCTTGTTTCAGTTGTGGAAGATGTTTCGGCAAATAAGCCTGTGTTCAAGTTGGCCGGAGTTTATTTGCACACTCCAGGGGCACACTCCCAGAAGTTAAGTGCAGCAGGTAAGGTTGCTGAAGGTGTTGGAAGGGTGAAACAAACAAGTGATTTACTAATCAAATATTGCGAAAAGAAGTGTTCTCAGGTGATCAAGTTGAAACCGGGAGGTAGAAGTATGACAAAAATGAAAGCAGATGCTTTTAAAAAGATAACAGGTTATAGTAAACGAACGTCAGAACACGCTCGTGACGCAGCTATGCTTGTCTATGGTTACTAATTATTAATCTTTTAAATTTCAAATTTATGTTAATTACAAATGGTAAAAAGATCGTTTCATTGGATATGAAAAGAGACGATTTTATTCAGGTTATCGAAGAGGTGACCGAGAACGCACGAGAATTGCTTGGAAATCCAGAAATTGAATTTTCGGCAGTTGAGCTCCCGTATTTCCATTTCCTTAATGCAAGCAACTTACTCTTTACAGAGTTGAAAGAGGCTTGTGGTGATACGGTTGATATCCAGTTTAGGGCAATAGGTGATGAATCAGTACAGTTGCCCGGATCGAGAGTTAAGACTGTTAAGCATTACTTTTCACCCGATGAAAAAAGGGAGATTGCAGATGAACTTTGTCTTTCTCAGGAACAGAAAGAAGAGTTGGAAGAAGAGAAGAAAGCCGAAGTCAAACGATTTAAGGACAAGCTTGATGCGCTTGAAAACAATATGTCAAATCTTGCCCGGAAGCACAGAATGGGATATGAAGAGCGGGATAAAAACTGCTTTGTGATTCTTGACTTTGTGGAGCGTGTTAAATCTTACATTGACAAATCGACTTATGAGGTTGTTCATACAGAAGAGTTGGCCCCGGAAGATTTTCAAATGAGAATTGACAGCATTACCGGGTTCATACCGAGTGATGTTGAAGGTGAAGAGAATGATTTTATACAGTTCATTGATGTTGACAACGACATAGAGGGAGAGGACAATACTTTGTAGTAAGGCTTTCGAAAGATTGTACGGGTGTGATTCGGTTAACCGAGACACACCCGTTTTTTATGATCGTAAAAAATAGTTCTCTTTTTACTTGACAACTGTCAAAATTGTAGTACATTTGTGGTATGTTAAATGATAAAAAAATATAACCATGAATGATCAAACAATGTTAATCGGAGGTAATTGGTATTACTGGAACTATGATTTAAAAAAATGGATGCCTGAATCTTATAAATTTGAATTGACTAAAAAATAGAACCCATGGCAACTTTTACTAGAGAGAATCAAAAAGGAAATGATATTTCAAGAAGTACAAAACAAAGTTTGAAACATATTCGGTATTCAGAAATTGAAATAACTATATCTGGCATGTCAGGTGAATATAGTGTTTGGGTTAAATCAGGGAAAAGAATGTCTCAAAGATTCTCAGAATTGAATTTAGATCAGGCAATAATTGAAGCGAATAAATTACTAACAGTAGAAATAGTTTAAAATCATACTACAATGAGCGCAGAATCAGAAAAAAGGTATATCACTCCAACCAAAAACAGGCCTGTATTTACAGCCTATTGTGATCATTTCGGAAGTATATCTACGGGAATGTATAATGACTGGATAGTTGGAAATCAAGTTGGAGAAACATTTGCTCTTCATTACATGGATGCCGTAAACATGATACATGAATGGATCAGGGATCATGAAGAGATTCTCGACAATTATCCAAAAAGCAAGTTCTTTATTGAAGAAAGGAATGGATCAGTAGACAAAGATGGTGATGTGAAAAGACGTATTGTTTACACAATATCTGCAAGGAAAGCACAGAAATACTTAATCAACAAATAAAATGGATTTACCCGGAGAATATAGAACCTTTGATAAGCTTTTCGATTTGCTTGCCCTCAGGCATGGGTATAGTGATGTATTTAATGACTTCCTGAACTATTCGATCCAATCTATCAGTATGAGTGGAACATATCAGGAAAGAGCTTATTTCGCCTCAAAATACGAAGAGAAGCAAATGGATATTTTTAAGAAGATGTTCATTGAAATGATCCATATTACAGAACGGAATATCAAGTCAGATACCGGATGGTATGACTTTGTTGGAACGTACTATGAGTATATAGCCAACACCAGTAAGAAACAGGGGTTTGGTCAATTTTTCACACCTCAGGATATTGTTGACATGATGACAATGATTACCGGGGGGGATGATCCCGGAACAGGTAAGAGAATAAACGATCCCGCTTGCGGATCAGGAAGAACGCTTATTTCCTTTCATGCACACCATCCGGGAAACTTTCTCTTTGGGGAGGATTTGGATTATACCTGTTGTCTTATGACAGTATGGAATATGTTGATCTCCGGGGGAGTTGGAGAGGTGGTCCATCATAACTCACTTATGCCTGATTCATTTTATCATGGGTGGAGAGTTAATGAGTATCTGAATCCATATTTTAGATTGACGGTAAGATCAATCGAGAAGGAAGAGAGTTATGTATGGCGCCATTGGGAGCATGTAAAGAATAATCAACCAGAGGTCTTTCCCAAGGAGGTTGAGGTGAGAAAAGCCAAAAATGAACAGACTATACAACTTACATTGTTTTGACAAATATAAATTTTGATAATGGTTAAAACTGTCGTATCTTCGCAGTTCAAAAAATAATTCAAATAAAATGGAAAAGATTAATTTACATGAAGTAACATTGGACACCGTTAAAACGGTGGGCGAATTTGTGAAAATTGTACGCCAGAGAACTGGGAATGATAAGATCAGTAACCAGACATTGCATTACCATTTCAACCATACTGACGAGTTAGATTTTGTCAGTTTTTGTGGAATGAAACTTATTGTAATGAATGAAAAGGCAGAAAAATTCAATCCGGGAAGTTATTTCGGCACTAAGTAAAAGTTAGTACCAGACCCGCTTTCCGGGTTTTTTATGTATATATTTTTGATGAACGTAAAAATAATTTAACTTTTCTCTTGACAACCGTCAAAATTGTAGTACATTTGTACTCATAAATGATAACACTAAACGCCATGAGTAAGAGTAAGATTAAAAGTAACAGCATCATAGTAAAAGGTTCAAGAGCATATATGAACGGAATATTGATCGGAGCATATACACCGGAAGAAGAAGGACTTCGCAATCCTGAGTTTCACGAATATTATTTGATCTATAAAGATGAAGATGATCGTGACGAGATCGAAATACTGATGTTTTACAGTAGTGGAGGATGCTATGAAAGGGAACTGGCAGAAGCATTCGCAAAAGATGGATACCAATCAGGGTATAAACTTGTAAGTAGAACACAGCACGAGTTTGTGTATGCAAACCGTAACTTTTAATATTAGGAAATGATGTATAGCTATTCTTCCAGAAACACAGGTTCAGACTTTATTTTCCAGACAAGGTTACGATTGATCAGGGAACTAGGATTTGACACGAAAGAAACACCCGAAAGGTATTCATACTACATGAGTGCCTTTTTGGGTATAATATTAATTTAATCAACCACACACACATGAAAGAAGATTTAATGTTCTGTCACCTTGGAAACGGGATATCCGTTTGTGACAAAAACCGGGAAGTAAACAATGATTACGTCAATGTTGCCCACATTTCAGTTGACAGGGTTGTTTCCTATCGTAAACGCAAACTTTCACCCGAAGCGAAAGAAGAGATCGAACGCTACGCAAGAGAAGAGAACCCGCAAATTTCGGCTACTCAAAACCAACCAGTTTTTAATACCGTTGGAAAGCGATCT
>Ga0172380_10002460_pt1 | contig 28321 bp, 20 predicted proteins | sample Leawe162metaG_FD_119747 | JGI IMG/M metagenome (GOLD analysis project Ga0172380, IMG submission 119747) | Leachate microbial communities from a municipal landfill in Southern Ontario, Canada - Leachate well 162 metaG | ecosystem: Engineered > Solid waste > Landfill > Unclassified | place... | reverse complement strand
TCGTTACAACATCCTTACCTACTACGATCCCCAGGGAGCCATCGGAACGGTCTATCAGGATAATGTCGTGGTTCAATTCACCACCGGAACGAATAATAATTATGCCCAGCTTTTTTCCGGGGCCCAGAATTTCGGTCCCGCAGCCACGCTCCAGGATTTCATTCCACTGGCCGGCGGTCCGCTCATCCGTGAGGGGCATGACATCGGCGCTTCTGAGCGGGCCTTCTGAAAACAATTTGGTCTTGCATGGATCCGGGGCCGACGCAAGAAACAGATGTACCGGGGATAGATTTCCTGTGGGGTCCTCGTGGGGCTGAGGATGCTTGCTGAAACTCCTTGGCCCGTCCAATCCGGCGGGGGTATAATTGGAAAAGATTAACTTTGAGATAATGCGGCCCAAAGGATCACGAGACGGTGAGCCAAATCAGGAGGTAGGCTATGCGCTTAAAAGATATTTTTTTCGGATTATTTTTTTCAACGATCGTTCTCATGCCCTCCGCTTATGCCGGTAAAATGGAACTTACTACTTACTACCCTGCGCCGTACGGCGAATATAAGGAAATAAAAACAACAGAAAATGCTTACTTTGCCACCACGCCGGGATACTCCGTTGGTATTGGGACGACGAGCCCGCGATTCCAGGTTCATAATGTGCAGAGCGGACAAACGGGCGAGGACAGCGTTCTTACACTTACCGCGGCACAACGCGCATCCACCATAGCGACTCAAGGATCGGGACAGGCGTATTTTCTTGCACGGGATGTCACCAACGATATTGAATTTATGTCGGGAGTTTCAGGTATAAGGGTTACCTTTGCAGGCGCTATGACCGCCCATGATTTTCAGTTGCGGACGAGTAACACTGCCAGGGTGACTATCCAGGACAGTACCGGCAATGTCGGCATTGGGACCACGAACCCTGCTGCTAAGTTACAAATTTCAGGAGATATCACCAACAATTTCCCTCGTCCTCTCTATGTCCAGGGAAGTGGCGGTGATCGTCTTACCGCTGCTTTTATAAATCCGGCTGGGTATGGCATGGGGATCGGTTCTCAGGATGGAGAAACAGTCGGAATGATTTGGTCCGCAAAGTTTTCAAATGGAGGCAGGGTCTCCGACATTCCTTTGTGCCTTAATCCTAACCCGGCAGGGGGTGATGTTGGCATCGGGACGATGACCCCTGGAGCGAAATTGGACATTTATGGCGGAAATGGCAGGGTGGAATCTACCTATAACTGGCTGACAACTTCAGACGTGCGGCTTAAGAAGAACATCACTCCGCTGAACGGATCTTTAGAGAAAGTGATTGCGATACGCGGTGTTCGATTCGATCTTATTGAGGATAATGCGGGCACGCCCGGAAAAGGGAAGCACATCGGTTTTATTGCGCAAGAGCTTGAAAACGAGTTTCCTGAGCTGGTCGTTACCGATAAAAAAGGTCTCAAAGCCGTTGCTTATGACAAGATGACCGCGGTTTTGGTCGAAGCGGTCAAAGAACAGCAACGGGAGATGGAAAAACAGCAGCCGCAAATCGATTCATTGATAAAACAAGTCGCGGAGCTGCAAAGGCAAAAGGCAAATCGCTGAAAGGGAAAGTCGAAACGACCAAGGCGTCTGTTATCGGATGGATTTTTAGAACCAAGTAGCAACGAAGAGGATTCCCCATGGTTAAAGTTTTTTATTTATGCAACTTGATCGTTTTGCTTCTGGCGATGGCGCCTTCCGCTTGCGCCGGGAAAGTGGAATTAACGACCTACTATCCCATGCCGTATGCTGAATACAGGGAATTAAGAGTGAAACAAAATGCTTATTTTGTTACGACCTCTGGCGCGATGGGCATCGGAACGACGAACCCGCTATTTCAGGTGCATAATATGCCAAGCGGACAAACGGGCGAACCCAGCGCTATTTTAAATACGGCGGAAGAATTTGCATCCACCATAGCGACTCAAGGATCGGGGCTGGCATATTTACATGCACGCGATGTCAGTTTCAATATTGAATTTATGATGGGGATTTCTGGCATAGGGGTTGCCTTTGCAGGTTCCATGACCGCCGATGATTTCCAGTTGCGGACGAATAATGTCGCCAAAATGACTATCCAGGACAGTACCGGCAACGTTGGCATCGGGACCACGAACCCTGTCGCCAAGTTGCAGATTTCGGGGACTATGACCAACACGAATTCCCGTCCTCTCTATGTTCAGGGCAGCAGCGGTGACCGTCATACTGCTGCTTTTGTAAATCCGGCCGGGTATGGAGTTGCGGTTGGAGCGCAGGATAGCGCCACCGTCGGGAATATTTGGGCCGCGCGGTTTGAAAACGGTGCCGGGGTTGAAAATAGGCCTTTAGTGCTTAATCCTGATCCAACGGGAGGTAATGTTGGCATTATAACGCTGACCCCAGGAGCGAAATTGGACATTTCTGGAGGAAATGGAAGGGTGGGATCCGGTTATAACTGGCTGAGAACTTCGGACGCGCGGCTTAAGAAGAACATCACTCCGCTAAACGGATCTTTGGAGAAGGTGACTGCGGTACGCGGTGTGCGATTCGATCTTATTGAAGAGGATACGAGTACACCCGGGAAAGGGAGGTACATCGGCTTTATTGCGCAAGAGCTTGAAAAAGAGTTTCCTGAGCTGGTCGTTACTGATAAAAAGGGTCTCAAAGCCGTTGCTTATGACAAGATGACCGCGGTTTTGGTCGAAGCGGTCAAAGAGCAGGAACGGAAGATTCAGAAACGTCAGCAGCAGATTGATTTTTTGAAAAAAGAAGTTGAGAAGCTTCAAAGAAAAAATCCGGCCTCCTGAAAAAAGCCGCTATTCATCTCGCCTCCGACCAACGCAAAGAGCCCCCCCCCGGAAAAATAAAATTTCAGCAAAAAAGATTTTCTTCGGGATAATGAGTGTTCCGGCGCCGAGGCATGTTTTTCAGTTTTTTCGCCTTATCGAAAGTACGGGGTGAGGACGAATCCGTCGTGCAGTGCGGCGGAGAAAGTGTTAAAATGCGGCCATGTTTAAGAGCTTTGCGGCCCGTCTTTCGATCGTGTTTTTCCTCTCGAGCGCGCTTGTGCTCGGGGGTATTTTTACTTTCTTTTTTTTCAAGGCGACAAAACTCCGGGACGATGCTTTCAAGCATTATCTCGAGAATCTCACCAAAGTCAGCGCCAACCTGATCCCGGGCGAAGACGTCCAGTCGATCCCTCTTACAGAAGGTTGCGAAAAGTCTCCCGACGCCATCGCTCTCATTAAAAAACTTCAGAGTGTCCGCGCCGTCGATCATGATATTTTCGATACCTACGTTATGGTGAAGGATCTGGATCCAGACTATGTCCGGTTTGTGACAAACGCCGACCGGGAGCGGACGCCGGTGGGTTGCGGAGAGCGTTATGATATTCGTGACGAGCCTGAAATTCGTCTTGGATTCCAACGGGCGTTCGCGGATCTGAGGCCCCACACGGACCGGTGGGGTACCTGGGTCTCGGCTTATGCCCCCGTACAGACCCGCTCGGGAGAAATCGTCGGGGTCCTCGGGTTGGATATCGCCCAGCAAACGGTGATCATGATCCGGCAAGAATTTTTCAGCCTCTTTTTAATTTCGATCGGAGCCTGTCTTGCTTTTTCTCTCGCGGTCGGACTTTTGAGCTCGCTTTGGCTTACAAGACCGATACGGCGTGTAGTCAAGGGGATGGAAACAGTCGGGGGCGGTGATCTTGAGCACAAACTGGAACGCTTTAGCGAGACCGAATTCGATCGCATGTCCAGGATCTTCAATAAAATGACGGGATCTCTCAAGCGCATGATGCTCGAGTTGGCAGAGACGGTGCGTGAGAATGAACGAGTGCGGCGTGAACTTGAGATCGCGACTGAGATCCAGAAGTCGATCTTTCCCGAACATCCTCCCCAGGTGGAAGGTCTCGAAATCGAGGCCAAGAGCGTTCCCGCTAAAGAAGTCGGGGGGGATTATTACGATTTTATCCCGGTCTCCTCCGGCGGGCAGATGGGTTTCATTATTGCGGACGCTTCCGGAAAAGGGCTTCCCGGCACTCTTTATATGACTCGTTCCCGGAGTGTTTTCAGAGTGGTCTCTTCGGAAGAGACGCACCCGGGTCAGATCCTGAGCCGTTCGAATAATTATATCGCGGCGGACGCTTCCTCGGGGAAGGGGATGTTTATTACGGTCCTTTATCTGCTTTATGATAAAACGAAGAAACAAATGACTTGCGCCAATGCGGGCCATTATTCTCCTTTGTGGTTCAAGGCCAGGGAGAAGGTTTTTGCCGGGATCACCGCGAGCGGAGTTCCTGTGGGCATTCTTCCCGATCAAACTTATCAGGAAGAAACGATCCAGCTTGCGCCGCAAGATCTCCTGGTGATGTACACGGATGGAGTGATCGAGGCGAAAGCGGCCCACGGTGAAATGTTTGGGATCGAAAGGCTGAAGCGATTGGTCGAACAGAACAGTTCGCTCTGCGCCCGCGATCTTTTTCAGAAGATCGAGGCCGGGATCAAGGAATTCATCGGTGACGCGCCGCCTTTTGACGATCTGACGCTCATGGTGATCCGGGTCGAATAGGTATCTGCGAGTTCCAAATTTCGAAAAGGAGATCTCTTTTCCTCTTGAATTCAAATGGCTTATGGCTATTCTTATTTGTAATTGAATTTCCTGAAGAGCCGACAAGGACGGCCCGGAATTTTATTTCCAAGTATAAAATTTTTTAAAATAGTCAACCAGGGAGTCACCTATGCCCAAAATGATATCTCCGAAATTTTTGAAATTGATCATTCTTTTGCTCGCGGTCGTGGCCGTGGCATTTTTCGGTTACCAGTATTGGAAGGGGAAGCGATCCGAGCTGCCCAAGGGGATCGCATCGGGGAACGGCCGCATTGAGGCCAAGCTCGTGGATGCGGTTGCCAAGGATGCCCTCAGGGTTCAGGAGATCCTTGTGGATGAAGGTGATCTCGTTAAACCGGGCGAGGTGCTAGTGCGTCTGGATACCGCGACGTTCAATTCCCAGCTGAACGAGGCCAAATTACAGGTTGCAACGGCGCAAGAGCGCGTAGCAAGTGCCAACTTTGCCGTGGTGCGGCAGAAGAGCCTGGTGGACAATGCCCATCTTGAGTTTGAACGTACCCGTAAACTGGTCGAACAGAATGCCCTTTCTCAGCGTGAGTTCGATGAACGCAACACGTCGGTCCAGACATCCTCGGCCGCTCTTGCCGAAGCAGAAGCGCAGCTTCGAACCGCCAAGCAAGAGGTCGAAGTCGCGCAAGCGAATGTGACGACGATCCAAACACACATTGATGATGCGACCCTCAAATCTCCCGTGACCGGAAGAGTACTTTATCGCTTGACCGAACCCGGTGAAATGCTCGCGGCCGGAGGGAAGGCGCTTACGCTCGTGAATCTCGAAGACGTCTACATGGAAATTTACCTTCCCTCAGAACAGGCTGCGGGTCTTAAAGTCGGCGCTGAAGCGAGGCTCACGGTGGACTATGCTCCCGGTCGCGCAGCTGCCGGATATGTCAGCTTTGTATCTCCCGAAGCGCAGTTTACTCCCAAGCAGGTCGAGACCAAGAGCGAGCGCGACAAGCTGATGTTCCGGGTCAAGATCCAGGTGCCCCAAGAGTTGGTTTCCGGTTACATTGAACATGTCAAAACAGGTGTTCGTGGTGTCGGGTATGTCAAAATAAAAGAATCTGCCGTCTGGCCTAGTTGGCTTCAGAACCTTCTTCAGCCTGCCCCACAGACGGAAAAAAAGTAAATGACCCAACCTAAAGACTGACCTGGAAAACTCATGGCGGAGTTATCCGTTTTAAAACGATCGCGTGCTGAGCCTGCGAGCAAACCGGTCGTTTCCATTCAAGACGTTACACACCGTTATGGCAAAGCCTTAGCGCTTGACGGTATTTCCCTCGAGATCCCGAGCGGCCTCATGGTCGGCATCATCGGCCCTGACGGTGTCGGCAAATCGACGCTCATGGCCCTGATTGCCGGATCGAAAAAAATGCAGCAAGGGAAAGTGATCGTCCTGGATGGGAATATGGCGGACGTCGCGCATCGGCGTGACGCGTGTCCCCGGATCGCCTACATGCCCCAGGGACTCGGCAAGAACCTCTACCTGGAACTGAGCGTCTACGACAATGTTGATTTCATGGCGCAACTTTTCGGCCTGTCTCCCACGGAACGTCCGGTTCGTATCAAAGAATTACTCAGTGCTACGGGACTCGGTCCCTTTGCCGATCGTCCTGCCGGCAAGCTTTCGGGCGGCATGAAGCAAAAGGTGGGACTTTGCGGAGCTTTGGTCCATGAACCGGATCTCTTGATTCTGGATGAACCCACCACCGGCGTCGATCCGCTCTCGCGGCGGCAATTTTGGACGCTTATCGACGACATTCGCGCCGGCCGTCCCGGGATGAGCGTTCTTATTTCCACCGCCTACATGGATGAAGCGGCAAAGTGGGACTGGATCGTTGCGATGGATGCCGGAAAGGTGCTAGCCACAGGAACGCCGGCGGAGTTGATGAAGCGGACAGGCACTAAAGACCTGGAGGCGTGCTTCATCGGACTCCTTCCGGAAGAAAAACGCAGTGGGCACACGGAACTCACCATCCCGCCCCGTTCGGAAGGGAAATCCGAGGTCGTCATCGATGCCAAAGGACTGACCCGGCGTTTTGGCAGTTTCACCGCGGTCGATCATGTCAGCCTGTCGATCGAGTGCGGGGAGATCTTTGGCTTTCTCGGTTCTAACGGCTGCGGCAAATCCACCACCATGAAAATGCTGACGGGGCTGTTGCCACCGACCGAAGGCACTGCGACGCTCTTTGGAAGTTCTGTTGAAGCCGGAAGCATTGAAGTGCGGAAAAAACTCGGCTATATGACGCAGGCGTTCTCGCTTTACGGTGAGCTGACCGTCCGCCAGAACCTGGTATTGGACGCTCTCCTTTATCATATTCCGAAAAAAAAGGCAGAGTCGCGCGTTAAAGAGCTTGTCGAAAAATTCGGATTGGGTCCGCATCTCGATTCGCTGGCCGATTCTCTGCCCATGGGCTTGCGTCAAAGGCTTTCGCTGGCCGTGGCTGTTTTGCATGAACCTAAAATACTGATCCTGGACGAACCCACCTCAGGGGTCGATCCTATTGCGCGGGACAGTTTTTGGGAGCTCTTGATCGATCTTTCGCGCAACCAGGGAGTGACGATCTTCATCACGACGCACTTTATGAACGAAGGCATGCGCTGCGACCGGATCTCGCTGATGAATGCGGGGAAGGTGTTGGCGTGTGATGCTCCGCAAAAGCTGATCGAAGCGCGCGGCGCGGCCAACCTTGAGGATGCTTTCATCGGTTGTATGGAGGATGCTGTTGCCGACGCCGCATCCGATGGAAAGAGTAAAGACAAAGCTCCCGGCAGTGCGCCTGTCACGGTTCCTTCTGCGCTCCCCAAGATAGCGGCACCTTCCGGTTTCCGGCTGCGACTCGGCCGGATGTTCGCGTATGCCCGAAATGAGACTATGCAGATCCTTCGCGATCCGGTGCGATTGGTTTTTTCGTTCATCGGCTCGGCGCTTCTGATGCTCGTCTTCGGGTTCGGGATCACCACCGATATCGAACACATCCGCTACGCTTCATTCGATCTTGATCAGTCGCCGGAAAGCCGCGCTTATCTCGAACAATTCGCCGGATCACCGCGCTATTTTACGCGTACAGCGCCGGTCCGGTCTGCTGAAGAAGGCCTGCGACGGCTGCAGGCGGACGATGTTTCGGTGGTTCTTGAGATGCCGCCTAATTTCGGCAGGAATTTTCGCAGAGGAAATGCCCCCGAGGTTCTGGCCCAGGTGGATGCCGCCATGACCTTCCGCGGCGAGACCGTCGCCCAGTATGTCCAGGCGGTCAATAACACCATGCTCCAAAATCCGGTGAGCGGGTTGCAAGTGGGTCCCAGGAAGGATACGGCGACCTTTGAAGAACGTTATATGTACAACCCCACGTTTGAAAGCGTCTACTCGATCGTGCCGAGCATTCCGGCCCTTCTCTTGGTTCTGATCCCGGCGATCCTGATGGCCGTCAGTATCGTGCGCGAAAAAGAATTAGGCTCCATGATCAATTTCTATGTCACGCCGACGGGGAGGCTGGAGTACCTGCTGGGGAAGCAGATACCTTACGTTGTGATCGCGATGCTTAATTTTTTCATTTTAGCGATCATGGCGCGGTTCATTTTTGGTGTCCCGGTCAAAGGCAGTTTTTTGCTTCTAACGTTCACCACGCTGCTTTATGTGACGTCGACGACCGGGATCGGTATGCTGATTTCGAGTTTTACCACCAGCCAGGTCGCGGCCGTTTTCGTGACCGCGATCCTCACGATCACTCCGACCATTCAATTCTCGGGTCTTTTGCAGCCGGTGTCGACGCTGATGGGGAAAGCCAAGCTCATTGGTACGATCTGGCCGACCACTTACTACATGCACTCGAGCGTGGGAGCCTATACCAAGGGGCTCAGTGCCGGTCTTATGATGCAGGATGTTGTTTTTCTGGCCTGTTGCATTCCGATCTTCTGGGCGGTCAGCATGCTCGGACTTAAAAAGCAGGAGAAATAGCCGTGACGTCACTTTTGAATATTTTTTGGCTGGGGTTGAAGGAGATCCGCAGTCTGATGAGCGACAAGGTCATGCTGTTATTCGTCATTTATGCGTTTACCATGGCGGTCTACATCCAGGCGACAGGAACGTCAAATGAGGTGAATAACGCATCGATCGCTTTTGTGGATGAGAACGGCTCCGCTTTGTCGAAGGAACTGATCAATGCTTTTTATCCGCCGCGTTTTCAGATCCCTAAAAAGATCAACGCAAGCGAAGTGGAAGACGCCATGGACAAAGGTTTATTCATGTTCGTCGTTGCGATCCCGCCGAGGTTCGAGGACGATCTCCGGGCCGGGCGCAATCCCGAGATCCAGATCAATATCGATGCAACGGCCATGCAGCAGGCCGGCGTCGGTACCACTTATATCAAAAATATTATCAATAAACGCATTTCAAATTATTCGAAGCGGACGGATAAGCAGGATTCCCCGCTCGTTACGCTGATCATCCGTAAACTTTTCAATCCCAATGGGACCGCCGCCTGGTTTTTGAGCGTGGTGGCCATTATCAATCAGATCTCACTCCTTACGATCGTTCTGACGGGGGCCGCGGTCATCCGGGAACGTGAGCATGGAACGCTGGAGCATTTGCTTGTGATGCCGCTGACCGCTTTTGAGATTGCCATGGCCAAGGTTTGGGCGAACGGTCTGGTGATCCTGCTTGCGACCGCGCTCTCTCTCTTTGGGGTGGTCCAAATGGCGCTGAAGGTGCCGTTCGCCGGTTCGCATCTGCTGTGGTTCTCCGGGGTGGTTCTCTATCTTTTCTTTGCGACAGCACTGGGAATATTTCTGGGGACGATCTCGCGGTCCATGGCGCAGTTCGCGCTCCTGAACATCCTGGTGGTCCTTGTGCTGATGCTCCTTTCCGGCGGATCGACGCCTGTTGAAAGTCAGCCCGCATGGCTCCAGCGCATTACCTTCTTTTTGCCCTCAAGACATTTTGTCAGTTTCTCGCAGGTGATCATTTATCGGGGCGGCGGCCTTAGCGCGGTCTGGCGTCCATTCCTGATGGTTGGCGCGATCGGTCTTGGATTTTTTGTTTTCAGTCTTGGACTTTTCCGGAAATCGATCGCGGTGACGAAGTAAGGCCCTCTTCAACCTCGACTTGGCAGGATGCAACAGGTATAATTTCGCCGATACTTGAAATCATTGTTAGATCTCTTCCGTTAATTGAAAAAGGAGGATGTTAAATGAAATTTACCCCGGCTTTCCTCATCCTTGGAATCCTGGTCTCCGGTTGCGCGATCGGTCCCCGGTATCGCGAGCCCGTTATGGAATTGCCGCAAACTTATCGTAGCTACCAGACCCTGGACCAAGCGGAATCGATGGTCAATCTGCCGTGGTGGAAGGTTTTTAACGATAAGTCGTTGCAGGAAATTATCCGCGAGACCCTGGTCAATAACTACGACTTGCGTGCTGCCGCCGCGCGTGTGGATGAGGCCCGTGCCATGGTGGGCGTGACCCGGTCTCAGATCTTTCCGCAAACGGATCTGACAACCGGTATCTCGCGGGACAGGAATTCACAGGCGCTTAACCCGTTCCTTTCGCCCCTGACCTCCACGATGACCGGCGGATTCAGCACGGCGTGGGAATTGGACGTTTGGGGCAAGATCCGCCAGGCGATCCGCGCTTCTCAAGCCGAATACCTGGCGACGGAAGACGCCCGCCGCAGTGTCATGGTGACGCTTGTGTCGGATACCGCCCAAACTTATTTTACACTTCTGGAGTTGGACCTGGAACTTGATATCGCCAAAAAAACCCTTAAGACTCGTGCAGACAACCTGGATCTTTTTGAGAAACGTCAACTCGGCGGTACGGCCTCCGGGCTTGAAGTGGCGCGAGCCAGGGCCGATTATGAACAAACTGCGGCCAATATTCCCGACCTCGAACGCCAGATACAAATCCAGGAGAACAAGCTTTCCGCATTACTCGGCAGGAATCCCGGATCGATCTCAAGAACTAACAACATCTCAGTGGAAAGCTTTACTCCCAGCCTTCCGGGCACAGGCCTTCCTTCCGAAATATTAAAGCGCCGGCCCGATATCATGGAAGCGGAACAGCTTTTAAGGGCTGCAAACGCGACCGTGGGAGTTTCGGTCGGGGAATTCATGCCGCAGGTGAACTTGAATAATTTTGTGGGAGGAGGCGGTGAGCGGCCCTCCCAGATCTTTAACGGGAAGGGGTATACGTGGTCGATCGGCGGGAATGTGGATGTACCTCTTTTTAAGGGCGGAAAGAATGTTTACAACTACAAGGCCGCTCAGGCGAAATGGCAGCAGTCTGTTGCGTTTTACAAGCAGACTGTGATCGGCGCATTCCGTGAAGTGGCGGACGCCTTGGCGGGTATCGAGAAATTCAAGGCCGTACGGGTCGAACAGGAAAAGCAAGTCGCAGCCCTGGCGGAGGCCGTGAAGCTTTCCGTCGCTCGCTATGACGGCGGTCTTTCCAGTTACACGGAAGTCCTGGATGCGGATCAGCAGTATTACAGTGCTCAAAATAGTCTCGCGCGCACACTCGGGGCTCAGTTGAACGCCTACGTTCAGCTCTACCGCGCGCTCGGGGGCGGCTGGCAGCAGGAAAAAAAGACAGTTTAACCTTCAGAGGTTGACCCGGACATGAAAGGCAGGCCTTTTTTTTATAGTTTCAAGACCCGGGTCACGCTGGTATTGATCCTCGCCATGGTCTCGGTCATGGGACTGAATAATTTTTTAGTCTACCGCTTTAACCTTAACGCGCACTTCGGGCAACTCCGCCATTCCCTCATGATCATCGCTCAAATGGCGGCCTTAGCTGTCGACGCGGAGACGCTTCAGAAGATCCCCCGGACCTGGGACGGAGTGCAGAGCCCCGCCTATCGCGAAGTGACCGCGAAACTCCAGAAGGTTTTGGAGATGAACAAGCCGCTTCAATATGTCTATGTGCTTGAGAAAACAAAGACGCCCGGGAAACTACGGTTTTTAATTGATATCGAAGCGACCGGCCGGGAAGTCCGCCGTCGAAGAAGTTCCGCTCGTCCGGGAGATCTTTACGACGCCACCCGTTTTCCTGAAATGCTGGAAGGTTTTAAGGGCCCTTCGGCGGATCGGGCATTGCAAAGCGATGCCTGGGGGGTGACGCTTTCCGGTTATGCGCCCATCATGGCCAAGAACGGGGAAGTGACCGCGCTTCTGGGTGTCGATATTCTCGCGGATGATGTCGGGAAGATGCAGGAAGAGATCCGCATGCGTATGGCGGTGGTGCTCTTCTCGGGAGTTTTGTTCTGTGGCGTGCTCGGGGTATTGATCGCCGGCAGCGTTTCAAATCCGGTAAAAAAACTTGTCGAAGGTACGCGCCAGTTAGCCGGAGAGAATCTCGACTACCGGGTCGCCGTGCGTTCGCGCGATGAGATCGGGGAACTCGCGGATTCTTTTAACAAGATGGCGGTAAGTCTTTCCCAGTCCCGGCAGCGCCTTCGGAATTATTTTTTTAAAGTGACGCAGTCGCTCGTTCGGGCTCTTGAAGCCAAGGATCCCTACACGCAAGGCCATTCCGAGCGCGTGGCGGATCTGGCGCGCAAGATCGCTTTGGAGCTTGGCGTGAGTCCGGAAAAAGCAGAGCTCATCTGGTGCGTGGCTGAGCTTCATGACATCGGAAAATTGGTGATCCACGAGACGATCCTGAACAAAAAAGAAAAACTGAGTCCCGAAGAGTGGGAGACCCTTAAGGAACATCCCGTGACCGGTGAAAAGATCCTGGAGGCGGTTCTGGATGAGGAGCTTTTGCGCGTGATCCGTTCTCATCATGAGCGCGTGGATGGGAAGGGGTACCCGGATGGTCTCAAGGGGGAAGAGATCGACCTGCCGTCCCAGATCGTTTCTATTGCCGATGCCTATGATGCGATGACCACCATCCGGTCTTATCGTAAACCGCTCACGCCCCAGGAAGCGGTTCGTGAGATCGAGCGTGCGAGCGGCACTCAGTTCCGTCCCGAGGTCGTAAGCGCATTTCTCAAAGTGATCGGTCCACCGGTCTAAAGAAGCAGTTTTATAAGCATCTGTGATCTGTTAAACCATCCGTCATCCCCGAACGTTTTAATCGGGGATCCAGAACTGGATTCCCGCCTTCGCGGGAATGACAAGAAATGAAAAATCCAAATGAAAAAAAACATCCTTCTCAGTCTGCTATGCTTGCTCATGGTTTTTTCTCATCCGCTATGTGCCGGTGATATCCCGAGACGCGCTCTTTTTGTTTCCCTGATCCAGAACCCACCGACGCTTTCAAGCCGCGAAGCGATGATGAAACTCGTCGATTTCGCAAAGCGGGCGCGCGTCAAAATCCTCTTTGTGCAGATCTACCGGGCGAATCAAGCGTGGTTCCCGTCGAAAGTCGGGGATTGTGCGTTTTATGAAACGGTTGCGAAGACGCTGGGGGAAGATCCGTTTGCATTTCTTATTAGGGAAGCCCATACCGCAGGGATCGAGGTTCACGCCTGGCTCAATATGCTGAGCCTTAGCGCCAATGAAGAAGCCCCGCTCCTCAAAAAATACGGGCCTGATATTCTGACGAGAAATCTTGAAGAAAAAAAGACGCTCGCGGACTACAAGATCGACAGCCAGTATTTCCTTGAGCCGGGGGATCCGCGGGTGCGGCGTGAACTTGTAGCGATCGTGGAAGAGATCGTTCGGGCCTACCCAAAACTCGACGGCGTTCAATTTGATTACATTCGTTATCCGGACAGCCACCCCCGGTACGGCTACACAAAGATCAATATGGAGCGCTTCAAAAGTTCGACCGGACTGAAGAAGATCAAAGAAGGGAGCCGGGCCTGGAACGACTGGAAACGCGCTCAGGTGACGGAACTCCTGAAGCTTTTGGCCCAAAAGGCGCGTGCCCTTCGTCCCAATATTCAGATCTCCGCGACCGGGTGCATGTCCTATGCTCGGGCGCTTCATGAAGCATTCCAGGACTGGCCGTCCTGGGTCAACATCGGCCTTGTGGATTTTGTAACCGTGATGAATTATTCCTCGGATCCAGCCGAATATGAAAGGTGGAACAAGGTTGCCAAAACCAAGGTGAAGGATCCCGAGAAATTGTATTTCGGTGTTCCGGCGTACAAACTTGTAAAAGCGCCGGAAGTGTTCAAAACGGAGTGGCGCTCCTGCGAACAATCGGGTGGCGCTCTTTGTGCCGTCTTTCACTACGGCAGCCTTCTTGAAAATCCAGCGCTTGAAAAGCCCTTGCTCCGCGAGGAATAATTTCTAAAAGAAAGAAGGGGAAATGATATGGAACGGATGGAAATAGCAAAAAAGTTTTATGCGCAGGCACAAAGAATGACGATCGGGATGGCGGCTTCCGTCGTCGCGTATGGAGCCATCGGTTTTTATCTGATCCGTATGGGGAAGGCGGGGCCCTCGATCTTGAATGCTCAAACCTATCCGCTTGCCAAATACGGAGCGCTGGGCGTTTCGATTCTGGGGGTTTTCGCGATGTGGAAAATAAGTAACCGGATCTTCAGCGCGTCTCAAGGAGCGATTCCGGCCGCGAACCGACCCGTACAAAAGATTTTTTTGAAGACAGTGATCATGAATGCCGGGGCCGAATTGCCGCTCCTTTTGGGGCTGCTCCTCGTGTTCTTCGGAAGGCAGCCTTATGACTACATTCCGTTCGCGGTTGTTTCTCTTGTAGGATTCGCGCTAGCATTTCCAAGGAAAGAACAGTGGGTGAGCTGGCTCGGCGCGGATTTTTAAAGGCTAAAAAAGCTAAAAAGGCTGAACAAGCTTAAAAGGCAAAAAGCGTCTTGAGCCTTTTAAGCCCATTTGGCCTCTTAAGCTTTTTGTTAGGTGGAAATGAGGCCTTCGAAGAGTTCTTCGGGGGTGAAACGGCGAATATCGAGGACGGCTTGAAAGACCGGCATATATTCCTGCAGTTGACGTCCCGTCTCTGCGACCTGAGCGAGGTCGATCTGGCGTTCTTTCTGGTAGCTTTCCAGAAAGATATTGCGCACCTCTTGCCGGACCGCGCCTGAAAGCCGTACGGCGAGAAAACATAGAAAAAATCCGATGTCCCACACCCGCTTGTCCTGACGGCCGCAGAATTCCAGGTCCGTAAAATAAACTTTCTGCTCCACCGGCACCCAGATGCAGTTGACCGGCTGAGTATCGATCAGGGAAAATCCCGCCCGGTGGATACGGGCCAGGCCGATCGCGGACTGGCGGATCACGGCTTCATCGCCCGGGCCCAACGCCTGGCGCTCTCCGATCCGTTCCAGGATCGAATCCACCGTTTCACCGACGATATGCTCGGTCACCATGACTTTTTCGACGGCGTCGTAGGCAATGAGACGCGGGACCGGGACACCGATCTTGTCGAGTTGGACGCGGCTCACCATATCAACGGTGAAGCGCTCATGGGTTTTTTCCCCGTAAATGGCGGGGAAGGGGCTGACAAAGCTGAGGTGCTTGGCCCAGAAGCTGCCGGCATCGAGGAAGATCTTTACGAAGTAGCGGACTTCTTCTCCCGTAGTTTTACGGCAATGCCAGATCTGATTGGAATTGCTGACGCCTCCGGAGACGGATTCAACGGTCAGAGTTTGAGGATCGACGCCGTCAAAGGCGAGCGCGTGGTGTTTGAGAAAGGCCTGGCAGGTCGCGATCTTGCGCCAATGGCCGACTTTGAAGAAGCTGACGATAAGGGAACCGGCCATCCATGGGAAGAGGATCACGATGCCGGCGAGGATCTTGAAGGCGACCCGGGGCCGGATCTTTTGCATATGGTCCGCGAACTTCAAGCGGAATGCGGCAAATCTTTTTCGCAGTTTTTCCCGGCGCGTCATCATGGCGGGCATTATAACCGCATCCATCCTTGTCCGCCATTTAAGAAAAAAATCCAGGACAAGAATGGTTCCGATCTTCGCTTTGCTTGGTTGATATGGGGGTCCCCTGTCGTTACAACCCAGAGACCCTCAAAATAAAATTTGACAAAAGATAGGCCATAGGGCATATTCCTCCCGTAGTAAGCAGGAGGTAGAACATGATGTGTACCGCAAGGTCGTATGTTTGCCTTGCGGTTTTTTGTTTTTACCTCGTTTTAACACCCCCTACCTGCCGGCAGGCGGAAGGGGACAACAAAGCGGGCTAGTTCCAACTGCACCAGGTTGATGTTTTTACCGCAGTGAAGGTTGAACTTGTCATGCGATACAATAAAAGGAGCAATATCAACCATGGTACAAGGTAAAGTGAAGTGGTTTAACAACTCAAAGGGCTATGGATTCATCTCCCGTGAGGGTGGCGCTGATGTGTTCGTGCATCACACCGCGATCCAGGGCGAAGGATACAAGTCTTTGGAAGAAGGCCAAGCGGTCGAATTTGAAGTGACCCGCGGTCCCAAGGGCGAACAAGCCTCCAACGTTGTGAAGATCTAAGAACCACAACTGGAACTAGAAAACCCCGTTGGCTTCGGCCAGCGGGGTTTTTTTATGTCTGAAAGGGCCTCGTTTCCCCGGCTGAAACCCACGCGGATTTCAACCTTCCGCAATCAATGCTTTATTGTATAATACTGCGCGATAGTCAAGAGCGTCTAAAGCCGTATCTTCATCCGAACGGAGATGTCCTATGAAAATCAAAATGTCAGTCATGATGATCGTGATGATGGTTTTCGTAGCTGGCATGGGGTACGCGGCGGAGGAGGCAGCGTCTCTCGGCGCTCAAGCCGGGGAATCGGCCAAGGAATTGAAAACCACCGCGGATGAGAGTTACGCGACCGGGATGACCAAGGTCGGGGAAGCCTCCCGGAAAATGGAAGCGGATGCCCGGAAGACCTTAAAAACACTTCAGCAGCAGTGGGACGTGCTTGCCAAGCAGCTCCAGGAAAAAACGAAACAGATCCAGAAGCAGCTCGATCAGCAGTGGCAGGATTTTAACAAGACCTTCAATAAGCCTAAGCAGTGACCTTACTTCGTTATTGATAATGGCCAAAACAAACTAAAGGAGAGTTCCAATGTTCAAACGCGAAAAAGGATTTACTCTTATTGAGCTTATCATGGTGATCGTGCTTTTGGGTCTTTTGGCGGTCGTGGCGATCCCGCAATATACGAATCTTCCGAGCCAGGCCAAGTTGGCCTCAGAGCAGGACGTGGTCGGAGGCGTTCGTTCGGGCATCTATACGAAATATGCCGCAAACCTGGCGCAGCATGTTACTCCCGCGTATCCGCTTACATTGGATGCCAATGCCAACGGCGCGTGCGTGACCTGCTTTAGCAATGTCCTCTCTCGGCCTATTAACGACACCCCCTGGACCAAGGCAGGGTTGGTTTATACGGGACCCAATGGAGGCACCTACACCTACACTCCTGCGACCGGAACTTTCCAGTGATAATCTTCGTACCCGAAGAAAATTGCTGAAAAAACAGGCGTTATTACGAGCGCCTCTCATGCGCTATGCCATGCAAAACAGGAACACGCAGCCCCTGTGTCTTGCCCAAACGGGGATTCATCGGGTAATTTTCAACGTCGAGTCCACTGGCGTGCCTGGAATGAGGGCAAGACCGGCAATTTTGAAGTGGTCGAGATCACGCCGGATACGGTCCTCCTCAAAGATCTGAAGGACGGTACTTCCCACATCGCGCGTTTGTAACTTCCTGTTTTTCTCTGGGTATCCCGATGATAAACTAACGGAGGTGGAATATGGCGGTATCAGCCACGGTTCAAACAGCAGCGCAAAAATTGCTCGAAGGGAAATTTATGGAAAAAGAAATGTCAGCGGTACAAAAAGCCATCGATAAGCTCATAGAGTTCGGGACAGAATACGGCCTGCAAGTCATCGGGGCTATCCTCGTTCTTATTATCGGGAACCTCGTCGGGAATTGGGTCCAGGGCATGGTCCTCAAGCTTTGCGAGAAGAAGAAGATCGACATCACCCTGTCGAAATTCATCGCATCCTGCATCAAGATAGGAATTCTTGCTTTCGCTATTATTATTGCGCTCGGGAAATTTGGCATCACGATCGCGCCGTTCATCGCGGTGATCGGTGCCGGCGCCTTTGGCGCAAGCATGGCGTTGCAAGGGCCGCTTTCGAATTATGGCGCCGGGATCTCGATCATCCTGGGCCATCCATTCGTGGTGGGAGATACCATTGTGGTGACCGGCCAAAGCGGGATGGTCCATGAAGTGACGCTGTCTTCGACGATCCTTACCGATGAGGATGGCGTGAAGATCACGATCCCCAATAAAAGCATTGTGGGCGAGATCATCCATAATTCTTTCAAGAACAAGATCGTCGAAAACATGGTTGGTATCAGTTATTCCGATGATCCTGAAAAGGCTATTGAGGTGATCAAGAAGACGATCTCGGGTTTCAAGGAGGTGGCCGAGACGCCCAGGCCGCAAGTGGGCCTTCAAGAGTTCGGGGAATCCTCGATCAATATCGGTTGCCGTTACTGGATCCCGACCACGAAATATTTCCAGACCCTTTGCGCGATCAATCTTGCGATCCACAAGGCGCTTGCCGCAGCCCGGATCACAATGCCATTCCCTCAGCGGGATGTTCATATTGTTTCGGGGAAAGTTTCCTAGCTCTTGGGCAGGGCAGGGGCCGGGAAATAGAGGTGTATGAAAAAGATCCTCATCTTCTCTTTTTTTATTCTCGGGTTCTCTTCTCTTATTTCCCAAGTCGTCGTGATCCGGGAACTGGCGATGAGTTTTTACGCCAACGAGTTCTTCATCGGCTGGATCCTTTTTTGCTGGCTCCTTGGGACTGCCGCCGGAAGCGCGCTCGGCTCACGGCTCTCGCGTGATATCCACAGTGCTTTTCGTTCGTTAGTGATCTGCCATGGTTTGACCGCTCTTCTTTTTCCCGTTGCGATCGTCCTCATACGAGCCGGAAAACTGATCCTCGGGACTCCGCCCGGAGCGCTTCCGGAACTTCTCCCCTCGCTCATTTATTCATTTGTGGCGCTTGTACCTCTGTGCGGGGTGCTGGGGATTCAATTCGCGGTAGCGGCGAGAGCCCAGGCGTCTCAAACTCCGAAGGGGGAAGCGACGCGCACGGTGGGATGGGGGTATTTCTGGGAATGTCTTGGATTTATCGCGGGCGGGATCATTTTCAGTTTCGTGCTGGTCTTCGCCAACGAATTCCGGGTGGCAGCGATCCTTGCGGCCTTGAATCTCGTGATGGTTTTTTGGGTCTTCCGTGTTTTTTTCGAGAAAAAGAAGAAGGCCCAATGGCTTTTGGCTCTTGTCGCGATCGTTCTTCCGGCGTGGCTTTTTATAAGCAGCGTTTCTTTACAGCAACAGACATCGCAATTCCGTTTCCCGAACGAAACGCTCCTCCGGACGGAAAATACCATCCATGGGAATGTGGCCGTGACGCGATCCGGGCCTCAATATAATTTTTACCAGAGTGGTCTTTTTTTGGGCGCGGACCGGGAAGATCTTCAAAGCGAATATCTCGTTCATTTTCCGATGCTGGCGCATCCGGCGCCTCAAAAAGTCCTGTTGCTCGGGACCGGTTTTAACGGCCCCTTACAGCAGATCTTGAAACACGGTCCTCGAGAGGTCCGCGCGGTGGAGCTGGACCCCAAGCTTTTGGAGATCATCCGGAGTTTTCTGCCGAAGGATCTCGAGGCGACACTTCGCGATCCCCGGGTGCGGCTCGGGGCCGGCGATCCGAGGGATTTTCTAAAAAAAGAAGACGAAACATTCGACGTGGTCATCGCGAATTTTCCGGATCCGGCCTCCGTCCTTATCAATCGCAACTATACCGAGCAATTCTTCCGTTCCGTGCGCGCGCATCTTACGGCGGACGGTGTCTTTGCCACTCACATTACGTTTGCGGCGAATACGTTGACGCCGGAGCTGGAGCGACTGGGTAGTTCGGTCTATGCAACGCTCAGCCAGGTCTTTCCCGCCGTCTCAGTCCTTCCGGAAGACACCCTTTTCTTTTTAGCCTCAGCGGAGAAGACCGTATCCTGGAGCTCTCAAGAAATGATCGCGCGGCTTTCCGAACGGGAGATAAGACCGGATTTTGTGACGGCGGACCAGATCCGCTACCGTCTTACGAATGACCGCGTGGAGCGGGTTACCGCGGCTTTGAGTAATGCGATATGGAAGACCAAGAACACCGATCTCCGGCCGCGCACCTGCTATTTCGTATTCCTGAGGTGGCTCAGCCAATTCAATCCCAGGATCTCGGAAGCATTCTTTTTTCTGGCCGCGATCCCTTTCCCCGTTATTTTGGCGCTCGGTCTGTCAGTCTTGCTATTTTTTGCCGGTTCTTCCAGAAAACCGCAGAAGGGTATAAGAAAACTCGCCTGTCTCAGCATGGGGATAGCCGGTTTTTCCCTAATGGCCTTTGAGATCGTCATGATCTATCTTTTTCAGGCGGCGTTCGGGGATCTTTACTACCGGCTTGCCTGGGTGATCACGATGTTCATGGCGGGGTTGGGGGCGGGGACTTGGGCAGCACTTTATCTCAAAAAGATCCCGGAGCGGTTTGGACTTGCGGGGCTTCATATGATGAACGCGGCATTTTTCTTTTTGCTTGTGAAGGTTTGCGTCCGGATCTTTTCGAGGGGGTTTTTTCTCGGAGAGGAATATCAGTTCGTCTTCTTAGGCATGGCGCTTTTAGGAGGTCTTGCGGCCGGAGCAACCTTTCCGTTCGCAAACCGGCTCTATCTTGTTCAGGGGGAAGGCGATCGTCTCGGAAGTGTTTATGCGGCAGACCTCGGGGGTTCGGCGCTAGGCGCGCTTCTCACCGCAGGATTTTTCATTCCGATCTGGGGAGTCCCGCAAACATTGATACTTTTGGGCGCCGTGAATGTGCTTTTAGTGTTACTTCTTCTCTTCCGAAAAGACGTCAGCCGTAAAAACTTGTAGGTCCACGTCCGGGTCTTTCCAACAGTCCCCGGGGAGTTCGGCTTTCTGGGAACAAAGCTCGCTCAGGAACTCTTCCTTGCTCCATCCTGTTTCGGTCGCCACCTGTGGCAAAAACACACCGTGATGGAACCCTTTTGAGACCTGTACGCCGTGTTTACCCAGCGTGATCTCATCCGCTGTCTCAACTTTTCTGAGCGGGCTTAAGACCGAGATCTCATAAGTGAGTTGTCCGAGCTCGTCCGCGCTAACGGGTCTGAACCGCGGGTCCTCCGAAGCCGCAGCCACCGCCATTTGCTGGACGATCTTGTAAAGCGGCTCCGAAGGTTCGAACTGGCCAATGCAACCCCGCAATTGGCCGTTTTCCTTGAGCGTCACGAACGCGCCCCGCGGTTCCCGAAGGGCCGAAGAAGCGGGAGAGAATTCCGGGGATTTGCCCGTTTGAACATAATTTTCCACGGTGGCGCGTGCGATCTTCAGGAGTTCTTCCTTGTCCTGCGAGGTCATTCCGTTTTCATCCGGCGCGCTTTTCTTTTCTTCGGCCGCGGGTGGAGGTATTGTGGATAGCGTGCTTTGTTTCGCGACGAACGCGACCGCGCCATATCCGACCACGCGGCCCTTTTCGCCGGCCGGTGAGTCGCCCGAATTTGCGTATTTTAGAAGAACGGGTTGAAGGTTCTCGGGGTTTTGGGTGAGAAGTAGGGCGACGCGTACGCCACTGGGGCTGCAGAGAAAAGTTTCAGCCTGCGGGACATTTTCGGAGGCAAGCGTCTGGAGCGTGGCGTCAAGATCCTCCATTTTTCCGGTTAAAACGGCATCGAGCGTTTTTTTATCTGCGGTCACGGCGTCCGTATATGACGGGTAGTGGGACATGTCCGTACTTGCAACGATCAGAGTCTTATCATCCACAAGCGGCGGAAGGATCCGGGCGAGTTTTCGGGCAAGTTCCAGCGAATCGCCGCTAAAGAGAATGGGGACGATCTTGAAATTTTTTAAAACACGCTGGAGGAAGGGGAGCTGGACCTCCAGCACATGATCGTCTTCATGGATATCCGGGCGGTCGGCGATCGCAGCATCCGCGGCCAGGAGTTTTGCGGTGAAGTTTTCGTCTACGGGAACAAGACCGAGCGGCGTTTCAAAGGCGCCTTTGGCGTAAACCGCGATGCCATCAAAGGAATGGTGGTGGCTGTTTCCGATCAAGATCACGGTCTTGATGTCGCGGCCTTCAAGTTCCTTGTAAGCATACGCTGCAACCGGGCCTGAATAAATATAGCCGGCATGCGGCACCATGATCGCCCGGATCGGTTCCTTGATCACCGGCGGGTTCGCCTGACGCAAGAGTTCATCGACATATTTCTCAAGGCCGGCTTTATCTCCGGGATAAAAACCGCCAGCCACGGCTGCCTTGCGGACATTCGGATCTTTGTCCGTGCTTTTTTGTTCGCCGGGCAGGCTGAAAGTGAAAGCGAGGGAAAACAGCGCCCATATAAGAACAATGCTTCTTGTTTTTCCTGTCATTCCCGCGAAAGCGGGAATCCAGGAACGTGGATCTCCGACAAAAGCATTCGGGGATGACATGCTAAAGATTCGACGCAATGACGCTTTATTTCCAGACGCCGGGGATCTTTTCTCCATCGGGGCAGGCTCCATCTTTTAAATGATTGGCGATGATGAAATAACCCTGGCGGACGATCGCTTTTTCCTTCGAACCCGGGCACCAGGTCGTCTCACCCTCGGGGTAGGCGACATTGCCGATATAAACGAATTGAAGGCCCTCTTCCATGGCGATCTTGCGCGCGCGGATAAGTGTTTCCGGAGGTGTGGGCGGAAGGTTCTTCAGCTTATATTGCGGAAAGAACCGGCTGAAATGGAGCGGGACGCTGTCGCCCAGGTTTGAGTGGATCCAGCGCGCCATGGCGCGGATCTCGTCATCGCTGTCATTTTCTCCGGGAACAAGCAAGGTTACGATCTCGAGCCACACGCCGCTTTGTTTGATGGTCTTGAGAGTTTCCAAGACCGACGCGAGCCGGCCGCCCGTGAGTTTTTGGTAGAATCTTTCATGGAAGGCCTTGAGGTCGACTTTGTACGCATCAACGGTTTTTAAAAGTTCCTTGAGCGGTTCTTCTTCGATGTACCCGCTGGAAACCACCACGGTTTTGAGCCCCTTGGTTTTGGCAAGCTTCGCGATGTCCAGCATGTATTCATAAGCGATCACGGGCTCGTTATAGGTGAAGGCGATAGACTGGGCGCCGCTGGCGAGGGCCTGGGTCACGACCTCCTCCGGCGTCATCGCCTGGGTTGGCACGTCCTCGGGAAAGGCCTGCGAGATCTCCCAATTCTGGCAAAAAAGGCAGCGCATATTGCATCCGGTCGTGGCGATCGAGAAAGCCGTACTGCCCGGAAGAAAATGAAAGAAGGGCTTTTTCTCGATCGGGTCTACGTGTTCGGTGGCGATCTTGCCGTAGACCATGGAATAAAGTTTGCCGTCGATATTCTTGCGGGCCTTGCAGGCGCCCCATCGCGAGGGAGCGATCACGCATTCGTTCGGGCAAAGGAAACATTGTACGGATTTATTAGGCAAGGATTCATAGTAGCTTGCCTCGCGGAGATTGGCAGAATCCGGAAGGGCGTCCGCACGGACGGAATGTTCGCGCCGGTAAATGAAGAAAAGTGTCGCGCCCAGCACGATCGCCAGGAAGAGAAAGGCGAGGATCTTTTTTAATAATCCCGTGATATTCATCGTACGGTCTCCGTGTCAGCGCCAATTATGGACAATGGAATAGATCCCGTAAATAAAAAATATGCCGGCCACGAGAAAGCCGCTTGTGCGCGCTACGGCCCGGAATTCTTTGGCCCGGGAGGCAAACCCCACAAATATCATCGGCAGGAAATAAAGGGAACTCGTGAGGAAGAAAAGCGCGAAGTAGGCCATGCCGTAAAGGGCGCTGTGCTGGGAAAACACATAGGTGACGGAAAGCAAAAACGGCGGGCAAAGATTGATCCCCATAAAAAAACCCAGGAGCGCCGGGCTTCGATCTTTCATCCACAGTGGAATTCGGCAAAATCCTTTTTCCCGGACGAGGCCGAGGAGATAAAGGAAAAGTACGAGGGAGAGCACGATAAAGGAAATATCCGTGGCGAGGTGCAGCCACCGGGGGTCGAATTTCTCACCGAGGTAGCCCACGAGCAGGCCGAAACACAGATAGCCGGCCAGGCGTCCTGCTAGAAATTCAAGAAGAACAAGAAGATTTTTTTTCGGACTGCGTTCTTCCGCGCCGAAGACAACGCCCATGAATGGAAAACAGTAGCTAAGGCAAAAGGCGCCCACCGAAAGTCCGGTCAGGATGGGTTGAAGGATGAGTTCCCAATTCATGCCCGTATGTTAAAGAGGGAACGCCTTGAAGGGAAGCTGAAAATGAGGAGGCGTCAGGAAGATTTCTTGGGAAGATACTTCGAGAGTGTGGCCAGCTTCGTCTTCGCCGCGGCGAAGATCAGAGGGAAAGATCCTTTTTGTTCGAGATTATCGCAAACCAGATAAAAAGCCGGCACAACGAACAGCGTCAAAAGGGTTGAGACCAAAACGCCGCCGATGATCGCGACGCCCATCGGAATACGGGTTTCCGCTCCGGGACCAAGCGCCAGCGCGGGCGGGATTGCCGCCGCGATGGTGGAGACGGAAGTCATGATGATCGGGCGTAACCGGATCGGGCAGGCATGGAGGATCGCATCGTAGGTGTTCATCCCGCGCGCTCTCATCTGGTTGGTGAAGTCCACGAGCAAGATCGAATTTTTTTTCACGATCCCCATGAGGAGCAAGAGGCCGATGAAGCTGAAGATGCTCAAGGACTGGTTGGCGATCAAGAGGGCCCAGAAAGCACCGACGAGACTGAACGGAAGCGCCAGGAGCACGGTGATGGGGTGGACGATGTGGTTGAATTGGGAAGCCAGGATCATATAGGCCACGACAATGCCCATAATGAGCGCGAAGATAAGGCTTGTCATCGATTCCTTGAAAGTCTGGCTTGTGCCGCTGAAGACGATGCGGTAGCGATCGGGGAGTATGCCTTCGGCGATCTTTTTGGCTTCCTGAATGGCCTTTGCGAGAGATCGATCATTGGCGGCGCTCGCATAAAGACTGATAGCGCGTTCGCGGCCCTGGCGGGTGATACTCAGGAGACTGGGCCGCTCCGTGATCTTCACGACATCCGCGAGCTGGACCATTTCGCCGCGGTTATTCCATATCCAAAGATCATTAATATTCGCGGTGCTCATGCGATCCTGGTCATTGGCTTTGACCCGGACATCATAACGCTTTCCATCCTGCGTATATTTCGCGACGCGCTCGCCTCCGATCATGGCGTTCACCGTGCGGGCGATCGTTTCAATACTCGCGGCATGGTCAAAGGCCAGATTGCGATCCGGAGTGATCCTCACCTCGGTGAGACCGGAGCGATAGTCGCTGTCGATATCCTGAAAGTAGGGGCTCTTTTTCATCTTGTCCTGGATCTTCTCAGCGCATTCGATCAGGGTGTCCCAGTTAGGTCCCCGGATCGAGAATTCGATAGGATAACCACGCGTTGCGGAGAATCCGCGCGTAGAAAGGTCCTGCATCACTGCTTTCACATTCGGGATCTGATTAATGCCTGTCCGGAACTCATCCATGATGTCCTGTTGTGTCGGACGGCGCTTCAGTTTCGGATCATAGGGACGATCCTTCGGGTCCTTGAGCGTTATGAAAAGCATGCCGGCGTTGACCTCTCCTTCGATGCCTCCCATACGTATGCCGATGACGCAAAAATAGCGTTTAAGGGCTGGATTTTTCGAGACGAAAGCCTCGACTTCCTTGAATTTTTCACTCGTGAAATAGACGGAAGAACCAATGGGCGTTTCCAGCGCCACGAGGAAGATGCTCTGGTCTTGCGCCGGGACGAACTCTTTTCTAAGGAGAGGTGCCGTGATCATGTAAGAGACGACGCAAAAAACAAAAGAAAGAAGGAGGACTTTCCACTTGTGTTTGAGGGTCAGGACGAGGCCCTTGGCATAAAGTTCGTTTAGTTTGATCATCCCGTGTTCGAAGGCTTTGCCGAACCGGGTTTTACGCTCTCCGATCTCAAGGAGCTGGGAACAACGCATAGGCGCAAGGGTCAAAGCTTCAAGGAGCGACAGGAAAACTGCGGCGGTGATCGTAATGCCGAATTGGAGAAAGAACTTTCCGATGATACCTTTCATATAGACCACGGGAATAAAGATCGCCGCGATCGCCAGCGTGGCGGCTAGGGCCGCGAAGGTGATCTCCTTCGAGCCTTTCAAGGCGGCGTCCACCTTGGCCTCGCCCATTTCGCGGTGACGAACGATATTTTCAAGCACCATGATCGCGTCGTCCACGACAATGCCGATGGCAAGCGAAAGCCCGAGTAAAGTGAAGATGTTCATGGTGAAACCCGCGAACTTCATCACGATAAAAGTTCCGAGGATCGAGGTGGGGATTGCGAGCAGAATGTTCATGTTTGAGCTCCACGAGCCCAGAAAGAGCCAGCATACCAGAGAGGTGAGAACGGCCGAAAGGATGAGCGTCAGAAAGAGTTCGTGGACGCTATCACTGATGAATTTACTGGAATCGAAATTGATCCCGATCGAAAAATCTTTCGGGAGTTCGCGCTGGACCTCGATAAGTCTTTTTTTGACGCCCTCCGCGACCGCGACCGTATTAGCGCCGCGTTGTTTACGGATGCCAAGGCCGACGGCGGGTTCTCCCATGACACGCGACATTCTCCGGAGGTCGGCGAGGCCGTCTTCAATGCGGGCGACCTGACTCAATCGGATCGGACGGTAGCTGGGTTTTCCGTCCCGTTTGTTGATAACGATCTTCTCGAATTCGCCGACGGATCGCGCCTCGCCCATGGCGCGGACCGAGGACTCCTTTTCCGAGGTCTCCAGTTTTCCGGCCGGGATCTCAACATGCTCAGTTTGGATCGCGGTGATCACGTCCTCTACGGTAAGCTGATATTCGAGAAGTTTCTTCGTGTCGATCCACACGCGCAGATTCCGCTCAAGAAATCCGCCCAGAAAGATCTCACCGACGCCGGGGACGGTCTTGAACCGATCCTTAATGTTCCGGTCGACGAAATCCATCAGGTCTTTTAAAGGAAGCCGGGAGGTGACCGCAAGGAACATGATCGGCTGATCTTCAGGATTGAACTTCTGGATGATCGGGGGATCCATGTCGGTCGGCAGGCGGCGGCGCGCTTCGGAGATCTTGCTCTGGACCTCCTGGAGCGCAACGTCAATATCGCGGTCGAGGTCGAACTCGAGCTTGATATTAGCTTTGCCTTCCGAGGAAGAAGAGGAAATATCGCGGAGTCCTTCGATCCCCATGACCGAATCTTCAAGGATGTCGACCACGTCGCTTTCCATGACCTCGGGCGCGGCGCCCTCCCAGGTCACGCCCACGTTCAACACGGGGAAGTCCACGTCCGGCATTTGCCCGACGCCCATCCCATGGCAGCCCAGGACGCCAAACACCATGAGCCCGAGCATGAGCATCCATGCGAACACCGGATTCTTGATTGAGATCTCGGATAAATTCATGAGACTTCTCCGATCGCGACCCGGAAGGCCGCTTCATCCTGTTTCATAACATAGTAGGTCACGTTCTGGCGTTGCCGGGTGTTATGAAGAGATTCCAATGCTGCAAGAACATCCAGGTTGTTGACGAGGCTCCGGGTGTATTCCTCGGACTGGATCGCATAATTGTTTTCAGCATCCCGGACCGCTTCTTTCAAAAGGGCATTCGTCTCTTTGGCGGAAAGCCAGACCTGATAAGTTTGTTTGATCTCGAGTTCGGCCTGCCGCTTGGCCAGAGAGAAATAAAGTTTTTTCTGTTTCAGAATGCCGATGGAATCTTTAACTTGGCCGACCGTCTCGCCTCCTGAAAATAGCGGCACGTCGACCCTGAAGAGTGTGTCGAAATCCAGGTTCGCCAAAGTCCCTTCCCGGCGCGTGTATTGATTGTGGTCCAGCGTGATTGTGGGCCAGAAGCCGCTTTGAGCGACCAAAATACCGCGCCAGGCTGTTTTTACGGCTTGCTCCGCGGCTTTAACGTCGGCTCGTGCGGTGGCCATTTTGAGATGCTCGGTCAATGTTTTCGCCGATACCTCCTCAACAGTTTCTTCCTCGAGCGGGCGACCCCCGAGTTCAGTTCCGGTCAGGAATTCCAACATGTAGCGAACCGTAGCGAGGGCCCCCTGGGCGGCGGCCAGGTCCGCCTCGAGTATTTTGAGATTGGTCCTGGCCGTGATCACTTCGCTCATGCGCGAGCGGCCTATGCTTTCGCGTTCTTCCAGTTCCTGGATCCGCTTCTGGAGAAGCTCATGGATGCCTTGATTAATCTCGATCTCCTTTTCATAGCGCAGGACGTTGTAGAAAGCGCGGGACACATCCGTATAAAGAAGTTCTTTGGCCCGGATCCAGGCTTCCGTTTGTTCCCGTTTGTAGCTGCCTGCGCCCGTTAAGGCGCCGATCGCCTTGAAGCCCTGGAAGAGCGGCTGGCTGATCTTGAATTTACTTTCTTGAATGTTGGGATCTCCCAGGTTAGCTAATCCGCCGCTTCCCGCCAAGTTGCTTTGCTGATTGTCCTGGAACGTGCGTTCAACAATGAAGTCCACGCTGCCGAGTCCCTGGCTTGCCGCATTGAATATCTGCGCCGTCGCGCGCGCGATGGCTTCCTTTTGGATGGCTACGGTTTCGCTTTGGATGAGCGCGAGGCGGTAGCACTCTTCCAGGGATAGTGTGGGAGTTTTAAGGACCGTGGTTGGAACAGCTTTTTCTTTTGCCTGGGCAAG
>Ga0172380_10002459_pt1 | contig 28372 bp, 27 predicted proteins | sample Leawe162metaG_FD_119747 | JGI IMG/M metagenome (GOLD analysis project Ga0172380, IMG submission 119747) | Leachate microbial communities from a municipal landfill in Southern Ontario, Canada - Leachate well 162 metaG | ecosystem: Engineered > Solid waste > Landfill > Unclassified | place... | reverse complement strand
GTTTTTCAATAGACGGGGGCGCGAAGCGCCCCCGTCTTTTGTTTTACTGATGTTATAATTACAACAATGAAAAAGTCTTTGCAACAAAATATAAAAGAGGAGATGGTAATTTATCAATCAAAATCAGGAGCTTTAAAATTAAAGGGTGATTTTACTAACGATACAATTTGGGCTACTCAGGCACAGATTGCTGAAGTGTTTGGTGTGACGCCACAAAATATTACAATTCATTTACGTAATCTTTATAAAGATAATGAATTAGATAATAAATCAACTTGTAAAGATTCTTTACAAGTTCAAAGTGAAGGTCAACGTCAAGTTACCAGATCTGTTAAGATTTACAATTTGGACGTAATGATTGCTGTTGGGTATCGTATCAATTCAGTAATTGGTACTCAGTTCCTCCAATGGGCTACCAAAACTCTGAAACAACATATCGTTGAGGGTTACACTATCAACCCAGAGCGAGTAACTCACAATTACAATGCTTTTATTAAAGCGGTTAATCAAGTCATGTCTCGCCCCCTTTCTTACTTCACCCCTAATTTTTCCGCTCGTCTAGTGAATTTACTGGCCTTCGGCATGGTATAGTTGCACCCATATGAAAGATATTTTAAAAGCAGTGGTATATGGCGGGCTGTTTGCTGTGCCGTTTCTTACCCTTTACGTGGAGAATAATTATTTTTTCCCTTTTATTACTGGTAAAAACTTCTGGTTCAGAATTATTGTGGATGTAGTTTTTGCATCGTGGATGGTTTTGTCGCTTTATGAAGTAAAATATCGTCCTAAAATTTCGGGTGTGGTTTGGAGTTTCGGGTTGTTGTTGGTAGTGATGTTTTTTGCTAACTCTCTCGGGAAGAATCCTGAATCAAGTTTCTGGAGCAACTTTGAACGCATGGATGGTTATGTGTCTTTGGTGCACACTTTCTTGTACATGCTAGTGCTAGGTAGTGTGCTACAAACCAAAAAACATTGGAATATTTTCCTCAATACTTCGCTCGCCGTAGCTTTTATCGTAGCTTTAAAGGGTTTGTCTCAATACAGCGATATGGCTAGTAGTGGTCGAATTGATAGTACGCTTGGTAACGCAGCTTACATGGCGGTGTACATGCTTTTTCATGTCTTTATTGCCTTCTGGTTATTTGTCGAATCTAAGAGTGTATTGTTAAAGTCAGTCTATGGATTGATTGTACCAATGTTTATCTTTGTGCTGATTGAAACCGGTACTCGTGGTACGGCGGTTGGTTTAGCGGCTGGTATCTTTGTGATGTCAGCTTACATCGGTTTGTTCGGGACGCAATTCAAGGAATATCGCAAGTACGCTGCTTGGACTTTTGTGGTATTGCTGTTGGCGGTGGGAGCATTCGTGGCTGGACGTGATTCGGCCATAATCCAAAATAGTCCAAACCTCGCTCGTATCGCCAATATCTCACTCGATGACCTTAGAATTCGTGGCATTATTTGGGGTACAGCTTGGGAAGGTGTAAAAGAAAGACCACTACTTGGTTATGGACAGAGTAATTTCAATTATGTCTTCAATCAAAATTACGACCCTCGATTGTATGCTCAAGAACAATGGTTTGACCGTTCGCACAACATCTTCATGGATTGGTTGGTGACGGGAGGTTTTATTGGTTTGTTTGTTTACCTCAGTATTTTTGGTTGGTGTCTATATTACTTAGTGGTACGGCCGTTGCGTCACGACGACCAGTCATTCAACGTGATGGAGCGTGGAGTGTTGCTCGGTATTTTGGCTGGTTACTTCACGCACAACTTAGTAGTGTTCGATAATATCGTGAGTTACATTTTCTTCGCAGTGATTTTAGCGATTATTAATTCACGAGTCGGTATTGTGCCAAAAGAAGTAGCTGAAGCGAAAGTTGACAATATGATTATTACGCAATTTGCTGCTCCGGTAGTGGCTGTATTGTTGGTGTTTGGAATCTACACTTACCATGTACCTGGTATGCAGGCGGCTGGAGATATTATTGAAGCTTTCCGAACCAAGGATCAAGCTGTAGCATTGGCTTCGTTTAGACAAGCGTTGAGTCGAGATTCATTTGCGCATCAAGAAATTACTGAACAATTGGCGCAGCAAACCATGGGAATCATGCGTAACCAACAAGTGCCAGATAATATCAAGCAAGCCTATGCGTCTACGACCGAGACCGAGCTGATGCGTCTGGCCGAAGAGAAACCAGGGGATGCTCGAGTGTACGTGTTTATCGGTAGTTATTATCGTTCTAACAATCAGTTTGATAAGGCGGCCGAATACATGAACCTAGCTCGACAGTATTCACCTAAGAAACAATCAATCATTATTCAGCAAGGCTTCGTCGCTTTGTCTCAAGGCAAGAATGAGGAAGCTAATGGCTTCTTTAAGGAAGCTTATGATTTGGATGAGCGAAACTTAGAAGCTCGAGAGTACTACGCCGCCTCACTCTTTTATGTAAATAAATCAGCGGAAGCGATGGCGCTTTCACACAGTGATAATCCAGAAGTGTCTGATGATAAAATTAAATATCGTTTTGCTAAAAGTGATTTCTTGGTTGGTGCCGCTAATCAAGCGGGAGAAACCGCCTTCGTAGCAGATTTGTTCCAGTATCGAGTTGATACCGAACCAGATGGTGGTCAGAAATGGCGCACTGACGCCCAAAACTGGGCTTCTCTAGCATACCTGTATTACCAGTTAGAAGATAAAGAAAAAGCCATCTCAACTCTTACTGAATCACAAACTGTGGTACCGGAATTTGCTAGTACTTCTAAGTGTTTTATCAAAAATCTTGAAAGTAATAAGGATCCACAAGTTGGTTGTATTTAAAATATGAAGGACATTGAGATTCAAAAAAATGTCCGTCTGTCAGCTCACACCACCTTGCAAGTAGGTGGTGTTGCTGATTATTTTGTGGTGGTAAAGACGGTGGAGGAGGTGCGGGTGGCGTTGCGGTTTGCTGCGCAAACCGCAACGCCACCCCTCATCCTCGGTGGTGGCTCCAATCTACTAGTTTCCGATGCTGGCTATCGAGGCTTGGTAATTCAAAATCGGATTACCAGTAAACATTACGAAGTGCTCGATAATAAAGTTTTGTTAACAGTCGGTGCCGGTGAAATGCTCGATGAAATTGTCGCTGAGACAACCCAAAAAGGTTACTGGGGTTTAGAAAATCTCAGTGCGATTCCTGGTACGATTGGCGCCACGCCGGTACAGAACGTTGGTGCTTATGGTGTTGAAGTGTCTTCATTAATCACTTCCGTTGAAGCGATTAATTCTGTCACCAAGACCGAAAAAACTTTTACTGTGAAAGAATGTGAATTTGGTTATCGTGATTCATATTTTAAAACGTCAGTCGGACGTGACTGGGTAATCACTCAAGTTACCTTCATGCTTTCAGTTAAACCTAATCCACAATTAGCCTACGGTTCATTGCAGACTATAGCTGAACAAAAAGAATTGACTCCAGCAGTGGTGAGAGAAGCGATTTGTGAAATCAGAGCCGGTAAATTTCCTAATTGGCACGTAATAGGTACGGCTGGTTCTTTTTTCAAAAATCCAATTATTCCACTGGCAGAATATGAAGAATTAAAAAAACAGTATCCAGATATAGTTGCGTATGTGTCTGATGATAAAAATATAAAAGTATCGCTCGGTTGGATACTAGACCATGTTTGTCAGTTGCGTGGTTACTGTCGTGATGGTGTATGTCTATATGAACAGCAAGCGTTGGTGTTGGTCAATCTTGATGCTGCAGATGCAAAAACGATTGATGATTTTGCGAATCATGTTGCTGATTTGGTTTTTCAAAAAACAAAAATAAAAATTGAAAGAGAAGTGAGAAGTATTTAATTATAAAATAAGTTTGTTAAAAAATATTTTTTAACAAACTAAAATTTTTTTTAAAAAAGTTTATCCCCAAATTTTTTTTAAAAAAAATTGTACTTCCTTTCATAACGCGTAATAATACTAGTAAGCAAAAATCTTCTCCCTATTCTGTTCTTTGAAAATTTGGGAAGGTGTTGCGGTCGAAATTTATTCACATTTTATCTTTCAATACATCATGCCAGTAGCAAAAAAAGCTGCCAAGAAGGTAGTAAAAAAAGTAGCTAAGAAAGTAGCTAAGAAAGTAGTGAAGAAGGCTGTAAAAAAAGTAGCTAAGAAGGCAGTAAAGAAGACCACAAAAAAAGTGGTAAAGAAGACTGCTAAAAAGACTGCTCCCAAAAAAAAGTAGTCAAGGCGGAGGTGACTAGAAACCTTCGCGTCAAACTCATTGCATAATCGCCCGTAAGGGCGATTTTGCTTTGTATTTAACTTTAAATACATATATACTACGACCATTATGTCATTTTTGGATAGGTTTTTCGGCCCTGGTTACGAGCAAGAGCTCAAGGCTATGCAGCCACTGGTTGCCACAATTAATAGTTTAGAAGAAAATAATGTTGCACTCACAGATGAGTCTTTAGTTGATAGAATTAAAACTCTAAAGTCTGATGTAGCGAGTGGTACCTCACTCGATGATATTCTGCCAGAAGTTTTCGCTTTAGTGCGTGAAGCTGCTAAGCGTACGCTCAACTTGCGTCACTACGATGTGCAGCTAATCGGAGGCATTATCTTACACCGCGGAAAAATTACTGAGATGCGCACCGGTGAAGGAAAAACTTTAGTAGCAACATTACCAGCCACTTTAAATGCTCTAGCGGGTAAAGGAGTGCACATCGTAACAGTAAACGATTATCTTGCCCGCCGTGATGCAGTTTGGATGGGACAAGTATTTGATAAGCTCGGCTTGTCTGTTGGAATTATTAATCATGAGTCGTCATACCTCTACGATCCAACTCATCAAGAATTAGATACGGAACGTGATGAATTAGGTTCATTCAAAGTGGTGTATGAATTCCTGCGACCGTGCTCAAGACAAGAAGCTTATGCGGCTGATGTCACCTATGGTACCAACAGTGAGTTTGGGTTTGATTACTTGCGTGACAATATCGAATATGAAGCCAGTCGTCTGCGTCAGCCATATCATTCTTATGCGGTCATTGATGAGATCGACTCAATTTTAATTGATGAAGCTCGTACTCCTTTGATTATTTCTGCTCCAGCCGCCGACACTGAAAATCTTTATCCGACTTTTGCTGCTATTGCTGCCAAGTTAAATATTGATGAACACTATGCCTTAGATGAAAAAAATAAAAGCGCAATTCTAAATGATGCTGGTATCGAAGCAGCCGAAAAGCTGTTGGGAATTGAAAATATTTACACTGATAAAGGTATTCGTCATGTACATCATTTAGAGACCGCTGTACGCGCTAAGGCGCTATTTACGCGCGATAAGGAGTATGTGGTACGAGATGGTGAAGTGGTCATTGTAGACGAGTTTACGGGGCGTTTACAGCCCGGTAGACGCTGGTCAGACGGTCTCCATCAAGCAGTAGAAGCAAAAGAGGGAGTTCTGATTCAAAAGGAATCAAAAACCTTTGCTTCTATTACATATCAGAACTACTTCCGTATGTACGATAAGTTGTCTGGTATGACTGGTACTGCCCTTACCTCGGAAGAAGAGTTTCGAACAGTTTACAATCTGGAGGTAATTCCGGTGCCAACCAATCGTCCAGTGCAACGTCTAGATCGTAATGATTTAATTTACCAAAATGAGCCAGGGAAGTTTAAGGCGATTATTGAGAAGGTGAAAGCTGTTCATGCGACAGAGCAACCAATGCTTATCGGTACGGCTTCGATTGAGTCAAACGAGAGATTGTCGACCGCTTTGACTAATGCTGGAATTTCGCATCAAATGCTCAATGCCAAGAATCACGAACGAGAAGGAGAGATTATTGCGGCGGCTGGTATCAAAGGAGCGGTGACTCTAGCTACCAACATGGCAGGTCGTGGAGTCGACATTAAGTTGGGTGGACCAGCTGCGACCGAGGCACAGGCTACAGAAGTGAAAGAGCTTGGTGGATTGTTTGTACTTGGTACTGAACGACATGAAGCGCGTCGTATCGACAACCAGCTTCGTGGCCGATCTGGACGACAGGGTGACAAAGGAGAGACTCAATTTTACGTATCAATGGATGATTCACTAATGCGAGTCTTCGGTGGCGAAAGAGTGAAGTCTCTCATGGGAACATTCAAAATTCCTGAAGATCAACCGATTGAGATGAGTATGTTGTCCAAACAATTAGAAAATGCACAAACTAAAATCGAAGGATTCAACTTCGATGCTCGTAAGCAAGTTCTTGCCTACGATGATGTGCTCAATCAGCAGAGAAAGTCAATTTACGCTCGTCGTCGCAAACTGCTCACAGGTGACACTGAAGAGGTACAAAAAGTACTAGTTGAACTCTATGAAGCCTTTCCTGACGTGCAGACTATATTTGAAGAGAAGCAAACAGAGTTCGGAGTCGAAGTGATGATGGATATTTTCCGACGAGTGGTATTGCAGATGATTGACATGTTGTGGGTTGAGCACTTAGAGGTAATGAGTTTTACTCGTTCAAGTGTGACCTTGCGAGCCTACGGTCAACGTGACCCTTTGGTGGAATATCGCAAAGAAGGCAACCGATTGTTTAAAGAAATGCAAGAAGTTCTTTACGTTAGATTGTCAGAAGTGTTACCTCGTATTCAGCCACAGGTGGTGGTCAAAGAGGAGGCAGAGCGAAAGCATGAAGCCGAAGTGGCCCAAGCTGCAGCGGGGGAAACAGAAGAATCAGAAGTTGAAAATAAAAAGCAGGCACCAGTAACTAAAGACAAAACCTACGGTCGTAATGACTTAGTCACTATTACCAATGGTGCAGAAACCAAGTCACTAAAATACAAAAAAGCTGAACCGCTATTGGTCTCAGGCTGGTCTATTGTTTCAAAATAATCCAGTTTCGCATTTAGGTGCTACGAAAAGCCATCCAAAATTGGATGGCTTTTGTGTGAGTTGATACACGTTATGAGTATTGTATTAAAGCTATATCGCGTTTACAATGTAGTTATGACAAATTTATTAACCAGACTATTTTTTAACGCCATCGGATTATTCGTAATTGCTCAATATGTTCCAGGGATTAAAGTAACCGGTTTTTATCCTGCGCTAATATCCGCTTTTGTACTTGGACTACTCAATGTATTTATTCGCCCCATTTTACTCATACTCACTCTTCCGATTACAGTCGTTACATTAGGGTTGTTTGCCTTTATTGTAAACGCTTCGTTGTTCTATTTCGCAGCATCATTCATTGAAGGGTTTTATGTAGAAAATTTTGGCTATGCTTTGCTGGGCTCATTGTTCATGAGTGTGATTAGTACGATTGGTAATCGCTGGATAAGTGGTAAGAAATAAAATCATTTAAATTTCAGTTGTAGTAGATAAGTGGGTGTTTTAAAAACCTCTTTAGTTAATACTGAAGAGGTTTTTAAAATGAGTATTAATGAAGATTGACGCAGATCGTATTTTACCCAAACTCAGAGTAAGATATAGCGATTGCTAATTTGACAAAAGTAAGGTATTGTTCCGTTACTATGTTTGTAGATGAATTAACAATTTACGCGAAAGCAGGCGACGGCGGTAACGGCGTTGTTCGTTGGCGTCATGAAAAATTTAAGCCGATGGCTGGTCCATCCGGTGGTGATGGTGGAGCAGGTGGTGATGTTTTTGTTCGAGCGGTTAAAGATTTAAATCGTTTGTCTAAATATACTGGTAATAAAAATTTTATTGCGGAAGTAGGTGAAGCTGGTTTGGGTCAAAGTAAGGCCGGTAAAAATGGCAACGATCTTTACATCGATGTTCCAGTTGGTTCACGTATTACCGATGTGAGTCGTCAGCGATCCTTTGAGTTAACGACAGTGGGTGAGACAGAACGTATTCTAAAAGGTGGCAATGGTGGTTTGGGTAACGAATATTTTAAATCATCAGTCAATCGTTCTCCTGTTGAATCCACTCAAGGCAAAAAGGGAGAGGCGGGCGATTTCTTAATCGAGGTTTCACTGGTGGTGGATGTCGGTTTGATTGGTCAACCTAATGCTGGTAAATCAACCTTACTCAATCATCTTACCAATGCAAATTCTCGCATCGGTGCATATCCGTTCACAACCCTCGAACCTCACCTGGGTGATTTCTATGGTTTCATTATTGCTGATATTCCAGGGCTGATTGAAGGTGCTGCCGATGGAAAGGGGTTAGGACACAAGTTTTTAAGACATGTATCGCGCACAAAAATGTTGCTACATTTAGTTTCCTTAGAACACGAAGACCCTGTTTCTGAGTATTATACCATTCGAGAAGAGCTGTCTAAGTATGATAAATCACTTTCTGAAAAGGACGAATGGATTATTTTAACTAAAAAAGACCTTGTAGATAATGATTATATTGAGAGTATTAAAAGTGTACTTGCAAAAACTGAGAAACGTGTGCTTGTTATTGGTCAGGATGACCCAGAATCATACAAAAAGCTTCAAGATGAACTAACAAAACACCTAAGGGAAATTGAAAAATAATTAGCTTATCAGTAGTATCTAAAATAATATATTTTTTTAATCTCAAACACTTATACAAAACTTTGAATAAGTTAACTAATCTTTCAGCTAGGACGGTAATATAAAAAACTCAGGTGACTAACCTGAGTTTTTTATATTAATTTTCATTCAAATTTATTGACTGTCAAACTCTAGTTATTAATCTGGACATAAAGTATTTCAATTTTTAACAACCAGATCTATTTATTGAAAATATCAGAGAAACATTATTAGAAATGTGTCTTAAGTTTAAATCACATTTACATTTAATATAAAAATATTTTATTAGTGAGGAAATGAGGTTGTTGATGAAAAGTAAAGCTAGGTAGTTGTGATATTGAAAGTGTGTAATTGATACTACTTGTCAGGTAGCGATTTGATAAGTACAATGCCGAGTATAATTGTTAGTTATTAATTATTAAATCATGTCATATACCACAACCGTTGGACTAGAAGTTCATGCCGAATTAAACACTAAAAGCAAAATGTTTTGTGGTTGTAAGAATGAACCACATGATGCAGAAGCCAACACTAATATTTGTCCAGTCTGCTTAGCTCATCCTGGAACCTTGCCGGTTCCAAATCAACAGGCAATTGAAATGGTGCTGATGTTTGGTCAGGCGGTTGGAGCTAACATCGCTACTTACTCTGAGTTTGATCGTAAGAATTACTTCTATCCAGATATTCCTAAAGCCTATCAAATCAGTCAGTATGCCTTTCCATTTTTATCAGGCGGTCAACTTGAAGGAATAGAACTTACTCGAGTGCATCTCGAGGAAGACACGGCTCGCAGTCAGCACGACAAAGGTGAAAACAGTTTGGTGGATTTTAATCGCTCAGGAGTACCTCTGATGGAGCTAGTGACCGAACCAGTCATTCACGATGCTGAAACAGCCGGAAAGTTTGCTAGAGAATTACAATTGATGTTGCGCACTCTCGGCATCTCTAACGCCAACATGGAGCGGGGTGAAATGAGAGTGGAGGCAAATATTTCAGTCAGCAAAGTGTCAAACGTTTTTGGCACAAAAGTTGAGGTTAAGAACATAAACTCTTTTAAATCAGTTGAGTCCGCCATTGCTTACGAGGTAGAAAGACAAATTGAATTATTGGAGAAGGGAGAGGTCGTCAAACAAGAGACTCGCGGCTGGGATGAAAACCGATCACGTACCTTTTCCCAGCGATCTAAGGAGACAGCTAAGGACTACCGCTACTTCCCAGACCCAGATCTTACCAAGATGGATATCAGCAAATACCCAGCATTTTCAAGCGCTCTTTTAGCCGAGAAAATGTCCGTTTTACCAAGTAAAAAAAGGGAATTATACAGTAATCTCGGATTGCCGAGTGATGTGGTTGAGACCATTATTTCTCAATCCGATCTCGATACTTACTTCACAAATTTAGTGTCGCTTGACTTGTCAGAGGAGTTGTTGAAGTTGTCTGCCAACTACCTAACTTCAGACGTAGTGTCAGTCAGAAATAATTCTGAAAAAACTCTGACTGAATTAGATATTAATCATTTTGTTGAATTGATGACTTTATTGTCTGAATCTAAGATTGGTTCTAGAGTTGCTAAAGACTTATTGCCAGAATTGTTTGGAAGCAAGCAGTCACCACTTCAGCTTGCACAAGAACGAGGTTTGTTGCAGGTTTCTGATGGTGATGCTTTGCAGGTTGTCATTGATGAAATAGTTTCAGAAAACGAGACTGTAGTTGCTGAATACAGGGCTGGTAAAGATGCTGCCTTGCAGTTTCTGGTTGGTCAGGGTATGAAGAAAACTAAGGGTACAGCCAATCCAGCTGTGTTCCGCGAGATGCTGATTAAAACAATTGATAAATAAGCTTTTCTCGTCTAGACAAACAAAAGTAATACACCTCTAGACTGAGGTGTATTTTGTTTTATCTGTTAAAATATGAGTAATGGATTCAGTTATTTTCGACGGAGTTGAATATGTAAAGGCTTCTGTCTTAGCAAAGCAGTTTCGCTATACCGCAGACTACATTGGGCAACTTTGTCGGGGTAAGAAAGTCGACGCTAGATTAGTTGGTAGAACTTGGTTTGTTAATCCCTTGTCCATAAAGGATCATAAAAAAAATAAGTACAGCACAGTCTCTAATGTTAAAGTAACTGAGTCTGAAACAAGTAAGGAAATAAAGCCAGTGCGGATTGAGGTCTTTCCCACTGTGCGAGCCAAAACACTAAAGCAAGCTCCGGTTTTTCAGATTAATAATTCTTTACCCAAAGCCCGTAAGTTAAAAATATCTTATGAGATTGATGACGAATTTTTGATTCCAGAATTAACCAAGAAGTATTATCAGCCTGCTAAATCAGTCAGGGTTGAACAAGCGGGTGCTATAAATATTAAAATTGATGGTAAACATGACGCTTCCTCTTTTTCACCAACTCCTATACCTGAGGTGGCTTTGTCAGGAAAACTGATTGTTACTTCTTTCCCCGACAGTGAGGAAGGGGCTGATGTTGTCGACGAACAATCAAAAGTTGTTGAAGAAGTTAAGGGTGCACCATTGCCCAAAACCAGTTTACTGACCAAGAAGCTTAAGTTATTTAGAAGAAAGACCAGTATGGTCAATATCGTACCTAGGGTGGTTGTTGCTAAGCCGGCAATTACAGCACCTCCAATTACGGCTGAAATTGTGTCACCTGTTAAAGTTGATAGCGTTAAGGTGGATGCTTTGAAAGAGGTTGATGGTGTGAGTGTTGCTGTAAAAGTACCAGTAGTTGTTGAGGATATTGCTAAAAAGGATATTGTTCAGATTAAAAATTTAAATCCGGTTTTAGGTAATGAAAAACAGCCAGCAGCTCAGCAACCAGTAGGTCTGCTTCCATCAGTGCAGAAAATGTCCATTTGGGTGCAAATATCACCTTTGATAGCAACAATTTTAGCTTTTATTTTGATTTTAGTAATTCTGTCTGCTAATACCACTTTGGTGTCTGATGGAATTGTTTACAATTCAATAATATCCTTTAGGTTTGAAAACTTATTTAAATTTATTGGTTTATAGTTTTAAACTAAATTGCCTCTTGAAAACACTAGATTAAGTATTTGCTCTGCGACACTTACTTTTGTCGCTTATGCACAGAGGTGTATATCGATATTGCCGATATGGCTTTATAATTAAACCTATATTAAAGTATGCTACAAAATTTAGAAATTGACGGGAAGACACTTTTGCCATTGAAAGAAGCAGCTTTGTCAGTTTCCTATACTCGTGACTACGTCACTCGACTGGCTCGTGAAGGTAAAATTTTTGCCACGGTGGTGGGTAGACAATGGTTTATTGATTTGGCATCTTTGCAATCATATGTTGAAAATATTAATTTGGAACAGCAGATCAGAAAGAAACAATTGAGTGAACAAAGAAAACAAGATCTTGAAATCAGAGATCTTCACAGTAAGAAGCAGAAAACTTTCGTTAGAAAATCTCAATCCTCACACTACAAAGCTGTGTTGGAGGCGTCAATGGTTTTGCTGCTGGGTGTTACTTGTGGTTGGGCTGCTTACACATTTACTTCCTATTCAACAGAATATAAAATTTTGGCACAAGTGTCTGATACCGAAAGCGACATAGAGGCTGTTTTGCCAAATTCACAAACTGATTCTTTATTGGAAAATAGTTTAAATAGTAAACATATACCTGATGTTAATGTGGCTAACAATTATACTGAATCAGGTATGAAGATTGAATCAATGGGAAATGTTTCAAATGGTGTATTGCTGTTTCCATCCGGTGTATCGTCCTCAACCGTTGAGGATTTATTTTCCGATAAAGTTAAGATAACGCAACAGTCAGATGGCACATCCGTTATTGAGTTGTTGGACAAAGAGGGTCTGGTTAAAGATACTAAGTCTATTCCGGTGGTGGCTGTGCCTGTCGATCTGGCTCAATAGACTTACTCATTTTACTTATACACAGTTCGCAGTCTGGGTGGTCTGTTTGCGTTTATTAGTTGTTATACTTAATTAAATATTTTAAGACAAAAATAATATGATTAAACAAAATAAAAATAATTTAAACCAATCAGCGACCTACGCCTTTGTAGCTAGTTCAACGATTTTTTCGTTGCTTCTAGTTGCTTTCTTTGTAGCTGAACCAGCCATTAGTCAGGCGGTAGACAGTAATGATTTCTATATTCGAACTACAGTTACATCTGAAAACTCGTTTACAGTACAACCCAATAATGTGTCTATGGTCGGATCTATATCAGGTTTGACTGGAGGTCAAGCTACTGGTACCACTCAGTTCGCCGTGTTGACCAACAGTGCATCAGGCTACACAGTGTCAATCGACTTCGATTACAATGGCGATGTTGACGCAGAAGCAATGGCAGGAGATACTGACGGTAGTCAAGCTATTCGAGATTATGACCCTACCAACGGTACTGTTGGTGTGACCGAACCTTCGTTTGGTTATACTGCTAGTTCAGCTGCGCAATTTGCTTACACTGTTACTTCTTCATCATCTCCAGATACTGATCAATCATTCAAGAATGACACATCTGCCTGTAATGCAGGGGGGTTGCAAACTGCTCTTACTTGCTGGAAGGCACCAAGCAAGACTCCGTTCCAGATTGTGACCCGCGGTTCATCAGCTCCAACTGGTGCTACCTCAACTATTACTTTCAACATCACTGTGCCTAACGCTCCTGTGCCGGTGCCTGAAGCACAGACCTACACCGCCACAGCTACCTTGTCACTACTTGCGATTTAAAGTAAGCTGTAGCATATGAAAATCATGGCTACAACCTCCCTAAACATATTTATTTTTTGTCTTATAGTTATGTTTGCAACACCTCTCTTTGGAGAGGTTTTTGCGCAAGAAGAATCCGTCGTGTCTGGTCTGTCAGAAGTTGCCAATACTTCAACTACTACAGAGGCCGTATTACTGACTGATACTGGTGTAGATGACGAAGTTTGGTACAAATCAGAACGTATTTCTGGAAATGCAGAGGTGGGAGATTTTGTGGTTGGTCCCGGTAGAACAGAGATTGAAGTCAGTCCCGGAGAAACTGTTATTCAAGAAGTAACAGTAACTAATCGTATTAGTGCTGTTAGGACCTTTAAATTAGAAGTTGAAGATATTGCTGGTAGTAGTGACGGTAGTAGTGCGGTTAGTCTGATGGGAGAGGAAAGAGGTCCATATAGTATTAGAGACTATATTACTTTTCCTAAGGATACACTCACGCTTGATTTAGGTGAACGTGCTCGTATACCGGTTGCAATTACTATACCGCCAGATGCTGAATCTGGAGGCTATTACGGTAGTGTGCTGGTTTCGACTGTACAAAATAGTGTGTCTGATGCGACATCAGCTCCGCGGTCACCAATTATTGCCCGTGTAGGATCATTGTTTTTTATCCGTGTGAAAGGTGAAGCTAGAACCGAAGGTAAGACCGTCTCAGTTAACACTGTGAATGACAAGTGGTGGTACGAAAAAGGTCCGGTTGAATTAGGTATTTTATATGAGAACACTGGTTCTGTGCATGTTAATCCGTATGGAGAATTGTCGGTTAAAAATATGTTCGGGGAAGAGGTTGGTTTTATCGAGCTGGAACCGTGGTTTGTGTTGCCAGGTTCTTTGCGTAATCGTGAAGTAACTTGGGACCGGGAGTTTTTACTTGGTCGTTATACAGTAGCAGCAAAAATTAACCGAGGCTATGATGATGTGATTGATGAGGTATCGGTTTCTTTTTGGGTGTTACCATGGAAGATTGTTGGTGGTATATTCTTGGTTTTGTTCATTATTATTTTCAGTATGAAAGCATTTTTCCGTAAGTTTGAATTTAAGCGGAAAAGTGACTAGTATGAATCGAATTTTTGTTATCAAAACCACCATTCAATCATTTGTTTTAACGGTTGTCTCGTTATGTTTATTGAATGTGTCTTGGGCACAAGTGCGAACCAGTAGTAGTTATCAATTGCAAAGCGATAGTATTAATATTGGCGGAGGTTTGTCCAGTTCTACCTCGTATGTACAAGAAAGTACAATTGGTGAAATAGCTACTGGTCTGTCTAATAGCTCAACTTATTCTTTGCGCGCGGGCTATCAACAGATGCAAGAGGTTTTTATTAGCTTGGCAACTAGTGGTGATGTAGATATGTCACCTGACTTGCCTGGTTTAACTGGGGGCACCTCTAACGGTTCAACGACTTTTACAGTCACTACAGACAGTCCAGCGGGCTATCAGCTCACCATCGAAGCTCAGAATAATCCGGCCATGCAACGTAATGGTGGTGGCGGTACGATTGCGGATTATAATGCGGGAGCAGAGCCAGATTTCTCTTTTTTGATTGGTGGTACGGATGCTCATTTAGGATTCTCACCTAAAGGGGTGGATGTGGTGCAGGCTTTTCTTGATGATGGGGGAAGTTGTGGTCTTAGCTCAGGACAAACTGCCCTAGCTTGTTGGGATGGTTTAAGTGTGAGTCCATCAGTGATTGCTAGTGGTTTAAATGCTAATCATCCTGATGGGGCGACCACAACAGTGTATTTCAGAGTCGGTATTGGTAGCTCAGCTAACGTTGAGTCGGGTGTGTATACTGCCACCACTACTGCCACAGCTTTACCGTTATAATGGTAGTAATGAAAAAAGCATCTAGTTACATATTGTTGTTTTTTCTAAGTGTTCAGATTGTATTTGCACAGGTTAATTCAAACGATTTTAATATTCAGGTTTATATAGGTGGCGCAGATGTTGTTGCTCCCTCGACACCAGTTTTGTTGTCGGTTGTGCCGGTGGCTTCGTCCCAGATTAATGTGACTTGGTTGGCATCCACTGATGATTATTCTGTGGCGGGTTATGTGGTGGAGCGTGACGGTTTGTCTGTAGCTACTACTACCTTACTTAATTATTCTGATGCGGGTTTGCTTGCCAGTACGACCTACAATTACACTGTAAGAGCGTTTGACTTGGCTTTTAATTATTCATCAAGTTCAAATAATATTTCCACCACGACCCCAGATGTGGTGGTGCCGACACCGACGCCGACCACAACGCCAGTCTCAAATACAAACCCAACTCAGGGAACAATTACAAAAGTGGTGCTTGAAAGTTTTTTAATTCAAGAAAATATATCTACCACCAGTATTAATCTAACTACAGTATTCCCCTCTAGAATTGAGGTTAGATGGGGAAAGACTGGTTCCTACGAACTTGGCTATGTAGTGAATGAAATTTACAATAAGCAACACTCAATATTATTGACAGAGCTGGAGCCGGGCACCAAGTATAACTATGAAATAATAGGTTATACGCCACATGGAAATCAGACGGTATTGAAGTCTGGCTGGTTTCAAACATTAGATAAAATTAAAACGAATTCACCGGCCAACGTTAATCGTTTTCAAGCGCAAGTAAACGGTGGTGACGTGGCGCTTTCTTGGCAGTTACCGGTCAGTAAAGATTTTTCATATGTCAGAATTGTGCGTAGTTATTTTGGTTTTCCAGATCATCCGCAAGCCGGCGCGGTGGTTTATCAGGGGGACGGAACAGCTTTTGTTGATCGGGATATTTTAAATCAGTACCCGTTGGTTTATTACACTGCTTTTGTTTATGACATATTTGGCAATGTCTCTTCTGGAGCAGTTGCTTTAGCTCACATCAGGTCTGGTACAGACAAACCTTTGCTGCCGTTGAATAATTCAAGTACAGATAATCAGGTGTCTGATAATGGTTATCCTAAGCCCAGCTTGGATTTGCCGGTAGTAATACCTGAGGCCACATCTAGCATCGCTGTTGAGCGAGTGACGGTTGATATGAAAATGCCTCAACCAACGGAGATTGTTGTTAAACAAGCTGATCAGATTTATACGATGCTTGATAACGGTATTAACTTAATCAATGATCAGTCGTTTGTGGTTTCAATTCCTTACAGTTCGATGGCTGGTAATTTGAAATCAATCATTGTAACCATACTTGATCCGACCGATAATCGACAGGCGTACTCTTATTTACTACGCATTAATAAGGATCAGACTGCCTATGAAGCGACGATAGCGCCTATGTCTGTGGCCGGAAATTCCCAAATTAAAATATCGATTTATGATTATGAAGCGTTTGTAGTAGCGACTTATCAAACACCAATACAGTTTGTTCTTCCGGTAATAGACCCAACTCAATCAGTAATGTTTCCAGATATTTTATATAAGTATTCAATACCGAGTTTAATTATTTTAGGAATTATTTTTATCTTGCTGTTAATATTTTTTATTTTCAAACGAAGACATGAGGATAACCGGTGATGATAGACAGGCGGTTTGCCTGTATAGTTAAAGACAGTTAATTATTTTTTAATAGTATTTTTATTATGGTACGTGTAGCAATTAATGGGTTTGGAAGAATTGGTCGAACTTTTATGAGATCAGCTTTTGGTCATGCAGATTTTGAAATTGTAGCCATTAATGATTTAGGTAGTATTGATAACCTGGCTTACTTATTGAAGTACGACTCAGTTTATGGACAAAGTCCTTTTACAGTTGAAGTGGTTGATGGAAAATTGAAAGTAGGAGGGAAGGAAATTGCTTTTGTACAAGAGCGTGAACCAGAGAAATTACCATGGGCAGCTATGAACATTGACGTGGTGGTGGAGTCAACTGGTTTCTTTACTACTTACGAAGGTTCTAAAAAGCATCTACAAGCTGGAGCAAAAAAAGTGGTGGTGTCTGCCCCAGTTAAAGGTGATGCTGTCGCGGCTGGTGTAAGTGGAGCGACGGTGCTGATGGGTGTCAATCAAGACGCGTTGGCGACTTGCGATATTTCTTCTAATGCATCTTGTACCACCAATGCCACTAGTCCGTTGATTGCTGTTTTGAAAGAAGCAATCGGAATTGAAAAGGCGGTGCTCAACACTGTACATGCTTACACCGCCAGTCAAGCTTTAGTAGACAGTCCATCCAAAAAAGATATTCGTGAAGGTAGAGCCGCTGCTTTAAATATTGTTCCGTCTACTACCGGTGCAGCTATTGCAACCACGCTCGTGCATCCTGAGTTGAGTAATAAATTTGATGGTATTGCGATGCGAGTACCGGTACCAGTTGGATCAATTGTTGACGTTACCTTCATCGCTTCACGAGATACTTCAGTTGAAGAGGTGAATGCAGCTTTGTTAAAAGCTGCTGGCGAAGCGCGATGGCAGAGAATTTTTGCGGTGACAACTGAGCCAATCGTATCGTCAGATATTATTGGTTCAAGAGTTGGTTCTTTAGCGGATCTTTCCTTTACTAAGGTAGTGGGAGGTAATTTGGTTAAGGTCTTAGCTTGGTATGATAATGAAACTAGCTATACGCAAACTTTAGTTGAACATGTAGCTACAGTGGCTAGAAATCTAAAAAAATAACCAGCACCATGACCATTCATCTTGCTACTGATCATGCTGGTTTTGCACATAAAGAAGTTGTGCTGAATTGGCTTAAGAATGAAGGATATGAGGTGGTTGATCATGGTGCGATATCATTTGCGGACGAAGATGATTTTCCGGATTTTATTGCCAAAGCAGCACGAGCAGTTAGTGACAGTCCAGAAATTAATCGGGCAGTTATCTTTGGTGGTTCCGGACAGGGTGAAGCCATAATGGCCAATCGTTTTCCCAATGTGAGAGCAGCTGTCTACTATGGCGGAGATGTACAGATACCAGTTTTATCAAGACAACATAACGATTCTAATGTCTTATCAATCGGTGCACGGTTTGTTTCGGTGGATGAAACTATGAAGGTTATTTGGGAATGGTTGCATACCGAATCTTTTAAAGATGAAAAATATCAGCGACGAAACCAAAAGATTGAAACTATCACTCAAACAATCAAATTATGAAATACTCGCCAATAGTACCAGCCATCATTCCCGCTAATCAAAGTGAAGTAATTTCGGCTGCGTCAAGTTTGCGATTTTCCCGAGAGTTTCATCTGGACGTTGTGGACGGAGTATTTGTACCAGCTATATCTTGGCCCTATGAACCAGCCGGAGAACCAGTGGTGGTGAAAACGGTACTTGATGTGTATACCCTAGAGGTTGATTTAATGACGGCTAGGCCGATACCAGCGGCCACAAAATGGATAGCAGCTGGGGCAGACATGTTGGTGTTTCATGTTGAAACGATAGATCTGGAAACTTTTAAAAATTTTGCAGATAACACACCAGTATCAGTAGGAGTAAGTTGTAGTGGCGACACTGAGATTGAAACACTATTGAGTTATGCCGAGTTTGCCGACTACGTGCAGTTGATGGGTATTTATCAAATTGGTTCTCAAGGCCAACCGTTTACCGAAACAGTGTTTGAAAAAATTGCTGCAGTTAAAAAACAATTTCCCAAAATAATGATTTCGATTGATGGTAGTGTAAACGCTACAACGATACAGAGTCTAAAAAAGGCTGGAGCAGATCGTTTTATTGTCGGTTCGGCCATTGTTAAACAGCCAGATCCAGAAGCTGCTCATAAAGGCTTATTGGCACTTATTAACGACTAAAGTTTTATTATTCGATAATTGATTGTTATACTTCAGTAATATTATGCAGTACCTTACCTCAGAAGAAGTTCGTGCGCTCGAACGAAAGGCGAATATTATTCGTCAAAGCGTGATTGAAATGCTTACCGAAGCGGGGAGTGGACACACTGCCGGTCCGTTGGGAATGGCAGACATTTTAACTCTGTTGTATTTTGGTATCCTAAAGCACGATCCAGAAAATCCTGATTGGGATGAACGCGACCGGTTGGTTTTGTCCAACGGTCATACTTGTCCGGTATTGTATGCGGCACTAGCTCATGCTGGTTATTTTTCAGTTGACGAATTATTAACTTTACGAAAGTTTGGTAGTCGTCTACAAGGTCACCCTCATCGCGGTACTCTACCAGGAATTGAAACTAGTTCTGGTCCACTCGGTTCGGGTTTGTCACAAGCGGTCGGAATGGCTTTGGCTGAAAGAATGGATAATCCTTACTCATCAAAATTCTTTTACTGTATAACCGGCGATGGTGAGCTAAATGAAGGTCAGATTTGGGAGGCTTTGATGTTGGCTGGTAAGGAACAACTCAGTAATCTGATTGTAATTGTCGACCGCAACGGTATTCAGATTGATGGTTATACCAAAAATATCATGCCACTTGAACCACTAGCAGAAAAGTTTGAAGCTTTTAATTTTGACGTTCAGGAAGTTGATGGTCATAACATCCGTTCACTCAATGATGCAATCGGCAAAGCCCAAGCCGTATACAGTCAACCATCGATAATTATTGCTCACACTATTGCTTCTAAGGGAGTGGATGTGTTCGAGAGAGATTTTCGTTGGCATGGTAATCCACCCGGTAAAGGACCAGAAGATCGTGTGGAAAAAAATAAACAAGCAGAAGTGGCCTTAAGAAAACTTCGTACTTTAGCGGGAACCATCGAAGCTCAAGATATTTCATAATTATGTTTGCACATCATTTACAACCAAATCTTTCAATTGAAACGGTAGAGAAAACACCAACGCGAGTTGGTTATGGCGAAGGTCTACTTGAGGCCGGTAAGCGTGATTCGCAAGTGGTAGCCCTTTGTTGCGACTTGACTGAATCCACCCGCACTAATGATTTTGCTGAAGCTTTTCCAGAACGTTTTGTTCAGGTTGGAATTGCAGAGCAAAATATGGCTTCGGTAGCATCGGGTATGGCAGCGATGGGAAAGATTCCTTTTATTGCTTCTTACGCTATGTTTTCTCCGGGACGTAACTGGGAACAAATCCGTACCACCATTGCCTACAACAATAGCAATGTAAAAATCGTTGGCGCTCATGCTGGTGTTTCGGTGGGGCCGGATGGTGCTACGCATCAAGCGATTGAAGATATGGCTATTATGCGCGCAATTCCCAACATGATCGTGATTGCTCCAGCTGATGTTCATGAGGCGCGCAAGGTTACCTTAGCAGCCGCCAAGCACGACGGTCCAATTTATTTCCGTCTTGGTCGTAGTGGGACACCAGTGGTTACCACTCCCGAATCACCGTTTGAAATTGGGAAAGCTCAACGCATGTATTCTCGTGATGAGGCACATGAACAAAAAGTAGGGATAGTAGTAACGGGTTCACTTTTGTTTAATGCTTTAATGGCGGCTCAAGAATTAAATCAGGCTGGTATTGGTGCTTCTGTTTTGCATATGCCAACGATTAAGCCGTTAGATAGCGAAGCGTTAGAAGCTTTTGCTCACGAACATGGGGCTTTAGTGACAGTGGAAGAGCATCAAATTATTGGCGGTTTAGGCAGTGCGGTGGCAGAACATTTGTCTGAAGTACATCCGACCAAGATTGCTCGGATTGGAGTACGTGATATGTTTGGACAATCGGGTGAGCCGGAAGAACTAGTGGTTCATTATGGAATGGACATTCCCTCCATAGTAGCAGCTGCTCATAAAGTATTAAACTAAAATCACAACAACCAACAGTAAATCGTTGGTTGTTTTTGTTTAACAATTAAAAAACAGGCAGAAAGTCTGCCTGTTTTCGTAATTAATCAGATTAATTAATTTTCTGAGCTTGATACATTTCTGGTCGACTGTCGAGATATTTGGTTAATTCTTCACGGGTCAGTAGGCCGGCTTGGGCACCCACATGCTGGACAACACTCATGGAATTGACTGGTCCCCAAGCCAGTGCTTCGGCTGGGTCTTTGCCGAGAGCGATGGCGGCAGTGAAGGTGGATGAGAATGAGTCTCCGGCACCAGTACGGTCAACTGGTGGAGCTGGATCTGGATACATTGGCATAAACCAAGCTTGGTCTTCGGTGTCGATAGTAAAGGCGCCGTTAGGACCGTCGGTAACCACTGGAATAGTTGGCCCAAGTTCACGTAAACCGCGGATTAAGGTCGGGATGTGTTGTTCGGTACTCTTGAGAATTTCTTGCGCTTCTTCTTTATTGCAGAAAAAGATTTCTGTATTTTCGTAAATATCACGAATCGCATCAACTCCGACTTTAATTTGGAAGGTGCCTGGTTGAAAGACTAATTTGGTTTCATTATTTTTCACGTAGTCAGCGATTTCGTGGTGGTAGGGAATACCATGGTCGCCCACTGATGAAAAGTAAAAGTAACGTGGAGCAACCGGAAAATCTGGTAGAGAATATGGATAGTGCTCATGCTTAATCAGAATGGTTCGTTCAGCGCCGTACCGCAACACGTAGTGATAGTTGGTGACTTTACCTTCATGCAACTTCACAAAGTCAGTATGAACCCCTTCATGTCGCAAAGCTTCCAAACAATCCTTACCATTTCGATCGTTGCCCAGATTGGTAACCAGAGCCGTCTCTAGACCGAGTCTATGAGCGGATACAGCCGCGTTAGGAGAGTTTCCAACAGCATTAATGACTGTAATGTCATTGTAAGGTAATTTGCCTCCAAAAGGCATTTGAAGGGTTTTACGGCCAGTATCGAGGTCGATGGATACGTCTGCTTCATCTTTGTTTAATTCAATAAATGCATCAATTAAGATGTCGCCGATGGCGACAAAATCGTATTGTTGTGACATATGTAAAGAGTATAACATTGGACAGGTCGTAATTAAGTTGTGGTGGGGAGTATTATGGTTTAACAACAAAGTCAAAAAATGTGGTAATCTATCAGTATTATGACAATCACATTAGCGGTCACCAAGCGTGACGAAACAATCAAGACCGATGCCTTACGAGTAAGTGGTTTAATCCCAGCTGTGATCTACGGTCCTAAACAAACACCAATCACAGTTACATTAGAAGAGAAAATATTTGACAAGGTGCGCCAAGAAGCAGGTGAATCAACTATTTTGGAACTTACTGGTTTAGCCAGTCCGATTGAAGTACTGATTAAAGACGTGGATTTCAATCCGGTGAAGCAGCGAGTGATGCATGTAGATTTTTACGCCATTGAAAAAGGTAAAGAGATGACTACTCATGTTTCTTTACACTTTGTCGGTGAAGCGCCAGTGGAACAAGCCAAGCTTGGGTCAGTTACTAAGGTCTTACATGAAGTGGAAGTGACTTGTATGCCAGCAGCCCTACCTTCACATATTGATGTTGATTTAAGTTTGTTGAATACTCTTGAAGATAGAATTTTAGTTAAAGATTTGGTAGTTGCTAAGGGAGTAAAAATTGAAGCGGAGGCTGATGAAGTGGTGGCTGTGGTGAGAGAAAATGTAGAAGAAGTAGAAACTGAAAAGACAGAAGGTGTGGACATGAGCAGTATTGAAGTAGAACAAAAAGGTAAGGAAGAAACAGAATAAGAACAAATACTAATTTTGTCGATACTAAATTTTTTAAAGTATCTGTTATAATACCGGACATGATTCAAAGGTACATGTCCGGTATTTTAATTGCCACTTTCTTATTATTACCATTTTCAACGTTTGCGGAAACCGACGCAGAACGAAAAAAAAGATTAGAAACCGATTTGCAAAATGTTGAACGACAAATCCTTACTCAGCAGAGATTGGTAGAAGACAAGCAGTCGGAGCGACAATCCTTAGAGCGCGACATTTCTATCATTGAAGGAGAAATCAAAAAGACTCAGCTGGGAATTCAAGCACGCGCCTTAGCGATTGAACAACTTTCCGATCAGATTGGCGAGAAAGAAGTGGTGTTGGATATTTTGACTGAAAAATCAATTAAGCAACAAGCGTCGCTAGCGGACTTGATTAGAAAGTCAGCTCAGATTGAAGAGTTCTCCTTGGTAGAAGTTATGCTGAGTAAGAAAAATTTCTCCGAGTTTTTTACCGATGTTGCTACCTTTAAATCTATTAAGGAATCACTGAATGAATCATTGGCAATTTTGCATGGTATTCGTCGCGATACCGTAGAACAAAAAGGGCAATTGGAAGGTAAGCAAGAAACCGAAGCGGAGATGAAGCGAATTCAAGAATTGCAAAAGCAAGAGATTCAAAATAAAGAAGCTCAGAAACATGAAATCTTGACGGTGACTAAAGGGGAAGAAAAAGAATATAAAACATTGCTTGATTCACAGCGTAAGACAGCGGCCCAGCTACGTAATGCACTCTTCACCTTGCTTGGTGGTGGTGGAGGAATTGCTTTTCCTGAAGCGGTACGTTTAGCACAGTATGCTTCAAAAGTAACCGGAGTTGATCCCGCTTTAATTTTAGCTATCTTAGAACAAGAGACAAACATCGGTTCAAATCTTGGTAACTGTCTTTTTACTGATAGTCATAGTAGTAGACCTGTGATGCATCCTGATCGGGATGAACCAGTTTTTCTAGCGTTGGCTAAGGCGCTCGGGTTTGACCCATATTCGCGTACGGTATCTTGTCCAATTATTCAAAACGGTAGTCGGGTCGGCTGGGGTGGAGCGATGGGTCCTTCACAGTTCATTCCTTCCACTTGGGCGATTTATGGCGGTATCGTCAATAATGGTAACGGTTGGGAATACAGTCAGTATTCAGATGCGATTCGTAGTATTAATGGCGGTAGTGGCCCATCTAGTCCCTTCAATAATCAAGATGCCTTTATTGCTACTGCGCTCTTGATGCGTGATAATGGCGCGAATGGTACCTACAACGGAGATCGTACCGCCGCTTTACGCTACTACGCTGGTTGGGGAGGAGCTAATAATCCAGCCAATGGTTTCTACGGTGATCAAGTAATGAACCGCAAATCCCGCCTCGCTCAAGAAATCCAGATTTTGGGACAGTAAAATGTTTGCCAAAACTGCAACATCTGTTATAGTGTGCGACACAAGAAATTAGGTGTGACCGCTTATTATATTCCAGAGATGGAAAAAATTTATACGAAATTTTTCCCGCCTCACTGGTCACGCCGAAGTAATAAAAATATGAAAAAAGACATTCACCCAAAAAATTATCGCATGGTAATCTTTCATGATAACTCATCCGATGAGCGCATGTTGATTGGTTCTACTATCGAAACCACTGCTACTGACAAGTGGACCGATGGTAACGAATACCCTATGACTCGCGTTGATGTTTCTAGTGCTTCACATCCATTTTATACTGGACAAGAGAAGGTGATGGACATGGCTGGACGCGTAGAGCGCTTCAAAGCTCGAGTTGGTAAAGTGGTGGCTCGCAAGAAGAAAGCATAGATAAATAAAACAGCTGGAAATTTTTCCAGCTGTTTTTAGCTTGCTATTAAAAAAAGATTCGGTACTATTGTCTGATGGAATTTTCTGAAGAAACATTACAATCATTTCGCGATAATCATAAGACGCAATTTTTAGCGAGTCATTTCGACTCGCTATTGAAGCAACGGACTGAATCTGAAGCGATGGCAACGAACGACCCTGATATGGCGGAGTTGGCACGCGAAGAGGTGGAGAACTTGAATGTTCAATTGTCTACTCAATTTGCCGAAATGGAAAGAATTATAGAATCAAGCAGAGAAGAAGAGGAGCGTCCGTACGGAGTTATTCTAGAAGTACGAGCTGGCGCTGGAGGCGATGAAGCGTCTTTGTTTGCAGCCGAACTGGCTAGTATGTATCTGACTTATGCCGCTCTAAATAATTGGCCGGCGACGCGAGAGCACGTGTCGGCCACGGAAGCGGGAGGTTATAAGGAAGCTTCGTTTGAGATTCTAGGTAAAAATGTTTACGACCAACTGCGTTACGAGACTGGTGTGCATCGGGTACAGCGTATTCCAGCCACTGAGAAACAGGGAAGAATTCACACCTCAACCGCATCAGTAGCTATTTTGCCAATGCGTAAAAAACCAACTATTGAAATCAATCCCAGTGACATCGATATGGAATTCTCACGCTCTGGTGGAGCTGGTGGTCAGAACGTAAACAAGGTGGAAACAGCTGTACGCTTGATTCACCGACCAACCGGAATAGACGTGCGTTGTGAAAGTGATCGGTCGCAACTTAAAAACCGCGAAAAAGCGATGATTGCTTTGATTGCCAAATTGGAATCAATTCACGAAGAAGAACAGATTCGTAAACACGCCGAGACCAGAAAGAACCAAATTGGAACTGGTGATCGCTCAGAAAAAATTCGCACTTACAATTTTCCACAGAATCGTATTACCGATCATCGTATCAAGCAATCGTGGCATACTATTGAAGCTACGCTCGGCGGTAACCTGTCGCCAATTATAGAAACTTTGCAAACCTTTGCAGCCGGAGACGGCCTAATTACTGAAGAAGATGAAGATTAGTAAAATTGTTGCCTCATAACATATTTTTCACACGCTCCGACGTTGATTGTATTCGTGAAGCCTTTAGTTCCCGCGAACGCTCAAAATATGTTACGAGGCAACAAACTTTCGGGCCAACCTATTGCACTCACAGATTGCCTGTGGTAATATCTCGCAGCTCGAGCGTTAACACGCTTTTTGCCTATATAAATTATTATGTCAACTACAACAACCGATAAAACTTCATTCATTGACCGACTTTTTAAAGCTGGATCTCATTTTGGATTCAAGAAAAGTCGTCGTCACCCAACAGTTGCACCGTTTCTTTATACAACTAAAGACGGCAACGATATTTTCGATCTTGAAAAAACCACTGCATTACTAGATTCTGCTAAAGAGGCTCTTAAGACCGCTGGCCAATTAGGCAAGACGGTATTATTCGTAGGCACCAAAGACGAAGTGTCTGTGATTGTTAAGCAAGCCGCTGAAAAAACTAGTTCTCCGTTTGTTACCAATCGTTGGATTGGTGGCATGCTTACTAACTATAGTGAAATCAAAAAACGAATCAATCGTTTGGAGGCTCTAGTTAATGAGCGAGAGTCAGGTGAACTGGAACGAAAATATGTCAAAAAGGAACGAGTGGTAATCGGTCGTGAAGTTGATAAATTGAGTTTCAATTTTTCCGGTATTGCTGCTATGCAAAAACTACCAGACATGATGTTGGTAGTAGATCCAAGACACGATGCAATCGCAGTGTCTGAAGCTCTAGGAAAAAATATACCAGTAGTAGCAATCATGGGTTCTGACTGTGACGCTTCACAAATCAAATTCCCAGTCGTAGCAAACGATGCTTTACAAAGTAGTGTGGCTTTGATTCTAACCGAATTAGCAGAAGCCTACGCTGCAGGTAAAACTGAATTTGTACCTAAAGTAGTAGAACCACGTCGAGCACCAGTTGTTCGACGTCGCCCAGCTTAGTGTCTAGTTAAGAGTGTAATATATACACCATAGACGCATCACATTATCTAGTTCATTAGTAAATTTGTATGGAAATCACAACAGCCCAATTAAAGGAATTACGAGACAAGACCGGTATCTCTGTTATGCAGTGTAAACGAGCTTTGGAGGAAGCAGCCGGAGATATGGATAAAGCCATCATCATTCTCAAGAAGAAGCGGAGCGAAGCAGCTGACAAAAAAGCTGACCGTGAGCTAGGAGCTGGTTCAGTTGGAGTTTATGTGCACAACACTAATGAGGTGGCTGCGATGGTGATGTTGGCTTGTGAAACTGACTTCGTGTCAAAGAATCAAGAATTTATTGCGCTGGCAAAAAATATCGCGATGCATATCGCTGCTACAAATCCAAACTACATCAACAAGGATGAAATTCCTGCTGAGGTACTTAAAAAAGCCGAAGAAGTATTTGCAACTGAGATTGGTGATAAGCCAGCTGAGATGAAAGAAAAAATTATGGCTGGAAAACTAGCTGCTTACTTTAAAGATCAAATTTTAATGGAACAAGATTTCATTAAGAATCCAGAAATCACCATTGCAGAAATGGTGTCAGAAGCGGTACAAAAATTTGGAGAGAATGTGTCAATTTCACAAATTTCTCGATTGTCGGTAAAATAACTTAATGATTAATCTTGCCTTTACTACAGTCATAGTAAGTGGTTTCTCATTATTATTGCTGATGATAATAATAGAAAAGGAACGTAGACGCGGTCGACGTTTCTTTTTTGTTGGATTGCGGGGTTGGTTGGATAGGGTAGTAGAAGGTGTTGAGCAGTGGCTGGCAAGAAGTTGGCGACATTTTATTAAGTTCATTTTGCAGCTTAATTGGTATTACAGTATTCATTCAGTGTTACGGACAATTCTGAAAATGACAGTCGCTGTCTATACCTACTTTGAAAACATCTTTGAAAACAACCGCACTCGTACCAAGCGCTTGCGAGCGGAGAAACGCAAGCTCAAAGAGAAGAATCATTTACAAAAAATGGCTGATCATAAAAAAGACTCAGCTCTCACTCCTTCTCAACAAAAAAAACTGCGCCACCAGAAGCTCGAAGATTTACATTAAATCTGGGAAAAGTACACTAGTAAAATATTTATTTTCTGTTACGATACACAGCGTACAAAAGTTTATTTAGAGTAGTTGCCATCTTAGCTCAGTTGGTAGAGTTGAAATAATCCGGGGGATTATTTCAAAGTTTTGTTTCAAAATCGTTGCTAATTAAATTAAGATACAGATTGTACAAGTAGAAGAAAATTAAATAAGCCATCTTAGCTCAGTTGGTAGAGCAACGGTTTTGTAAACCGTAGGTCGTCAGTTCGAATCTGACAGGTGGCTCCGACGCGAGAGAAATGGGACGAGCGAAGCGAGGGGAACACATAAAAATAACCCAAAGAAAAGTTAACTTTTCTTTGGGTTATTTTTATATGTTCCTGCCTAGCCTTTGGTTAGGCGTACCCATTTCCGAGCGAGGCCACACTGTATCGAAGATACAGGTGGCGACCAGAGCACAAACCATTCACCCGCAGCTCTTTGGTTAGGTGTACCCATTTCCGAGCGAGGCCACACTGTATCGAAGATACAGGTGGCGACTGGCTATAACTTTTCGACTTCAAGCTCTAAGGCTTATTTACATCATCAATTAATAACAAATTTTACTACACCACATTACACCCTTAAAACCCTTTATTTTACTGCCAAACAGCGCTATACTCACAGGTATTCATGTCCGATAAATCACATTTATTGCCAT
>Ga0172380_10002458_pt1 | contig 28374 bp, 34 predicted proteins | sample Leawe162metaG_FD_119747 | JGI IMG/M metagenome (GOLD analysis project Ga0172380, IMG submission 119747) | Leachate microbial communities from a municipal landfill in Southern Ontario, Canada - Leachate well 162 metaG | ecosystem: Engineered > Solid waste > Landfill > Unclassified | place... | reverse complement strand
TTGGCGTACCCGAGATTGGCGTACCCGAGATCGGCGCACCTGAGATCGGCGTACCTCAGATTGGCGTACCCGAGATTGGCGTACCCGAGATCGGCGCACCTGAGATTGGCGTACCCGAGATTGGCGTACCCGAGATCGGCGCACCCGAGATTGGCGCCAGCTTTCACCCCAGCCTCAACGCACACTTTCAGACTCGCGCAGTCAAGCGAAAATAAAACGTGTCCATCGAAACGCGACTTGATTTCAAACAGCATGGTTTCCTCCAAAAAGAAAAACCCTCGCACCCCCGGCCGTCGTGAGACGCAACGGGAAGGTTGCGAAGTTCAATCCCGTGTGCCGAGGGCGCGGGGTGTGGTTCAGAATCCCGGCAGCGTGAGTTGCTGGGTGCGCTACGGCCGCGGAAGCCGCGAGAGTTGCGACTGAGGCAGGAAGCGAGCCAATACCGGGGACACTCCTCTCGGAGTTGCAAGACAATCTTCGACGGGATGCCGTGCTAGTCGATCCCGCAGGGCCTTCGGAGTGATACCGATTTGCCTTGCCCAGTCCGTTAGGCATTGCGTCTTTCCTGCAAACGTCAGCAAATGAACCCGTCGCATATTCAACCGCTGCTCTCTCCGCGTCGCCCACCGGCAGTTGGATTTGCAGTATCCGAGATTGTTTTCGATGCGGTCCAGTGTGTGCAGCGGTGACGGCCGAATCCCGACATCGGCGAGAAAGGTGGCAAAGGACGTTCGCCATTCTTCGGAGACCGCGATTCCTCGACCTCCGTAGTAGGCGTAGGACTTGTGGTTCTTGTCCTCGCAACGTGAGATCATGTTCCACCAAATCTTGTACTCGGAAGGATGCCTCTTCCACGAACCGCGAGCCGCCTTGATTGACACTGGATGAGACTTCCGTGAAAAGGAACGCGACGCTGCGGGTGTTGGTGAGTATGCCTGATTCGCCTAGAATCCAGGGAGCGTCAACTGCCGAGTGTCGGCCGGGAGCCGCGGAACCGGCAGAACGTCGGCCGCTGATCGGCTCCGCGCAATCGTCGGATCGAGATAACGCCGCGTCGTCGCGAAGTCCGCGTGCCCGCCCTGCGCCTGGGCGATCCGCTCGTCTGCCGCCGCGCAGTAGGATAGATTGGTCCGCCGCAATCGGTAGAAGAGTTGTCGCCCGTCCTTGCCCGACGGCAACCCGGCACCCTCGACAATCCGCCGGAAGCACGTCCACAGATACCGCGGACAGAACGGCCACGGAAATAGCAGATCCAGGCACGGGTCCCAGATCGCAGCGATTGCCGCCACGCATTGCGGATGGAGCGAGTAGTACCGGTCGCGGTTCGTCTTCTCGCTCGCGGCCCGGACGATCAAGTACCGCTCGCCCGGGCTGAAGTCGCCGGACTTCGTGGAGAGTAGGGCCGTTGGCCGGCAGCCAGTCCAGTAGGTCGCCTCCACCAGGGCCGGCCAGAAGTGCCGCTTTGGCACCCTGCCCACGTTCCCAGGCAACTGGCGAGCGTAGGCCAAGAGCGCCTCGACTTGCGTGATGGTCCAGGCCCGCGGGATTCGGCGGGGCTCCTTGATCCTGGGGATGGACCCGGGCAGAATCGTTACGTGTGCTCGAGCAAATCGCCACACGGCCAAAATCTTGGCCCGGCGCCCGTTGATCGTGGCGGCCGAGTCGCCCGCCATTTGCCGGTGCCGCATGAAAGCGATCACCAGTTCGTCGGACAATTCGTTCAGGCCAATCGGAGAGCCTGCCCACTCGTCGAATTTGCGCAGATCTCGCGCGATATTGGCCGCGGCCTGGTCTGTCAGGTTGAGGTGTTGCGGCCGATAAGTTTGTGCGAAGAAGGCTGAGAGAGTCCAACCAGAACAAATCACAATGCAAACCCTGGACACGTAACCCCAGGCAACTGCTTACCTTAGTTGGCCTGGATAATGCCAGCAAACGAAATGCCAGTGCGTCCATGGGAATTAGCATCCTGCCCCAACTCTGGCTCTTGCCAGAGGCTTCCCGCATCAGGCGAGAGTATTGGGGTCCGTACCCGGTTTTGGCGTTTGCACCGGTCGGCCGAGCGTCGGCCAAGAGGTGCTAGGTCACTCCGTCGTCAGGTCGTTTTCAGCGACTCTGGCGACCACGTGAGTAATATATCAGATAACAGGCAGATTGGAAGGTGTATTCTGAAAGAATTTCGGAATAGGTGTAAGAGAAAGACAGCCAACGACTTGCGTTAGTTGTGCTTTTGCAGATTCGGATTGCCGGCCTTTGGGGGCTCGAACGTCTCGACAGCTTGCTCAGGAATCAAGATGTTCCGGCCAAGCCGTTTGTGAGGCAAACGGTTCTGCCGGACATACCTGCACACAGTGGCCGGATCGCATTGCAGAATTACCGACGCCTCAACGGTAGTGAGATGTCCAGGGACTATGCTCATAGTTTTCATGCCCCCATTGTAACATTATTAGGCAGGTTGTACAGTGAGAAAACCGCAAGGGGCTGAAAACTGGAGACCTAGCAAGCCCAGCCCGGACCTTGCGGACGCCGGACCCCTTGCGGCTTTTGCGAACAATGGGCGGCGGGGGACTCGGACCCCCGGCCTCTACCGTGTGAGGATAGCGAACACGGCGATTATGAGCCGATTACATGGCATAGGATGACTGAGCGCCCACTACTCACACTCCCCATCGCCGCAACTCCCTACCCGCCAACGTCTTCCGCGCTAACCCCCTCTGCTTGTAGTATGAGGTCGTTGCCAGAATACTAAGTGTCTAGTTCGCGGCAATCGCCGTTAATCCATCGCCTTAACTCCATGGTGAGCCTTAGCTTGCCGTTAATCCGGGATTTTAACGGTCTCGGTGGCTTGACTTATTAAGCCGTGGGATTAAGATAACAGCAAAGGAGAACGGAATCATGGCGAGAAAACGAAAACGAAATCTACAACCGGCCCTGGGGCAGCGAGTCAGAGAAGCTCGTGAAGCCGCCGGGTTGAGCCAGACGGCCGCAGCCGCCAAGGCCGGCATGACTAACGTGTACCTGTGCGAGATCGAGGCGGGCCGCGCCACGCCGTCGCTGGGCACACTGGACAACCTGGCCGGTGTCGTCGGCACCACGGCCGCGAAACTGATCGAGTAACCCTAGCCCGGCCCGGCCCCGAGGGCTCTGCCTCTGATGCCGCAAGGCGATTGGTGCGAAACAACACAAGGAGATGATCGTGAAAACGCTAGAACAACTAGACCCGCTCTGCAAAGTCAGCCGTGAGCCGATTGTGCTGGGCGTCCTGCTTGAAGCACTTGCGCAAGCCTATATTGCCCTTGGGTCGTGCGAACACTCTCTGCGGATCGTCGCAGAGACCGGAGTCCCGGAATCTGGGCACACGCACGCCTGCCGCGCTCGTGCGAGCATCGCAGCCGACGCGATGGCGAAGATTGACAGATCCGTCGAGTTTTTTGAGCACCAGGTAACCGGTCTGTTTGTCTAGCAACAACGACAGAAAAGGCGAGGCGAAATATGAACGTCAGGCAAGAATTCAGAATCTACCGGAAGGCACCGCGTTCTGCGTGGTGGACCCCGTGCGGCACAACAACGGACGATTACCGAGTTGGTACGCTCATGCGGCTAGCGGCAGAGAATCACGAGGATTTCCGCGTTGTCTATTGTATCTGCGATCAGCAGGAACGGATGTCATCGTGTCGCCTCGTTCCGGGTCGCATTGTCCAAGAGTTCAAACGGAAGAAAAAAGCCTACGCCCCATGCTAGTATATCGCTGGTAGCGGACTGACCCCGACCCGATACCTCGGGGCCGCGAACAACAACACACATAACGAGGCGAGATGATGGAGAAAAACAACTTCGACTACGCCGTCGCGAATGCACTCCGGGTTAGATCATCACGTTTTGACCTGGAGGCGGTCTTGCAAGAATACCACGAGCACACAACTTGGTTTTCGCATTTCCTCTGCGAAGCCAACCGACATTCGCCGTTGGGGCTTGGTGGAGATGCCTTCCGGTGTTGGTACGCCGGAATCTATAGGAGTGGAGCGTACCTGTTCTCCGACACGTACCATCCGGGGCTAGTCTTCGCCAGTAATCCAGAGGCCAAAGTGAGCCGCGGGTGCTGCGACTCACGATGCCACGGCGACCCTTGCCCTCGCCTGAGCAACGGAGCCCGCTGGGTGTCGGTGTTTGCTGCTGTCGTTCCCGACGACTTACGGAATCGCATTATCGCACAAGCCACAACGATGGCTCGTGAAGCGGCCGAAGCCATGTTGCGCATCGCGTGGCGGTTCAAGGCAGAGAACGAACGCGAGGCTGCCGAACGCGGGCGGCAACACGCGGCAATGCTGGAGCGTTGGGCGGTTGTATCGTAACAATACCTCGGGGCCGCGGGCGGTAGGCGAATCGCCGCCAACCCACCGGAAATCCCGGATAGTTCAGGAGCGGCCACCGGCCGAATGAGATGGCCCATAACTTCGCCTACCTCGACGCCCAGCCGCCCCAGGAGCGCACCGCCGAGGCCGGGCTGAGTCAAGCGGATTACGTGGTGACCGCGACACGTCTCCTGCGGGATCTGCGGGGGATCGCGGACGGGCGGGGGGTTCCGCTGGGGAAACTGTTGCGTAAGCTGTAGGATTCTCGGGGGGTGTGTAGTGTTGGCGTTGGGGCGTGGGTATGATGAGCGAAGGGAGATAGGACCAATGACGAAAACGCAGACCATTTTGTTTATCGCCCTCGCGGTCGGAGCCATGTATGCCGTGGATTGGGTGCTCACCTGGGCAATCGTGATGGTGCGAACACAGTAGGGGCAGGAGGTGGATTATGAGACGCGGGGTTACGCTGCTCGAAGTTCTGATCTCGATGTTCGTGCTGATGTTCGGCGTGCTGGGCATCTTCGGGATGCTCTCTCTAGGCCACCGGATGGACCGCGAGATTGAGCGCCACACCTCTGTAGCCGCGTGCGGCAAAGCCTGCCTTGATCGTGTGGCAATGTCTGGGTCCGACTACCAGGAGTTCGTGCGCCCTGCCGAACCCGTGTCGATAACTGGCTGGACGTCGCCCGACGTAGGGCGCTTCTACTACGACGGCTCACTCTACCCGCCGACCACTCAGCCCAACAACACCACGGGCTTGACGCCCATTCTCGTGGGCTCGGCTTGGGTGCAGACAAACGCGCCCATCCTCATCGACCCAATTGGGTACAGCCTGTCTGCGGGCACCGACTTCCCCGTCGCGAGCACCAGCGAACCTCGTGAACTGCTATCCGACACGAACAACGCCAATGCCCGCCCAAAGGTGAAGTTTCCCCGCGTTACGCTACGCACATGGAACGCTAGCGGAAACCGTCAGGTCATGCCCCAGGCAATGGCCGACCGCCTCTTTCACTGGTCGGACGATGTAACGATTCCGGTTCCCAAGGACGACAGCCGGCCTCGTCAGGTCTACCAGGAAGACGCAACAGGAAATCCTCTGGTTGCGCAGTCCGACGGAGCCTACTCCTGGGCCGTCATGGTTCAGCCGGCCGACGAATGTTTAGGCTTTCCGGCCAGATCACAAACCAAGTTTCGCGCGTGGGTTCTGATTTACCAGCGGCGCGACATAGGCACTACGACGCCACCTGTAGAGCGTACCGTCGTGGCCAACGTGCTCGATGGAACGGCCGGTGGAGACATCAAGCTAACCAGCAGCGATCCCAGCCACCTCGCAATCAAGAAGGACCGCTGGCTCCTGCTGGTCGGCGTGGACAACGAACGCCGCTTTCGATGCGAGTGGTATCAGGTAAGGACGATCGACAAGGAGGCAACCCAGGAGACGGCCACACGATGGGCGGCCAACGCTTCGCTCCACGGACCCGACTGGCCCTGTCCCGACACTACGAAACCAACCTCCCCGCACTGGTGTGACAAAGTGAAAGACCCGTCAGACTCCACGGGGGTTAAGTTTCTTAACACGCCTTTCGATCTCGACGGGGACGGAAACGCTCGCGACTGCATCGCGGTCATCGTTGACGACCTCGTGGGCGTTCACCAGGGCGACGGCCGATACATCACCATGGAACCGTATTGAGGCAAGGCAATGAGCGGTACTACTGAGGACAAGGAACTAATCCGCGAACGATTGACCAGCGTTGCGTCCTGGGAAATTTCCCAGCACCGAAGGCGCGACACCATCAACGCCGTCGCTACGCTTGCGGTGGACTGGACGTTGTTGATGAGCCTCGTGGGATGCTTCCTTGGATTCTCGACCGGCTGGGGAACTGTTCTATGTGGCATCGGCGGCGCTCTGTTCGGGGCGACTGTCGGCGTCCTCTACGGTTGCATGGTCAACGCCACAACGGCCGTGGCGTTCGATGAGAGGTTGGGCCACAAGTGGGAAGCGGATCGGAAGCGGGCTGAGGCTAACCGGCTGATTGCGGAGCATCGCGCACGACCGGAGTCGCAACTTGATTTGTCCACTTGCCCAATGGGCATCGCCACGCCCGGCCCTTCGCTTTTATCGCAAGATTGCAGCCACACCTGACGCACTTCCGCCCGGAGCGGTGTTCGCAGGTATCGCACACCTCAAGCCGTCTCCGATACTCAGTCTCAGAAATGAAGTGGAACCCGTCCGCCGCGAACTGGGCCAGGGCAATGGTGAGATTCCACGCGCGGTGGGGCAGAGAGGGCGTGGATTCTTTGTCCATGGCGGCTACTCCGGGATTGCTGAAACTGCCGCGTTAATGGTAGTTCCGTCAAGACTGGTGTAATCTGGCGGCGGGGCCCCGTTTTGAATAACGTCGATCGTGAGGGGAACGGTCAGGTCCGACAGCACTCCACACTGCGTCGTGACCGCCTGGCTTGCCGTTCCGATGACGCTAATCAGCGGCGTCCCTCCCATTCCTGTCTCGGCCGATGCGCAACTGACGCGCACTTCTATATCGGGGTACTGGCGCTGCGAGTCCGTGTCGGCTATGCTGGAGACGTCCTCCAAAAACCGAACGCGAACAGCCGTTGTGAAGTGGTAATTCCCCTCTTCCACTTGGCTGCCGACGCCAGTAAACGCGCCGTAGATTGGCAACTGCTGCGCGCTGGTACGACTGAACTCTTCAGGATCCCAGGTGCAATCGTAGGTTCCTTGCATCGGGGTTGGCCACTCACTGCCCAGCACAACGCGGAATGACGGCAACGGGTAGTCTTGCCGGCCACCGACAACACTGTAGAAACGAAACTGATACGGGTCCGTATCGAGTGTGGTGACTCTGACACGAATCGCCGCGCGGCCTTCCGAGTCAACGTGCTGATCGTGGATCAACACCGGATTACGGTTCGATTCCCAACACTCTCGGGTGAAGTTCCATGCGGCGTACGATGTCACATCGGCCGCGCTGCCGCCTGTGTAATTGGCTTCAAGGTAGCCATACTTTGAGGTGCCGCGGAAATAGACAGTGAACACCACATCTAAGAGCCCGTTGTCGGATTGCAGAATCAGCGGGAAGCTGTCCGGGTCCAGGATGTCTCCGCTGACGTAGCTTCCTGTGTTCAGCGCGTAGCCGCAGGGCTTGGCGTGGAACGCCTGCGACGAAGCGAAATACTGCCGGCCGACGTAGCCGTACAATGCCATGCCTGTGTCGATGGCTTGCACCGCAGATCCAACGCCAAGTGAGTAGCAGTCGGTGTTTGTGAACGCGCGAAAGTCGATCTGCGTCCACACGGACCCAATTTCGCCGCCCAAGCCGCACTTGGTTCCAGTCAACGTTGTCCGCGAGCCAACCCAACTATTGAACTCCGTTAAGCTGCCGTGGTACACCGCCGGCCAGCCACCGATGACGTACTTCTCGCCAGCGTTGCCTGTGTCCCAAATCGCCACGTGGAATGTGGTCCATTCTGGCGCAAGCCACTCCTCTGGACCGTCAAGAACCGTTACCACACCGCCCTCGGTCTTGCATAAACTGAGTTGTCCGAAGGAGTAGATAGGCGCGTCTCCACCAAGGGCGACGGTTACGGCTGTGGACGATGGGCCAGCCGGCCAGCCTCGCAGGGCGCACGACGCCTCGAAGTATTGGTTGTTGTCGGCGTCTGTCCAGTCAAAGTAGATTCGCAACTTCGCGCCTGTCGGGAAGGCCGCAAGGTTGGCTTGCCCCAGCGTTGCCACGAGGTTGCCGCGATTCAGACGCCGGCTCGTAACGATGGTGCCGCTGGCCGAGGTCAGGACCAGGTTGTCCCCGTAGCTCGGCCCGCCGCCATCCTCGGCGATACTCCACGTTCCGCTGATTACTTCCCAATCGTCTCCGATCGCCTCACGCTCGAAGGCGTCTTCCCAATCGCGGCAGTCGCAGCACCCGGAGCAAGGCTGAAAAGCAAGCTGGCGAAGCGGCTGGGCGTACTTCCAGACGACAGGAGCCCACTCGGTCGAGAGGTCCGTGAGCGCGGCCGGTGGAGGTGAGCCGCCCGCCGCCTTCTTCGTCGCCGCTCCCCACCACCACCAAGACATGGCTACTCCTTGTTGCCGCCGGCCGTGACGAGCACGCCGTTGGCTGGTGCAGTGTTGAGCGCCGTGGCGAGGGTAATCTTGGTGTAGCTCCCATCGGTGACGCCGATGGAAATGTCGCACCAGAGCCCGGCCATGTCGCCATCGTCGAACCGCAGCACCATGTTGCCGTAGCCGTCGGCGCGAAGCGGCAGCGTGGTCCAGAATGCGGTAGTGCTGGCAGCGTGCGTGCCGTCGATGAATACCGCGCCGGTTGCGTTGGCGTTGAACTCGCGGGCGACTTTGTCTACGAGGGTTGCGTCTCCATCCCACTTCACCACGTCAGCCTCGGGTACGTAGTTCGGCCCAGGCACGTTGAGCACGGGCTGAATGCGGACGTTGCTCGTTGTGGTCGTTCCGTACAGCGATAGCATCGCCTCCGCCCCCTGCGCCGTCGTCAAGTCCACCTCGTACAGACCGGGCTTCCCCGCTGCGTCCACTTCCCGCGCGTCTGACCACGGAGACTCTGACGTGTTGCCGTAGACAATCGAGATCGTGTGATTGGCCGCGTCCCCGTCGAATGGCTCTCCAGTCGGCGTGTGGTAGGCGTAATATCGCACCGTCGGCGCGCCGGCAATGTTGCACGAGAAGGTTCCCAGCGTCCCGGCCGCCACGTAGTTTGACGACGTGTCGCAGACCTGGGTGGCTACCATCGCAATCGTGTAGGTGCCGTTTGTGAGCCATGACCAGCCGCCGGTCGGCGCGGGCGTGGAATATGTCGCCACTCGCGGCGTGCCGTCGCTCTCCACGTCCACGGATACGAGGGTTGCCGAGTCGCTGTAGCCGTGCGGGCCGGTAATTGTGCAGTTGCCCGTGGCGATCGAGGAATAGTCAACCGCTGTATCGTCGCTGAACGTCACGGAAAATTGTTTCGCGCTGCTCGATACGGCGGTCACCGCCGCCACCGTGTTGAGGGAAGCAACGGGCACGCCGCCCGATGAGTAGGTCAGACGCAGTTGCGGGGCGTACGTGCCGGACGAATACTCGCGATAATATGCGTTAAACCACGCTTCGTCCCCGCCGTATCCTGGGCTCGGAACCGTTGATTCGTCGATCAAGAGCAATAGGCCATTCGTCAGGTCGGCCTTGGTCAGCGTGCTCGTCAGTGGAATCTCAACCCACGAGCCGTCGCTGACGGTCGTTAGGTCGAGAGTCCCATATTCCGTAGCGTAGTAATCGCTGGCCGAACTACCAGCGCCGGCTGTCGTCCAGTTGTTGCCTGTCGAGCGAATAGTCCACGTTGCCTCGGTTTCAACAAACGCCACCTGAAGCCCGTGGATTTTGACAACCGGAGTCAAGCCGGCCGTGTACGAAACGCCTGAGCAATAGACACGCAACACCGGCGAAAGTGCAGTGTCAGCCGGAATGGCCGATAGGTCAAAATTCAATAACGTCTTGTACCTAATGACCGCCGACCAAAACCATCCGTAGCGAGCGCCGCCGATGGAGGCGGTGCCGTAATTTGTGGTCGGAGAGGCATCAGTGATGTACGTATCAGCGGACGAGTTAAGTGTTTCGGTTGCCATGGGCTACCTCATATAGGCTAATGCTGCGGATGGATCGGTCTTGCAGAGGTCGGCAAGCGACTGGCCCACCTGCACCTCACACGGAGCGTCCCGCACAACGACCTCATCGTCGTAGTAGGCGATTTTCCACGGGACGTGGAGGACTGCATCTGGAAAAGTCTGGACGTAGTGACCCGTGCCAGCACCGTCGCCGAAAACCACCTCGTGCATATCAACCAGCGCGTTCGTGGTCCAGTCGGCCGCGTCGTCGTAGGACGACAGGTCCACCCACGCCGCCGTCGTCCAGTCGTAGACCTTGTGGCCATCGTAGGCCGACGACACCTCTGCTTTCAATGGGAGGTTGGTTGTCGTATCGTAGGCGGCGTGCGCGACACCCGTGATTACCGTTTTGATGCTTCCGCCGCCAGTGACCGTGTAGAACGTGCTCGGCGAATTGCCGTTGGCGTATTCGCTCGCAATCCAATCCGCGCCAAGATCCGCGTTGGCAATCCGAATCGCGTCCAGCTTGCCGCTCCAGCCTTCGCTCGCGGGAGAAGCTTCGGAGTTGCCGAGTTGACAGGTAACAGTCGTGTCGGGCGTCGTACTCAAGGCCGCGGGCGAAAACGTCTCCGTCGAGCCGTTGAGCGTGATGGCCAGCGTAGGTGTCGCGGCACTGCCGCCGACACGCACCGCGAAATAATTCCAAGCGTCTTGCGTCGGGTTCGCGCCGGCAAACGAGAACGATTGAAAGGTTCCGTCCGCTTTGGACAGGTAGTACGTCAGCGCGCCAGAGTCCAACCGAACGATCTTGATTAGCTGGTGGTTGGTCGGGGCTTTGTACTGCGCGAAGATCGTGATGTAGCCCGTGGCGGTGGTCGGGTAGAACCAGCCGCTAATGGTCAGCGGAACTTGCAGCGCGTTCAGTGTGGCGGGTGTGCCGAGGTTCGCGCCATTGTTGCTGGCGGCAACGAACGTACCGCAGGGGCCGATCTTCCCCGCAGTGGTCGGCGTCCAAAGCTGAGAGGCGGAGTCGTTGTTGTTGCTGGTGGAGTCCAGAACCGTCGGATTGGTGCCTGTCTCAGCGAGATGGTACACCGCGACGTAGGCCGATTTCCATGCGTCCGTGGCCGTGCTCTGGAACGTCGTCACGCCAGACTTGCCGATGAACATATAAACGACAGGGTCCGTAACGTGCGACGCGCTCGCGATCTTGAGGTGGACGACAATGGTGCCGGCCGTGCCGTCGTACGACTCGACCTCCCAAGACAGGAGCGTGGTGCCGGCCACATCCGATGTCAGGATAACGTCGTCAGCCTGGGCGTCGGTAACATAGCCGCCGTTGGCAATCAGTTTAAGCGCTGGGGTGGTGACGGTCAGCGCGACCGTGAAGTCGGTCAGGGTTGACGCGAACTTCGTGTGGTCAAGCGTGATTGTGCGGAGAACCGAATATCCGTTGGCTAACGCCATGCTACGCTCCTACGATCGTGAGTTGTCCTCAAGAGTTGTTGCTGCAAGCGAATTCCACAAGGACGTGGTGTGGATGCCGCGTGTCAGCAGCGTACCGGATGTCAACGTACGTATTCGCCGAAGCGGATGTGTTGCTATCAAACAACGGAGATGCGAACACTCCGCCGGGGATTGCGATGTTCGTGTCTTCCCATCCCGTGTCAGCCTCATTGCGATACACCAACACGGCATTCGCCGAATTGTTGGCGGTCAATTCCGCGGTGACTTTCGCATAGTGGTGGCCAGGTGCCCAGGTTATTTCCCACACGGCACCATTGGCAGACCCAATTGGGCGGCACTTAACGCGGTCTGTCTGTATGGGGCCAAAACACTTAATGGTGTCGCGTACCTTGACAGTCGTATTCGTGTCAGTGGTGTAGCCTCCCGCGTTGGAATTCGCGGCCATCGACCAGACGACGGGGGAGGCGTTCGCGGAGAATGTGTTAGCGTCTGGGTTTTCTGTCAGCTCAAACCACAGTTCGAGAGAGTCGTATCCTGTCGGGAATAGCTGCGGTTCAGGGTAGTCGCGATAATAGCGCTCCACCCGATGCGTGGCTTGAGCGATTCGCTGTTCGTCGCGTTCAGAGAACGGCATTGGTCACAACTCGAATACAGTGAAGTCAACTCGCATGTCGCCCGTGGAGGTCTTGCCGCGGTAGGTGGTTCCTGGGACTAGGGTTACAATGCTGTAGCTGTTACCGTAGACCCGATCTCCTTCAACCATGGCGCTATTGGACTCCGGCCCCCACGAAAAATAGTTGCTTGTATTCGTGTTGAGATTGCGGACGATAGCCCTTCCGAGAGTCGTCACGTTCGCTAGAGAAACGACCGCTTCGACGGTGTTGAATGTCTGCGTTCCGCCACCTTTTCCCGCGTTTGATTGGTTCGTTGTTGTCTGGCCAAGATTGAGCGTGTCGTTAATCGCGCCTTTGATATTAACGGTCGCGCTGATAGTGATCTGGTCTGCCATGGGATCGCCTCACACAAGCGGCAGGGCGTTGAAGTCCTGCTCTTTGTAAATCTTGAAGTTCAAGTACACCACCGACGTGTTGGTTGGCTCTACAATCTGGTAGCCGTTTGCGTTGAGCGCCATGGGGACCGTGGCTCGCACTCCCCATGACGTGTAGCAGTCGATACGGGCGTTGGAGTTGGCTGGGTCTTTCTGCCGCATTCCCTGATTTAGAGGATTCTTGTCCCATGTATCGCCATCTAGTTGCATGGCGAAGCTGAATACCCTATACCAGATGTCGTTGCGTTGCTGCCAGGGTGGGATTTCCACCCGCGACATCTTGGCGCAGCGGGCCGCCACGCTTATCCCGTCGATCACAAACGCCGACGAATTGACGACGTTTCGATAATTCAGAACCCACGACGGAACAGCGTCAACGTTCTTGCGGACATTCACGACCCATCTCGCGTCATCGCCCTGGAGTCGCGGTATTAGCGGGTCGCCCGCCGCATTCACGATGCCATACCCATCCTTGTCTTTTTCGTACGGCCTCTGGAACATCTCTGTTGACCAGTTGATTTCGGCCGGATCGGCTAGCGGGTTTTCGCTCTGCTGGAAATCGCTGGAGTAGGTGAGAACGACATCCCAAACGCAAGCATTGTCGATGCTTTGTTTGGCTGACCGGTGTCTCAGGTAGGACCGGTAGGCCGTAGGGTGCGGAGAACCGGCGGCCGGTGCAGCCGCCAACACGGTCTGCTCCGTGTCCGTTGCGCTGTCGGTGATTGCGATCCACGGAATAACATGCGTCTTGCGGCCCGACTGCCTGTCAATTTCGTCGGTGCCTTCGCGCGCGCCATACTTTCTGTAGAACTTGATAACTGCCATGTTACCCGCCTGGGATTGGGGTTAGTTTCTGTTCGCCCGGCTTCGCCTTCGTGTTGGCTTCGATGTTCGTCAGGATGCCGATCTGCTTCTCCGCGGCCTCGGCTGCCTGTTTGGTGTAATCCTCTTTAGATCGGTTTGCCTCCATCATTGCGACAATGGCCTGATCGGCGGCGGTTGTCCCCTTTTCGGCAGCGCCTGCGAACATCGGGCCCTGCGAACCGTTGAATTCGGACATCGCCTGGATGCGGGCACGTTGGCGGACTTCTGGACTCAGCGCGCGATTGGCGTCAATTTCCGCAAGCTTCTTCATGAGTCGCTCGCGTGATGTGCGCGTGGTCTCAAACAAACCGCCCTGCGCCTTGTCTGCGGCGGCGCGCATTTCTATCGCCGCTTGCTGAGGAGTCAGCTTCCCCGCTGTAAGTGCCGCCTGGATGTCGCCGGCCATGCGGCCGAACTCCACTTGCGGGTTCCACTTCTCGAAGAGCGCCGCTCCCAGATTCATGCGGCGGACCTTCGTTTCAAATTCCAACATTGCCTTATCGGCTTCCTGCCACATCTTGACAACGGGAGAATCGACGCCCCACTTCATCATGAGGTTAGCGATCGTGTGCGCACGGTCGGCCTGCTCGCTCGTCAGGAAGCTGCGATCGACGATCGGTGAAGCCGCTTTGTCGCGCAACTCCTTGGCTTGGCCGGCTGGCGTCAAGTGCAACAACCCGGCGGCTATTGCCCGCTCACGCTCCTTGGACAGAATGTCCGGGTAGAGTTCGTCCACGGTCTTGAGGTACGCGGCCCATTTCTGCGTAAAGGTGGCAGTGGCATCGACGGCTGACTTGACTTCGTTTTGCATCGCCGCGATGCGTGCTGTCTCTTTCTGCTGTTTTCGGTTTTCCTCGGCTGTCTGCTCGTATTCGCGGGCCATCTTGTCGGCTTCAGCTAACGGAACCCCCTCCTTCGTTAGCTGCTTGAACATCTTCCCCCAGTCGAGGAACCCTGGTCCGACGCTGCGTTCTATCGACCCCCGTGTGGATTCGTCTTGTAGTCTCTTCATTTCTTCTTTCGCGCTCTTGATTGCAGCGCCGACTTTCTTTTGTTGTTCCTCCATCTTCTGCGCGGAAACAGCGGCCTTCGCTTGCTCGGACGCCAGCCTCCCCTGGTCCTGAACCGCCTGCTCAATGGCGATGTCTTGTGCTAGCCAACTATCCTTGAGCTTGTCGGCAGCAGCGCCGCCCTTCTCGGTCCACGTTGCGTAGTAGCTTGCGCCTCTGCTGATAGCGGTAACGAACGTATCCCACCCCGTCGATAGCGACTTTCCGACGCTGGCCGTTCCGATAGTCTTCTCTTGAATGCGAGACATAGCGGCGCTTGCTTCCGCCATTGCCTCTGTTTTCTTTTTCTGCGTAGCAACTTCATCGGCGGTCACCTTCGCGCTGTCTGGCATCTGCGCCATCTTGTCGCGAAGCTTGTCGAGAACCGGGAGGAGTTGTATTCCGCCCTCGCCAAACGCCCGCATCGCGAGCATTGCCCGCTGTCCCGGGCTGTCGATTTGCTTGAATGCGTCGGCAACCGAAAGTAATTGCGATTTTATGTCTTTGCCAAGCAACGCCTCGGGCGATAGGTTGAGCCTCTTGAATGCGTTAGCCGCTTCGCCCTCGGGCATCGCCATTGCTTCGGCCATACGGACTTGCATGCGTCGGCCGGCGTGCACCAATTGATCGTTTCCCAGTCCGCTTCGGCGGGCGGCGTACGCCACCTCAGATGCCGACTCTACACTTCCCCCGAGTTGCTTTGAGATTGCAGCGATGGAGGCTATTTCCGCACGACCCTCAGCAGCCGCGTGGCGAAGACCCATGAATGCAGCCGCCAAGCCTCCCACTGCGATAGCAGGCCCAGCCAGCTTTGCGCCGAGACCCAGCAGGGGTTCTATCGCAGAGCCGATCTGCGTTCCGCCAAAGGCGTGCCTAAGTCTCTCAGCCAAAGCGCCGCGTAGTGCATCAGATCGCTTGATCTCTGGACGCACGGCGACTCGAACTGGGTCTGCGAACGTCTTTTGTAGCGCGCGTCTGTTCTGGGAAAACGTGTCGGCGTCAATGAAACCCTTGGAGTGCAGCATCTTCAGGCGTTCGAGCTGCATTTGGTACTTCTCGGCTGGCTCTAGCGTTGCCGCAAACGCCTGTTGTGCCTCCTTTCCGAGACGTCCAATTTCTCCAAGTCCGCCAACAGAAGACGATGCACCCCTTCCCTCTCGCGTAACCTTCGCGAATTCCTTCGCCCTATCGCCGGCCCGCTTCAGCCCTTCCTCGAAGCTGACGGTATTGGCGATCAGGTTAGCTCGGAGTGTTCCGACTACGCCGGTTGACATTTCACTTTCCCTTGCTCCACAACCTCAAGGCGGCCGACATTGTATCTTTCATGTCTTCTACGCTCTGCGGCGGCTTGGCGTCTGCTTCAGGCAGTTCCCCAAAATGCATGACGTAATCGTTCAGCCTCGGCAATGGGCTAATCTTGTGCAGGTACACCGCGTTGGCTACTGTTCCGGCCTGCATGTCTCCGCGTTCGTTGCCGAAAGTGTCGATCAGGCAATAAGCACGCCACCGGCTAAACTGACAGGCGCTAATGGTGTCGAGTAATCCTCCGGGGTCTTCGACGTTGGCGACTCCGAGGGCGAGGGCGAGGCGGTAGGCGAATCGCAACTCGGAGTCTTCTCGGAGTTTTTTTCCAGTTCCTTCAGGTCGGGGTAAGACTGCGTTTTCACTACGCCCCAAAGCGTCAGGATGTCGTCAAGCGACTCAGGCGGCTGTGACGCCAGCAGGCTCGCGCCCTCGTCCATGCTCGCAAATACCGGCGTCCCATCCTCCAGCAGTGATGCTGCCACAGCCCGGAAACAGACCTCCTCCGGCCCCCGATACGTCCTGATACGCTCGTCCGCAGTCAGCTTCCGCAGCGATATCTTCCCGTTGCTCTCCGGCCAGAACGGCGTCGGCACCGACTGGCGCGGCAAGGCCGCCTTGTCCAGGCTGTTCTTTTGAATCGTTTCCAGTAGACTCATTCCCGGGCTCCTTCTTTCTCCATTTTTGGGCCGTGTCTTCGTCGCCGTTGAGATACGCTCCCCACGCGATATTGTTGGGGTAGGCCATTGCCCCGTCTTCGTGTATCACACACACCTTGCGCGTGATTACGCTCTTGACTCCGAGTTCGTGCAGCCGCATCGAAAACCACCAATCCTCGGACAATCCTGCCACCTTGAACCGCTCCACTTCAGTATCGAAGTAGACGCGCTTCGGGAAGTTGAAGAATGCCTTGAGGGTGTTGTTAGCGTCCCTCTCGTGAAATGCCCAGTGATTGAGGTTTGCCAGCCAGCAACCGTTGTTGTGCAAGAGAGGCCATCCAGGATATCCCAGGCTAGCCGCGTCGAACGTCTCGCCGAACGTCTCGTTCTGGCCCGACAGATTACCCTTCATTAGTTCGTGCATCGTCAAGCGTCGATACGGGCCCCACGGATCAGTCGGGTCTCCGATCCCGCAAGAGCACACGCCGCGTTTGTCCTTGATGGGCACGGCCACGCTAACCAATAGCGCGCCGGTTTCCCGCAGAACATCCAACAGCACATCAACCCATCCCTGCGACGGCGCTATGTCAGCGTGCAGCATCCCAAAGTATCGCTGGCTCTTTTGGGGATCACCGGAACGCACGTCATTCAGGCCGTCCGCCAGGAGCGTGTTGAAGTTGTCCCACGAACCTCGCGAGTTCTCTAGCGTGATATTCACGCCCCGCGTGGTAGCTCCCACGATTCCAGCCACCGTGCCGAAACAGATGTTGTTGCCAGGCACTCCCAGCAACACCGAAGCCTTGTCCGCTTCCATTCGTAGTCTCCCGGTTTGATTGCGCCGACTACTCCGTCGGCCGGAATTTCAGCGTTCGCAGAATTTCCCCATCGAGCTGGCCGGTGACGTTGTTCTGCACGCAAAGGGCGTTCGTCAGCGAATAGGTCGTGCTGTCGTTGAACATCACCGTCAGCGAATTCTTGTCGTTCACGGCAATGGCCGCGCCGCCCACGGCTTCGATTTCGATGCTGACATCCGGCAACCCGCCTTCGTAGATGTGCGTGTTGCTTTCATCTCCGCTAACCTTGACCTCAGCCGATGACTGGTTGAGGGTGATTCTCCGGAGCAATGCCGCATTCGTGTTGGCAAACGAGACATACGACCCGTTGAACGCCTTGGTGTTGCTAACCGCCATTTTCTCACCACCGCATTCCCGGCAGCGCTGCTAAATCCCGGAAAAGCGCTGGCAGGGGTGCCGGGAACACCCTCTTCGGCGGCCAAACCTAGCCAGCGTGTTTCGTTAATCGTTACACCACACAACAAACCGCAACAGCGCGCCCCAGTCCTCGGGCTCGTCCACTCCGGACTTCATCGGCCCGGGGTCGTCGTACTCGTCCACGAGGTGCCATACACATCCATCCGCATCCGTCCAACCGTTCAATCCTGTTGCCCCGTTGCTGTTTTCTGGGTTGCCTTTCACCGCAGCCACCAGCGTCTTCTGCCGTGGGTACGTACTGCACACCACGTGAAGATCCAGCGTCACTCGTGATGTACTGGATGCCGTCGTGGCCCCGTTGACGCGCTGCGTCGGCCCCCGCTGATAAACAATCGCGTCTCCAGTAATTCCCTGAGTCATCTTGATTGGCCAAATCTTGGCAGTATTGCCGGCGCCGACGATCGCGGTAACAGCGTTGATTGCCAGCAAACGAGCCACCAACTTTTGTTCGGCGTTGCTCATCCCTTCGACGCCTTCGCAATCTCACGCTGCAATGTTGCCTCTGCCTCTTGTTGGACAATCGCCCACATTTGGGATTTCGTTCGCTCAAACGCCCTCGCTCCAAAGGGCAGGGCTACAGTTGACCCCCGCACGCTACCCTTCCCCGTTCTGCCGCGTTTGGAGGTCGGCGACTTTCCGACATACTTTTGTCCGTTGATTGCCTTGACCCGTGGAGTAGTCCCGCCAGTCACGATGCGATGCCCGTACTCAACCAGGTGCCCATGCGGAGCAACCGCATACACCGGCCCAACGATGTGAGCAATCCCGCCGCGAAACTTCGACACACGAAACCCGATAGCTCCTGCACTGTGCAGCCGACCTCGCCGCTTCTTGCCGAGCGGCAGACTTGTTAAACCGTTGATCTCGTCCCGCATGGCCGACGCCAACACATCCCCAGCACGCTCGAACGCGCGGGAGAACATGCGTTTGGCCACGCCCTGCGATAGCGCCCCAAGGGCGGCCTGTAAATCGGCGTCTCCGGTCAGCGTCATGTCCGTCACGTCAGACAACCTCCTTGCAAACCAGTTGATGCGTGACGTGCTGCTCCTCTAGGTCGGCAGCAGACACGATCGCCAGGTATCGCGTACCTAGCGCGACTCGCATGGTTGGCGCGATACCCGATACGTAATTCATTTCCAGTAGGTGCGTCATTTCTGCGTGAATCTGGCTCGCTGCATAGTATTCCCGCCCGCCTTGCGGCATTACCTTCGCCCAGCGTGTTGCGTGTGTGTTCCATGTCGTATTCGTCGCACCATAGCTGTCGTGCACGCTCTCGACGGGCTTCTGAATCGTCACCAGCTGACCGCGTCTACCTGCCGGCACCGGTCTCATTACTACCCCTTGAGCATGAGCTTCGTGAGAGCATCAAAGCCGCGCGTCGCGAGCAAGACATCATGAACAGTTCCGGCCACGATCAATGGCCGCTCCTCATCCTCGACCCAGACCGTGCAGGCTGGTCCAGCGTAAGCCGCTAGGTCGTCCTTCTCTTCGACCCTCTTGATGTACTCCGGGTTGATAGCGATTGCCCGCTCTTGTGGAGCTTCGGTCGATCCATCGCGTACCAGCTTGGTCAACGGAATCAGCATCACACCCTCGTCTTGATGCGAAATGGGTTAATCAAAGCTTCCACGGTCCACGGAATGTCGTTGACGATGTTGCCGATGTTCACCGGCTCTCTGTTCGAGTACAAGTGCGAGGCCAGCAAGAGAATGGCGTGTTTGATGCCGGCGGGAACAGTCGTCGCCGCGCCGTACCCGCACACCATTCTGATCGTTACCGCGTCCTCGACGTTTCGCACCGCAGGCCAGGACTTGCCATACTTCAAACGCACAACGTTAATGCCATGCCGTTCTCCAAGCTCCCATTCCGTTGTCGCCAGCGTGGTCGATGTGCCGTTGACATCCAGGTACGTGATTGACGTAATCGACGACACGGGCGGAAAAGGCAAATAGATGGGATACGGCACCTGCCCCCGAACCGCGTCCCACGTAAACACCTGTCCGACGGGAGTAACGAACTGATTGACCGAGTAATCCCACGTCTGCTGAATGAACTTCCGCCAAGTCAGCTTTTCTAGGTGCTCTCGCGCGACCGAAATCAATGTCGTCAGCAGCGTGTCTTCTGCCGTGTCGTCCGTCGTTACGCGGACCATAGCCTTCAGCTCGGCCAGCGTTACCGGCTCGATTGTCGGAGCTGTTACAAGAGCACGCTTCGTCATTGCTCGACTACCCGCTTGCGTGGCCGGCGAATCATCTGCTCGCTTAACTGCTCAACTCGCGTTTCGACAGCAGGGGATGCAACCGTCGTTTCGACGGTCTCGCCCGGAACAGGAACGGCAGCGCCTGCTTTGCACAACTCAACCGCCAAGTCGTGGTCGATGTCGCCGATGGCGCCGGCAGTGTACGTCCCGGCGGGATGAGCCCACGTCGTAACGAACTTGATCTTCATGGCCTTACCCGATTACCACATGGAAAGTCCCGGTCGTAGTGTTGCCGGCTTCCGCAATTTCGATCTTAATGCGGTCGTGGGCAACGAGAATTGGAGCAAGCACCGGCACGCCGGATGCTGCGTACAGCGCTTCGGTTCCGGCTGTGTTGTGCGTCGATTGGCGTGGAGCAACCGTCGTATTTGCCGCCACGTCTGACGCAGACCAGACAGCTTCGCCGGTCGCCTCGACAGTGATCGTAAAGTCTGCTGTGTTTTCGTACGGAGCGGTCGCGTCCGCAACGTAGCGAATCTGGGAGACGGCACCGGTCACGACTGGCGTGTATCCGGTGCCGATTCCCCCAGTGTTCGCCGTCACGGCAACCGCATGGCGTTGCGCATAGGACATGGGTTACCTCACGCACTAGCAGGCAGGAGAAGCACGGCGAACGTGTTGGTGTTCAAGGCAGCGTTTGCTGTCTGCTGAATCTGGGAATTCACCGAAATCGTCGACTCGAAAGAACTGGCCGTGTTCGTCACTCCAGACGCTGCGTCGATCTGGAAAATGGCAAACACGCGGTCGCCTGCGACGGCGCCCGCCAAGGTGCACACGCCATTCGTGGCGTTTCCCGTGAAACTGCCGGACTTGACGCCGGTTGCCGCCATCTTCGCTCCGGTAACCGCAGCGCCGCCGATCTTGGTGGTTGTCACGGCGGCGGTGTTCAGCTTGGCATCGGTGATTGCCGAATTGGCAACGGTAAATTCGCCAGTGTTGGACATCGTTACATCGCCACCCACAGCGACCGATATCACGGTGGTACCGTTGCCCGCCAGAATGTAGGCATCCGTCTTAGCGGACAGGGCTGCGCCATATCCTGACGCATTGCCAACGATAACGCTTCCCTGAGCGAGAGCGATGTCGCCTGCCGCCGTTCCGCCGCTGGGAAGGTTGACGGTCGCTCCCGCTTGCACGTCCAGGGTTCCGCCGGATTCGACCGTAATCGTTCCACCACTGGCGACAACAAACTCGTCCCCGCCCTGCTTGCGGTATGTCTTGGGCTGATAGCTCATGCTATTCTCCGTTGGTTGCAGTGGCGTGCGGCGCGGTTTGCGCCGCACGCCACCTAGTCACAAGGACACGGGATTGTCAGGCGGTGCCAGCGATCGGCGATACGTTCAGTTCGCTGGCGATCGTGGAGCCGTGCGACACGGCCGCGGCGCGGCTCGTGTACTGGAGGGCGTACACATCGCCCACGGCCGTTGACGCGGTACGAACCACGACGGCACGGCAATACCGCTTGAGAGGCTTGTGGAGTTCCGTAAAAAAGGCGTCACCGCTGTTGGTCGTGACCAACTTCGTATCCGCCAGATCCGCAGCGCTTGCCGCGTTGGAGTAGTCGGATTCCTGGATCTTGACGTAGTTGCCGGCATTGGCCGTCAGGATCGCCCCGAGAAAGGCGACGCCCTCGAATCCGCTCATGTCGATCACGTCGCAGTTGAGGTCGCCCGTGGTGGCGCCCTGGTAGGCTTTCACCAGCGTGACCTTGACGTTTTTGCTGATGTTCACTTGGTTGTCTCCAAACAGAAAAGAAGGTGATTCGTAACTCCCCAGGCGGCGCGAATGTCCTCCTGGGGAGACTGAAGGGCTACGCTCAGGTTCCGAGCTTCACGCGCACGAACGCTTCCGCCAGAACCGGCATTCCATCCGTCGCCTTGCGTCCGATGAAGCCGACCTGGTTAGTGGCCGCGTACAGTTCTTCGAGCCGTTGCAGCTCCCAGTTCAAGGCGTCGGCAATCCAGTAGAACGACCAATCACCGAGGACGCCCACGTAGGAGCTGGCCGTCATGGTGTTCGGCGCGTATTCCGACAGGTTGTACGGGCACTCCAGAATGGTGCTCGGCCGATCGCCAACAAGGCCGGCGTTCCACAGGTATTGGCCGTTGCCGTCTTTGAGCTTGCGGATGTCACGCACCAACGTGCGATTGAAAACCCACTCCGCTCGTTGCCAATACTGCACCTTTAGTGCGTACTTGGCGTTAATCAGGCCATCCGCAGTTACGGCGGTCGCCGTGTTGTCGTCGCTTACGTCGCGCGACGTGCTGACGCCAGCGTCGGATGCAGTAAACACGCCGAGGGGCTGATGGGCACCGGTGCCGTTGAGGTAAGCGTTTTCCTCGACTACAGCGAACTTGTATGCCATGCGGCCGGCAACAAGGGATTCGACGGGCAAGACTGCCTTCTGGAGTAGTGTGCGAGAAACCTTAATCATCTTCGACAGCGGCTCGGGGGTGAGCGACCGCTTGCCGAAGGCCAGACTGGAATCCTCGCCAGCCGACACGATTTCTCCGGTCCAGCTCGGGTCAGCGATGTCCGTATCGAGCGTCGGAACCCCGAGGCTTTCTGCCTTGATGACCGGGAACACCGTGGACTTGCTGCGAACGAACGTCAGGTTGTCCACGCCCTTGATGAGCTGGTTGACGAATTCCTCGGAGGCTTGCAGGAAACCGCCAGAGGCGTCGATGTCGGCTTGCAGGGCCCGGTTCTCAGACAGCCCCTTTACGCCGTACCGTAGATACTTGGCGAATACCGTGCGATATTCCGGCGTCATGCGCTGGCCGAAAGCCGCCCGGTACTCAGGTGATTGTCGCAAATCTGTGGCTACAACCAACTGCGCCCGGTCCTCGGGTTTTGTGGCCGTCCGTTCGGCCGGGTTGTGGTCGCGGTCCTCGGGCGTCAAGCGATTGGAGGCAGTCAGCCGATCCTGCATCGCCTTGGCGCGGTCGGCTTTCTTGACGAGTTCCTCGGCGGCCTGCTCGGACTTGTCGAGCGCTGCCATCTCGACTTCCAACTCATCGGCCCGGGTGGAAATCTTCTCCCATTCGGTCTTCTCGTCCGGGGAGAAATCCCGGCCTTCCTTGGAGAGCGTATCCGCCATCTCGTGCATACGCGGAACGATTTTGCCCAGCTCTTCTTGGAGCTGCTTTCGCTTTACGGTACTGGCCATTTTGAGCCCTCGACGTTGCTCGCCGGCGAGGGCTCGGGCAAAAGAAACCGGCGGCCATTCGCCGGCGATAGGTGTTTTTGAAACAGCACTATCGCCAGCAGACGGTCGCCGGTTTGACAGCGATTTATCTGCTATGCACGCCGCTCGCGGTTCGCCCGATTGGACAGGTTCGCCGCAGTGGCGGAAAGATTCAGTTACTACACACGCATTGTCCCACGCTCTGCGGTTTCGTCATAGGTTGTTATTTGTCAACCAACACAATAGAGCGGTGGGTTCCGCGTGCCCGTACGATTTGCCCCTTGCGTTCCAGTGCGTCGAGATGCTTGCGGGCACCTTCGGCCGAGATGCCGAACCAAGCCCCAATCTCGCGAAGGCTGGGGCTCTGGCCGGTCTCCTGGCGATACTCGCGGAGATATCGCAGGACGGCGGATTGTCGCGAGGTCATTCCGCTCATTTATCGTTTCGCCAACTTTGCCGCCACCTCGGCCGCACGCGCCCTCGCCTGGCAGGCCGCCGCTCTTGCTTTCGCCTGGCGTTGCTGCTCGGCTTCCCAGGCTGCCCGGGACTCCAGAGCCCCGGCCGCATCCTCAGCCCGCAGGCCCACGCTGGCACCCTCATAGGCCGGCTGCGTCACGGGGCCCACATCGTGCAGCCGCAGCTTGGTAAGTTCGCGTACGTCGCACTTGCCATCCTTCGACCACCGCTCACCGCCAGACTGGACGGTGAATCCGAAGGACGACCCTCGCACGTCTCCGCGAGCAATTAATGCCTGCACGTCCTTGGCGCACTGAGTATCGGGAGGATCGATCTCGTAACGGCAGCCCGTGCGGTCGATGGCCATGCGGAGTGTTCCGGCCGTCACCCTGCCTAGCACGTTGTCCATGTTGTGGTTGAACGTGGCCACCACGTCGTTGCCCTGGTGCTGAAGGACATCGTTATCGAAGGCGCCGGGCATAATCCGCTCGACGGCGCGCGGTTCGCCCTTCTTGTCGGTCTCCAGGACGTATTGCGTCCGGGGGTCGCCATTGTAGAACACGGCCGCATAGCCCTCGATACGCTTGCGGTCGGGCATCGGCACGCCGTCTTCGCCCATCATCGGGGTCATGCGGACGGCAACGATATCAGAACCAGTGAAACGACGCTCAACGGATTCGGTCTTGTCTGGCATGGTCATACTCCTTGGGGGATTACAGGAACGAGGACGCTGGCCAATTCCTCGCCGCTAAGACGCTCTCGTTTCGACATCTCCCGGGACACATATTCTTCAAAGCGGTCTTTGCCGCACGCTCCGGCGGCTTCCAGCAGGCAGTCGTGGACGCTGGCAAACACCTTGCCGCTCAGTTCGATGCTTCGCTCCTTGGCATCGCCGCCGGCCACCGCTTCGCAAGCGGCCACGGAAGGCAGTAACATATCCTCGACTACCGCCCGATGTTCGTTCTCCATCCGGTCCAGCCAGTCGCAAAACCTGTCAGGATCTTTGGCGGCACGCCGAGCGTGAACACCAAGCCGCTTGGTGGCCCGGGTGATGGCGTCCACGAGGCAGCCGCGCGTGGCCGTAAGGATGCGGCGGGTCCGCTCGCTGTCGTCCACGCTGTTATCATCGGTGCCGTCTGGCTTGTCTTCTACGACCGGCGGTGCCTTAGGTGCCTTCTCTGACTTCGCCGGGTCGCCTCCAGGGTCTCCCATATTGAGAGCCACAAGGAACTTCTTTCCCTCTCCGTCTGGGATTGGATTCAAATGCTCCCCACGTCGCACCTCGTCACGGTTCTTCCACCCACCGCTAAGGGCTAGATTGTTGGCCTCATATCGCGACGTCATGTCGGCCCGCACCAGGGCATCGCGGTCAAACGCAATAAACCGGGAGTCTTCCCGCCGCTCGTCCTCGGTCAACAACTTCTGCTCTAACTCCTCCTCCCAGTTGACCAGCCACGGGTCAAGGGTCTCGTCAAGGAACGCCTGATTCTCCTGCTCAAGGGAGTTGTATGACGTGCGGTCCTTGCTGCCCAATTTGTGCGGAGGCACTCCGAGAAGGTTCGCCACGCTCTTGATCTCAAACTCGCGGGTTTCCAGGAACTGGCCCTCGTTCGGGTCAACCGACATCTTCTCGTACTTGATGCCCTCTTCGAGAATCATCACCTTCCAGGACTGGTCGATTCCGGTGTGGAGACGATCGAACGTCTCCCGCAGATTCATGGCGGCTTCTTCGTCGATGTTGCCGGGAACAAGGAACACGCCCGAGGCTCGGCTGCCATTGCCAAAGAACTTGCAGCCGAAGTCCTGGCACGCAAGGCCAAGCCCCAGAGCGTCGCGCCCAACGTCATAGAGCGAGTATCCGCAGAGCCCGTCGAAGCCGAGGCCCTTGATATGGATCACGTCATCCGCCGGAAGCTTTCGTTGCTCGGTTCCGCCCTCCGGCGTTCGCACGCTGGTGATGTACCAAATCGTTCCATCCACGCGGATCGGATAGGTACGATCCGGGAGAAGCGGAACCAGATCGGTTGGCGCGCCGCGGGCGTCCCTGAAAATGTAGATGTACCCATTCCCCTCGAACAGCACGTGGCTCTGGGTCATCTGCTTGAGAATGAACGGCGTCAGCCAATCAGAACCACATGGGCTGTGTCGCAGAAGGTAATAGGCCGGGTGCTTGCGGTCCGGTTCGTTGCCCTCTGATTCGTCGATGTCCACCCGCTTGAAAACACGCAGCGGCAGCTTGGCCACTCCGTCAGCAATAAGCCGCACGCCACGCCAAACGGGCGGATAGCGTTTGATGGTTTCTCGCGTAATTGGCGTCCCGGTCAGCGATTGGTTCTGCGTGCCGAGGATCTTAACCAACGCCGGATCGCGAGGGTGGCCGCCCGTAGTCCAGATCGCCCGGAACTCCCGCGCCGCTGAAATGGCTGCGTGTCCAATCATGATTTGCTCCGAAAGTCCATGAGTGCCCCAATGCCTACGGCAGCGATTCCTCCGACGATGAACGGCAGAGGAAACCACACGTGCCACAGGCCGAACAACAGGCTCCCGAAGCCTATAACGATTATCGCATCCCAGCGGCTAAGCTTCAAAGTATATACGCTCCCCGCCTGGCGTAGACGGATTTTCTGGGTTTCGGCATTCTTACGGCGCCATCCAGCCCCATCACCATAGCCACCACGCCATCTATCTTGCGGTAGTCCCCGGCGCTTCCAGGTTTCACCGGCTGGCGGCATTCGTTCATTCCAGTTGCAATATGGACGTGACTAATCTGCCAGTCGGTGACAGGATTTCCGTTGTGATGCAACTTGCCGGCAAGCACGAGTCTCTCGAAGTGGGCGGTCGGTCCAGTGTAAGACGCCATGCTCTGGCGGAACTTTAGCAGCCGATCATCGCTCATTTTGCGTGCTGCCTGCACGCGCTGCACCGACGCCCCAGCGAATCGTTCGTCGTAGGCAAGCATGCAGAGGTCAAACCTCTTGACAATGGTTGCAACGTCATCCTCTACCGCAGCGTAGTCGATAGCGTTTCCCGGCGTCTTGACTATCCACCCGTCCCGTACCCATTCGATTACTTGAGGCACCTTGTCGGCCAACTTCTCAACCGCGCCTTCTGGCATCCAGTACCACAGCAGAACCTTGGCGGGAATGTCACTGCGACGCACAATTCCGCTTTCCTCGTCATCGTTTTTGCCTTCGTCCGCTTGGACTACAGCGGGCGAGAACCATGCGGCCAGATCGCTTGGGAACACAAGAGCCAGGGCCGTCATGTCGTCCGTACTTCCAAGATCCCAGCCGCCAGCGCACGCTTGGCCCGCAAGGTCGTCTTCTCCATACTGACAAAGGCCATTGTCCCAGTCTTCTTTTCTCAGCCAAGGATTGGCTGTATGCTGCCAGATGTCCAGGCGGTACATCTTGAAGTCAGCGAGCTTAGCCGGCGTTGCCTTGCTTGTGGCGTAGTCGTTCAAAAACTCCTCTTCAACAACCGTATGCCCCCAGGCGGGATTCGCCATCTTCCCATACTTCACCGGGTCGGAAGCCAGATCGGCGTTCGATAGTGTCTGCGGCGCTTCATAGAGCGCCACGAACAGATGATGATTTTCGGCCTTGCCATCCAAGACACTGCGGGCGTACTCCTCACGTTCGTATCCGTAACTGTCTGGGTTATTGCCGGCCGTGGTGACTTCAATCATCAACGGTTCACTTCTGGAGATTCCTGCACGATTGATCTGGGTAACAAAGTCGCGGTCAACAACATGCACCTCATCAATCAAGACGCAACCGTTAAGCCCCTGCTTGGCCTCCTTGCTACGAATAGAACCGGATGACAGCGGGAGAATAATCGAACGCGATGGCTCATGCGTAATCTGCAACAGGCTCATGTTGATCGAGCACTCTTGCATTAACTTCGGACTGCTCATGGCCATTTCGATGGCGTGCTTCCCAGCAATGCCACGCGCTTGCGTGCCGTCCTTCGCAGCAAGGAAAACCTTCTGCCCTGGCTCGCCGTCGCCAGCAAATAAGTACAGCCCCCACGCGGCAAGGGTGGGAGATTTCTTGTTCTTCTTTGCGACCTTGATGTAGACCTCGCGAAACCTCCGAATCTCCCGATGCCAATGCTCCGAGAACTTGACCCATCCGAAAACGCGCATCGTGACTTCGTATTGCCAGTCACGGCACACGAACGGCTCTCCGGCCTGCTCCCCCTCGTAGAGCGTTAGGTAATCTTGCATCCAGTCAACTACGAATTGCCCGCGCCCTTCGTCAAAACGGTAGCCAGCAGCGGCGGCCCGCTCGTCAGAAGCGTTGCGAATCCAGCGTTGTGTTATGGAGTCGATCAACCGCGTTTCCTCGTTCGGACTCCCGCATCTTGTTTTGGAGGAGAAATCTTTAGGCCGCATCGCGCGGATGGAGTCAAGCCAAGCTCTACGGCGAACTTCAGCCAAGACTCCCGATGCTTGTTCATCATGCTCACAGCGGGATGCTGGTACGGTGCCCCGTTGTCGCCGGAGATGGCAATTGTGCCGTGCTTCGCGACCTCTGCCTTCGCGTCCAAATAGTCGGCGTACGCCTGGCAGCAGAGCGCCAAGACGGTTTGGTCGGCCTCAGTCAGAATTCCTCGTGAGGCGAGAAGCGACGCACATCGGCCCCACTCGTCAGCCGCTGCACCTTTCAACCATTTTGGCCGAACCGGAATTGATAACGGCAACTGAACGTCTCCGTGCCGATCCTCTCGATACGTGCCCTCTAAGACGTGTAGGGCTAATGGTTTAGGTTTACGGCCCATTTGTACCCCCCAATCGTGGATTTTGCCAAAAAATGTGCGGGAC
>Ga0172380_10002457_pt1 | contig 28379 bp, 20 predicted proteins | sample Leawe162metaG_FD_119747 | JGI IMG/M metagenome (GOLD analysis project Ga0172380, IMG submission 119747) | Leachate microbial communities from a municipal landfill in Southern Ontario, Canada - Leachate well 162 metaG | ecosystem: Engineered > Solid waste > Landfill > Unclassified | place... | reverse complement strand
TACATTTACTAAATCCAATTGTTCCCATGTAAAATCTTTATCGTTACGTCCGAAATGTCCATAAGCGGCAGTCTTGGTATAAATTGGTCTTCTTAATTTTAATCTCTCAATAATTCCTTTAGGGGTGAGATCGATTTTTTCATTTATTATTGCTGCGATTTCTGAATCAGGAATTTTTCCTGTACCTTTAGTATCAACTAATATAGATACCGGCTGTGCTACACCAATAGCATAAGCTAATTGTAATAAGCATTCTTTTGCCAATCCTGAAGCAACAACATTCTTAGCAACGTGGCGCGCAGCATATGTAGCACTTCTATCTACTTTGGTCGGGTCTTTACCGGAGAATGCTCCGCCGCCATGAGGTGCCCATCCACCATAAGTATCAACAATTATTTTTCTTCCCGTTAAACCGGTATCGCCATAAGGTCCGCCGATTTCAAAATTACCCGTAGGGTTCACATAATATTTTGTGTTCTTATCTAAATACTTTGCAGGAATAATTTTCTTGATTACGTTTTCAATTACATCTTTTTTAATCCTCGATTGCTTTACACCGCCATCATGTTGAGTAGAAATAACAACTGCATCCACTCTTAATGGTTTGTGATCATGGCTATATTCAATTGTAACTTGGGACTTAGCATCAGGACGAAGATAAGGCATTAGCTTTGGATTTTTGTTTCTTAAATCAGCTAATTTTTTTACTAACTTATGTGCATATACAATCGGCATAGGCATCAATTCAGGTGTCTGTTTGCAAGCGTATCCGAACATGATTCCTTGATCACCTGCTCCACCTGTATCCACACCCATTGCTATATCAGGTGATTGTGATTTAATTGAACTAAGTACACCGCATGAATCTGCATCAAATCTATATTCGGCTTTTGTATAACCGATTCTTCTAATTGTTTCTCTTACAATGTTTTCTACATCGATATAAGCTGTAGTAGTAATTTCACCACCAACAACTACAAGTCCCGTAGTAACGAATGTTTCGCATGCTACTCTTGCATTTGGGTCTTCGCTAAATATTGCATCCAAAACTCCATCGGAAATCGCATCACAGACTTTATCAGGATGCCCTTCAGATACAGATTCTGACGTAAATAAATATGACATTATATAACCTCTCTTAATTTAGAAAAATTCTATTTCCGACGAATCGCCGGCATTTAATCTTTTCAAACTTCCTTTCACTACTGCATCTGTTCCGATGATAGAATTATCAAGAAGCGATTTATCTACTTGTGCGCCGGGACTGATAATGGAATTTTTAATTACGGAATCAGTAACTATGCAATTTGAGGCTATCGTTGTAAAAGGTCCTAAAACACAATTGCTAACTTTAGCTTTTTCCGAGATAAAAACAGGATGGATAATTACAACGTTTTCGGGAGTTCTATTTGTACCATTTTTTGTGAGGAGAAATTGATTGGTAGAAAGCAATGTTTCCGGCTTTCCGCAGTCATACCATCCTTCAACAGGGAAGGTTCTTAATTTTTCCCCTTTATCTATCATTAATTGTAATGCATCTGTTAATTGAAATTCGCCTTTTGTCTGAATCTCTTTATCGATCAATTCTTTCAAACATTCAGTTAGCAGAGCAGCGTTTTTTATATAATACAAACCAACAATTGCTAACTTAGAAACAAGCTCTTGTGGTTTCTCGACCATCTTTATGATATAACCATTCTCAAGAACAGTAACACCGAATCGACTTGGGTCTTCTACTTCCTTAATGCCTATCGCACTTTCAGTAAGAGTAAATATCTTATGCAGTTCCACATCAAAGATTGTATCACCGAGAACGATAAAAACTTCTTCATCATTAAAAGTCGGAGTAGCCATATAAACAGCATGCCCCAGACCGAGCAGTTCGGTTTGCTCTACATATTCAGCCTCTAATTGAGGGTAATGACTACTTATATATTCAGAAATTTTATCGCCGAGATAGCCGATAATAAATGTGGCTTTAGTAATATTTTCTTCAAGGAGTTTTTCTATGATGTGAGCGATAATGGGTTTGCCACCGACATTTAGAAGTACCTTCGGTAAAGAATAAGTATGCGGTTTTAATCGTGTCCCAAAACCCGCAACAGGAATAATAGCCCTCATATTTTCCTTTCTTTTATTAAATTTATTAATACAATATTATAAATTAAGTAAAAGGTTTTTTAGTTCAAAAAAATATAAACTTATGATGAAGAATAATCGTGTAACAGAATTACTCGGAATTAAATATCCAATCGTTCAAGCCGGCATGGTTTGGACTTCCGGCTGGCGTCTTGCATCGGCTGTATCTAATAATGGAGGACTTGGTTTAATTGGCTCAGGCTCAATGAAAGCAGACTTGCTAAGAGAACATATTCAAAAATGTAAAGCAGCCACCGATAAACCGTTCGGCGTTAATCTTACTTTGCTGCGTGGTGATATTGAAGAATTAATAAATGTTACAATTGATGAAGGAGTTAAGATTGCATTCTCTTCGGCGGGACATCCGGGTAAATTTATTGATAGATTAAAAAATGCCGGAATGGTAGTCGTTCATGTAGTGCCATCGCTTAAGTTTGCGCTCAAAGCAGAAAGCGTTGGATGCGATGCAGTAGTAGGCGAAGGTGTGGAAGCAGGCGGGCATAATGGGGCAGATCAAATAACATTAATTTCATTAATTCCGAAGTTGGTTGATGAGCTTAAAATTCCTGTTATAGCAGCGGGGGGAATTGCAGATGGAAGGGGTATAGCCGCCGCGATGGCTCTAGGTGCCGAAGGCGTGCAAATAGGTACTCGCTTTGCCGCAACACTTGAATCCTCCTCACATGAAAATTATAAAAGAAGAGTTGTAGAAGCAGAGGATAACGATACTACATTGATTTTAAGTAAAATTGGATTAGTTCGCACACTTAAAAATGATTTCACAAAACTCGTTGCCGATGCCGAAAATAAAGGGGCTGATGAAGGTACATTGCGAGAGCTGCTCGGAGCTAAACGTGAACGTAAAGGAATTTTTGAAGGTGATGAAGATGAAGGATTAATGGAAGCCGGACAAGGTGCGGCTCTGATTAAAGAAATTCTCCCGGTGGAAGTTTTGATGAAAAAATTAGTTGAAGAATATAACCAAACGGTTAACAACATTTCTTCACGATAGGAATTAATAATTTATTTGCTTTTTTTCTTTTTGAGTTAGATTTGAAGCTAAGAATTTATCTAATTTATTGTACCACTCAATTATGTTTTGCTCATCACGGAATATATGTCCTTCGTTATCTTTAAGGACATATTCCACTTTCACTCCCTTCTTTAAGAGCATCTTTACGTACTCATTCATTTCATCCGTATTTACCTTTTCGCTCTTCGTCCCGTGCCCTATCATTAAAGGTATCTTTACTTTCTCCGTGAAATTAAATGGTGAAATATTTTTAAGCATTGTAGAATCTTTTACCGGGTCTCCCACCATAGTATAAACCATCTGCTTAATACCATCTTGAGAATAATATGGTATCGAAGTGAGAAGAGAACGTATATTACTTAAGCCTGACATCGCAGCAGCACACTTATATAAATCGCCCTTAAATGTTGCTCCGTATAAAGCGGAATAACCACCGAATGAATATCCTGAAATTGCAATTTTAGCCGAATCGGCTATACCTTGTTTAATCAACCAGCGTGTTCCATCCTCAATATCATTCTGAATTTTACCGCCCCATTCCTTAAAACCCGCTGCCATAAATTGCTTACCATAATCAGTAGAACCCCTATAATTAACCTGCAAAACAGCATAGCCGCGATTAGCATAAAATTGCACTTCGCTATCGAAACGGAAATAATCACGAGCCCAAGGTCCGCCATGTACATAAATGACAGTCGGTAAATTTTTCGCTTCTTTGCTTACAGGAAGCGTTAGGTAGCCATGAATCTTTAATCCATCTCGCGCAATAAAACTAATCGGTTTCATTGATGACATGTTTTCAGGATTTACATCAGGATTGAATTTATAAATTTCAGTTGTCTTTTCGTTATTGATATCGTATAAATAAAGCCCACCCGGATTCGTATCACTATAAATTTTTAAGATATATTTTGTGCCAGCATCATTATAGCTAAGCACAAGTATCTCCATCCCATCAAAACGTTTTTTGAGATTTTCGTAAAGTTTTTGTGCTTTGCTATCAAAGAAATGATATTCTAATTTTGCTTTCTTATAGTAAGCGGAAAAAAGTTCGAAAGACGATTCATTCCTCAGGAGATCATAGACATCCATTTCAGGGTCTTGAAATAATATTTCTATTTCCTTTTTTAATTCAGGATCATATTTAACGATCGCACATTTATCTCGTCCGATATTTGATGCTGCATAGATAAATTTATTTTCTTTATCAAAATAGATCGGTTCAAATGTATCACGAAAATCGACTTCAATCATCGGAGCAAATTGTGCAGTGGGAGAATAGCGATAATACCATGTGCGTTTAATTGATTCGACTTCGCCGGCAGCGAGTCTTAAAGCACCTTCATTATCTGTTTTCCATTGAGTGAATTTTCCCGGATTAGAAAACGCTAGTTCAGCCTTACCCGAATTAATATCCAAATAAAAAAGATCGGGAACATTCGGCAGACGTTTATTCATCGTAATCAAAACTCTATTCTCGTCTTTTCCTAACAAATCAATTACCGCAATCTTCACATTATCGAATGGGGTAATATCCTTTACTACTCTTGACTTGATATCGACACTAAAAATTTTTGTGGATTGAGTGTTATCATTATTCTGGAGATAAACGACTTGATGATTATTAGCCCAGAAATAGTATTGAATATTTGTAGAGTTGGAATCGGTAACTATATAAGAGGAATCCTTTTCAGAAGGACTGATATAAAGATTGCTTTTGCCATTTAGGGATTTGACGAATGAATAAAATGTACCGGATGGCGAAACCATAAACCATGATTTATCCGATTTTTTAAATAGTTTTTCAACCGGGATAATTACAACATCCTTTTCACGATTTCCACAACCGGAGATCAAAAAACCTGCGAATACAAGAGAAATCAGCACTTTCTTCATTTATTTGGCACTTATATAGTCTAACATTAGTAAATATTAGACGTGCCGATGATGAGAAAGTTCTAAAACACCTTTACTCGAACTAGATACACTAACCTTCATGCACCGAATCTCACAAGTGAAGGTTCTGAATGCGATTTCACTTGCCGATTTTTTCGTAGTATTTCTTAATCAGCTCTTCGTAGTCTTTATTGTATTTCTCTCGTGTCCCGTTATTAAGGGATTCACGCAATTGTTTGATCCGTTCTTCGGGGGAAAGGTTTAATGCGTCAGGGCGTTCCTTTGTAATATTCTTTCCCGTGTTCGATTTCCGGTTTTCTTCAAAATCCTTTTCATTAATCGATCTCTGAGTATCTAAAAGTTTCGATAAAATATTTTCCTGTTTCTTAATAAGGTCATCATTAATTTTTTCTGTTTCCAATCCAGAAACTACTTCTTTCATTTCATCGAGTATCTTATCAAGATTAGAAGCGATTCGCTTCGATTGTCCGCTCTCTTTAGCTTCTTTATTCAATTGCTCTAACGACTTACGAAGCATCTCCTGCTGCTGTCCTAATCTTTGCATCTGCCCCATCTGCTGTTGAGTAAGTTTCCCCTGCTGCATCATCTGAGTTAATTGATTCAAGTTCATCTGTTGTTGACTCATCTGCTGAAGCTGTTGAAACATATTCATCATACCGCTGCCACTTCCGCCGCCCTGCATCATCATATCGAGTGCCGATTTCATCATTGAAGCCGCCTGATTCAAATTCTCCATCGATTTATTTTGACTCTGCGATGCTCCATCTGTATTTCTATTTTGAAGTGAGCTAATCGATTGCTGCATATTAGAATATGCCTGTCCCAACGCCTTACCCATTTCAGGAGTGATTGCAAAAGACTTCTGCGATAGTTCTCCTAAATTCTGCATTACCTTACTAAGATTGTTCTGAATCTCACTCTGCTTCTTTGCATTTTCATTAAATTTCTGTTGAGATATACCGCTATTATCAGTTTCCTTTTTTAATTTCTCCTGCGATTTACTAAGCGAAAGGAGATCGTTAATATTCTTCATCATTGCATTGAAAGTTTCCATCTGGTTCTGCTGTTGCATACTCTCTTGAAACTCCTGCATCTGCTTATTAAAATTCTGCATATTGTTCTGCATCTGCTGTTGGTTTTGCTGTGCCTGATTTTTTTGATTCTGCGAAATGTTATTTTCAGCATTTTCTGAAAGCTCCTGATTCTGTTGCTTCTCAAGCTGTTTCGCTATTTCATCTAACTTATCTTTCGGCATTTCATTCAATTCACTAATCTTCTTTTGAAGATTACTCATTTCATCTTCTAAATTCTTAAAGTCCTTTGTAGCATCTTTTTGTTCGCTCTTAAGCTGATCTCTATTCTGCTTATCCGATAAATTCATTTTGTCAGTTTTCTCTTTTAGCTCTGACATCTTTTCTGCTAACTCTTCTGAACGCTTAATAATTTCATCCACTTTCATTTCTGCCTGCACACGCTTGAGTAAATTCATTGTACGTTCGAGACTCTTCTTAAACATCTCTTCATCAAGTTTAAAATTCTCCATCGATTGATTCACTTCATTACGCATTAAGTTTTTCATCGAATCTTGGAGCTTCTTCATAGCATCTTTGAATTCTTCACTCGATAGTTCATTCATTAAATCTTGTAACTCCATGAATTTTTCCATCGTTTCTTCCGAAAGAAGATTATTTTCCATCATCTCTTTCTTCATATCATTTAGCTTTTTAGAAGCTTCATCAATTTTAGAAGTTATGTCTTTAAATTTATCGATTGCTTTTTCAATCTTTTCTTTTTCATCCCAAGTGATTTCCGCTTTATCACGCTTCAAATCATTCTTAAGTTTTTCTAATTCCTTGCTTAATTTTTCAGCTTCTTTAAATGTTTCTTCCAAATCTTTCTTGGCATCTTCTTGAGTATTTTCTACTGATTTATAAAGATCATCAAGGGAAGGAACGGATACATTTATAATTTTTGTTTTTACAGATTTCGGTCCTGATACATTATCATTATCAAAGAGTTCGAGATAAAAAGCTACTACCTCTCCCTCCGCCAAATATTGGTCTGCCAAATTCCAGACATAATTTAGCTCATATTCTTTCGTGGCTTTTGGGATTGATATCTCTTTAGTCTTGAAATTTGTTTCCGGCTGGCGATATTTTGATGAAGTTAATTTGTAATTGACTGTAAGTTTTGAAAAACCAAAATCATCGCTTAGTAAGGAATTAATTTGTACAATATTATTTTTCGCAAGTCTAATATCGCTAGCCGGTTCAAGTAGTTCAATTACCGGAAAAGCATCACTTAATGTAGTGATCGAATAAAGAATGGGATTTAGGTTAGTATTACCAAATAAGTCTATTAGCTCAAATGAATATTTTTTATCGCTTGATATTATATAAGTTCCATTAGCTTTTTGGTAGCCTGTTTTTAGTGCGGTCGAAGTTGAATCGCTAAAATTAATTTTTGCTTCTTTTAATTCTTTAGAAGAGTTCAGTCCGAAAGTAATTCTGCTTCCGGGATATGCTTCTATATTGCCGTTATCGGATTGAAGAACTTCGGGTAGTTTGGTATAAACGGGAGGAGTTATTTTTATATTAAGCCCTGTTATTACCGGTCGATCGATTACATTAATTCTATAATGATCCGATTTAATTCCTTGAGCAGTAACAAAATATTCAAAACTATTTTTTACAAATTGTTTTTCATAACGGAATAAGTTTTCTTTAGTTAATGTCAGTTTAATTTGCGAGAAATCTGTCTGCTCTTCTGACTTAATAAATAGGTTTACTTCATTTACCGGCTCGCCGGTTGTTTTTACTGTAATTGTAATAGATTCATCTTTGGTTAATTGATAATTTCCCGGCGCGACTTCAAAATAAAACTTCTGTGGAATTTTAAATTCTGTATTGAAACTCAGTATTCGGTGATACGCATTTGTAAATTCAGGTATGAGTAATGATAGTGCCATGAATGCCGCCAGAAGTACATTTGCATATCGTAATTTCTTTTGCGACCGACTTAAATCAATTGTTTTTTCAAAATCGATATTTTTTGTTTTTTCGTAAGTTGCCTTAAATGCGGCTTCAATTAATGAATGAGAGTAATTATCTGAATTTTCTTCTGCTATTTGTAACGTATTAAGGAGTTCATCTTTAATTTCTGGAAAATGATCCCCTATCATCTTTGCAGCTTTATTATAATCCGGTTTAGATAAATATTTTTCTTTGATAAAAGGAATTAATAAAAGAATCACGGCAGCAATAAGCACCAATAAAAAATAGCTAAAGAATACTATTGCCCTACCTAAAGTAGAAAACCTAAAAATTATTTCGAGCAATCCGGCTAAAAACCATAATAAAACCGCACCGATAATAAACCAGCTCAAATTGATTAAAAACTTTCTCCAAAAATCTTTCTTTAAAACAGAAAGCAGTCGATTTTTTATTTCAATAATTAATCTATCTGACATATTAATTAGCCAAAACCCAAACAATTAAATTAGCACCGAATTTCAATGCTTCTTCCCGTACTTCGGGTGGATCGTTATGAACGTTTGCATCAGCCCAGCCATCACTCGGATTACTTTCATAAGTATAATAAACCATTAATCGATCGCCGAAAAATATTCCGAACCCTTGCGGCGGTTTATTATCGTGTTCGTGGGTCTTCGGCGGTCCACTCGGGAATTCAAATAAACAATGATACAAACCATATTCATAAGGAAGCTCCTGCAATTCTTTATCTGGGAATATTTTTTTCATTTCTCTTCGTATCGGAGCATCAAGACCATAATCATCATCAATATAAAGGAAGCCGCCATTAAGCAGATACTTTCTTAATCGCTCCGCTTCCGAATCGGAAAAAACTACATTGCCGTGACCCGTAATGAAAAGAAACGGATACTTAAATATATCATCGCTGCCTATATCGACGAACTTATATTCCGCCGACACTTTTATATTCGTTTTCTCGGCAACATATTTTAGCACGTTTACTTCCGCTGAAGGATCGTTATACCAATCCCCTCCGCCATTATATTTTAGGCGTGCAATTTGGAATGAGCCATCTTGCGCCGAAATTACAACCGCAAAAATGACCCACATAATAATTATATTTTTTAATTTATATATCATTAGATTACTATACAAAATATAGGTTTTCATTCTTATTTTTAATAGTCAAAAAAGGGGGGATTACCCGATTATGAAATATTTTTCTATTCTTTTTACAATCCTATTGATAGCAGGTTCTATGAAGTCGCAGGATTTAACACAATTTAATACTTTTTTTAATGATAAAACGATGAGAATCGATTATCATCATACAGGCGATGCTAAAACCGAAATCGTCAGCTTAGACCAAATTTATGTTTATGGTATCTGGTCGGGCAGCCTCATTAATCTCATTGATAATTTTAATAATGGTGCTTACTATATCAAAATTTATGATAAAGCATCGGGCAAAGAAATTTATTCGAAAGGTTTCGATAGTTATTTCAAAGAGTATCAAACAAGCGAGGAAGCGGCTAACGGCATTATTAAGGCATATCACGAAAGCGGAATAATACCTGAACCAAAAGCTCCAATCCGTTTTACATTGAATAAACGCGACCGTCAAAATAAATTAAATGAAATCTACTCGTTAGATATTGATCCTTCTAATATCAGTATCATTCACGAAAATATAACTGATGAAACAGTAAAAATTTATCAATCGCATTATAGCGGTGATCCTCATTCCAAGGTTGATATTGTTATTCTCGGCGAAGGATATACTCTCGCTCAGGAAGATAAATTTAAAAGTGATTTAGAAAAATTTACTTCTATAATTTTCAATCAAGAGCCATATAAATCGCAGAAAGAAAAATTTAATATCTATGGCGTTTTCAAGCCATCGACAGAAAGCGGAACGGATGACCCGCCGGCAGGTGAATATAGAAAAACCGCTCTCAATTCCACTTTCAATTCGCTCGGTTCGGAACGGTATTTACTCACAGAGGATAATAAAGCTATGCGCGATATGGCGGCACACGTCCCTTATGATGCTATTTATATTATGGTCAATCATAAGAAATATGGAGGCGGAGGCATCTATAATTTCTATTGCACCTTCACTACCGATAATCAATTCCATGAATATCTTTTCTTACATGAATTTGGTCATTCATTTTCGGGATTAGCCGATGAATATTATACTTCCGATGTGGCATATAACGAATTTTATCCGCAGGGCATTGAACCGGTAGAACCGAATATCACCGCTTTACTTGATAAAGATAACGTTAAATGGAAAAATCTACTTACTCCCGGAATTGAAGTCCCTACTCTATGGGAAAAAGAAGATTTCGATAAACAAGATTATGCTTGGCAAAAAATAAGAAGAGAAATGAATAAACATACTTCGGCTTTGAAAAAGAGCAATGCACCTGCCGATGAAATTAAAAAAGCAGAAGACGATTATAATGCAAAGGATAAGGAGCAATCGGAGCTTGTCGATAAGTATTTGCAGTCGAGCAAGTATTGGGGTAAAGTAGGCGTTTTTGAAGGTGCCGGCTATGCCGCCAAAGGTCTTTACCGCTCGCAATTGGATTGTATCATGTTCAGTAAAGGTAAAAAACCATTTTGTGCCGTATGCGAAGACCATATTAATAAAGTAATCGATCATTATACAGAATAATACTTAGCAAATTATTATTAAATACTAAGAGTAACGCCAAACAACAATATGTTTGGCGTTTTTTTTACGGACATGCATAATATGGAGTAGTTAGTTCAAAATTCTGTGCATTTAAAATATCGGTTAATATTATGAGTAAATAGAGAGTTGCATTTATTATTTTCACAAAAATATTCCTGTTATAGTTATTACCATGGAAGATTGATGAGATCGACATTGCCGCCGGAGATAATAAGCCCAACTTTCCTCCCTTGGAACTCTTCTTTATTTTCTGCAATGGCAGCAAGCACTACCGCACTCGAAGGCTCAATGATTATCTTCATCCGCTCCCAAATCATCTTCATACACTCTATCATCATTTCCTCTTTCACGGTAATTATTTTTTCTACATTGTCCTGAATAATGGAAAACGTTTTTTCGCTTAATTGTGTCATAAGTCCATCAGCAATCGTTTTTGGATTTATCGAGGGTTGAATGCTTCCCTCTTTTAATGATCGATAAGCGTCATCAGCATTTAATGGTTCCGCACCGATCACCTTAATTCCGGTGCCAAAATATTTTGCTGATAAAGCAGTACCGCTGCATAAGCCGCCTCCACCGATAGGGGCTATGATATATTCCAACCCCGGAACTTCTTCTATTAATTCTTTTGGGGCGGTTGCCTGACCTGCAATCACCATATAATTATCATAAGGATGAACGAATACAGCATCCGTTTTTTCAATTACTTTTTCGAGAGCTTCTTCGCGTGCTTTAAGATTCGGTTCGCAAAAAATTATCTCCGCACCATATCCCTTTACTGCATCCTGTTTTATTTTCGGAGCAGTTCTCGGCATTACGATATATGCTTTTACTTTTTTCATCTTTGCAGCGAGAGCTAATGCAGTCGCATGATTACCCGATGAATGTGTACAAACTCCTTTTTCAATCTCACTATCAGGCAGTGAAAGAATTGCATTACTTGCGCCGCGAAATTTAAATGCCCCCACTTTCTGAAAATTCTCACACTTAAAAAACAGCTCCGCTCCGAATATTTCGTTTAATGAGATTGAAGTAAGAACAGGAGTTTTATGAATTTGTTTTTTAATTCTTTCATGCGCTTGGGATATATCGTCTTTAGCAGGTATATGATTCATTTTGCAATCGTTCCATAATTTTAAACGGAAATTAAGAAAATTCTTGCTAAATCATAAATATCAAAACAAATTCCGAAAAATTCTGTACATTATTGGAGTTTAATCCTGAATTTTTAAAAGAGTTTTTCGAGTTTAGAAAATTCTACTCGGATTTTGTTACAAAGGGATAAAGCTTTGTGAGAATATCTTCTCTATTATTTTTTATAAAGGAATCGTAGTCTGAAGTATTATCAAAAATAATTACTCCATTCTTCTTACCTTCAATATCAATCGACAATGCAAAGAGTTTATAATGTTTAAAATTTTCCAATGCTCCTATCCATTCAGGGAATATGTTCTGAAGTCCGAGTACTCCCTTTACGAATTTAAGTTTTGATAGCTCTGCGGGTGTATAATTTTGCTTTACTATTTCTAATGGAAGCTCGAATAATTTTTCATCTACTTTAGAAAGCACTTGATGAAAGATTTCTACGTTAAGACTATCGGCTATTCTGCCCCCTTTAGCATTAGCTATTGAAACATAATATCTGCCGAGAGCGGACTGCACTTGATAGGGTGCGATACAGATAAATTTAGTGAGTGTATCTTCATAAGTGCATTTATAATGATTAATAGAATAGATGCCGAAAGCAGCTTCGGCATCATTCATTCTATAAAACTCAACTCTAAAACTATTCCCCTGCCATTCAATTTCCTGGAACAGTAGTTTATCAAAACCATATTCCAAATAAAGATCCGCTCCGCCATTTATATGTCCCCAGAGTCCGCCCCCATCATAATATTTTTCCTGAATAAATTTTGCACCCGGAAGATCGATCTCATATAACTTTGGGAAATCGGTATCCACCTGTGAATATAAATTCCCTGATAGTAATATTGCCAGTATCGGTATCGTCCTGCATAATTTAGATAGGTAATTATTCATCTTTATTTTATCTCTATTTTTTTCAATTCAATTTTTTCTAGGTCTGCCTCGCCAAGCTTTAGGTCTTGAGCAAGATTTAAAAAAGTCCTTCCTCGAGGAGATTCCTCTTTCTGAATCCCTTCGGCTATTCTTTTCTTTATCACAATGTCATAACCTACTCGATCAACTGCAACAGGATCAGTACCGATTAAAATAGTTTTCCAATCGACAAAGAATTGCGGATTAGCTCCGGGTCCCCCTTGAAAACAACCCTTTAGTCCATCGACAATATTAAGCACCACTTTATCGCGTAGCGGTGGGAATGCATTTACCTCTGCAACCGTTTCTGCCCATAACTGTTTATGAAGCCGACCGGTATTTGTAATACTTCCATACGCCAAATTCTTTAAGCATAGTGTTACCGATGAACCCGCATTTTTTAGTATCGGTACGTTTATAATTTTATCTACCATCTCTGTTACAATCTTAGTGAAGTAAGAATATTTTCCCTCGTTGACCATATAGGGAATAGTAGCCGAATCATATTTATCTTCACAATCTGCCCAATAATATTGAGTGGTATCAATCATACGGAGTCCGTATAGTTTTCCATTTTCATCATACATAGAACCATTTTCGGGTCTTTCAGTCCCGACTATTTTAATACCCGGAAATGCTTCGTTTGTAAATCCCGCTTCAAATAACTGCTCTTCTCTTCTATCCCAAATAATTATATTTTCACGTGGGACTCCCGTTTCTTCAAGCTGCTTTACTATTGCCTGTGTTACTTCGATACTTGTAGTGAGCGTAGGACCGGCGACAGGATTTACTTTCAGCCCGATTCTATCCTTGGGCGATACGAATTCAAGCCATGCATCTTTCAAATTATTCTTGCCTGTTAATTCGAGCATCCCCTTCGATATCATTTCATAAGCAGCACCATAGACTATTTTATTGTCTATTATAGATTTGTCGTTATCGATTTGGATTACATTTGCGGGATATTTTCCGGGCATTGAGTTTTCATTTCGTGGAATTTTAATTGCATCTAAAATATTTGTAGCCGGTTTTGGATCCGGCGTGCTCTGAGCTATGCTGATAACAGGTATTAATAGCATAGCAATTGCAATTGCAAGACTAACAACGATTAGCTTCTTCATTACTTCCCCCTTTTTTTACTTTTGGTAATACAATTTATTTTATTTTAAATCGTGTAATATCACCTTAAGTTTTTCTAATGTCTTTTCCCAGTCTTCTTTCTTTGCTTTCTCTTTCTCCACCACATCGGCTGGTGCTCTGCCTACGAAACTTTCATTCGATAATTTTTTTGTAACACCTTGAAGCGATCCTTCAATGCGTGCAATCTCTTTTTCGATCCTGCTTCGCTCTATATCTAAATCAATTAATCCTTCTAACGGAACATAGATATCACAATCCTTAACCACTGCCGAAGCACTTGCTTTTGGTTTTTCGACATCCGAACCGACAATTAAATTATCTACTTTAGCCAATGATTTAATATAACCGAAAGTTACTTCTTTTAATTTGTCGGTTTTTAGAATAGCAGTAATGGTCTTTGAAGGGGGGAGATTCATCTCGCCTCTGATGTTACGAAGTGCAGTGATAACACTCTGCAATAGTTCTGCCTGCTTTTCGGCATCTTCATCAATCAAGTCTATATTATATTTAGGGAATTGCTGCATCGAAATGCTTTCACCCTCTTTTCTCTCTTCCAATAAATGCCATATCTCTTCTGTAATATATGGCATAAAAGGATGAACAACTTTAAGCATCTCTTCAAAAAGTCCGAGTGCACGAGTTAGTACAGCAGATTTTTCTTCCTCTTCACCCTTATAAAGACGTGTTTTAGAAAGCTCTATATACCAATCGCAGAAATCGTTCCACACGAATGAATAGATAATTTTTGTTGCATTATTAATTTCAAATTTATCGAGTGCTGTGCTAAATTCTTTTACCGTACTTTGGAAGCGTGATATAATCCATCTATCGGCAAAATCTAAATGTTTATCTGCAAGCGATTTATCTAATTTTATATTTTGTGCATTCATTAATAGGAATCTGCCTGCATTCCAAATCTTATTGGCGAAGTTTCTTCCTATTTCACACATCGAATCCTGAAACATTACATCCTGTCCGAGTGGAGCAATATAATTCATAGTAAAGCGGAGTGAATCGGCTCCATATTGATCAATTAAATCAAGGGGATCAGACGAATTACCGAGAGACTTACTCATCTTCCTTCCCTGCATATCGCGCACGGTAGATGTAAAATAAACATCCTTAAACGGAATCTCTTTCTTAAAGTGCATTCCTGCAATAATCATTCTTGCCACCCAGAAGAAAATAATATCGGGTGCGGTAACGAGAAGATCAGTGGGATAGTAATAATTTATCTCGTCATCATTTTCAAAAACATCATAAGCCCAAAGCCAACTCGATGCCCATGTATCAAGCACATCATTATCTTGAATCCAATTTTCGATATCCTTCGGCTCTTCAGTGCCGCAATAAATTTCTTTAGTATCTTTATGATACCACACAGGTATCCGATGTCCCCACCAGAGCTGACGCGAAATACACCAATCCCTTATACCGCTCATCCAATGTTCATAAGTCTTTACCCAATGCTCAGGATGGAATTTTATTTTACCTTCGAGCACAACATCAAGTGCCGGCTTTACAAGTTCATCCATCTTCATAAACCATTGCTCGGATAAATAAGGCTCTATCGGAACATTTCCGCGCTGCGAATAACCTACTTTATTTGTATAGTCTTCCGTCTTTAATAATAACCCTGCCTTTTCAAGCTCTTCTACTACTTTCTTGCGGGCATCATAGCGGTCTAAATTTCTAAATTCCTCGGGTACATTATCATTCGTAGAGGCATCCGTCTTAAAAATATTTATAAATTCAAGATTATGTCTTACACCCATTTCATAATCATTTACGTCATGAGCAGGAGTAATCTTTACGGCACCCGTTCCAAATTCTTTATCAACATATTCATCCGCAAAAAGAGGAATCTCTCTTCCTACTAATGGAAGAATTATCTTTTTACCTATTAATTCTTTATAACGTTCATCCTCGGGATTAACTGCCACTCCCGTATCGCCGAGCATTGTCTCGGGACGTGTAGTAGCTACAACAACAAACTTATCGCTATCCTTAATAGGATATTTCAAGTACCATAATTTTCCGTTAACCTCTTTAAACATAACTTCTTCATCGGAGATAGCGGATTTAGAAGCGGGGCACCAATTCACCATTCGATAACCGCGATAGATAAATCCCTGTTTATAAAGCTCGACGAATGCTTCAATTACTTTTTTATGATAATGCTCATCCATCGTAAAACGTTCTCTATCCCAATCGCAGCTTACGCCAAGCTTCTTTAGCTGGCTTACAATTATTCCGCCATACTTATCTTTCCATTCATAACAATACTTTAAAAACTCTTCTCTTGAGAGATCGGCTTTATCGATCCCCTTCTCTTTTAAGAAAGCAATCACCTTAGATTCGGTGGCAATGGAGGCGTGATCTGTCCCCGGCACCCAGCATGCATTATATCCATTCATTCTTTTATAACGAATATAAATATCCTGAATAGTATTATTAAGCACGTGTCCCATGTGAAGAATACCGGTTATATTCGGCGGGGGAATTACGATCGTATATGGTTCTTTCGTATTATCGATCTGTGAATGATATAATTTTTCGTTTTCCCAGTATGAATGCCATTTATCTTCTACATCTGCCGGATTATACGCTTTAGGAATATTATTAAAATCAAAAGCCATTTCTGCTCACTTAAAGTTTATGTGTTATAAAATATTTTGCAATTATATGAATATTCTTTTTTATAATATGTACTTGCTTAGGTCTCTATCTTTAATGATCTTATCAAGTTTATCATTAACCATCTTGCCTGTAATATCTATTGCCGATTTAGGCATCTTATCAGGCACTTCAAATAATATATCCTCAAGCAAGGTTGTAAGAATGGTATGAAGCCTTCTTGCGCCGATATTCTCAACTTGATCATTTACCGCAGCCGCAGTCTTCGCAATCTCTAATATCGCATCGTCCTTGAATCTAATAGTTACATTCTCAGTTTCAAGAAGTGCACTATATTGTTTTAGAAGTGCGTTCTGTGGAATAGTAAGAATTTTTACGAAGTCCTCTTCGGTTAAACTTTTTAGTTCAACTCTAATCGGGAATCTTCCTTGAAGTTCAGGTATTAAATCCGATGGTTTGGAAACATGAAAAGCACCCGATGCAATAAAAAGAACATGATCTGTTTTTACGGGTCCATATTTTGTATTGATTGCAGAGCCCTCTACAATTGGCAAAAGATCTCTTTGAACTCCTTCTCTCGATACATCAGGTCCGCCTTGGGCACTTTTCGTCCCTGCAATTTTATCTATCTCATCAATAAATACAATTCCAGCTTCTTGAACTCTATCTATTGCTTCTTTCTGAACTGCCTCCATATCGATTAATTTTTGTGCTTCTTCTTGAGCAATTAGATTCTTCGCTTCTCTTATTGAAGTTTTTCTTTTCTTCTTCTTCTTTGGAATCATTGATGACATCATATCTTGAAGATTCATCGAAAGATCATCCATTCCTTGCGGACCTAAGACCTGCATTCCGAATGCCGGATGATTTACATCAAACTCGATAAGTTTATCATCCATCTCGCCTTTTCTTAATTTTTCTCTCATCCATTCGCGAGTCTTTTCGTTTTGAAGTGCCTCTGTTTCCGCTGTCTCTTCAGTTTCACTTGCGGCAGTGGGCTTTTTTATCGGTGGAATTAATTGATCTAATATGCGGTCTTCTGCCATTAATGCAGCTTTCTCTTTTACTGCTTCGGTTTTCTCAGAACGAACCATATTAACTGATATTTCCGCTAAATCTCTTATCATCGATTCTACATCTCTGCCAACATATCCAACTTCTGTATATTTTGAAGCTTCCACTTTTATAAATGGTGCGCCCGAAAGTTTTGCTAATCGGCGTGCAATTTCTGTCTTCCCAACTCCTGTAGGTCCAATTAAGATAATGTTATTAGGCATTATCTCTTCTTTCATATCCTCACTTACTTTTTGTCTTCTCCATCTATTTCTAAGTGCTATTGCCACCGCTCTCTTTGCGTCATCTTGTCCGATAATATATTTGTCTAATTCAATTACAACTTGGGACGGGGTTAACGACTTCATTAGGTCCATTTTCATCATTATTTTCCTATAACTTCAACATTAATTTTATCGTTTGTATAAATACATATTTCCGATGCTGTTTTTAGTGATTCTCTTACAATATCTTCTGCAGAAAGATTAGAATATTTTTTTAGCATACGTGCGGCAGCGAGTGCGTACATTCCGCCTGAACCGATTGCCACAATTCCATCGTCCGGTTCTACTACATCACCCGTCCCCGATACAATAAATAATTTATCGGCTGATGCGATTGCCAGCATAGCTTCTAATTTTCTTAAATATTTATCCGTTCTCCAATCTTTTGCTAATTCCACTACGGCACGGCTTACGTTGCCGGAAAACTGTTCTAATTTCTCTTCAAATCGATTAAGAAGTGTAAACGCATCTGCTGTAGAACCTGCAAATCCGCATACTACTTTACCATTCAATAGACTTCTAATTTTTTTTGAATTGTGTTTCATTACTGTATTACCAAGAGATACTTGACCATCTCCGCCAAGTGCTGCCACTCCATTATGTAATACTCCCACTATTGTTGTTGATCTAATCTTCAATTTTTTTACCTCTATTCTAAAATTTAATTGGAAAGATTCTTGATACCTTTTTTTGATATTCTATATATTCATCACCAAAACGCTCTATCAATTTCTTTTCTTCATAATAGCTGCCAACTACAAAATAAATCAATATGCAAACTAATGAGATTAAATAGAATAAATCCATTGTAGGGCGAACTAATAAAAACATAAATGAAAATAAATAGATTGGATGCCTTACAAACTTAAAAGGTCCTTTTATTACTAACGATTGTTTTTCGTCTAATTCATTTATGTCATAAGTGCCTTTATAATATCGGATTATCTGCGATATACCGAGAAATTCCTTCCCATCGATATATCGGACTGTCCAGATTAAAAGCCCGATAAAGACCACCTGAAAACCCACACTTATTAAATCAAAAGGATTGGGCAAGTCATAAATTACTAATTTGGGCTTCGGCGCAATCTCATAGATCGCAAGAAAAATAATCAACGAACTGATATTATAAAACAAACGATAGAATGCAATTTTATTACCCGCATTTTCAATAATTCTTTTTTTTATGTTGCACGAAGCAAGTATCGTGTGCGATACTCCAAATAGAGCGAATAGTAAAATAATTATTGCACTATCAAATAAGTAGGTCATAACTCCTTTCTTAACCGGGCAACAGGGATTTTTAATTGTTCGCGGTATTTAGCTACCGTACGGCGCGCAATATGGATTCCTTTACCTTTAAGCATTGATGCTATTTTATCATCACTATGCGGATTCTTTTTTGGTTCGCTTCCACAAATTTCTTTAATTAATTCTTTTATATGTTTGTTCGATATATCTTCGCCTGAATCAGTCGATAATCCTTCACTGAAAAAATATTTCAATTCGTGAATGCCCTGCGGGCTTTGGACATACTTACCATTTACTACCCGGCTAATAGTTGATATATCCATTCCTATTTCATCAGCTATATCTTTATAAATCATCGGATGAAGGAACTTTGGTCCATCTTCAAAAAATTCAAATTGACGTTCCAGTATAGCACGCATAATCTTCATAAGAGTCTGTCTTCTTTGATAAAGCGAAGCAATAAAACCTTTAGCCGATTCGAATTTTTCGCGTAAAAATTTATGTGTCTCTCTTTCGCGTTCCGATATTTTTCTCTTCCTCTTATTCGTATCGAGCATCTCGAGATAAGCCTTGCTTATAGTAACCGAAGGAACACTTCTATCATTCAAAGTAACAATAAAATTCTCATCCTGCTTTTCTACAATAAAATCGGGCGAAATCTGATTCATCTCTTCAGAATCAATATTTCCCTCTCCCGGCTTCGGATTGAGTTTTAGTATTAAATCGATAGCACTCTTTAATGTTTCTTTAGAAAGATCGAGTGCTTTTTGAATATTATCATATCTCTTATTCTTAAAATCGCCAAAATGTTCCGATAAAATTTTATCTGCTATATAAGAATAATAAGGATCATAAGAACCATACCTTATCTGAACTATAAGACACTCACGCAGATCGCGTGTGCCAATCCCAATAGGATCTAATTGCTGTATCTCTTCTAAAATTTTTTCTGCTTTTTCTTTCGTTATTTCAATATCTTCAAAAAGACGAAGGTCATTTACAATGCGATCTAAATCATCTTTGAAATAGCCGTCTTTATTTAAGCTATTAATAATATTTTCGCCGAGGATTACTTCATCCTCATCCATTTCAAGCATGTGAAGCTGTTCGATTAAATTTTCTCTTAGACTTCTTCTTTGCGGAGCTATCGGATATGTTTTTTCTTCATCATTACTTCTATTTAGCTTTTCGTAACTCGCCTCTGAATCGATATCAGCATCATTCATATAATCTTCTATGTTAAACTCATCATCGCTATTCTTTAAGTCTTCTTCTACTACCGCTTCATCTCCCGTATCGGGATTATCTTCCATCTGTTCCTGCTCTAATTCATAGTCCTCGAGCAAGGTTTCTTCGAGTATCGGATTGAGCTCAAGCTCGGTCTTAATCCTCTGCTCGAGCGCAATAGTATTCAATTGCAGTAGTTTCTGGTATTGAATCTGCTGCGGAGAAAGCTTCTGCTGTAATGATAGCCGTTGTTGTAATGATAACATAATTGATTACCTAATTAAACTTTTAATTTTTTGAAACCACTTTGAACCGAATTGCCTTTCGAGCGATTCTTTACAGAAATCGAGTACTGAAATTTTAGTCTTTTCTCCGTTTTCTAATGCCGGTTCACAAATATGGTATCTCTCATATCTTAATACCGGTCCGCCGAAATGACTGATTCTTATCGGAAATAGATGACATGAAATCGGTTTAAGAAAATCGATTAAACCTTCCCTGCATGCCTTTTCAATTCCACATTTGGCAATATCACCGTCATAATAGACAAAGAGACATTCTCTGTCATTAAGACTGCGAGTCATTAATTCCCCATCGATCTCCATCCAAAAGCCATTTTTTTCTATTTCGGCTTGATGCTTTTCCGGAATGAAATCCTTAATAATATGGTAATTTTTAGCGATAGCTTCAACTTCTTCTTTTTCTAAAGGTGCACCATATTTGCTTTCCATGGTACAGCATGCCCCTTTACACTTTGTCAAATCACAAGTAAATTTGATACTTGCTATTTCGCTATTTAATATTACATTGTCTGCTTCGTAAAAGTCTGGTTGCATAATTCTGGAATAATTTTTGATAAAGATACGAATTTAGACTTTTTTAAGAAAGAATCAAATATTTTATGAGGTGCTTTATGAAAAATAATTTTGATGTGATAATTATCGGATCGGGCATTAGCTCTCTTTACAATTATAAAAAGATATAAAGTTAATTGGATTAGTCCAATTACTCCCGTAAAGAATTTGTATCTTTCAGGTGCGGATTCTTTGAGTGTTCGTGTCGATGGCGCAATGCTGAGCGGAGTTATAACTTCCGGATTAATTATCAAGAGTCACGTATACTAATTAATATATTTAATGAAATTTCCAAAACAAACTAAATGAAAACAAAACAACCATATTTTATAATATTCGAGAATAGTGATTTTATCGTTGCAGAAAAAGATGCCGGCATATCTTCAATTCCCGAAAACGACCTATCCCTCCCTAATCTTTATTCTCTTCTTTGCGATGAATATAAATCAAAATTATTTATAGTTCATAGACTTGATAAAGATGTGAGTGGAATAATTCTATTTGCAAAGCACGAAAGATCACATAAAGAACTTTGTAAACTTTTTGAAACAAGAGAAATAAAAAAACGTTACTCTGCAATTGTAACCGGATTGGTAAAAAATAATAACGGAACGATAGCCAAAAGTATTAAAGAATTCGGATCAGGTAGAATGGGAGTTACTAACAGTAATAGCGGTAAAAGATCGGTTACAAATTACGAAGTGATTAAACGTTTCCGTAATCATACATTAGTAGAATTAACACCCACAACCGGAAGGCGGCATCAAATTCGCGTTCACTTATATTCTATTGATCATCCCGTAGCAGGTGATAGAATGTATGGCGATGATAATTTGCAGTATAAATACAAACGGCTATATCTTCACGCTACTGAATTAGAATTTGATTTAGATCAAGTCTATCACTTTAAGAGTGAAGTTCCGTCAACTTTTATTAATTTTCACGAAGATAAAATATGATAGAACCAAAAATATTTTATAGGAAGTTAGATTCGCTTCTTAGCAAAATTAGTTTAGAAAAATCTTCGCAAGATTATGTTTTTAAAATCGTTCAAGAACTGGAAAATACATTTGGATATGATTTAAGAATCGGTAACGGAAGAGTTTATGAAGCCGCTGAAGGTGAATATATTTTAGTTTACCCCTCTACCGAAACAGAAGAAATGGCAAAAACAATAAAATCTGATTCTGAAGCTATAAGCGCATTGCTTTCTTCAAAAACTTACATATTCGATAATCCCGATTTTACAATTGACAATAAAATTTATTCGCAATCAGAATATAAAATACCTGCCGCCATTACAGTACGAAGCCCTGAATCAAGATGGCTTTGCGTGTTTGAATTAAAAAGCGGTTGGCTGCGTGAAGAAGTCGAATTCTGCCTTAATGCAGTAAGAACTTATTTAAACTATCGTCTCTATTCCGAATCGGTTAAATCTGAAATGGAACAAGCGGCGCACATTCAACAAAGCTTGCTCCCTGCTTCTGCCCCTGAAATAAGCGGTTTTGATATATGCGGTCGCTCAGTACCGGCAGAAATTGTTGGCGGCGATCTTTATGATTATTTTGATTTCGATAATGATGTGCTCGGTATATGTATTGGCGATGCCAGCGGTCATGGACTTCCTGCGGCTCTTCTCGTTCGGGATGTTGTTACAGGTCTTCGCATGGGTCTCGAAAAACATATGGAAATGGTTTATACCTTTCAGAAATTAAATAAGGTAATTTATAGGAGCGTATATTCTACTAGTTTTATTTCTCTCTTCTATGCAGAGATTGAGAAGAATGGCAATATTTTTTATGTAAATGCGGGACATCCTTCCCCCCTTTTATTTTCAGCTGGTGTTGATATAACTGAACTAGAATCAACTGGATTAATTTTCGGGGCACTTCCTGAGATTCAACTTTCTCGAAGTTTTGCCAATATGAAATCGGGCGATATACTTGTTCTATATACTGATGGAATTTTTGAACGTAAAAATCCATTTACGGGCGAAGACTTCGGAATTGAAGGAATAAAAAAAACAGTGATAGAAAATAAGGATTTAACTTCTGAAGTAATTCTCGATAAAATTTTTCTAAGTGCATTCTCTTTCGGTCTTAAAAGAAAATGGGAAGATGATGCTACTATTATGGTGATTAAAAAAGATTAATTATGTACAGTTACTTTAAAAAAATCCAACAGTTTACCGGAAAAACTATTTCAAAAATTCACTTACCTGATTATTCAGTATTTACTATCTATTCTATATTAATCGGTGCAGCGGTCGGTTTCGCCGCAGTATTGTTTCATAATTCGATTGAATTTTTTAATGACGTATTTTTCGGGCAAACGGCAAGCGGATTATATTTCCTAGGTGCATTTGCTGTAATTACGATTCCGGCAATCGGAATGTTTATCCAAAGTATGATGATTCGTTCGATGCCTCATATTGCTTCAAAACGCGGTGTCTCAGAAGTAATAAAATCAGTTGCTTCAAAGAAAGGCAATATCCCTTTTAGAAATACTGTTTTTCATTTTATCGCCCCAGTAATCTGTATCGGAAGCGGTGGAACGGTAGGACCCGAGGGACCCGCGGCACAGCTCGGCGGCGGTGTAGCTAGTAAATTATCTACCTTACTAAATATCTCCGATCAAAGAAAAAGAATGTACACGGCGGCAGGTGCAGGTGCTGCAATAGCCGCAATTTTCAATACTCCACTTGGAGGAATCTTCTTCGCTCTCGAAATTGTTTTATTGAATGAATTTGAAACAGCTACATTCTCTGCATTGATTTTATCCTCTGTTACTGCAAGCACAATATCACGTACATTTCTCGGTAACGTATCAGTATTTCAATTTAATACTCCATCAATAGGAAGCTTTGATACGATATTTCATTATGCACTTCTCGGCATCTTCATTGGGGCTATTTCTTTTCTCTTCGTAAAATATTCTAATCTTTCAGATGATTTTATAAAAAAACATTTACTTACACGATTACCTCAGTGGAGTGTAATGGTAATGGCGGGTTTGCTTGTTGGAGCCGCAGGATATTTTTATTCTGATATCTTCGGTATCGGATATAAAGCAATTAACCACATGCTTCAAAACAAATATCTTTGGAGCGGAGTATTAATTTTATTCGGAATGAAATTCTTGCTCGTACCATTAGTCCTTAATAGCGGTGGATATGGTGGAATTTTTGCCCCCGCATTGTTTATGGGTGCATGTCTTGGTTTTTTATATGCCTTCGTAATGAACTATTTCTTTGGATTGAATCTCGATCCTACTGCTTTTTTACTTGTCGGAATGGGTGCAATGCTCGGAGGTATTAATTCAATACCTATTTCTGCAATCTTAATAATCTTTGAAATGACTAAAGATTATTCTTATATACTACCATTAATGCTAGCCGTTGTTTCAAGCACCATGTTTGTTCAAATTACTTTAAAAAATTCTGTTCATCTTCTTAATCTTACACGTCAAGGATATCGCTTATCCGAGAAAAGATCTGTCAACGTCCTTAAATCTATTTTTACTGAAGAGATATTAAGGAAAGAAATAAATTTAATTCCGGAAGAAACAAAAATCGCTGCATTGGTAAATAAACTCTCAGAAGTGCCGCATAGCATATTCTATCTTTTTAATAAAGAGAATAAAATAACGGGATACATAACCGAAACCGAGTTGCGACCAATTATTTCCGAATATGAACATATTCAAAGTGTTCTTGTTGTGAGAGATATTGCGCAGACTAATATTGTAAAAGTATTTGATTCTGATGATTTAGACCATGTAATGAAAATTTTTGAGAATCGTGATGTCGATGAACTTCCTGTATTCTCATTGAATAATCCTGATGTGGTACTCGGATCTGTTTGGCGTAAAGATGTAATAAGCATGCTCAATAAAGAGAATCTTAAACATAATCTTGCTGAAGGATTCGCAAAGGAACTTAAAACAATTGATGCCGGGATTCAGTCAAGAGTTGCAGATGGATATTCTATAATCGAGATTGTTCCTCGCCGTGATTTCATAGGAAAATCCTTATCAATTTTGCGCCTTCGTAATCGTTATGGACTTGAAGTTTTGCTTATAAAAAAACTTAGTCATGGATATATGAGTGAATCGGGAGATAAATTAATCATTGCCGATCCGAATTATAAAATTGAGAGTGATGATATATTAGTACTATTCGGACCTGATGACAAGATCGCCGCAACGAAACAATGGGAAAACATGTAATTCTTTGAACTGATTTGACTATTGATTTTAACTACACAGTTGGTTATTGTATATAGTAGCATCTCTGTTTAACTTTAATGAAAGTTTCTGTATGAAAAAATATAAACTGAAAAATTTGGATTGTGCTTCGTGTGCCGCAAAAATCGAAGACGGTCTTTCTAAAATGAGCGATGTAAAATTTGTTACTGTAAATTTTGTAAACTCATCTTTAGAAATTGAGGCAGACAATCTTGATTCAGTTAAACAAAAAATAAAAGATCTTGAGCCTGATGTAGAGGTTGAAGAATATGAAACTAATTTCGCTCCACATCAAAAACAAAATCTTGCATCTCTTTGGAAAGATAACCGCACTGCACTAATAAAAATAATTCTTACTATATTGTTATTAGGTTTCGGTTTACTCTATGAGCAAGAACTTCATAACACCAAATATCATAGTGCCGAATATCTGGTTTTCTTTATTGCATATCTATTAAGCGGTTGGGATGTAATTGTCAGTGCTATTAAAAATATTATTAAAGGACAGGTCTTTAACGAAAACTTTTTAATGACAATTGCTACAATCGGTGCATATGCAATCCATGAAATACCTGAGGCAGTTGCGGTAATGCTTTTTTATGTAGTCGGTGAATTGTTTCAGGATATCTCACTTAATCGTTCAAGACGCTCAATAAAATCTCTTTTAGAAATTCGTCCCGATTATGCTAATCTTAAAATTAATGGTGAAATTAAAACCGTATCGCCTGAAGAAGTAAAAATCGGCGACACGATTTTAGTAAAAGTGGGTGAAAAAATTCCTCTCGATGGAATCGTCATCTCAGGCGAATCGTTTGTCGATACATCAGCATTAACAGGAGAAAGCGTACCAAGAAAACTTAAAATAGACGATACGGCGTTAGCAGGAATGCTTAATCAATCGGGCTTGCTTACTATTAAAGTTTCAAAACGATTTAATGAATCATCGATTTCACGAATTCTTGATCTTGTAGAAAATGCCTCCTCAAAAAAAGCTGAAACAGAAAAATTCATTACTACATTTGCGAAGTATTACACTCCGGTTGTTGTAATAGGAGCATTGCTATTAGCAGTTCTTCCTCCAATTATATTTAGCGGCGAAACTTTTTCTGATTGGATTTATCGTGCACTTGTAGTATTGGTTATCTCATGTCCGTGCGCATTAGTTATTAGCATTCCGCTTGGATATTTCGGTGGAATTGGTGGAGCTTCAAAAAAAGGAATTTTGGTAAAAGGGTCTAACTTTCTTGATGCATTGACAAAAGTAAAAACTGTTGTATTCGATAAGACTGGTACCCTCACTAAAGGTGAATTTAAGGTTTCGGATATCATTGAAGAAAATGGATTTGATAAAAATGAAATTTTACGATATGCCGCTTATGCTGAATCCAATTCTAATCACCCTATTGCTAAATCGGTTCTTGAGGCATTTAATGAACCTATTGACCCCACAGCAATTACGGATCATAATGAATTGAGTGGAAAAGGAATTAAAGCAATCGTCAATGGAAAGCAAGTTATTGTGGGAAATGACCGTCTTCTTCATATTGAAAATATTGAGCATAGCAGATGTGATGTTGAAGGAACAGTAATTCATGTAGCTGTCGATTCAGTATATGCCGGATATATTATCATTTCAGATTCTTTAAAATCAGGTGCAGACGAGACGATAAGATCATTAAGTGGTATGAATATTAATTCTGTTATGCTTACGGGAGATAATAAAACAGCCGCTCAAACGTATGCTAATAAATTATCTATCTCCGAATACTATTATGAATTACTCCCAGAGGATAAAGTAAATCATATCGAAAAAATTATTGCTTCTTCAAGGGAAGGTGAAAAAGTTGCGTTTGTAGGAGATGGAATAAACGATGCACCTGTATTAGCTCGTGCCGATATTGGTATTGCTATGGGAGCACTTGGTTCGGATGTCGCAGTAGAAACTGCTGATATAGTTTTAATGACCGATTCTCCATCAAAAATTGTTACTGCCATTGAGATAGCCAAGAAAACAAGGAAAATAGTTTGGCAGAATATAGGCTTCGCTCTGGGAATAAAAATATTCTTTATTGTTCTCGGTATTTTAGGAATTGCCACAATGTGGGAAGCTGTTTTCGGTGATATGGGAGTTGCAATCCTCGCAATCCTCAACGCAATGCGTGTAATGAAATAACCCTCCTCTCTACAGTTTCCCTTCTTTGTAGAGGAGGCGGGTTTTTACTCTCTGCATCTGTCGTTCAATTATTAAATCTGCCAACTGATCGGGAATTAATTGCTTCTCTTTCGAGTTCATTACATCTATTACTTTTCCCTCACTTATATCCATACGGTAAAGATTATTCATAAAACGATCGTAGTCCTTTACCATCATTTCTCGAATTTTATTAATCAATTGTTCTTTTACCATTTCAAGATTCGCATGTATAGGAAGATTAAATTCCGTTGTCTGCAAATCCTTCATTATTCTTTCGGTCAAAGGAAATATTAATTTTTCTTCTTCCATTATAAACTCACTGAAATTCTTTCTCTAATTGATAGTAATATATAAAAAAACCGCCTCAAATAAACTTTGAGACGGTTCTTAATTTTATTGACTACTAGTACTTGTATTTAAGCCAAGAGAATATTTCAGACCATTTTGGCTTTTTGCCGGTTCTTAAAATACCAACACGATAAATCTTACCTGCAATCGGGAAAATTGCAAATATTGTTGCAATATTAATTACTAAAGAACCTAGTAATTGCCATAGAGGAACATCAACCATTGCTAATTTTGCAGGCATTACAATTATAGAAGCGAATGGGGCAATTGAAGCAATTTCTGCAATAGCACTATTTGGATTT
>Ga0172380_10002456_pt1 | contig 28386 bp, 22 predicted proteins | sample Leawe162metaG_FD_119747 | JGI IMG/M metagenome (GOLD analysis project Ga0172380, IMG submission 119747) | Leachate microbial communities from a municipal landfill in Southern Ontario, Canada - Leachate well 162 metaG | ecosystem: Engineered > Solid waste > Landfill > Unclassified | place... | reverse complement strand
ACCGGCCGGGTCTTGTTGCTCTGCAGGGGGCCGATGAAATGCCACTCAAGCGCCAGCGCTGCCAACTCGGCAACCTTCTCTACGGTCTCCTGCACATAATTTTCGCCAAAGGCCCGCTGCCCGGCCGCTGCAGCGTCACGCACGGCGGCGGCCGGCCAGGTCTTGCTCACCGCCAGCAGCGAAATACTTGCCGGATCACGCCCGAAGCGGCGTGCAGCCGCTTCGATGCGGGCGAGAACGGCTTGCAGGTTGGCGGAAATTGGCGTCATAATCGATCGCTGAATAAGGCCCGAATGCTTAAATTTGCTGGAAATAATGCTGGAACCAGCAGGGCTCGAAGTATAACAGCAGCGCTCCGCCACTAGCCCGAGGACAAACCTGATGGATATCACCGAACTGCTGGCATTCGGCGTCAAGAACAAGGCTTCCGACCTGCACCTCTCCGCCGGCCTGCCTCCAATGATCCGCGTCCATGGCGACGTGCGCCGAATCAACCTGCCGGCCATGGAGCACAAGGATGTCCACGCCATGGTGTACGACATCATGAACGACGGGCAGCGCAAGATTTACGAAGAAACGCTGGAGTGCGACTTCTCCTTTGAAATCCCCAATCTGGCGCGCTTCCGGGTCAATGCCTTCAACCAGCACCGTGGCGCCGGCGCCGTCTTCCGGACGATTCCGTCGAAGGTGCTGACGCTCGAAGAGCTGAACTGCCCGAAAATTTTCAAGGACATTTCCGAGTACCCGCGCGGCGTCGTGCTGGTGACCGGCCCGACCGGCTCCGGCAAATCGACGACGCTGGCAGCGATGGTGAACCACGTCAATGAAAGCGACTACGGTCACATTCTTACCGTCGAGGATCCGATCGAATTCGTGCACGAGTCGAAGAAGTGCCTGATCAACCAGCGTGAAGTCGGCCCGCACACCCTGTCGTTCAACAACGCCTTGCGCTCGGCCCTGCGTGAAGACCCGGACGTGATTCTGGTCGGCGAAATGCGCGACCTGGAAACAATCCGACTGGCACTGACCGCAGCCGAGACCGGCCACCTGGTGTTCGGCACGCTGCACACCTCGTCCGCAGCCAAGACCATCGACCGCGTCATCGACGTGTTCCCGGCGGCTGAAAAGGAAATGGTACGGGCGATGCTTTCCGAATCGCTGCGCGCAGTCATCTCGCAGACGCTGCTGAAAACCAAGGACGGTACCGGCCGTGTTGCCGCGCACGAGATCATGATTGCCACCCCGGCCATCCGCAACCTGATCCGCGAAGCAAAGGTGGCGCAGATGTATTCGGCCATCCAGACCGGCCAGCAGTTCGGCATGCAGACGCTCGACCAGTGCCTGCTCGACATGGTTCGCCGCAACATTGTTTCCGGTAACGAAGCGCGCACCAAGGCCGCCAACAAGGACGCCTTCCCGGGCTGACCGGGAGAAGAAGGAGAAGCATATGGAACGCGATCAGGCACTAAAATTCATGCACGACCTGCTGCGCCTGATGTCGCAGAAAAAGGGCTCCGATCTCTTCATTACCGCGAACTTTCCGCCGGCGATCAAGATCGACGGCAAGATTACCCCGGTATCGAACCAGACCCTGTCGGCACAGCACACTTCCGAGCTGGCGCGGGCAATCATGAACGACCGCCAGGCGGCCGAGTTCGAAGCCTCGAAGGAGTGCAACTTCGCTATCTCGCCGTCGGGCATCGGCCGTTTCCGCGTCAATGCGCTGGTTCAGCAAGGCAAGGTCGCCGTGGTCTGCCGTACCATCAACATGACCATCCCGAACCTCGACGAACTCGGCATGCCGACCGTGCTCAAGGATATCGGGATGACCAAGCGTGGCCTGATCATCTTCGTCGGCGGTACCGGCACCGGCAAGACGACCTCGCTGGCCGCCATGGTCGATTACCGTAACGCCAACAGTTACGGCCACATCATCACCATCGAGGACCCGATCGAATACGTCCACGACCACAAGAACTGCATCGTCACCCAGCGTGAAGTCGGCATCGACACCGACAGCTGGCTGGCGGCACTGAAGAACACCTTGCGCCAGGCACCGGACGTGATCCTGATGGGCGAAATCCGCGACCGTGAAACGATGGACTACGCCGTCGCCTTCGCTGAAACCGGCCACCTCTGTCTGGCCACGCTGCACGCCAACAGTGCCAACCAGGCCATCGACCGCATCATCAACTTCTTCCCGGAAGAACGTCGGCCGCAACTGCTGATGGACCTTTCGCTCAACCTGCGGGCGATGGTCTCGCAACGCCTGATCCCGAAGAAGGACGGCAAAGGACGCTGCGCCGCAGTCGAGATCATGCTCAACTCGCCGCTTATTTCCGACCTGATCTTCAAGGGCGAAGTCCATGAGATCAAGGAGATCATGAAGAAATCACGCGAACTTGGCATGCAGACCTTCGACCAGGCGCTGTTCGATCTTTATGAAGCTGGAAAGATCAGCTACGAGGATGCGCTACGCAACGCGGATTCGGTCAATGACCTGCGGCTGCAGATCAAGCTGCATGGCAAGGAATCGAAGGATCGGGATCTCACCACCGGCATCGGCCACCTCGACATTGTGTAGGCTGCTCGCCAGCACTTCGTTGGCGGCGCGCTGCGGCTCCTCGCCGTAGCGCAGCTACTGCCCTACAGGGGTTCCCTTCGGTCATCTCGTCACCGCAGCGTTTGCCGCCTCGTTCTGGCTTCGCCTTGAAGCTGCATTCTCTGTTTCCTATTTTGGTGGGCGGTTGCTGCCTGCCACCATCTTTATCTCGAACAGCCGGCATTCAAGCGCGCCGTTGTAGAGCGGGGTTTTCTTGCTCGGAGTCAGGCGCATCAGTTTGGGCATGCGCAGGTCGGCGGTGAAGAAATAGCAGTTCCAGCCGGCAAAGTGGTGCTTGAGGGCGGTGCCGAGTTGCGGGTAAAGCGCAGCCAGTGAGTCCTGTTCTTCCAGACGCACGCCGTAGGGCGGGTTGCAGACGAGGACGCCGCTGTCTTTCGGCGCTTCGATTTCCAGCATGTCGCCACTGACCAGTTCCACCGCGTCGAGCAGACCGGCGCGGTCGAGGTTGGCTTTGGTGGCGCGCACGGCTTCCGGGGAAATGTCGCTGCCGTAGAGCTGCGCCCAGGCGACGGTTTTTTCTGCAGCCAGTGCTGATTCGCGCATTTTGCGCCAGGCGTCGGCATCAAAACTCTGCAGACGTTCGAAGGCGAAACTGCGGCGGCTGCCGGGGGCAATGTTGTGGGCGATCTGTGCGGCTTCGAGCAGGAAGGTGCCGCTGCCGCACATCGGGTCGAACAGCGGTGTACCGGGCTGCCAGCCGGTCAGGCGCAGGATGCCGGCGGCGAGGTTTTCCTTCAGCGGGGCGTCCACCGTTTTCTGGCGCAGGCCGCGTTGCCACAGCGGATCACCGGAGGTATCGACGTACAGCGTGCAATCGTCGGCAGTCAGGAAAGCATGCACGCGAACGTCCGGTTCGCGCGTGTCGATGCTCGGGCGGACGTCGCACTCGCGGCGGAAGCGGTCGCAGACGGCATCCTTGATGCGCAGCGTGATGAAATCGAGGCTCTTCAGCGGACATTTGATCGCCGTGACATCGACACGCATCGTCTGCGTCGGCAGAAACCATTTCGGCCAGTCGGCCGCCAGCGCCAGCTGGTAGATATCCTCTTCCTTCTTGTAACCCTTGGCCGCCACGCGCCACAGAATGCGTGCGGCAATGCGCGAGTGCAGGTTGGCGGCATAGCAGACCGACCATTCGCCGGCGAAGGTGGCACCGCCGGGAACCGTCTTGATGTGCTGGCCGCCGACGGCGGCGAGGTCCTCGGCGAGGAGGGCTTCAAGGCCGCGCGGGCAGGAGGCGAAGAAATTTTGCATTTAGAAGGGCTTCAGGATGACGAGGAAGACAATGGCAAACAGCACCATCACCGGCAGTTCGTTGAACCAGCGGAACCAGACGTGGCTGCGCTGGCAGCGGCCGGCGACAAAGGCGCGCAGCAGCTGGCCGCAGTAGAGGTGGTAACCGACCAGCACCAGCACCAGCGTGGTCTTGGCGTGCAGCCAGCCCCCTGTAAAACCGAAGCCCAGCCACAGCCACAGGCCGAGACCAACCGCCAGAGCGCCGAGCGGGGTCATGAAGCGATAAAGCTTGCCGGCCATCAGCAGCAGGCGGTCGCGCTCGGCAACGCTGTCGGCCGGCACCATGGCCAGATTGACGAAGATGCGCGGCAGGTAGAAGAGGCCGGCGAACCAGGCAACAACCAGCGATATGTGCAGGGCCTTGATTACGAGCAATTCGTTTTCCTTTCCTTCAGGGCAGCGGCAATGCCGTCCTCAACACGGGGATAAGCAAGCCGCAGTCGCAGTTCTTCCTTGAGTCGCCGGTTCGACAGGCGGCGCGATTCGCGCATGAACGACAGCTGCATTGGCGGCAGCACACGCTCGGCTTCGGCGCGCGTCAGGCGCTGCGGCCGGGACAGGCCGAAGGTATCGGCCACGCAGTCGAAGTATTCGCCCATCTGCAGCTGTGAATCATCGGTGACATTGTAGGCGCGGTTGGCGCGTGCATGTAGCAGCGCTGCAGCGCAGGCTGCCGCCAGATCATCGGCATGGATATGGTTGGTAAAAACGTCTTCGGCTGGCTGCAGCGCCGGTGTGCCTTTTTGCAGGCGCTCGAGCGGCAGGCGGTCACTGGCATAGATGCCGGGCGCCCGCAAGATGCCGACGGTCACGCCCGTACGGCAACCAAAAGCGCGCAATTGCCGTTCGGCATCGAGACGGCGCACGGCGCGTGCGGTGTCCGGATGGGGGAAACAGGTTTCGTCGATCATCGCCCCCTGACAATCGCCATAGACACCGCTGGTGCTAATGTAGATGAGGCGCTGTGGTAGACTTTTTCCGCTGCTCAAGGCCGCCAGCAGCTTGTGGGTGCGGGTATCGCGGGCACCCCGATCCGGCGGCGGGGCAAGATGCAGGACACAGTCGGCCAGACCTGCCAGCCGCGCCAGACTGGCCCGGTCATCAAGATCGCCCGCAAGCGGCAGCGCGCCGGCAGCACGCCAGCGCGGCATCTGATCCGCGTCACGCAGCAGGGCGAAGACACGAAAGCGTCGAAGCAGCTGCGGCAAGGCGCGCCAGGCAACGTCGCCACAGCCGACAATCAACAGTTTTTGCAGCGGTTTTTGCACTGGCGAATTGTATCAACGTATCAATGTCGCCCGCAGCACACGAAGCAGACAAAGGGGAATCATGAGTTTCACGGTCACCATCCAGCCTTCGGGGCACATGCTCGCGGCCGAAGCCGACGAATCGATCCTGGATGCGGCACTGCGCCAGGGGCTGACACTCCCCTACGGCTGCCGCGATGGCGCCTGCGGCGCCTGCCGGGGCAAGGTGCTGAGCGGCGAGGTCGATCACGGCAAGTCGATGTCGCATGCACTGACCGATGCCGACCGGGGAAAAGGCTTTGCCCTCTTCTGCTGTGCCCAGGCCCGCTCGGATCTGGTCATCGAATCGCGCGAGGTCAGAAAAGCCGGCGATATCCCGGTCAAGACACTGCCGGCACGCATTCAGCAGCTGCAGAAGGCGGCCCCCGACGTGATGATCATCAAGCTGAAGTTGCCAGCCAGCGAGCGCCTGCAGTTCCTCGCCGGACAATACATCGACATCCTGCTCAAGGACGGCAAGCGGCGCAGCTTCTCGCTGGCCAACGCCCCGCATGACGACGAACTCCTCGAACTGCATGTCCGCCACGTTCCCGACGGCACGTTTACCGAGCACGTTTTTGCGCAGATGAAGGAGAAGGACATACTGCGTTTCAACGGCCCGCATGGCGCTTTTTTCCTGCGTGAGGAATCGAGCAAGCCGATGATTCTGGTCGCCGGTGGGACGGGCTTTGCGCCGATCAAATCTGTCGTCGAACATGCGATTGCCGAAAAATGTGCACGACCGATCACGGTTTATTGGGGCGGACGCAGCCGGATCGATCTTTACCAGTTGGGCCTGGCCGAAACCTGGGCCGTGGCGCACACGAACATCCGCTTCGTGCCGGTTTTGTCCGAACCGGCGGCAGCCGATGACTGGACCGGCCGCACTGGCTTCGTGCACCAGGCAGTCATGGCCGATTTCCCCGATCTTTCAGGACACCAGGTTTACGCCTGCGGCTCACCAGCCATGATTGCGGCGGCAAAGCGCGATTTCCATGGCGGGTGTAAGCTGCCGGAAGCAGAGTTCTTTGCCGATTCGTTTGAATTTGCCAACGACAAGCAATAGCCCAAAGGGATTACTGATGAGTTTTGTTTTTACCCGCCAGCCGCTAATCAACCGCCAGGGCAAAATCATTGCCACACGGCTACGCCTGCACGCCAGCGAGGGTACTGGCTCGGCAAGCATCGTCGATGAACTGAATACGCTGTCCGACTGCTGGCCGCAGGGCGATCGCAGCATTTTCGTCAATTTCGACGGTGTTCCTGGCGATATGGGTCTGCTCGACTGGATCGCCCCGGCCAACGTCACCTTCGAACTACCGGGTGCCGCATTCTGCACCGACCACACCGCAGAGTTCGTCGCTGCACTGAAGGAAGCCAGTCTGTCGCTATGCTATGACTTCGATGCACAGGCGGCGCAGGCTTTCGGCAGTGGTGCCAGCTTCCGCTTTGTTGGCTTCGACGCCACCAGTTTCTCGCCGGCGCAGTTGAAGGCCTTGCTGGCCAAGACCCAGTCCTTCGGCATTCCCGTCGCCTTCAATGTCGACGGTCAGCAGGAGTTCAAGGCCTGCATGGATGCGGGCATGAGTGCTGCCGCCGGCTGGTTCGTCAAGCAGCCGGCAAGCGCTCCGGCCAAGCAGCTCAATGCCAGCCAGGCGCATATCGTGCGCGTGCTCAATCTCGTGCGAAAAAATGCCGATGTCGGCGAAATCGAAGCCGCACTGAAGCAGGACGTCGCGCTGTCGTACAAGCTGCTGCGCTATATCAACTCGGCTGGCTTTGGCCTCTCCTGCGAAGTGCAGTCGTTCAAGCACGCCGTCACCATCCTCGGCTACGACAAGCTGAACAAGTGGCTGTCACTGCTGCTGGTAACCGCCAGCAAGGACCCGATGGCACCAACGCTGATGCATACCTCGCTGACCCGTGCCCGGCTGATGGAACAGTTGGGGCATGGCCTGGTCGACCGCTCCGAATACGACAACCTGTTCATCACCGGCGCCTTCTCGATGCTGCATCTGCTGCTTGGTGTCAGCATGGAGCAGGCACTGGATTCGATGCACCTGCCGGAACCCATCACCGAGGCGTTGCTCGGCAATGGCGGCCTTTATGCACCTTTCCTCGAGCTGGCGCTGGCGTGCGAAGGCAATGACGGCGTCGCGCTGGTTGAACAGGCTGGCATGCTGGGACTGACGGAAGACCAGCTCAATCGCGCACAACTTGGCGCGCTGGCGTTCGCCGATGCCATGGCGGAATAGGGAATAACGGCTCTGAAAGAAAACGGCGCCTGCGGGCGCCGTTTTCACGCAGGCGTTACACCATCCCTCTTCATTCGCCGAGGTAGGCTTCCCGTACTTTCGGGTTATGCAGCAGGGCTGCGGCTTCGTCGGTCAGCGTGATCTCGCCGCTTTCCATGACATAGCCACGCTGGCTGGTTTCCAGCGCCAGCTTGGCATTCTGCTCGATAAGCAGGATGGTCATCCCTTCCGCCGCCACCGCACGGATAACTTCGAAAATCTTCTGCACCATGATCGGTGCCAGGCCCATCGAAGGCTCGTCGAGCAGCAGCAGCTTGGGCCGGCTCATCAGCGCCCGGCCAATGGCCAGCATCTGCTGCTCGCCACCGGAAAGCGTGCCGGCCAGTTGCTTCTCGCGTTCCTTGAGACGCGGGAACAGGCTGTAGACATGCGCCATGTCGGCAGCAATGTCGGCCTTGTCGTCACGCGTGAAAGCCCCCATCGCCAGGTTTTCGGCAATACTCAGCCGGGCGAAGACGCCACGACCTTCCGGGACCAGCGCAATGCCTTCGCACACCAGCCGATGCGGCGGCAGCCTGACGATCTCCTGGCCCTGGTAGCGGACGCTGCCGCCAACGGGGTCAAGCATGCGTGACAGTGCCTTCAGCGTGCTGGTCTTGCCTGCGCCGTTGGCACCGATGAGGGCCACCATCTCGCCCGGATTGATATGAAAAGTGATGCCACGAACGGCCTGAATACCGCCGTACGCCACCCGCAGCCCCTCGACGATCAGCAGCGGCTCCTTGCCCGATTTGCCATTACTCATGCGGCCACTCCGATATAGGCTTCGATCACGCGCGGATCGTGCTGGACAACGGATGGCACATCCTCGATCACCAGCGCGCCATAATCGAGTACGGCGACGCGGTCGCACAGGCCCATGACCAGCTTGACGTCGTGTTCGATGAGCAGGATGGTCACGCCGTCGGCACGGATGCCCTCGATCAGCACGCGCAGTTCCTCGGTTTCGGCGCCATTCATCCCGGCCGCCGGTTCGTCGAGGCACAGCAGCTTCGGCTCGGTCGCCAGTGCGCGGGCAATTTCCAGGCGACGCTGGTCGCCATAGGACAGATTCTTCGCCAGATCCTCGGCTCGGTCGGCAACGCCAACGTAATGCAGCAGTTCCTCGGCGCGCCGACGGATGGCAGCCTCCTCGTCACGGGCCGCACGGCCACGGAAGACGGCTCCGAAAATACCGGCCTCGGTGCGCACATGGCGACCGACCATGACATTGTCCAGCGCCGTCATGTTGCCGAACAGGCGAATGTTCTGGAAAGTGCGGGCGATGCCGCGCTCGGCGGCTTGATGCGGCGCATCGGCCTTGAGCGGTGCGCCATCGAACACAAAACCGCCGCCATCTGGCACATAAAGCCCGGTCATGCAGTTGAAGAAAGTTGTTTTGCCCGCGCCGTTCGGGCCGATCAGCCCATAGATTTCACCGCGACGAATGGTCAGCGAAACATCGCGCAAGGCCTTGACGCCGCCAAAGTGCTTGGCCACTGCCTGGGCTGCGAGCAGGACTTCACCGTCAGTGCTCATCGTGACTTCTCCGCCAGTTCCCGGCGCCGATCGGGCGAAGGCCAGAGACCGGCTGGCTTGAAGCGCATCACCAGCACCAGCGCCAGACCGAAGATCAGCATGCGCAGGCTCTCGGGGTCGGCCAGCACCTCGCCGAAAACGGCTTTCTGCACCGGCACCACGGCATAGCGCAAGGCTTCCGGCAAGACCGTGAGGAGGACAGCACCGAGAATGACGCCGGGGATATGTCCCATGCCGCCCAGCACCACCATCGCCAGAATCATGATCGACTCGATCAGTGAAAAACTCTCCGGCGAGACGAAGCCCTGCATGGCGGCGAAGATACCGCCGGCAATGCCGCCGAACGACGCCCCCATGGCGAACGCCAGCAATTTCATGTTGCGGGTATTGATGCCGATCGCCTTGGCGGCGATTTCATCCTCGCGGATCGCCTGCCAGGCACGACCGATGCGCGAATGCTGCAGGCGGATGTTGATGATGATGACACCCACCACCAGCACCAGCAGCAGGTAGTAATACTTCTGCGGTCCACTGAAGGTGATGCCGAAGAGGGTCGACACGGTACTGAACTTGAAGTCGCCAATGGCTACCGGATCGATCAACGTGATCCCCTGCGGTCCGTTGGTAATGTTGATCGGCGCGTTCAGGTTGTTCATGAAGATGCGCACGATCTCGCCGAAACCCAGGGTGACGATGGCCAGGTAATCGCCACGCAACTTGAGCGTCGGGGCGCCAAGGAGAACGCCGAAAAAGCAGGCAACGATGGCCCCCAGCGGCAGGATGACCCAGAACGGCAGATGCAGGCCGAAGTGCGGGCTGGCGAGCAAGGCCCAGAGGTAGGCGCCGACCGCATAGAAAGCGATATAGCCGAGGTCGAGCAGGCCGGCAAAGCCGACGACGATGTTCAGACCGAGCGCCAGGAAGACGTAAAGGATCGCGAAATCGACGATGCGCACCCAGGCCTGGCCACCGAGGGCTGCAACAAATGGCAGGATCAGCAAGGCGGCGGCAGCGAGTACGTAAACAATTGTCTTGCGCACCGGCAGTGCGCCGAGCAGCGGGTTCATGCGCGATCTCCTGTTTTTTCGCCAAACAAGCCGGAGGGGCGGAACATCAGCACGAAAATGAGCACGACGAAAGCGAAGATGTCCTGATAGTGGCTGCCGAGAAAGCCACCGGTCAGATCGCCGATGTAGCCGGCACCCAACGCCTCGATCAGGCCAAGCAGCACACCGCCGGCCATGGCGCCAGCAAGATTGCCGATACCGCCAAGCACCGCTGCCGTAAAGGCCTTCAGGCCCAGCATGAAACCCATCTGGTAGTGGGCGATTTCATAATAAACGCCAACCATCACCCCGGCCAGCGCACCCAGTACCGAGCCGATGACAAAGGCGGAGGAGATGACCCGATTGGCGTTCACCCCCATCAGACCAGCTACCCCGGGATTCTGGGCGGTTGCGCGCATGGCCATGCCAAGCTTGGTGCGGTAGACGAGGAAGAGCAGCCCCCCCATCGAAATGCCTGCAACCAGAACGACCAACACCTGGACGTTGGTGAAGGCAGCGCCGCCGATCTCGTACTGGGTCTTCTCGATAATCGACGGAAATGTCATGTAGTTGCGCCCCCAGATCATCATCGCCAGGTTCTGCAGCACGATCGACATGCCGATGGCGGTAATCAGTGGCGTCAGGCGCGGCGCTCCACGCAAGGGGCGGTAGGCAATGCGCTCAAGGCTCCAGCCAAGCACCAGACAGACGCCGGCAGCAGCGACGATACCCATGCCGCCCGCCAGCCAGACCGGAAAGCCGAGCTTGAGGAGAAAAGTGACCACGGTAATCGCCACCAGCGTACCGATCATGACCACTTCGCCATGGGCAAAGTTGATCAGCCCCATGATGCCGTAGACCATGGTGTAGCCGAGCGCGACCATGGCATAGATGGCGCCCTGCACGAGGCCGTTGATGACCTGCTGTAGAAAAATGTCCATGCTGCCCGAATTCCAGATACCGAAAATGCAAAAACGCGAAAACGGCGCCGTCAGGCGCCGTTTTCCTCGTTACAGGCCGGGATTGTAACCCGACGACCGTATTTACTTCTTCTCTGCAGCAGCCTTGGTAGCGTCGGCGGCGCCCTTGACGGCCTCCGCTGCGGCCTTGGTGCCGTCCTTGGCTGCTTCGGTAGCGGCCTTGGCACCATCCTTCGCTGCCTCGACAGCCGCACCGGCAACCGCCTTGGCAGCTTCCTCGGTGGACTTGACAGCTTCCTTCACGGCTTCAACCACGCCACCACCGAGGGTCTCGACATATTCCAGTTTGCCGGCCTTGAATTGGTAGAGGGAAATTGCACCGCCCTTGAGGTCGCCCTTTTCGTCGAACTCGATCTTGGCGGTAACGCCCTCATAGCTGGTCTTGCCCACTTCCGGCAGATACTTGGCCGGCTCTACCGAGTTGGCCCGCTTCATCGAGTCGGCCATGACCATTACGGCATCGTAGACGTTCGGTGCATAAAGCTGGATTTCGGCGTTGTACTTCTTGGTGAACTTGTCCTTGAACTCCGGCCCCTTGGCCATTTTTTCGATCGGCACACCCGGCATCGAGCAGTAGTGGCCATCGGTTGCCGGGCCACCGAGCTTCATGAACTCCGGCGTACAGACGCCATCGCCACCGAGGAATTTGGCTTTCAGGCCGAGTTCCTTCATCTGCTTGGCCAGCGGACCGCCCTGAGCGTCCATGCCACCGTAAAAGACGAGATCCGGTTTCTTCGACTTGATCTTGGTCAGAATGGCCTTGAAGTCGGTGGCCTTGTCATTGGTGTATTCCGTCGCCACGACTTTCAGGCCAGCCGCTTCGGCAGCCTTCTTGAACTCGTCGGCCAGGCCCTGACCATAGGCCGAGCGGTCGTCGATGATGGCTACGGTCTTGTTGCCCTGCTTGGCGGCAAACTCACCGAGCACCTTGCCTTGCTGGATATCGTTGGCCATCACGCGGAAAGCCGTGGCAAAGCCCTGCTGCGTGTACTTCGGGTTGGTTGCCGACGGCGAGATTTGCGGAATGCCAGCATCGGCATAGAGCTTGGATGCGGGGATCGTAGTACCGGAGTTGAGGTGCCCGATGATGCCGTTAACCTTGGCATCGACCAGCTTCTGGGCAACGATGGTGCCCTGCTTCGGATCAGCCTGGTCGTCTTCTGCCAGCAGCTCAAATTTGATCTTGGCGCCACCGATTTCAAGCGCCTGGGCATTCAGTTCTTCGACCGCCAGCGTGGCGCCGTTTTCGTTGTCCTTACCGAGGTGGGCTTGCGGACCGGTCATCGGAGCCACGTGGCCCAGCTTGACAGTCACCTCCGGTTTTGGCGGCGGTGCCACGGGGGCGGCTGGCGCAGCGGCAGGCGCGGCAGCCTGCGGCTTCGGCTCTTCCTTCTGGCCGCAGCCAATCAGGGCGATGGATGCCGCAAGGGTCAAGGCGATGCCGGGGAAGCGGGAAAACTGCAGGGAAAATTCCATGAATAGGTCTCCGATGTTGTTGTGGTCAAAAAATGTCGTTGGCGATGACATGAGCGATTGATTCTCCCCACCCCCCAAGAGCTTGTCAATACAAACCCTGAGCGAAATGCGGGCAACAAAAAAGCCGGCTGGAAGCCGGCTTTTTCAGATGCTGCAAAGAATCACTTCAGGCTGAGAATCCACTTCACCAGCTTTTGCGCTTCTTCCGGCGTGACCTTGTTCGGCGGCATCGGAACGGCGCCCCAGTTACCCTTGCCGCCCTTGACGACGGTTTCAGCCAGCTTGGCTTCAGCGCCAGCCTGGCCAGCATATTTCTTGGCCACTTCCTTGTACGCCGGGCCGACAACCTTCTTGTCGAGCTGGTGGCAGGTCATGCAGTTCTTCGACTTGGCCAGCGCCTCGTCAGCCTGGGCAACGCCAGCAGACAGGATGCCGGCAGCAGCCAACAGGGATACGGTCATCAGTTTCATCTCTCGCTCCGATGTAGTTTGTGGTTGAAAACGGCGATCTTAATTCACATTGTGAGACTTGAAAACCCACCGCAGGCTTATTTTCTGCACCCAACGCAAGCCTCTGTTGATGGGCGGCAAGCAAATAACGCGGCGACACGGGGCCGCGTTGACATCCCGGTACCGGATCCTGAAAAAAACCGGTACCGGGCGGCCTGGTGCGGCCGGGACGATCACTTCTTCCGCTGAATCTGCGATACGTCGCGCACAGCGCCCTTGTCGGCCGAGGTCGTCATCAGCGCGTACGCCTGCAGCGCTGCCGAAACGACGCGCTCGCGACTTTCCGGCTGCCAGGCTTGTTCACCCCTGGCCTCCATGGCAGCACGACGCTTGGCCAGTTCAGCATCAGAAATGGCCAGATGAATGCGCCGCTTGGGAATATCGATTTCGATGGTGTCACCGTTCTCGACCAGGCCGATGGCGCCGCCATCCGCCGCTTCCGGCGAGGCGTGGCCGATCGACAGGCCGGAGGTACCGCCGGAGAAGCGGCCGTCGGTCAGCAACGCACAGTCCTTGCCCAGCCCGCGCGACTTCAGGTACGAGGTCGGATAGAGCATTTCCTGCATGCCGGGGCCGCCCTTGGGACCCTCGTAGCGCACGATCACCACATCGCCGGCGACGACTTCGCCGCCGAGGATGCCGGCGACCGCATCGTCCTGGCTTTCGTAGACGCGGGCCTTGCCGGTGAACAGCCAGTTTTCTTCATCAACACCGGCGGTCTTGACGATACAGCCGTCGAGCGCGATGTTGCCGTAGAGCACGGCCAAGCCGCCTTCCTGCGTATAGGCATTGGCCTGGTTGCGGATGCAGCCGTGGGTGCGATCGAGGTCGAGTTCGTTGAAGCGGCGGTTCTGCGAGAAGGCTGTCTGCGTCGGGATACCCCCCGGCGCTGCCTTGTAGAACTCATGAATCTTCACGTCGTGTTCGCGGATCACATCCCAGCGATCGATGGCTTCACCCAGCGTCTTCATATAGACCGTCGGCTGATCGCGGTGGATCAGGCCGGCGCGATCAAGTTCGCCGAGGATGCCCATGATACCGCCGGCTCGGTGCACGTCCTCGACATGGTAGTCCTGGGTGGCCGGGGCGACCTTGGCCAGGCAGGGCACCTTGCGCGAGATGCGGTCGATGTCTTGCATCGTGAAGTCCACACCGGCTTCCTGCGCCGCCGCCAGAATATGCAGCACGGTATTGGTCGAGCCACCCATAGCAACATCTAGCGCCATCGCATTCTCAAATGCTGCCTTGGTGGCAATCGAACGCGGCAGTACCGTGGTGTCTTCCTGCTCGTAGTAGCGGCGGCACATGTCGACAACGGTGCGGCCGGCCTTGAGGAACAGTTCCTTGCGGTCGGCGTGGGTCGCCACCACCGTGCCGTTACCCGGCAGCGACAGGCCGAGCGCCTCGGTCAGGCAGTTCATCGAGTTGGCGGTAAACATGCCGGAGCACGAGCCGCAGGTCGGACAGGCAGAGCGCTCCATGTTATCGACTTCTTCGTCGGAGCAACTGCTGTCGCCGGCCTTGATCATGGCGTCGATCAGATCGACCGAAATGACCTTGCCTTCCCATTTCACCTTGCCGGCTTCCATCGGGCCGCCGGAAACGAAGATGGCCGGGATGTTAAGACGCATGGCGGCCATCAGCATGCCCGGGGTGATCTTGTCGCAGTTCGAGATGCAGACCATGGCATCGGCGCAGTGCGCATTGACCATGTATTCGACTGAATCGGCGATCAGGTCGCGCGAGGGCAGCGAATAAAGCATGCCGGCATGGCCCATGGCGATGCCGTCGTCGATGGCGATGGTATCGAATTCCTTGGCGATGCCGCCGGCCGCCTCGATCTCGCGCGCGACCAGCTGACCAAGGTCCTTCAGGTGCACATGGCCCGGCACGAACTGGGTGAAGGAGTTGACGACGGCGATGATCGGCTTGCCGAAATCGCCATCCTTCATGCCTGTAGCGCGCCACAGGGCGCGGGCGCCGGCCATGTTACGGCCGTGGGTCGAGGTGCGGGAACGGTATTGGGGCATGGCGAAACTCCGTGAAGGCTGTGGCAGCGATGCGAATAGGACAACGCGGGCCGACTATAATTCGGGAACCGCAAATTTTAGCTGAAACCCCGAGCCCATGCTGGTCCACCCACAGTTTGACCCTGTTGCCATCGCCATTGGCCCGCTTTCAATCCACTGGTACGGGCTGATGTACCTGCTTGCCTTCTTCCAGTTCTGGTGGCTGGGCAAGTTGCGCATTGACCGAGGCGCGGCCCCCGGCTGGCGTATCGAAGCGCTGGACGACCTGCTTTTCTACGGTGTGCTCGGCGTTATTCTCGGCGGCCGACTGGGGCAGGTGCTGTTTTACGAGCCCACTTATTATCTCGCCCATCCGCTGGAAATTCTTGCCGTCTGGAAAGGGGGCATGTCGTTCCACGGCGGCTTCCTCGGCGTTCTCGTTGCCATGGCCTTGATTGCCCGCAAGCACCAGCGCTCATGGCTTGAGGTCACCGACTTCATTGCGCCGCTGGTGCCGCTCGGGCTTGCTGCCGGGCGTATCGGTAATTTCATCAACGGAGAATTGTGGGGACGGATTGCCGATCCCTCCCTGCCTTGGGCCATGGTTTTTCCGCAGGTTGATGCGCTGCCCCGGCACCCGTCACAGCTCTATCAAGCGACGGGGGAGGGTCTGCTGCTATTTCTGGTCCTCTGGTTCTATTCCGCAACACCGCGCGGACGAGGGGCCGTTTCCGGTCTTTTTCTCATCGGCTACGGAAGCCTGCGCTTTCTCGCCGAGTTTTTCCGCACCCCCGACGCCGGTATTTTTGGTCATTCCGACGTCGTCAGCATGGGGCAATGGCTGTCGCTACCAATGATTGTTATCGGCATCCTGTTACTGTACCGGGCCCGCCGGCAGCCGCAGGGGCGCTGACGCGTTTTCGTTTTCGTGCTCTTTTTCGCTGTCCCGTGGCGCAATCAGGGGCGCGACGATGACAAAGCTGGCACCCTGCCCGGGACGGCTATTGACGGCAATTTCGCCGCCGAGGACACGGGTGACCAGGTTGTAGACAATGTTCAATCCGAGACCACTGCCCCCCTTGCCCAGCTTGGTGGTGAAGAAGGGATCATAGATTCGCGACTGGTCGGCTTCGGGAATTCCCACCCCGTCGTCACTAACGCTCAGTTCGAAAGTTTCCCCCTCAAGCTGGCGCGCACGGATACTCACTTTTCCTGCAGCTCGCCCGTCAAAACCATGCAGCAGGGCATTGTTGATCAGGTTTGAAATGACCTGGCCGAGCGGTCCGGGGTAGCTGTCACAGATGATTTCCGGGGGTATGGCGTAATCCACGACATAGGGTGTCCGGCGAATACTGGGCTGTAGCGTCAACACTATTTCAGCCACGACCTCTTCGAGCAAGAATTGCCGGCGCTGCGAGCTGGTCTGGTCGACCGCAACCTGCTTGAAACTGACGACGAGTTCCGACGCGCGGCGCAGGTTACGCAGCAGGATATCTGCCGCCAGGCGCGCACTCGCGGTAAAGCTGTCAAGCGCACTGCGGCGCAGGCCATTGTTCAAGCCATCGACAAAGTGAGTGAGCTGCTCGTCAAGGGTGCTAGCGACCGTGATGCAGTTTCCGATCGGCGTATTCAGTTCATGGGCGATGCCTGCAACCAGCGAACCCAGCGCCGCCAGTTTTTCGGCGCGCACCAGTTCGTCGTGGGTGCGCTGCAAGGTCTGGATGGTTTGTGACAACTCGGAATTTGCTACGCGCAGGGCTTCCGTGCGCTCACTCACGCGCTGTTCAAGCGACGCATTGAGCTCAGACAGTTCCCGCTCGATACGGCGCTTTTCGGTGATGTCTTCCTCGGCCAGGATAAGTAACTGCTCGCCGCCCAGGGCGATCATCCGTCCCGATATCTGGCAGAGGATAGCGCCGCCATCACCCCGCACCAGCCAGGCTTCGTGTGCACGCACCTCGCCTTCCCGCTCGGCAAGACCCAGCACTGCCGCCCGATCTTCCGGGTTGCGCCAGAAACCGAGGCGCGGCCCGTTGGTGCCCTGCACCTGCTCACGCGTGAGCAGAAACTGTCTTTCCCAGGCTTCGTTCACATCGACAACAGCGTAATTGTCCTCACGGCGCGAAACCGTCATGGCCACCGGTGATGAATGAAACAAGGCTGAAAATTTATGCTGACTGGCGATCAGGGCAAGGTGTGTTCGCTCGCGAGCCAGTTCAGCTTCAGCCCGTTCGGCAAAGACCTGTACGAGAGATCGGGCAAGATCGGTATTTCTGATCGGCCGCGAGTCCATCGCAACAAGCACGCCAATTACCTCGCCATCATCGCCGCGCAGCGGTGCGCCGATATAGGACTTCATGTTCTTCTCTAGCAGCGGGAGAGCTTCTGGAAAGTGCCCAGCAACATCGTCGGCGAAGACTGAAATTTCACCGCCGAAAACCGCCTCACAGGGGGTGCCGCTGACATCGTAGGAGAAGGCGCTTTCGTTACCGTCTGCGGCGTGGACGGCCAGGGTGCTGATTCGCCCCGGGTCATCGCTATGGCATAGCCCGATGAAGCTGGTTTCAAATTCAAGGGCTTCGGCCAGGTCGGCGACCAGGGATTTGTAGAATTCTTCGGGTGACGTGCTCTGGCTTCCTTTTGCCAGACGCCGCATGGCCCGATCAGCCCGGCGCTGCTCGGAAACATCGCGAACGACAGCGACCATGTGCGGTATGCCGGAAACACTGACGGCTACGGCAGACATCACGCATTCCTTGATTTCTCCGGTACGGGTTCCCAGGTGCAGATAGAAGTTACTGACGCGCTCGCCGCGACGCAGCCGGTCGGCGAGCAGGCTGCGTTCCTGCGGATCGCGCCAGATACCGAGTTCGATCGAGGTGCGGCCGATGGCCTCATGCGCCTGCCAGCCTGTCAGTTCCTCGAAGGCTTCGTTGACCAGCGTGAAGCGGCCGTCGTCGAGGTTGCTCAGGGAGATGAAGTCGACGCTGCCGTTGATGGCGGCCGAGAATTTTTCCTCGGATATGCGAAGCGCCTCTTCCGCACGCTTGCGCTCGCTGACGTCGATCCCCAGCCCGACCAGATGATTTGTCCCTGACATGGGCACCCGTAGACCGGTAAAGAGATAGGGGATACGGCTACCATCAAGGTGGGTAATTGATGCTTCTACAATGGTCTGGCCCACCTTGAATACCTCGGCGATCGCAGCGGCGATGTGTTTGCGATCCTCACCGGAGAAGATATCGAGTGGATGCAGGACGGCCATTGCCGCAGCATCGCGACCGGTCACCCGTTCGAAATTCTGGTTCCACAGCACGAAATGGCCATCAGCATCGATCAGGTAGAAGATACCGGGCAGAGACTCGATCACCTTCAACGTGAATTCGTGATTGGCATTGAGCGCGGCTTCGGAGCGGCCCCGCTCATCAAGTTCGTGCTCGAGCGCCAGACGTTTCGCCTCCAGTTCATCGAATGCCGACTTCAGCTTTACCCGCATCTCGTCCAGATGCTTGGCCAGCGCGCCGATTTCATCCTCTCCGGTGGCGTTGACCGGGTGGTCGAATTCGCCCGATGCGAGTTTTTGGGCAGCGTCGCGGATATCCCGCAACGGCGAAAACAGTCGGCTTTCGAGGAGCAAGATGATCAGCATGAACGAGGCCGCCAGTTGCACCAGTAGCATGACGCCCAGCTTTACCGCTTCGGTACGGAGTTCCCGCGCAACACGACCAGTGGTCAATTCGATGGTCAGGTAGCCAAGTGCGCGGCCATCGCGAAGGATCTCGCGATGTTCAACAACAACCTCGCCAACACGGCGCTCAGCCCTTTCCCGGTGGACAAAGAGCCCCAGGCTTGCGTCTTCAACACTGACACGAACGACATCCGGGTTGTTCAGCACGGCGTCGGCGAGCTGGCGAGCACCGTCGGCATCGATATTCCACAAGGAAGAAGCCAACCCATGGACCAGCAGGTCGGCGTATTGCTGCAAGGGCGCCGTCACACGCTCGTGATAGGCCGCTGTATAGCGGTCCCGCGCAGCGACGCCACCGAGCAGTAATGCCGGCAACAAGACGCAGAGCGCTACGCCGAGCGCTATCGCATGACGCAGAGACTGGAACGGTCGCAGCACTGCACCCCCAAACGGTCTTTGACCGCTCAATTCTCCTTCAGAATGCCGCAGATTCACAGCACAGATGATCGCTTGCAGCAGCAACCACGTTGGCGCCAAGTCCGTGACAAGCGCCTGTCGGCTACGTAGAATATCGGTAATTATGAATTCTTAATGCAAGGAACCCTCCATGAGCCAGCGCCCCTTCCGTATTCTCGGCATCCAGCAAATTGCCATAGGCGGCCCCTCCAAGGATCGACTTAAAACCCTTTGGGTCGACATGTTCGGGCTGGAAATCACCGGCAACTTCGTCAGCGAACGCGAGAACGTCGATGAGGACATCTGCGCCATGGGCAGCGGGCCGTTCAAGGTTGAAGTCGATCTGATGCAGCCCCTGGACCCGGAAAAAAAGCCGGCCGTACATGCAACCCCGCTCAACCACGTCGGTCTTTGGGTAGACAACCTGCAAGTCGCCGTCGAGTGGCTGACTGCCAAGGGTGTACGCTTCGCCCCAGGCGGTATCCGCAAGGGGGCGGCCGGCTATGACATCACCTTCCTGCACCCGAAGGCTAACGACGAATTTCCGATTGCTGGCGAAGGCGTGCTGATCGAGCTGGTCCAGGCGCCTCCGGAAGTGGTGGAGGCTTTCGCACGCGTCGGGTAAGCTGCAGACAGCGGAGCGCTGCGATAGACGGCGCCTGCAAATTTAAAGGAGGAGTTCGATGACGTGGTTCTCCCTGCCGGCTATCCGTGCCGACAATCCGCCAGCTTTTTCCGATATGGCTGCCTGCAGCGACTGGCTGGCCGCGCAGCCACTGGCCAACGCTCCGCTCATGCAGGACGAGCTGGCGGGCCAGCTCGAAAGCCTGAACAGTTGGGCCATCCCTGCACGCGAGCGCTTCAAGATTCTGGAAACGCTGCGCAAGGCTGTGTTCGCCATCGAAGCGGATAGCATCAAGCGCTACGAATACCGCCCGCTGCCGCTGGCTCCCGTGGAGCAGAAAGCACTCGATGCGTCCTGCCGCATCTGGCGCGGGCTGGCCACTGGGTATCTGCATTGCCTGCGTGCCAGCCTCGATGGCGACACGACACTCACCGAGCACTGCGCCAAGATCAGCCATCGCACGCTCACTGCTTTGCGACTGGAACAGTTGTCGCGCTATCGTGGCGGTGCCGCTATCCCCGGGAGCTGGTGGCGCTTGCTGCATGCGACGCAGGCAGCCGCTGAGCAACTGAACGTCAGCAATAGCGCCGTCAGCGACCGTCAGTTCGCCGAGACCCGCGAGTCAAGCTCGATGGCTCAGTATGCGATGGCCATTCTTCTGCACCTCTGCCGTCCGCATGAGCTTTCGCGCAGCCAGTTTGCCGCCGTGCAACGCTGGCTTTCACGCTGGCGGGAGCAGGCGCACGTCTACACCTCCGCCAGTGAGGCGCGCGATAGTCGCTGCCTGCTCATCGACCTCAGTTCGGATTCTCCTGCCCACCTGGGTGGCACGACACCGGCGATGCCGCGCTGGCTGGCCATTGACGGCATCCTCGGCAAGTTCAAGAACCGTATCAAGAGTTTGCGTGACGGCCAGAGTCCGGAAGAGCTCAAACTCGGTTCGAGCCTGCCGGCAGATGCCTGTATCGCGCTGATGCAGTTTTTGCATGGCGCACTACAATCACCGCCGCCACCCCTGCCGGCTAGCCGGGAAGGCAAGTGCAGCATCGGCGTCAGCAGTACGGTCGAGCGCATTTACCTGCTGCTCGGGGGGAGGCCTCTGGAAGAAGAGGATGCGCCAACGGCGCAGAGCAATCGCCGCGTTCACGAACAAATCGCCATCTTCGGGCGTGCCGCGACGGCCGAGCAGAGTGAACGCGCGGCAGTGAAACTCCCGCTTGAACAATGGAAAATCGTTGGCGAAGTGGCAGGGGACGGCGACCTGAGTTTGCTGCGCGCGGCCGGCAGCGATGGTGAGCGCCTCACCACCCGCAGCCTGATTGCCCTGCGCGTCCCGGACAAAGACACGCCATCCCTAGCCATCGTTCGCTGCCTGGCAACACTGGAGGACGGTACGCTCTATGCCCTCGTCCGTCGCTTGCCTGACTCCCCAAGCGCATTGATCGCGACCGGTCGGGAAAAAATGACCAACCGCATCGTGCGCCATCCAGCTGTTTTCTTGCCCGCCAGCGGACTGGTGGGAAAACCAGCCAGCCTGTTCATTCCCGCCGGCGCGATGGCCAAGCTGACGCGTCTCGATGTGCCGACACTGCCTCAAGGACTCAAGGTGGGAGCGGCACTCGACCGTGGTGCAAATTTCGAGCGTCTGCGTTGCGAATAGTCACTCCCTGCATGTAGTTACAAAAAAACGGCCCGCATCTGCGGGCCGTTTTTCATCCGAGGATCGATGATCACTCGAACTCGATGATGATCTGATCCACCGACAGGCTCTCGCCGGCAGCAGCCGAAATCTTCTTCACCTTGCAATCCTGTTCGGCCTTGAGGATGTTTTCCATCTTCATGGCTTCGATGACGGCCAGCTTTTCGCCAGCCTTTACGTCCTGGCCGACCTTGACCGCCACTTCGCGCAGCAGGCCCGGCATCGGCGACATCAGGAACTTGGACAGGTCGGGGGCGGGCTTCTCCGGCATCAGCGCCAGCAGTTCGGCGGCGCGGGCGCTCATGACCATGAAGTCGGCACGGGTGCCCCAGTGGAACAGGCTGTACTTGGTCTTGTGGCGCTCGATCTGCAGCGTGAATTCCTCACCGTTGCAGGTGCCGCGGAACAAGGACTCACCCAGTTGCCAGTCGGACAGGATTTCGTATTGCTCGCCCTTGTACTCGACGTGGTAACCACCGGCGATCGGACGCGCAACCACCGGATGTTGCTCCTTCTCCTCACCTTTCAGGCGGATGACCATCCACTTGTCGGAAACCTTGCGTTCGTGGCCCTGCAGCTGGCCGGTGATCGAAGCCGAACGGTCGGTGAAGCTGCGGTAAACGAAGGCGGCGACCGAGACCAGCAGCGCCGGATCGTCATGCGGCACCATCGAGGCGTCGAAACCGGTCGGGTAGTGCTTGGGGATGAAGCCGGTGTCGAAGATGCCGGAATGGAACACCGGATGCTGCATCAGCGCAGCCTGGAACGGGATGTTCGACGAGATGCCGCGAATGACGAAGGCGTTCAGCGCGTCGCGCATGCGGGCGACGGCCTGCTCGCGCGTGGCGCCGTGCACGATCAGCTTGGCGATCATCGAATCGTAGTACATCGAGATCTCGCCGCCGTCGTAGACGCCGGTATCGACGCGCACCTGGCCCGGGATCTCAGCCGGCGGCTGGAATTTCACCAGACGGCCGGTCGACGGCAGGAAGCCGCGGAACGGGTCTTCGGCGTTGATCCGGCATTCCATGGCCCAGCCATTGATCTTCACGTCGGCCTGGCTCAGCGGCAGCTTTTCGCCGTAGGCGACGCGAATCATCTGCTCGACGAGGTCCAGCCCGGTGATCAGCTCGGTGACCGGGTGCTCGACCTGCAGGCGGGTGTTCATTTCCAGGAAGTAGAACTCCTTGGTCGCGCCAGAGACGACGAACTCGACCGTGCCGGCCGACTCGTAGTTCACCGCACGGGCCAGCGCCACGGCCTGCTCACCCATGGCCTTGCGCATCTCGGGATCAACGAAGGGCGACGGCGCCTCTTCGATCACCTTCTGGTGACGGCGCTGGATCGAACAGTCACGCTCATTCAGGTACACGTAGTTGCCATGCGAGTCGCCGAGCACCTGGATTTCGATGTGGCGCGGCTCGAGCACGTACTTCTCGATGAAGACGCGGTCATCGCCGAAAGAGTTGCGGGCTTCATTGACGCAGGAGGAAAAACCTTCGTGCGCCTCGGCATCGTTGTAGGCAACACGCAGCCCCTTGCCGCCGCCACCGGCGGAAGCCTTGATCATCACTGGGTAACCGATGCCCTGGGCGATCTTGACGGCTTCGTCCGGACCGGCGATGGCGTCGTTGTAGCCGGGGATGGTGTTGACCTTGGCTTCGATGGCCAGCTTCTTCGACTCGATCTTGTCGCCCATCTTGGCGACCGAGTAGTGCTTCGGGCCGATGAACTTGATGCCTTCCTCTTCGAGGCGGCGCGAGAAGGTGGCGTTCTCGGACAGGAAGCCGTAGCCCGGGTGCACGGCCTGGGCGCCTGTCTCCTTGCAGGCGGCGATGATCTTGTCCATCACCAGATACGACTCTTTCGAGGCGGCCGGTCCGATACAGACGGCTTCGTCGGCAAGGTCGACGTGCAGCGCATCCTTGTCGGCCTCGGAATAGACGGCGACGGTCTTGATGCCCATCTTGCGGGCAGTCTTGATGACGCGGCAGGCGATCTCGCCGCGGTTGGCAATCAGAATCTTGGTAAACATGTTCTTGTCCCTTTCCCTGGCGCTTACAGCGGAATGTTGCCGTGCTTGCGCCACGGATTGTCGAGTTGCTTGTCACGCAGCATGGCCAGCGAGCGGCAGATGCGCTTGCGCGTGGCGTGCGGCATGATCACGTCGTCGATGAAGCCACGGGCGCCGGCGACGAACGGGTTGGCGAACTTCTCCTTGTACTCGGCTTCGCGCTGGGCGAGCTTGGCCGGATCGTTCTTTTCCTCGCGGAAGATAATCTCGACCGCGCCCTTCGGGCCCATGACGGCGATTTCAGCCGACGGCCAGGCGAGGTTCACGTCGCCGCGCAGGTGCTTCGAGCTCATAACGTCGTAGGCGCCGCCGTAGGCCTTGCGGGTGATGACGGTGACCTTCGGCACGGTGCACTCGGCGTAGGCGTAGAGCAGCTTGGCGCCGTGCTTGATGATGCCGCCGTATTCCTGCGTGGTGCCCGGCATGAAGCCCGGCACGTCGACGAAGGTGACCACCGGAATGTTGAAGGCGTCGCAGAAGCGGACGAAGCGGGCGGCCTTGATCGAGGACTTGATGTCCAGACAGCCGGCCAGCACCAGCGGCTGGTTGGCGACGATGCCGACCGGATTGCCGTCCATGCGGCCGAAACCGATGATGATGTTCTTGGCGTAGTCCGGCTGAATCTCGAAGAAGTCGTTGTCATCGACGACCTTGATGATCAGCTCCTTCATGTCGTACGGCTTGTTGGCGTTGTCCGGCACCAGCGTATCGAGCGAGTGGTCCATGCGGTCGGCCGGATCTTCGGTCGGCGTCACCGGCGGCTTCTCGCGGTTGTTGGCCGGCAGGTAGTTCATGAAGCGGCGCAGCATCGACAATGCTTCGACATCGTTCTCGAAGGCCAGGTCGGCCACCCCGGACTTGCTGGTGTGGGTCACGGCACCGCCCAATTCCTCGGCGGTCACGTCTTCGTGGGTCACGGTTTTGACGACTTCCGGACCGGTCACGAACATGTAGGAGGAGTCCTTGACCATGAAAATGAAGTCGGTCATCGAAGGCGAGTACACCGCACCGCCGGCGCAGGGCCCCATGATCATCGAGATCTGCGGCACGACGCCGGAGGCCATCACATTGCGCTGGAACACGTCGGCGTAGCCGCCGAGCGAAGCGACACCTTCCTGGATGCGGGCACCGCCCGAGTCATTGAGGCCGATCACCGGCGCACCGACCTTCATCGCGTGATCCATGACCTTGCAGATCTTCTCAGCGTGGGTTTCGGAGAGCGAGCCGCCGAACACCGTGAAGTCCTGCGAGAAGACGAAGACCAGACGGCCGTTGATCGTGCCGTAGCCGACGACGACGCCGTCACCCGGCGTCTTCTCGGCCTTGTCCATGCCGAAATCGGTGCAGCGGTGTTCCTTGAACAGATCCCATTCCTCGAACGAATCGGGGTCGAGCAGCAGCTCGATGCGTTCGCGGGCGGTCAGCTTGCCTTTGGCGTGCTGGCTGTCGATACGCTTCTGGCCACCGCCGAGGCGGGCCATTTCGCGCTTTTTTTCCAGCTGTCTGATGATGTCATGCATAACGGAAACTCCCTCAAAAGTAGGGTAATTCAAAAAACAGAAATCAGTGTTTCAGGTGGGCAAGCAGAGCATGCGCCGCCGCTGCCGGCGTCGTCTGCCCGTCCTCGACGGAACGCGAAAGGCGCGACAGGCTGGCCTGTACGCCGGGGTGATCCTTGAACTGCTGATGCAGGCCGGTCTCGATCATCTGCCACATCCAGGCCAGCGCCTGATGCTTGCGCTTCTGCTCGAATTCGCCGGTCGGTGTCAGTGCGTTCCGGTAATTCTCGACATTTTCCCAGAATTCGGCGATGCCTTCCTTGTGCAGGGCACTCGCCGTGATCACCGGCGGCGACCAGTTGGCCGAAGCCGGGCGCAGCATGTGCAGCGCATTGCGCCACTGGGCGCGCACCACGGCGGTCGCGCGCGGGTCGATGTCGGCCTTGTTGATGACCACCAGGTCGGCGATCTCGACAATGCCCTTCTTGATCGCCTGCAGGTCGTCGCCGGCATTGGGCAATTGCAGCAGGCAGAAGATGTCGACCATGCCGGCCACCGTCGTTTCCGACTGGCCGACGCCGACCGTCTCGACGATGATCACGTCGAAGCCGGCCGCCTCGCACAGCAGCATCGCCTCTCGTGTCTTCTCGGCGACACCGCCGAGCGAACCGGCCGACGGGCTGGGGCGGATGAAGGCCTCCTCGCGCTGGCACAGCATCTCCATGCGCGTCTTGTCGCCGAGGATGGAACCGCCCGAAACCGAAGACGACGGATCGACGGCGAGGACGGCCAGACGATGGCCGTGGTTGATCAGCCACAGGCCGAGGGCTTCGATGAAGGTGGACTTGCCGGCCCCGGGTACGCCCGAGATGCCGATGCGGATGGCCTTGCCGGTCTGTGGCAGCAGGGCATTCAGTACCTGCTGCGCCCGCTGCTGATGGTCGGCGCGGGTAGACTCGACCAGCGTGATGGCCTTGGCCAGCGCGCGCCGCTGGCCGCCAAGCACGCCGTCGACCAGCAACTGGTCGGCAGGCGGCAGCGGAGGGGCAGAGGGCGCCAGCAAGGGAAGCTCGCTCAAGTCCATGCGTCGATGCGGGCTTAGGCGCGTGCCTTGCGGATTTCCTCGAGCACCTTGCGCGCCGAATCCTCAATGCGCGTACCCGGCCCGAAGATGGCCTTGGCGCCGGCATTGAACAAGTAGTCGTAATCCTGTGCCGGGATAACCCCGCCAGCGAAGACGATGATGTCGTCCGCGCCCTGATCCTTGAGCGCCTTCATCAATGCCGGCAGCAGGGTCTTATGACCGGCGGCGAGCGAGGAGACGCCAATGGCGTGCACATCGTTCTCGACCGCCAGGCGCGCCGCTTCTTCCGGTGTCTGGAACAGCGGGCCGACGTCGATGTCGAAGCCGAGGTCGGCGAAGGCCGTAGCCACCACCTTGGCGCCGCGGTCGTGACCGTCCTGGCCGAGCTTGGCGATCATCACGCGCGGACGGCGGCCTTCGTCGGCGGCAAACTTCTCGACATCGGCCTTGATCGTTTCCCAGCTTTCCTGTCCTGCCACGACGCCTCCGTAGACACCCGAAATGGTCTGGTTGTTGGCGCGGAAGCGGCCGAAGATTTTCTCCAGCGCATCCGACACTTCGCCGACCGTGGCGCGCAGGCGGATGGCCTTCACCGTCAGGTCGAGCAGGTTGCCGTCGCCGGTCTCGGCGCACTTGGTCAGCGCATCAAGGGCGGCCTGCACGGCGGCCGAATCGCGCGTAGCGCGGATCTGCTTGAGGCGGGCCACCTGCGAATCACGCACGGCATGGTTGTCGATGTCGAGGATGTCGATCGGGTCTTCCTTGGCCAGCTTGTACTTGTTAACACCAACGATGACATCCTTGCCCGAGTCGATGCGCGCCTGCTTGTCGGCGGCACAGGTTTCGACCTGCATCTTGGCCCAGCCGGATTCGACGGCCTTGGTCATGCCGCCCATGGCCTCGATTTCCTGGATGATGCCCCAGGCCTTGTCGGCCATGTCCTGGGTCAGCTTTTCCATCATGTAGGAGCCGGCCCACGGATCGACGACGTTGGTGATGTGCGTCTCTTCCTGGATGATCAGCTGTGTATTGCGGGCGATGCGCGAGGAGAACTCGGTCGGCAGCGCGATGGCTTCGTCGAGCGCGTTGGTGTGCAGCGACTGGGTGCCACCGAAGACCGCGGCCATCGCCTCGATCGTGGTGCGCACGACGTTGTTGTACGGGTCCTGCTCGGTCAGCGACCAGCCGGAAGTCTGGCTGTGCGTGCGCAGCATCATCGACTTCGGATTCTTGGCGTTGAACTGGCTCATGATGCGCTGCCACAGCAGGCGGCCGGCGCGCATCTTGGCGATTTCCAGATAGAAGTTCATGCCCACCGCCCAGAAGAAGGACAGGCGGCCAGCGAAGGTGTCGACATCCATGCCGGAAGCGACACCGGTACGCACGTATTCCATGCCGTCGGCCAGCGTGAAGGCCAGCTCGATGGCCTGGTTGGCACCGGCTTCCTGGATGTGATAACCCGAGATCGAGATCGAGTTGAACTTCGGCATGTGCTGCGCCGTGTAGCCGAAGATGTCGGCGATGATCTTCATCGACGGCTTCGGCGGGTAGATGTAGGTGTTGCGGACCATGAACTCCTTGAGGATGTCGTTCTGGATGGTCCCGGACAGCTTGTCCTGCGAGACGCCCTGCTCTTCGGCAGCGACGATGTAGCCGGCGAGGATCGGCAGCACGGCGCCGTTCATGGTCATCGAAACCGAGACCTTGTCGAGCGGAATGCTGTCGAACAAAATCTTCATGTCTTCCACGGAGTCGATTGCCACGCCGGCCTTGCCGACGTCACCGACGACGCGGGGATTGTCCGAGTCGTAGCCACGGTGCGTGGCCAGATCAAAGGCGACCGACACGCCCTGACCGCCAGCGGCCAGCGCCTTGCGATAGAAAGCATTGGAAGCTTCGGCGGTGGAGAAGCCAGCGTACTGGCGGATGGTCCACGGCTTGACTGCGTACATCGTCGGCTGCGGGCCGCGCAGGTAGGGCGCGAAGCCGGGCAGGGTATCGGCGTAGGGCAGGCTATCGACATCCTGCTTTGTATACAGCGGTTTGACGACGATGCCTTCCGGGGTCACCCAGTTCAGCGCATCGACATTGCCACCGGGGGCGGATTTGGCGGCAGCCTTCTGCCAGGCATCGAGGTTCTTCGAATCGGAAAAATTGCTCGGGGCGGCGTTGCTCTCGTTGGACATGCGAACCTCACACTGTT
>Ga0172380_10002455_pt1 | contig 28396 bp, 21 predicted proteins | sample Leawe162metaG_FD_119747 | JGI IMG/M metagenome (GOLD analysis project Ga0172380, IMG submission 119747) | Leachate microbial communities from a municipal landfill in Southern Ontario, Canada - Leachate well 162 metaG | ecosystem: Engineered > Solid waste > Landfill > Unclassified | place... | reverse complement strand
TCATTCCAGCGGCGCAACGGCAGTTCAATGATGCTTTGTTCGCAGTGTTTTATGCCTTTGAGTTCTTTCATGCGTTTCAAAAGTTCAACATCGAACAGCCATGGTGAAATGAACGGCTTGGCAAAAAGTTTTTTTGCCAGTTCTGCGCGCATGATTTTGGCGCCGCATTGAGTATCGTAAACCGGCATGGCAAGCAACAGGCTGACCGTGGTGGCGAAAACTCTTCCGAGGTAATGTCTGGAGGTTTTGCGTTTTACGTCAGAACCCATCCGACGGAAGCGGCAACCAATAACCAGTTCAATCCCGGGCTTTTGGAACTCATGCAGAAAATGTTCAAGTTCAGAAAGCGGTGTCGCCAAATCAGCATCCCAGAACCCGACCAGTTCTGTTGCATTATCTTGAATGGCGTTGAGTATTCCTTGACGGACGGCAACAGCTTTACCGGCATTTTTTTCCTGCGGAATAATTTTCACCCGTTCATTTTGCGCAAAAGCATTCTGGAGCAGTTGTAAGGTGTTGTCATTGCTGCCGTCGTCAACAAAACAGAGATTTAATGAAGGATATTTTATTATGGCATCATTAAAGGCTGCCGGATTAAGACGTTTTTCTTCATTATAGCATGGAATGACTAATGTGGTTTTCGGCATACCAGATAACATGACAGCCCCGGGATTCTGATTTTTAATTTATTAAGTAATTGACCAACAAATATATCTGCTTTGAGAATAAATGCAATGATTGCGGTTAAAGTTGCTCCTCTGTTCCATTCTCCAACCGCAACCGTTGATTCATCAAGTAAATCATGACGATGGAATATTTTTTGAATTAACAAGGAAATGAAGCGTGGAATCAGCAACAGGCTGAAAATATATCCGGAATCAATAACTTCCGCGCCGCAGTCTTCCGCCAGTCGGCATATTCTTCGTCGGGTATATCTGCGCCAATGTCCCAACAATCTGTCGTGTCGTGAATAAAGCAGGGAAAACGCTGGAACGGTAATAACGAAAACAGCGCCGGGTTTAATTTTTTTGTTAGAAACCAAATCCTGCAACAGATTATGGTCAATTTCGATGTGCTCCAGCACGTCCATCAATAATATGACATCATAATAATTGTCCGGAACGAAGGTTTCATCAATGTTTCTGGCTAACCGGATATTGCGGCCGGAAGTTTTTTTGCGCAACGCATTCAACAGGTCATCGCTGAACGCATTGTCAATCGCCGTTATCTCCATGCCGATATCTTTTTCCAATTTGTTTGCGACATAGCAATTGCCGCAACCGAAATCAATCAGATTAATCGCCTCCGGAGCGTAATTTTTCAAAATTTGTTCTGCAAATTCCAGCCGGACTATTTCCCAGGGATGAACTGAGCTGTAGTCAAAAAATTTACTTCTAGTTTCTTTTAAGTCCATATATGAAATCCTTATTCAGCCTTTACAGGCTGCGACGTTTTTAATAATGTTTCCACCCGGTTAAGGTTATGTAAAATCTTCGGGTCAGAATCGTTTATAGATTTTGCTTTAAGCCAGTCCCGGCGGGCTTGTTGTAAATCTTTTTTCAAGAAGGCAATCATTCCCCGGCAGAACCAGGCTTCGGCAGTGTCCGGTTCGAGTGTATTCAGTTGATTTTGCAGGCAACGCAGAGCGTCATTAACTTGTCCGGTTTTCAAGTAACAAGTTGCCAGGCTACCCCACAATTTTGGCAAGTGGGTTTTGGCTTCATAAAGGTTTAATTCTTTTTTATAGGCCGCTGCTTCGGTCAAACGTAATACTTGCAACGCATCGGCATATTGTTCCTGGAGCACATAAGCCATTCCGATAAAATATATTCCAGTAAAATAAGCAGAATCGGCATTTTTAAGATTTTCCGGAAGTCGTATTTCACTATTCTTTTCTGCCAGGTCAATCAGAGTTCTTCCTGCTAACTCCAACGTTGCCGGATTATTCAAGTTTAAACCGTTTAATCCAAGACAGACTGCGGCGCAGGTATTTGGGTATGTCGTCTCCAGCGCTCTGGTAAATAATTGTGTGCTGTTTTTCCATGAAGGCATATAGCTCCAAGTTAAAAACAGATAAATTATTGCCGTAAAAAAAGCTAAAGAGGAAAACAACAGATTTTTCCGTAAATTATTTTTCGTCATTTCAAGTACTTTGTCGACAAGCATTCCTGCCCCAAGCCACGCTACTCCGGCCAGCAAATAATTATAGCGGTCACAATAATCTGTATTAGTAAAGCGCACAAATGAACTTACCGGCAGGAACAAACACAGCCAGGCAGCTGCAAATAGCACCGTACGATAGAAAGACGCTTTGACAAGCCTGATTGTCGCAATAATGCCGACAATAATTCCGCAGCCAATTAACAACACACTCAATGTGTTTAGATTAAAACCGATTCGCGGATAAATAGGATTCAGTTCAAAAGGAATAAAAGCAGTAACCAGATACCACATGCCATTATGAGTGACTACCAGCAACAAGCGGGAAAAACTTTCCGTCTCTCCAGACAGGCATGATTGCGAAATAAGATAAAAATAAATGTAAAATCCAACTGTCACAAATATTTCCGGGAGTAAAAATTTAATTGCTGATAGTTTTGGACATTTGCTGAATGCATAAATAACCATTATTCCCGGAAGCGTTACGGTGGAAGGCTTCGCTCCCATTGCGCACAGCAGTAGAATAGTAGCCGCAATAGACATTTGTCGCCGGTCAAATGCTCTCATAAACAGAAGAACCGCGCCAAACCCAAATACTCCAGCCAGAACGTCTTTACGCTCAGTTATCCATACGACGGACTCTATCCTTTGCGGATGAATCGCCCATAAAATAGTTACCAAAAATGCAACTTTGCAGCTTATGCCGAGATGGCGTGCAATGCCGTAGAGCAACATGGCGGCAATACCGTGTAGCAGCATATTATGAATATGATAACCGATTGGATTCAATTCAAACAACCAGCGGTCCAGCATCAGAGAGTACATTGTTACCGGGGTAAAAACTGTTTGCGTCGTATTTGTAAGCCAATATTGCAGATTGGTAAGCGATAGAGTAAGATATGGGTTTTGTACAATAAAACCTCCATCATCCCATTCGGTAAGAAAAGCATAATTCATTGCCGGCAGAAAAACCAGAAACGAGAGTATGCCAACGGCGATGATATACATCCATTCGTTACTCAGGAGTAATGGTTTTTTTTGCCAGGATTTGTCAGGCATGATTTTTGGGGTTCCTTAAATCTCTTTGAGCTAGTGATGAACAATCCGACTTTTTTTAATTTAAATATTCAAAAAACCATTCTTCAATATTACGTCATCCGTCAAGTGACCGACATGACATTTTTTGTTTTTTTCTTAAAATGAATGGGTAATAATGAATACTACTCCATTGGAGGTGTAATATATTGCATCATTACAAGGACTTCAAACTAGCAAAAAGGATTCATTACGATGATGCGTGGCGGAAAAGGAAAATAAAGCAATCAGAGCTCATCGCACAGTCAACTTGCTATTGTGGGGGGATTAATAAATACAAGTCAACATTTCTATTCTTGATGCGAAAGAACATAAAACTTTTACGCGGTTGCTTGTTTGAATAAAAAATTGCTACTGGTTGCTTATCATTTAAAAACAGCTTCAGCTTTTCCGGATAATCGCCGTAAACTTGCGCTCCCCAATTGATATACATTGGGTGAAAATTTTTCTGTTCCGGAAAGTAGAGATTGTACAATCCTGAATCAGTAAGATTAACAAACGCCCGTTTGTTGTATTGTGGCGGGATGGAGTCAAACGCTTTTTGCACCGCCTGCCAATAGTTATAGGCTCCAGGTTCTAAAAAAATTCCGCCCATCGGAGCCTGGATGATTTGTCGCCGTTGACTGAAATTGCGGCAGTAATCAACCATTCCATTTATCCGCTCAAGGATTGTTGGGACGAGGAGGAGCGTTAAGAGTACAATCGCGCTAAAGCGCAACATTCGCCGTCCGGTTGCCGCTACTAAATTTTGTATCGTCAGCACAAAAAAGCCGAACATTGGCGTTGCCGCCCAGTACCAGTGTCGTGGACATCCAACCGGAAAATATTGATGCCAGGAGGCTAACGCCACGAGAGCGACCGCCAGCAAAAACCAGTTAACTGCTTTTTTTTTCCAAATTCCAATTATGGAATATACAAAAAAAAGTAATGTTAAAACGGGAAACAACACGTACGATGTTTTGATTGGAAACAAGGCTAAAATTAATTGTAGCGGCAGCCATACTTCCGGCAATCCTCCAATGTCAACCCCGCCTGTTTTGCCAAAGCGGAAGGCAAAGCGAATCGACTGTATACACCAGTCTTCAAAAGCGCCCCAGACCAATAAATACATTACCGGCAAGGCTGAAAACAAAAGAGCGCCGCCAACCAACCGCAAAAGTCGTTGCAATGTCACCTTCCACTGTTCAACCTGACGCCAATGTAACAATACGGCAAAAATTCCAGCTGCCACGAGTGTCACTCCATATGTTTGACGACACCAAAATGCTGCCGCTCCAGCCGCGCCAATAAAATACCAGTCGATTTTACGTTCTGTTTTTAGAACATTAAATATGCATTCAGTCATCAACAACATAAAAAAGAGCGCGTAAACAGAACTCCACGGCAAAAAAATCCAGCCGGACAAACAGAAACCCGGAAGAATCCAAAATAATATCATTACACCCCAGACGTACCCGGGATTGAGCAATCGACTCCATATACGATAAAGCAATACGGCAGACATTGCATAAAATAGCACCGTAGACAGTCGCACTGCCAGCACTGTCGCACCGCCAATCTTTATCGCCAATGCCTGTAAAAAAACTGTTAAAAGTCCATATTGGGTAAATGTGTCGCGGAACAATATCTGCCCGGTAGCGACATCTGCGGCAGGCTTAAGCATGATTCCGTCGTGATGCGGGTCAACGCCTCCAAGCGCAAATAAACCAAACCATAGAATTGTTACGGCAAAAATAACACATGATGCAGGGCATAGGCGGGGAAAAGAATTTTTCATTAGTTTGTCGATTTATTTATTCAAAAAAATTATTTTTTTGTTCCGTGTTTCAACCAGGCTTCAACAAAACGGTCAAGGTCGCCATCGAGGACGGCGGCGGTGTTGCCGGTTTCCTCTTCAGTGCGCAAGTCCTTTACCATCTGATAAGGATGCAGCACATAAGACCGGATTTGATTGCCCCAGCCCATTTCAGTTCGCTCGCCACGCAGGGAATCGGCTTCGTTGCGCCGTTTTTCTTCTTCCAGTTCGTACAATCTGGCTTTCAGCATCCCCATGGCAGTTGCGCGATTTTTATGCTGAGAACGTTCCATCTGGCAGGAAACGACTACGCCTGATGGAAGGTGGGTGATGCGAATAGCGCTGTCGGTAGTGTTCACATGTTGGCCGCCAGCTCCGCTGGAACGGAACGTGTCAATCCGTAAATCTTTTTCGTCAATGTCAATGTCAATATCTTCATCCAGCTGAGGAAATACGTCAACAGAGGCGAATGAAGTGTGACGCCGGGCGTTGCTGTCGAATGGCGAAATGCGCACCAGACGGTGAACGCCCTTTTCTGCTCGGAGGTAGCCGTAGGCAAATTCCCCTTCAACGCGGATGGTAACACTTTTTACGCCGGCTTCTTCACCGGGTTGAATGTCCACAACTTCATCTTTCCAGCCGCGGCGTTCAAACCAGCGGCGGTACATGCGCATCAGCATTGAAGTCCAATCGCACGACTCGGTGCCGCCAGCGCCGGCGTGAATTGAGAAATATGCATTATTGCGGTCAAATTTTCCGGACAGAAAGCTGAGCAGTTCAATTTTATCCATTTCTTTCGCGAGTTTTTTCCAGGTGGCATCGGCTTCCTGTTCCATGTCCGGATCTTCTTCTGCCAGTTCAATCAGCACCTCGAAATCGTCGATTTGTCCTTTAATCCGGTCAAAAGGTTCAATTAAGTTCCGGCATGAACTTAGCGCCCCGACGGTTCCCTGGGCTTTTTCTTTATTGTCCCAGAAATCTGCTGCCGACATCAGTTCTTCAATTTCTTCCATCTCTTTGCGTTTATTCTCTATTTGTAAAAATTCGCCGAGAAGGGCTATTCTTTTTGTTGCCTCAATGGACACAACTTTTAGTTCATCAATGGTCATCGCCAGCTCCGGTTACAAGGTGTTTATTTTTTCCCTAAATAGAATCGCAAAAGAGAAAAAATCAACTGGAAATCGGCAGAATCTTATTTTGTAGATGGCCGATTGAGTGCAGCGGGAAAAATCCGGCTAAAATCGTTTAAATTATGTTGATAATTTTTTAATTGGTTATATTCTAATCAGATATTTAAATTTTTATTGTCAGGGAGGTTTTTACCATGGCAGAAGAACTTCAAGGTCTGCTGGAAAAAATTCATCATGAAGGCTTGAAGAAAGCTGATGATGAAAAAGATAAAATAGTTGCCGCCGCGAAAAAAGATGCGGAAAAAATAATTGCACAAGCCAAGATTGAGGCTGACGGCATTAGAAAAAAAGCTGAAGATGATGCTGCAAGTTTGGAAAAACGGGCAAAAACTGCGGTTCATCAGGCGGCGCGGGATATCATCCTTAAACTCAAAGACGAACTGCAATCCCGTTTAAGCAATATTATCCGGGGCAATGCCGAAGACGCGATGACGCCAGAATATATGGGCGGGATAATTTTGAAGATGGCAGATGCGTTCAATAAAAACAATGATTCGGATGAACCGGCGATTGAACTTCTGGTGGCTCCGAAGGATTTGGAAGCTATGCAAAAATTATTGGCCGGAAGTTTGTCCGCCAGTTTTAAAACTGATCCGCAACTTTTCCCGGAAAGCGATATTGGCGGCGGCTTAAAAATTGGTTTCAGCGGGAATGATGTGTTTTTTGATTTTACCGACGATGCCATAACCGACATTATCGGCGAATATGTCGGGCCGCGTCTGGCGGAAATTATCAAGCAGGATAAGAACTGATTCTTTCAGGATAGATTAACATGGGTGCGTATTATTATTTGGTGAGTTCTCTGCCGATGCTCAGTTTGGAAGAGAATCCGCCGTTAACCGGCGATGAATTCATGGAAAACTGTGAAATGCAGCTTTCTGAGGATGACCTTGCCCTGCTACAGGCTGTTTCCCCGGCGCCGTCGGCTGCCGATGCGTTTCCCGCAGGCTCTGCGGCGGACAAGTGGCGGCAATGGGAAATTTGTTTGCGCAACCGGATTGCCGCTAATCGTGGCGGACATGGCAAAGATATTTCTCAATATACACTCCAGGAAGATGACTGGTTTGCTGAGGTTGAGAATGGAATTCAGGAAGCATTCGCCCAGAGCAACCCGCTTGAACGCGAGAAATATTTTGACCGGATGCGTTGGAGCTTGCTGGATGATCTTGAGGCAAAACATTTTTTTGATATTGACTGGCTTTGCGTTTACAAACTGAAATTGCAAATTCGGGAAAAATGGCTTGACCGGAAAGTTGAAACTGGAACTGAGAATCTGCAACAGATTTTAAATACGATTACTGCTCGCGAACAAAAACGCGGCGATTTGAAAACTGGAATATAACTTTAATTTAATATAAAACAGGGAGACTCACTGGCGATGCAGGACACGAATACAGGAAGAGTGGTCGGCGTAAACGGCAATATGCTGACAGTTGAGTTCGATACGCAAGTTACTCAGAATGAAGTGGCTTATGTGCTTGTCGGCAAAGAACGTTTAAAATGCGAAGTAATCCGGGTGCGCGGCCGCCGGGCCGACTTGCAGGTATTTGAAAATACGGCCGGATTGAAAATCAATGACCGCATTGAATTTACAGACGAACTGCTCAGCGTTGAACTCGGTCCCGGGTTGCTGACCCGCGTTTACGACGGACTTCAGAATCCATTGAACGATTTGGCGGAAATGTCCGGTTTCTTTCTTAAACGCGGTCTTTATTTGCCGGCGTTGGATTATGAGCGGGAATGGGAATTTACGCCGATGGCAAAGCCGGGCGATAAAGTTATTGCCGGAGACTGGCTTGGACATGTGCCGGAAGGAATTTTCAAACATTACATCATGACTCCGTTTGCGTTTCACGGCGAGTGGGAAGTTATAGAAGTCAAGCCTGCCGGAAAATATAAAATTTCGGAAATTGTCGCCAGAGTGAAAAATAAAAAAGGTGAAGAACGCCCGGTTACGATGGTGCAGAACTGGCCGGTTAAAATTCCGATTACCGCATATAAAGAAAAGTTGCTTTCGACAGATACTCTTATTACGCAGCAACGTATTATTGATACGTTTTTCCCGGTTGCGGTTGGCGGTACGTTCTGTACTCCAGGCCCGTTCGGCGCCGGGAAAACTGTTTTGCAGCACGCGCTCAGCCAGTATGCTGAAGCGGATGTCGTAATTATCGCCGCCTGTGGCGAACGCGCCGGTGAAGTAGTGGAAATTCTCCGCGAATTCCCGCATCTCGAAGATCCGCGCACCGGAAAAACATTGATTGACCGTTCAATTATTATTTGTAATACCAGTTCAATGCCGGTCGCCGCCCGTGAAGCTTCGGTTTATACAGGCGTGACGCTGGCTGAATATTACCGGTCGATGGGTTTGAACTGCCTGATGCTGGCGGACTCAACTTCGCGTTGGGCGCAGGCATTGCGCGAAATGTCCGGACGACTGGAAGAAATTCCCGGAGAAGAAGCCTTTCCGGCTTACCTCGAATCTTTGATTGCCGGGTTTTACGAACGTGCCGGTTTGGTGAAACTTAATGACGGTTCGACAGGTTCAGTTACTATTGGCGGCGCGGTCAGCCCGGCCGGGGGGAATTTTGAAGAACCGGTAACTCAGGCGACGCTGAAAGTGGTTGGCGCGTTCCTCGGACTATCCCGTGAACGTTCTGATGCCAGACGTTTTCCGGCAATCCATCCGCTTGACAGTTGGAGCCATTACAAAAGTATCGTTGATAAAACACAGATTGCGGAAGCCAGAGCGATTTTGCGCCGCGGCAGTGAAGTTAATCAGATGATGAAGGTTGTTGGCGAAGAAGGCACGCATATTGATGACTTTATGATTTACCTGAAAAGTGAATTTCTGGATTACGTTTATCTCCAGCAGAATACGTTTGATAAAGTTGACGGCGCTTCGGACAAAGAAAGACAAACTTACGTTTTTACAAAAGTTGTTTCCGTTCTGAATACAACGTTTGATTTCAGCGATAAAGATACGGCTCGCCGGTATTTTCTGGAGTTGCGCCAGCTGTTCATCGACTGGAACTACGTCGTCATGGATTCCAACGATTTCCGTGAACTTGAAAGCGCTATTGATTTAAAAGTTAAGGAGCATGCCCATGCGTAAAGTATATCATCGAATAATTCAAATTGCCGGTAATGTAATTACCGTGGAAGCGGATGATGTCAGCTACAATGAACTCGCGGAAGTTACCAGTTCCCGCGGCACTTCGCTGGCGCAGGTAATCAGACTGCTGGACAATAAAGTTTATCTTCAAGTGTTTGCCGGAAGTCGTGGCGTAAGCACTGGCGATCAGGTGCGTTTTCTTGGACATTCAATGCGAGTGTCGTCTTCAAAAGATTTGGTCGGACGGATTTTTAATGGACGTGGTGTCCCGCGAGACCATCGTCCGTCAATTGAAGAGGATTTAATTCCTATCGGCGGCCCATCGGTTAATCCGGCAAAACGCGTTATTCCCCGCAATATGATTCGTACCGGGATTCCGATGATTGACGTTTTTAATACGCTGGTAGAATCGCAGAAACTGCCGATTTTTTCCGTAGCTGGCGAGCCGTACAATCAGTTGCTGGCCAGAATTGCGCTTCAGGCGGAAGTAGATATCATTATTCTCGGCGGAATGGGACTCAAATATGATGACTATCTGTACTTTAAAAATACACTGGATGAACACGGCGCGTTGTCGCGTTCAATCATGTTTGTGCACACGGCCTCCGACCCGGTAGTTGAATGTCTGCTGGTTCCGGACATGGCGCTGGCAGTGGCGGAAGCTTATGCTCTGGAAAACAAACGGGTGCTGGTGTTGCTTTCCGATATGACTAACTTTGCTGACGCAATGAAAGAAATCGCCATTACGATGGAACAGATTCCCTCAAACCGCGGTTATCCCGGCGACCTTTACAGCCAATTGGCTTCGCGTTACGAGAAAGCCGTTGACTTTGACGGCGCGGGTTCCATCACTATTCTCGCGGTTACGACCATGCCGGGTGATGACGTGACACATCCGATTCCGGACAATACCGGTTATATTACTGAAGGGCAGTTTTATTTGCGTAACGGACGTATTGAGCCGTTCGGCTCACTCAGCCGCCTGAAACAGTTGGTGAATGGAAAAACGCGTGATGACCACCGGGTAATCATGGACACCATGATTCGGTTGTATGCTGATTACCGGGAAACTCTGGAAAAGCAGTCGATGGGTTTTCAAATGAGCAGCTGGGATAAAAAATTGCTCAAATACGGTGCGCTGTTTGAATCACGGATGATGGATTTGTCGGTTAATATTCCGCTTGAAGAAGCGTTGGATCTTGGCTGGCAGACCCTGGCGGAATGTTTCGATAAAGCTGAAACCGGTATCAAATCCGACCTGCTGAAAGAATTCTGGCCGATAAAAGAGGAAACGCTTAAGTCTTAAGCTGGAAAGAATATGCCGAAAATCAAGTTAACAAAAACTGAACTGAAAACGCAGCAGGATGCTCTCAAGCAGTATTCCCGCTTTTTACCGACGCTGCAATTGAAAAAACAGCAGTTGCAGGTTGAAATGCGTTTAAGCGCTGAACGTCTTCGTCAGAACGAAGAGGAGCAGGAACAGTTGCATCGCGGACTGGAGTCGTGGGTTGCCATGTTCGGAACGCCAGATGCAGTGGAATTGCTTTCCGGGTTAGTAGATTTGAAACATGTGAATAGCGAAATCAGCAATATTGCCGGTGTCAACGTGCCAGTTTTCAAGGACGCGGTCTTTTCGATTGCCGAATACAATCTTTTTCGCGAAGACAGCTGGATTGCCGATGCAGTTGAAGTTTTGAAAAAAATGTTGTCCCTGCTCGAAGCACACAAAATATTAGAGGAACAAGCACGGTTGCTGGCGAAAGAACTGCGGACCACAACTCAGCGCGTCAACTTGTTTGAAAAAATTAAAATTCCGGAGTGCAAAGAAAATATCCGGTTTATTCGCATTTACCTGGGAGATATTGACACGGCCGGCGTTGCGCGTTCAAAAATCGCGAAACGTAAAGGTCAGGAGGCTGCCGCATGATTACTCCGATGAAAAAAGTAACGGTCTTGTGTCTGGCTGCGGAAAAGAAAATCGCGCTGGAGGAAATCAGAGAACTTGGCGTAATTCATGTTCAGATTGAAAAACCGGAAGACAGCTCAGACCGCAGTGAACTTCAGACGTTGCTGAGCAATATTGATAAAACTATCGCCGCATTGAGTACCCGGAATATTCCTCCTGAACCAGGCGGCAGTGACGGTCGCAAGCTGTTCGAAAAAGCTTATAAGCTGGGTCAGGAACTTAATGTGATTGACAAAGAACTGGAAGCGCTTCGCCGCAATCATGAAATATTGACGCCATGGGGGGATTTTTCTCCGGAACTGGTCAAGGAGCTTACGGACAAAGGCATTCATGTCTATCTTTGCGAGTCGCAGGAAAGACAATTTCTGAAAATTCAGTCGCGGGAAGGGCTTTGCTGCGAAAAATTGTCCGCGCAGAAAGGCAGAGTAAGATTTGTCGTAATTGCTAATCAGAAACTGGACGAAACGCTTTTGCCGCTGGCGGTTATCCCGGACGATACCCGGCTGGGGAAAGTAAATGCGCAGATTAAAACCGAAGTGAACCGGCGCGAAGCAATCATTGCCGAACTGGATAAACTGGCGGCCCATCTGCCGGAATTGAACACGTATAAACAGCAGACGGCTGAACATTTTGAATTTGTCATCAATCGTGACAGTATGGGTAGTCATGGCGAAATTGCTTCTATTTGCGGTTTTATCCCGGTTCCGGAAGTGAAAAAACTCAGCGCCGCCGCGAAAAAGCATGGTTGGGCTCTGATGCTTGAAGAGCCCACGCCGGATGAACATGTTCCAACTTTGATTAAGTTGCCGAAAATATTTAATATTGCCAAACCGATTTTTGAATTCATTGGTGTTCTGCCTGGATATTATGAGCAGGATGTCAGTGTGTGTTTCCTGTTTTTCTTTACTATTTTCTTTGGCATGATTGTTGGAGATGCCGGATATGGACTGGTGTTTTTGGTCGTGGCTTCACTGTTGAAATTTAAATTTCGCCATAATCCCAAAGTTAAACTTCAACTGAATTTATTTCTTGTTCTCAGCACAGCGACCTTTATCTGGGGAGCTCTGAGTGGAAATTATTTCGGTATCGCCACCACCAGCCTGCCGAAATTTATGCAAGGAATTAAGGAATTGACAGATCCTGCGGTAAAAGATAAGAATGTTCAGTGGTTCTGCTTCCTGCTGGCCGCAGTTCATCTCTCACTGGGAAGACTCTGGCAGGCGTTTTTGAATATGCGCCACCGGAAAGCGCTTGGCGAAATTGGCTGGGGAATGCTAATTTGGGCTAACTTTTTTACCGCAAATGAACTGATTATTTTTCCGGGAAGTTTTCCTGTGGCAATTGGCGCAACGCTGTATATTGGCGGCATTATTCTAATACTTACTTGTGCAGTGAACTGGCGGGAGGTCGGAGACATCTTCAATCTGCCGTTTGGCTTGATTGGCAGTTTTGTTGATGTACTTTCTTATATCCGGCTTTTTGCTGTCGGCATGAGTACGTACTATATTGCGTCAAGTTTTAACAATATGTCCGAAATGTTGATGGGCTGCTCCAGTAGTATGCTGGTGGTTCCATTCCTTATTCTTGGCGGAATTATTGTCATTCTTTTCGGACACGTGTTGAATATTGCCCTGGCATTCATGGGCGTACTGGTGCATGGCATCAGGCTTAATACTTTGGAGTTTTCCAACCACATGGGTATGACCTGGGCTGGACAGTTTTATAAACCATTTAAAAGAACAACCGTTGAAAAAACAGAAAAACATAAAGGAGATGAAAAAAATGACTGAAGAATTAATGAAGGCGTTGTGTAATACCGGTGCGTTCGCGGCAATTTCTTTTGCGGCAATCGGCTCAGGATTAGGCGCTGGCGCTGGCGGCAGCGCGGCAATCGGTGGCTGGAAAAAATGTTATGCCAACAATAAACCGGCTCCGTTCCAGCTCATAATTTTTGCCGGAGCTCCGCTCTCGCAGACGATTTACGGAATGATTATGATGTTTATAATTATAAATTCCAGTAATCCTGCAATGTGGCCGGTGTATTTGATGATGGGAGTCGTTGGCGGCATTGCGCTCGGAGTTTCCGCCTGGTGTCAGGGAAAAGCTGCCGCCGGAGCGTGTGATGCGTTCGCCGCAATCGAAGGGCAGGGCTTTGTCAATTATTTGATGGTGCTGGGAATTATCGAAACCGTCGCCATATTTGTGTTGGCATTCGGCATTGTTACAATATCTATGATTAAGTAAATAAGTTTACTGAATCGTTTAAAAGACATGGGAGAAGTTCGCTTCTCCCATTTTTTTTTGCTAAAAGCAAAAAAAAGCCCGCCAGGATTGGCGGGCATGAAAAACGTAGGGTAGAATTACTTTTTACGTTTAGGAAGCGGATTCTGCCGATGTGATTCTTCCATTACGAAGATTTGTCGACGCACCTGTTCAAGCTTAATTTCAGGTTCGGCGCCGTTAGCCAGCACTTCGTACAGATTGGCATACAGATCGCGCACCATTCCGGAAAAACCGGTGGCGTTACTGTTGGGATCATTGTATTCCCAAGTCTCTTCCTGCCACGGCAATTGTTCTGAACAGTATTCACGATTTCCGGCGCTCCACTTAGGCCACATCTTTGGCGCTGGAGCAACTTCAGGATCGAAATATTTCCATTTCAAGCCGCTTGGTCCGCCGGTCAGTCCGCCGCAAGTGCCGCTGATGTTATACATTTCACCTTGCGGATAAACCTGGAAGGAGTTAAGAACAACTTCAATTGTCGGATTGTTCTTGCCATGCATAACGAGCGAACAGAAATTCTCCGCGTCTCCGCCGGATGGATGGTCGGCATGCATTTTGCAGAATACTTCCGGATAACCTTCTCCGAACAAAACAATCGCCTGATCAACCGGATGCGGTCCGGTATTCAAAAGATTACCGCCCCATTCCTCTTGTAAGGTCTGCCAGTCCCAGCGCCGTCCGAATCCACTCCAGTTGGAACGAATGAATACGATTTTGCCCAGCACTCCGGAATTAACCACATCGCAAATCTTCTGAAAGAAAGGATAAAAACGGGAATTCTGGAAAGGATAAAAAACTTTGCCGGCTTTTTTTGCCGCTTCAACTATCCGGTCAAAATCGGCAACCGTTTTCGCGGCCGGTTTTTCGTTCAAAAGATGATGTCCGCTTTGTAAGCCTGCCAGAGCTGCTTCAACATGCATGCGGCTCGGAGTCGCATTTACAAACAAATCAAAATCCGCCTTTGCCAACATTTCTTTGTAGTCGGAAAAAACTTCGCAACCAAATAAATCGGATGCATCTTTGCGGCGTTCCGGCAATTCGTCCGCCACCGCCACCACCTTGAATTTTTCGCGGTCATTCTTAAGCCAGTTGGAGTGAATGCCGTAACCGCTGCGGCCCTGACCGCCAATACCTACTCTAATTACCTTACTCATGATAGCCGAGTCCTTTTATTGTTTAACATAAAACCGGTTTAATAAATATTTATTTTTAAAACCGGTTTAATAGCGATGACTTTAGAGTACATTGTAAATGCTATAAAGTCAACAATTATACAAAAATTCTCTTCAAAATTTGTTGTATTCTAGTACTCATGAGTCAGCGTTTGACTGCGGTTCCAGCAGTTTTATCAAATAAGAAACGAAAGATAAAAATAAAAAGATAAAATGTTAAGTTTCAAAAGAGAATAACCGGAATTAAAAGATTCGACAACGGCAGACGTGGAGCGCGGTTAGCAATATATTTTGTTTTTTAATTTTCAGCCTATTGACAACGGGGTATATTTTTGTTATAATATATACCAGACAGTACCAGTATTGGAATGTAAAAAATACCAGAGAGAACCAAAAATGGAATTGGCCGCAGGAAAAAGTCAGCTTCTATATCATCAGGTGCGGGATTATTTAGTGGCGCATGCACGTAGCGGAAAATTGGGTAGCAACGGACGCATTCCCAGTGAGCGTGATTTGGCGGACAATTTAAAGATAAGCCGCGGAACGGTTCGGATGGCATTGAGCGAATTGGAAAAGTCCGGATTTATTGAACGTATTCCGCAAAAAGGCGCCTTTCTCTGTCAACCAAGTAAGAAACGCACTACCCGTCTAGCTTTAGTGTTTCCTGAATCTTCAATGTCTCATGACGATATTGCAGATTATGCCAGCTGGGAAAGTGACTCTGAAATGTGGCGTGGCATGTTAAGCGCGTGTCCGCGAGTTAATGCAGTTATTTCATTTCTGCACTGTCCTGCTAAAAAAGACTTGAAATTTTTAGAAAATTTTGCCGATAATTTATTGGCTGAATATGATGGCGCATTGTTTATCGGTTATCAATTGTCTGACTTGCGCACAGTATTGAAATCAAAAAACTTTCCGACTATTTCATTAGGCGATGTTTTAGGAGAGTCAACCAACTTCGTTTTCTACGACCGCACAGAAGCTTGTGAGCTCGCAGCAAAACATTTGCTGAAGTGCGGATGCAGAAATATTTTTCTGCTTGGAGTGAATGGAGATGCAGTTTCGTGGCCATTGAAAAAAGCAATTTTTCGCCGTACATTCGCGGAAGCCGGATTTTGGATACCCGACGAAAACATAATTGAAATTTCTCGTAATAACGAAGAGCAATGCATGGAAACATTGCGGGAAAGACTTCCTGCAAGTAACGGAAAATTACCTGACGCCTTTTTTTGTTCTACTCAGGTAATACCATTTGCGCTACTGCGATTGGCTAATGAACGTAACTGGCGCGTTCCTGAAGATTTTATGATAATGGGTTATGCCAATAATATGCAACTGCGACCGACTGTTCCATTGTTAACCCATATCCGCATTCCATATTTTGATATTGGATACAAAGGTTGTGAAATTTTGGCGAATAATATTTTAACCGGAGAAAAACTGCCGGAATTGACAATAGTTAAGGCTGAACTGGTAAATGGTAAAACAACTTACATCAAACAAGTTCCTGTTTTAACGGAAACTCTAAAGTATTCACGCAACCCGGCAACCAGCACAAAAGAACGATTGTGCTCCGTAAGCAATTGACGAATAGCGAGTTTCCATTAAACTGAAAATTTTGAATCACAATTAACCAATAACCATAATAAAAGGAATCGGAAAAATGTTCAAAACAGAAAAACCAACAACAGAAAGGATTGTAAAAATGAAACCGCAAAAAAGTCACAAGTCGTTGATTGTCAACGCGTTCACCCTTATTGAACTCCTCGTGGTTATCGCGATAATAGCCATATTGGCGGCAATGTTGCTGCCAGCGTTGAATAAAGCACGGGATAAAGCCAAGGCAATCAGTTGTGTAAACAATCTAAAGGGAATTGGTTCAATATCACAAATGTATGTCAATGACAGCAACGGGTATCTACCGTATTTTTATAGAGAGCCGAGCAATTACTGGTATGAGGCCTATCCTGAAGGTTGGCTGGCAGAATACCTGAACATTAAAACCAATGCGCCAAGAAAAATCATGGTATGTCCTTCCGATTACAATGCCCAGGTTCCGCCGCAATCCACAAACAACAACTGGCATAGTTATATTTATAATGCTAATCAATATACAGCAACAGTGCCGGCTACAAGTAATTACGGGCGCAAGCTGAAAAAAACAGGATATCCATTTCTGATGGACTACAACTTTGCGCTCGGAGCAACGCTTGGAGTAAACGGGCCTGGAGGATGTGATCGAGCTGGAATTGCCGGCAATCTGCGGATAGGTTTTGTGCACAATAAAATGACTAATGTTTTATACGATGATGGGCGGGTTGCGCCTGTTGACAAAAATACGCTCTATAACAGCGCCTATCCGGCATCAGGCGTTCCAAGTACATTTGATCCGAGATAATTTATAAAAGTAACGCTTCAGCCGCTTTCGTGGCGGCTGAAGATTATAACTATCCATTTTCCTGTAGGGCAAGCCTAAGCTAACCGGCCGGTTGTCGTGTCAGCTGGTTAAGTTCATGGCATTACCGGTAAAATTGCGCACTCAAATAACAAGGTTGCATTAAATGACTAATTATTTTCAAAAAGAACCAAAATTCAGCAGTAGATACTTATTGGCATTCATTGTTTTTTTTACATTTTCCAGTTTTGATGCGGCAAAAGCTGAAAACATTGCTTCAACAGGGAAAAAGTATACCAATTACAGTTATCATCAGGGGTTTGAGGATGCTGAAATTTTGAGTAAAATAGTAAAATTTGCGGGTAATGCCGAGGTTGACATACAGGCGAAAGAAATCAGCAGTGAACAGAAAACGGATGGGAAAACATCGCTCAAGCTGACAATTGTGTTTAAAACCAGCGGATATTATTACTTGCAACTTCCATTGAAAAATATTCCTATGGAAGGCAGTTGCTGGTTGGATTTTAAATATTATGTTGATAAATCTTCAACTTTGCGCGTCAGGCCGGGACTGAATATCGGATTGCCTACATTAAAGATTAAAGGTAGTATTGAAGCCGCAGAGACAACAGAAAGAAACAAATGGGTTACGGTAAAATGGGATTTGGTAGAGCTGGGACTTGCCAGGGCGACAAGTTATCTTAATAAAAGAAAAACTCCAGGCGTAACTCCAGCCACTTGCGGCAAAACTCTGGATGGTTTTGCGTTTATGTTCGTCGGTAAAGCCGGTCAACGTGCAACCGTTTATATTGATGACATTAATATAGCCGGAACAATTCCAGCTTCTGAAGACTATAAAAATGCGCTTGCAGAAAGAAGTCAAAAAGTACGGCAGGTGGTAAAAGAATTAACCTTGCAGTGGAAAAATGAAATTAACGCTTTTAAAGAACAGTTCAATAACATTGCGCCCCAAAGTGCGTCGGCAGTTGCTTACAAGCAGGCGGTTAACGGATATATTTCAACATGCGAGCAACGCGTCAAAGAGATTGAACAAGCAGGAATTGTAACCATCAATGACCGCATGTTAATAGGCAAACTATTCTTTTACCGGGAAATAATTTTAAAGAATCTTCAAGTATTTAATAAAATCAGCAATTCAGACTCATTTCAAATTTATGTTGTTGACCCGCTCAATCCGTTTGGCACCAGACCGGATGATGCGATTATTGGCGGGAACGTCAACGGCGAGATAGATTTAAATATTTCACCGGAAGAGTACGAACCTTCAAGTCTGGTGATAAAAGCTGACCGGCCGCTGAATAATATTATTCTCGTCCCAGGTGAATTTAAAAATGAAAATGGACAGCGTTTTAACTCAAAAAATATTGATATTCGTGTCGTGAAATCATGGTATAAACGTCAATTGGGAGAAGACCGGGCGCTTGCCAGCCGGGATCAGGAAGGCGTCCTTACTCCTGAACTGTTGCTGTATAATGACGCGTTGGTCAAAGTGGATACCGGCAAAAAAAATAATTATGTTCTGCTTGACGGGAATTACAAACTGATAAGCGGGAGAAAAACATTTCCTTCTAAAATATTGGAACTTCCACTCGATGAATTCCCGGTGAAAGATTCGTCTGCGCTGGAGCCGGTAAATATTGCCTCCGGTACTAACAAGCAATTCTGGATAACGTTTTTTGCGCCTGCTGGAACTGTTGCCGGAACTTATGTCGGGGATATTGATATTAAGGAAGGCAATAAACTTTTAGGCAAAGTTAAATGCGCTATCGCGGTCAATAAGTTTCAGCTATCCAAGCCGGATTTTGTTTCCAGTATTTATTACCGTGGAATTTTGGCCGACGACCTCAAGGGAACAATATCTTCCGAGCACAAAAACATAGAGCAATATAGCCGGGAAATGGAAAATATGGTTGCCCACGGCGTTGACCGTCCTACTATTTATCAGGATTTTAATTCTGAACTTTTGGATAAAGTATTGAAAATCCGGGAAAAAGCTGGCATAAACAATAAAGATATTTTCTATGTTGGACTCAGAACCGGCACAAATTACGTGAAAAATCCTTCCGCAGTTCCAGTATTGATTGATAAATTCAAAAAAATGCAGGCGTTTTTTGCAAAGTATGGCTGCAAAGACCTTTATATAATGGGACAGGACGAGGCGAAAGGCGATGCGATAAGGGGGCAGATACCGGCCTGGAAAGCAATTAATGCTGCTGGCGGGAAAATTTTTGTGGCTGGCGATTTGGAGGAAGAAGTTGAATATCAGGGCATTCTTAATAGTCTTACCATGAATATGAGTTCAACTGATCTTAATGAAAGCGCCGTCGGGAAAATAGCTGACTTTCAAAAGACAGGCAAAATTCTTGCATACAGTTTCCCGCAGTCTGGAGCGGAAGATCCTTATATCTATCGCCGGAATTTCGGACTGGTTTTGCGTTCTTACGGAATCGGCGGCGCAATGGATTATGCTTATCAACATTCTTTCAATCATCCTTACAATGACTTCGATCATCCCGTTTATAAACTGCACTATTTTGCATATCCAACCGTCAACGGAGTGATTGATACGATTCAGTGGGAAGGTTATCGCGAAGGCATTGACGATCTGAGGTATTTAAAAACTCTGGAAGATGCGATTCAAAAAGCTGAAGGCGATAAGACCAAAGCAGAACAGGTGAAACAGGCAAAAATATTTACGCAAGCGTTGTTGGCAAAAATGCGTAATTATACAGCACAAAACAGCCTGCTTGACGAGGTTGTTGATATGAATAACATCAGAAAACAAATGATTAATCATATCAACAGTTTGCTTTAAATTAGTAATATTATTGTACTAAAATGCGGGCTGGTATTCGGCTTAAAAGCCGGATGCAGTGGGTGGTCATTTGATTATAAAACCAATTTTAATTTTTGGCAATAGCATTTTGACCACAAAATGGAGGCATAATGGGAAAATCGAAAATTAGTGGACTTTCAGTGTTAGCCGTCAGACACTCAGAACAATTATGAAAGTTAAAAGAGAATTTGAAGAAAGTATCAGACAGGTCTGAAAAAATATGGTGTTTTTTCAGAAAAAGTAACTTTTTGAAACTAAACTATTACCAAACGGCGGTATATATGAAAAAGAAGAAGACTTGTCTAGTGATTGTGGTATTATTGAGCGTAACGTCAATTTTAAACGGCGCAGCGCAGGATTCATGGCAGAACAGTACAGCAAGGGTTTTTGTCGCCAGGCATGGGCAACCTGAAAAGAACAGAACAAATGCAAAGTACAATGACACAGACAATGACAGCCGTGATCCAATATTGAGCGCGCTTGGAAGAGAACAGGCTAAACTGCTCGGAGAACACCTGAGGTCAATTGGGTTCAAAGGGGAAATCTACTCATCGCCTTACCGTCGCACTCTGGAAACAGCAGACATTGTGGCTGAAATATTGAACAGTCAATTTTGGGTAATGTCTGACATTCAAGAATACAATACCGGCAGATGGCCTGCTGAATTTAATGCGCTGACGATTGGTGAGATTAAAAAACGCTACCCGCACGTAGCAGCAGAAGCGAATTTAAGTTTTCCATGGTTAATCAGTGGTCCGGAAAAAGTCAATCCTGATGTTATCAGTAGCGTTAAACGTACTTTGCAGGCAACTCTGTTAAAGCAGCAAAACCAATCGGCAATTTATATTTGTCATGGTGCTGTAACGGATGCATTCTATGAGACAATGAAAGAACTTGCAACGCATATAAAGCCTTATATTAAATCTTTTAATTGTGCATTATCAGTCTATCAGTTGGATAAACACGGCAATTGTGAAATGAGAAAAATCGCGGACTACTCATTCATACCAGACGAAAAAGTAACATCCAACGGTGTTTTTCTGAAGAATGTGGTAAAAGCAAAAACAGTAGCCGGAACTGTCAAATAAAGGAATTGTTTTAATGCTTAAATTACAAATATTAACGCTACTTATTTTAGTCTGCTTTGATTTTACAATCCTGGGAAGCGATAGCGAAGGCTGGGAGAACTGTCAAGCAACAATTTTCGTAACCCGCCATGGACAGACAGACAAAACAAAATACTATGATCCGGCAGCGACTCCAGGTAGTAAATCACATGATCCAATACTAACTCCCCTTGGCAGAGAACAGGCATTGTTACTGGGACAGCATTTGAAATCCATCGGGTTTAAAGGCAGAATCTACGCTTCGCCTTACAAACGAACACTGGAAACTGCATCAATAGTGGCAAAGGTGTTGGATTCTAACGTTTATATTCTGTCTGAGATTCATGAGTACGTGCGCAACGAAGAAAAAAAGAAGTTCGAGGCATTGACTATTGAAGAGATAAGAAAGCGTTATCCCATGATTGCCAGAGATGCTACACTAGAAAATCCATGGCTCTGCGATGTTGAAAAAGATGTGGATGTGGAAGCACGAGTTAAGTGCGCAATGAAAAAGACCCTGCATGTTGGTGTTAATGAGTCAGTCCTCTATATTACCCATGCAGGTATTGTTACTGCATTTTATAAGGTGATGAAAAGACTGGACAACAATAATACAATGTCAGAAAAAATTCCTTACAATTGTACATTGTCCATCTACAAATTGAGCAGAGGCAAATGCGAAATAGTCGAAGTCTGTGATCAATCTTTTTTGCCTGATAAAAAAGTAACTTATAATGCCATGACACTAACACAGGTACAGGCCGGGCTGAATGGAGAAAAAAAACTGAAGGGACTAATTAAAGAATTTAAACCGATACGTAAAGACAAAGGAGTCCAGAGTTCGGGGAATTAAACATGTTTAAATCAAGAATAATAATCATAGCAGTATATACCATACTGATATCCATGGTAGCTAATGCCGGAGAACATCAACTGACTATTTTGCTGAGCAGTGACACTCATGCTAGTTTCAATATGGAAAGCGCGTCCGGTTTTCTAGATTTAATTGCTCTGTCCAAAAATCAGTCAACAATATTAATTGATAATGGCGATACCATCGCGGGGGCATTGTCAGCCGAAATATCTCATGGACAAGCAGGCATTGAATTTCTTAATCAGGCATCTTATACAGTGTGGGTTCCAGGGAACCGGGACTTTGAATTCGGAACTTCCAGGCTTATAGAATTGAGCAGAAAATTTAAAGGAGATTTACTCCTTGCCGGAATGAATTTAGCTGATGAGACTTTTCGGTTTAATGGCTGGAAAACATATCACATAAACAATTTAAATGTTGCAGTGATTGGCTACTCTCCTCACGGACCGCGCGGGTTGGAAAACCGTGATACTCCGTCGTTTTTTGCCAGCGCTTTGGATGATGTGCTGGAGCAACTCATTCCGGAAATCGAAAAATCAGGTGCGGACCTGATTGTATTGGTCATTCATTACGGCTGGAAAAGCCTGAAAAAAGGCAATGTCATCCACGATGCCATCAAAAAATATCCTCAAATCAAGGTCATTTGTGGAGCTCATACGCATGAAATGATTATCAACAAGGAATTGTTCCCGGGTACTATTTTTATCCAGGGAGACAAGTTTGGAAGCGGCATCGTTAAACTGCAACTGACATATGATGACATTCGAATGAAGATTGTTAAAAGTCAAAGTCAGTTTTTGAGTAATCCTGGGCACGGACGTTCGATACCCTGCATCAAGTGGAGAAAAATATTTGCTGACGCTAATGAATTTGGGCAAAAAAAAGCAGGTAAACTAATATGGCCAAGTGGCATGAATATTGAAACTGCTAGAACATTGGATGAAGGCCAGACTTTGCTTCAATTAGCCGCACAAAAAGCAGTTGTGGCAGACGTTGCACTAATATCAATAACAACCGCCATGTATACTATCGGCACTGATTGCATGAGCGAAAATGACTTGTTTAGATTTTTGCCGCGTCACGAGGAACTGGTTACTTTTGTTCTGGATAAGAGCAGTGCCGTCAAACTTTTAAATGAATCTGCGCATCTTTTTGCCAATAATATTCCTCATGTACTATATGCCGGTAAACTGGCATCGTGGCCTGAAAATAAAACTGTTAAAATCGTCATTGACGATTTTACTCTTGGTCTAATGAAATTTGACAGGAGAATATCCGTCTGGACAATATTATGGAAAAAAGGACAGAGACAATACACTAAAATTACTATGCGTTGCGCATTAAGAAATTTTTTACAGAAATAAAAAAAGAGGGATGTTAATTTTATATTCAAAAAACAGATAAATTAGTAATAAAAATAAAATTGAATCAGAAAATTAATAGGAGCAGAGATGAAGGTATTTATATTATTGTTGAGTACAATGTTAATGGGATATGCTACTTTTGCAGATAAGTGTAAAATTGCTGAAAATGGCATCCCCAAAATAGTCATTGTGATTAATAAAAATGCGCCTGAAACAGTACAGTTCGCGGCGAATGAATTAAAAAAATACTTAGATAAAATTACCGGCGGTAGTTTTCAGATAACAACCACTGTGCCAACGGAAAAGAAAGGAATTTTTCTCGGAGAAGCCGCCGGGTCAAAACTGGCATCTGAAATGAAAAAAGTTAAACGCGACGGATATTTTATTAAGGCAGATTTAGGAAATTTGTATATTGCCGGGATAGATGACCGCGGTCCAAGAACTGACATTTTCGCGAAGCTTGAAGCTGTAAAAAAAGCTTCTTTTGAAAGTCGCAAATCGCTGATGGCCGATGACAGTTGGAGCTTTAATCGTGGCACACTTTACGGAGTTTACCGGTTGCTCGAGCAATTTGGTGTTAGATGGTTCATGCCGGGGCCGGAAGGCGAAATAATTCCGTCGTTGAAGAATCTGGCTTTTGACGGAGAAATAAATGAAAATCCATATTTCGAGACTAGGCATGTTAGCAGTTTTGTCAATGCTCCATACGGCTACATAAAAAATGAATCGGTTAATTTTAATCGGGATTTTTCGGAACTGCAAGCTCTGTCTTTTACGCCAGCGGCGAATATCTTGTGGAACATGCGAATGCGCGGTTCATCCATGCCGTTGCCACTGAATCATCGCCCTCCAGCCATGGGCTGGAAAGAACGCTTTGGTGCAACACACCCGGAATATTTTGCATTATTGGCCAACGGCCAACGTAATGTGGATGTAAAAAAATCAGCCTATCGCGATCATCTCTGTTATAGTAATTCTGGCGTGATGAGAGAGACTTTAAATGAAATAAAATTTTTTAGAGAAGGCCGTAATGCTTCTGAAATAAATGTTCCTGAACGCATCACCAAACGTTATCCTTATAATCGCGGCTGGAATCCTGCTGTAGCTATTGGAAATACATTTTCCTTGTTGCCTCACGATTCATTTGTTGCGTGTCAGTGTCCTGAATGTCTTAAATTAGCTGCGCCAGCAGGAACGTCCGCCAACTCGAAAGACAGCAAATTGGTTTGGAGTTTTATTAACCGGGCTGCCGAAGAGGTGAAAAAAAATAGTCCCGACACCAAAATCGTATGTCTAGCCTATTCTTCTTACTCGCGTCCGTATTCGGGCATGAAAAAACTACCGGATAATGTAATTGTAGGATTTTGTTGTGATGATTTGAAACGTCCATATATGTTATACTATAAAGACAAATTTAAAGAATTTGAAGCTCTGGTTAATCAGTGGGAGGAATTGTCGGATGGGCCAATGGCATTCTGGTTGCATTGCCTCTATCGCTGGGCAAAACCGCAGAATTACGCAGTGCCGATTCACATTCCTGAAATGTATGACCGTGTCGTGAAAGTCATGGCAAAGCACGGACGTTATGCATATATTCAAATCAATGAAGACAGCATCATGTATGAACTGTTTAACCGCTATATGCTGATGAAGAAACTTTATTCCCCGGAACTGGACACTAAAGTGTTGTTTAATGACTATCTGGAAAGGTTCTATGGTCCGCAAGCTGCGCCAATCATCAAACAAGTTTATGATGACATAGAAAAGAGAGACATTGAGATGTTGACTTGCAAGGCGGGGAAAATTGAGACTTGGAATAAATTTTTCACTCCGGAAATAGTTGCCGCTTATCGCAAGCAAGTTACCGAGGCGGAAAAAGTAACTGCTGGAACACAATATGAAAAAGCCGTCAAATTATTTTCAAAATATTACATTGGTTTGTTGGAAAAAGGGCAGCATGATTTTGACAAAAATATTCGTCAGACCATGAAAACTCCGGCTTCTAACTCCAGTTTTTGTGCACTGCGCGGCTCGATTGTCATAGACGGAGCGATTGACGAAAAAGCGTGGGATACTCCAATCCGTCGCTTGCGAATGGTCAATAATATCAACGCCAAGCCGACGCAATGGTCGACTGAAGTACGCTTAACTCAAAGCAGCGATAAACTGTATTTTGCTTTCACCTGTCAAGATCCGCAAACTATGGAGCGTTCGTTGAAGAAAGGAGAAATGGAAAGCATCGAAATTTTTCTGGATCCGAGTCACGGGCATAACAGTTATTATCAGATTATGATTGATATGGATGGAACCGTTACGGACATGTACTATGAAGGTAATGGCGAACAGGGAAATATTGGCTGGAAGAGTCATGCGGAAGTTGCCGTGAAACGTTATCATGACCATTGGGTAATGGAAGTGGCGATTCCGCGCCAATCATTTTCGGAAAACGAGTTACGTCCGACTCATCCATGGGGTGGAAATTTCTGCCGTTCCATGCAGAAACCTCCTGTCAAGGAAGATCGTTTCAGCACTTGGAGCCAAATGATTCGTGGTTCATTCCATCAACCTGATATGTTCGGACATCTTTTTTTTGTAAATTGAATGAATTATTTATGACTTTTACATGATGTTGTCTTTTGCCTCTTCAACAAAATTAATGGGTAGCTCCGCCTGAAACTGAGCTTGAAAGATTTGGCAGTCAAATAAATGACAGATAAAAATAACTTCATTTTAATAAAATGACGGGTGATATATGAATGATGAATGTAGTATTCAACGTAAGGGGTGGATGAAAAAATACATTTTTTCTTCTTGCCCGGCAACAGCTGGATTTGCAACAAGCTCGGGAGGAGGTCAAGAGAGCAAACGGAATAATAGGAAGCTCGCGACCGGTTATGCCGGATTGCGAACTTTACGACATTTTGGTTCTGTTGTATTTTCCTGTCATGCCTGCCCGAAAAATTCTGAAGAAGGTCCATATTTTTAGAGTTTAGCGTCAAAAAAGCAACTAAAATTAAGGAGAATGATAGATTTTTAAAATAGGTTTAATATGAAGCTGCAAATGATATGTTTACATAAACACTTTAATGATTTTGTCAAAAGAGACATGAAAGACACGAAAGGAGAGATGGCTGAGTATTGCAAGCTCAAAAGGCAAGGCGTAAACGTGGATGATGAATAAATTGACAGAATGGCATTCATTTCTTCTCTTACGCTTTCCAGTCTTGATGCGGCGGAATCTGAAACCATTGCCTCTGCGGGGGAAAATTATACCAATTACAGTTATTATCAGAGGTTTGAGGATGCTGAAATTTTGAGTAAAATTGTAAAATTTGCGGGTAATGTTGATGTTGACATACAGGCGAAAGAAATGATACTTATAAATCAGAAAGGATAAAAAGAATGTTAAAAAGAGCGTTGTTCGTTGTTGTTTGCCACTGCGTGTGCTTTGATGCTGATTATTTAAGCCACTCATTTCATTATTCAAATTAAAGGAATTAATTTCATGCACAAGAAAACAGGTATTTTGTTAGCCGCAGCTTTTTTACTTTCAGGCTTTGTCATCTCAGCCGCGAACGACAAGAAAGCTGAACTGATTTTTCACACTTCATTCGACCGTTTCACGGCAGATGCCGACAAAGCGGGCGGTGATGGTCAATCCAGCCTCAAGGCCAACCTTGAACTGCGTGCAACCAAAGGCATTCGCAAAAGCGGTCTGCTCATGGAAAAAGGCGAAAAATGCAGTTATCCGGTCGCCAAAAATATTAACATGAAATCAGCCACTATTTCAATGTGGGTGACTCCGCTCAACTGGAGTTGGCAGGACAATCGTTATCAATATTTTTTTGCTGCTGCGGACAATAGTCTGCCGTTCAGAATTCAACTTTATGTTCCTGGCTCATACACCGGCGGTGGAGGAATTGGCCTGTACTGCCAGTTTGGTGAGCGCGAAAAATCCGACTTTAAATCATTCAGCGTTCTCGCACCGTTGAAATGGCAACCAGGCGAATGGCACAAAATCGACGCTTCCTGGGATAGCACTTCAATGCGCGTTTATATTGACGGTCAGCTTAAAAATAAAAAAACATTGCCTGACATTGAATTTCCCGCCATGGAAAAGGCTTATTTTTATATTGACCAGATTTGGACCGGCAAAAAAAGCAAGACCCATGACCCGGAAGACCGCACCATCATGGATGAATTCAAAGTCTATGACGGGGTTCTCTCTGCTGAACAAATTATGCAGAACTACGCATCCGACCAGGCGCAACTTTCAGGCAAAGTAAGCGCTCCTGAAGTGTTGATTCCGCAATGTTCCGGTAACATTACGCTTGACGGAAAACTCAACGAAGCGGCCTGGAAAAATGCGTCAAGGATTCCGATTCGTATAAAACAGGATTCTTTTATCGCCGACCGGACGGCATTCGCATCTCTGCAATGGGATAAGGACAACCTGTATATCGGTTTTGAATCTCCCGGCAAGCCCAAAGTACAATGGAAAAACCGCGATGAGAAAATCTGGGAAGACGATTCTTTTGAGCTGTTTATATGGACAGGCAGAGACAGTGAAGAATACTATCAATTTATATTTAATGCGTCTGGAGCGGCTTATGACGCTATTGGCAAAAACAATAAATGGAACAGTAAATACCAGAGTAAAGCATTTATTGACAAAGACAAATGGTCGCTGGAAGTGGCAATTCCGTTCAGTGATTTGGGTAAAACGCCAGTAAACGGTTCAACCTGGAAAGCTAATATCTGCCGCAATTGGTATCGTCTGCCACCGTTCCAGCCGGAATTTACCGCCTGGGCTGGTTTCATCGGAGGCTTTCAGGAAGGCCACGGTTTTCTGAATTTTTCAGACTGGGAAACCGGAATCAAGATAGCTTTCGGCAACGGCATAAACTCAGGCAGCGTCGCGCTTGATGTCTATAATCCCGGCATTAGTCCGGCAACATGCAGTTGGAATGTCAAATCATCACACAAACCGCCAGTCAATGGCAGTATTGCCATTCCCGGCAATAAAG
>Ga0172380_10002454_pt1 | contig 28405 bp, 24 predicted proteins | sample Leawe162metaG_FD_119747 | JGI IMG/M metagenome (GOLD analysis project Ga0172380, IMG submission 119747) | Leachate microbial communities from a municipal landfill in Southern Ontario, Canada - Leachate well 162 metaG | ecosystem: Engineered > Solid waste > Landfill > Unclassified | place... | reverse complement strand
AGTAAGGCCCCTAAATAGGCTACTATTGCCTAGCGTTCCTAATCACATACACATGCATTCCTTCTATATAAACTTCATCTACGAGCCACTGTATAACGGATTCATCTTCCTCGCCGGCCACCTCCCCTTCCTCGATGTCGGCGTCATCATCATCCTCTTCACCATTCTCGTGAAGTTTATCCTCTTTCCTCTTTCGAAGAAGGCAGCTCGAACCCAGATCGCCATGAAGCTCTATGAGCCTGAGCTCAATGCCCTCAAGGAGAAGTACAAGGACGACAAGCAGGCCCAGGCCCTTCAGACAATGGCATTCTACAAAGAGAAGAAGCTCAATCCGTTCTCGAGCATATTCCTCCTCTTTATACAGCTCCCCATCTTCTTCGCTCTCTACAAGATCTTTCACGTATCCGGCATCCTGGCCGCTGACCCCACCTCCCTCTACTCATTCGTGGCTATTCCAGAGGTCATCAACATGCACTTCCTCGGACTCATCGATGTGGGGGCAAAGAGCGCCGTCCTCGCCGTCCTCGCGTCGATTTCCCAGTACTTCCAGATAAAGCTCTCTATCCCTGCTTCCGCGCCAAAGACTGGCAAAAGGGGTTTTCAGGACGATCTTGCCCACAATATGCAGACCCAGATGAAGTATGTTTTTCCCGTCCTCATTCTCTTCATGTCGTATAATTTCGGCGGCGCCCTGGCCCTCTACTGGACCACGAGCAATCTTTTCATGATCGCCCAGGAGATCGTGGTGAAGAGGCAGATGGTCAAAGGCAAGAAGGAGGCGGTGTTGGTGAAGTAGTCCCGAAATCAAAAGGCCCCCGAAGGGGGCCTTTTGATTTGGCGACGTGAGTGATTCTAGTAATCGTCCGTCAGCATATAGAGCCAGAGGCTCATGTCCTTCTTATTGATGAAAGTGAGAGCCTTGTCTGCCTTGTTCACTGTTATCTTCATGATATCCATCTCTTGAAGTCCGTCGAATGATGGGTCAAGGAGCGGTGTCGCCTCCCCCGTCGAGAGATCGATCTCAATGAGCCTGTCGGAGAAGCTTACCTTTCCCTTGTACCAGTCGTCGGGATATATGCCTGAGGGTATTCCGGCGGGAACGCCGCAGTATATCGCGTTTGACCTGGTGTTTGACCAGGCGCATTTGTCGGAAAGAGTTCGAATTGAAAGGGGTGAGGTCTTTTTCGTGAGAATGTCGTAATGGGCTGACACGACGCTGTTTTTCTCGGCCGCTGACATGAAGGCCCTGTTCCCCGCCGGGTTGATGGTTCCGGTCAGGCCGAGTATGTCGCCTGCGATTTTGGTCGTCGCTCCCGTAGCCAGGTCGAGGGCGTATCCGAATCCCTTTATCTCCCCGCTTGGCCTGGTCTCGAGGAAGACGCTTTTCTGATTGGTGTATGAGAGTGCCCAGTCTCGCGCCTCCGAGCTCATGATGACCTTCTTTGCCGTGCCGTCTATGTTTGCCTGTGTCAGGCTCCCGATCTGAACTGATGGGTTGAAATAGAGCATCTTGTTTCCCTGTACGGCGAGATCGCGTATGTTCTCGGGCAGGAAGTATCCTTCGAGGGCGTTCTCGGCGGTTCCCGTCGCCATGACAGCATAGAACGACTGTATCGTCGTGCTGTTTTTGAGGTATCGGAAGATAAGCTCGTTTCCGTTCTCTGCCCAGAGCGCCTCGTGTATCTGGGGTATGGTCACGTTCGAGAGCTTTGAGTTTCCGAGGGCGTCTATCGGCGCCTCGTATATGTGCCCGGTCGCCCTATCGACGAAGCGGATGGCCGTGGTGGTTCCCGATCCTGGGAAGAAGGTCGCACCGGCGGTAGGGTCCTTCCAGAGCTGTCTGAGGCGTGGAAGCTTCTCGGTTGATGAAACTGGTTCCCCTTGGCCTGTGCCCGTTCCTCCTGGCGTGGTCGTTGCTGATGTGGTTCCCGTTGACCCGGGTCCAAACGGAAAGAGGTCTGTTCCCTGCTGAGTTGTGCCTGGGGTTTCAGCGGGGGTGTTCCTAAAGAAGAGTAACCAGCCGATGAGGGCGATGATTCCCAGAAGGAGGAGTATGAAGAGTGCGAATGTTTTTTTGGACATGGATTTTATTTGCAATCCGTCGTGGTGCAGACGAGTTTCGCGCGACGAGCCGTCGATTCCTGAAGCCTTTTCACGAGCTCTGGAGACCCGCGTTTCGTGAGTTCGGTCACTGCCTCTGATTCTATTCTTTTCATGTCGGCAGGGGTTGGCTGTGGCCCATCTTTTTGTTTCCAGTTGTAGATGAGGTTGAGCTGGGCTGCGTTCGCTCGGAAGAAGATCTCCTCTTTCTCAATGTCTGAAAGCTTGCTTCCTATCGTTGGCGATTTCGTCCGGTCGTATTCAGCCTGGAGGGCCTTCTTTGCCTCGAGTATGTTGTTGAGCCCTCTCGTTATGTTTCCTGGAACGTTGTTTACCCCGTCGCCATTGAATATGCTCTCTTCCATCGAGCTTATGTTGAGGTCAAGACCCCCGGTCGCCCTCACGTATTTCTCCTCAAGGGCCCAGGCGTTTCGCTGCGTGGTCACGGTTTCCTTTTCTGCCGTCAGGGCATCGATTTCGGCTTGTATCGAGGCCTGCTCCTCCGTGCTTTCGGTCTGATCCTGGGCGCCGCGCAGTTCAGTCAGCTTGTTTTCGAGGGTAGTCAGTCTGGTGTTTGCCTCCTGTACGTTTGTGCTCAGTCGGGTCGCTTCCTTCTGGGCCTCCCGTATCTTTACTTGGGCTGCCTCAAATTCCTTTTGGACGGCGATGAGTCCCGATACCCTTCCCGTACCGCCCGGCAGAAGGAGGCTGAACTCGACCAGTGCGGGATTAATCGTTCTCAAAAGTATGTATGATCCAAGGATGACTAGCAGTCCGAGAAAGGCGTTGGTGATGCGCTCTCTGGCGGCGGATTTTCCGGTGATGGACTCCTGGTACATGTACTCGAATCCAGCCCAGATGATCATGACGGTTGCGATGACGCTTCCGATGCCGATCGCGATGCCATATATGCCCTTTATGATCTCGACGGGGTTGGTTGCCTTTCCTGCCGTGAATATGCCCGGTAGGGTGACGAGTGGCTTGTACCCTTCCTGGGCCAGGGCGACGACTGTCGGAAAGAGGAATATTCCCGCGATGATTGCGGTTATGGAGAGGGCTGAGATCGTCCGGATTTTTTTATTCATATGAGATGCTTAGGCTGTTTTTTCCTCCCTGAAGAACCTTTTTCAGGTGCTGCGAGATGACCTGCACGTTCGCCCGTCCCGCCTCGTTGTTCGCCCTTCGCAGGGTTATCTCGCTTTTGTTGGCGAAGTCAGGGAGGGTCGCGTTATTGAGCGTCCAGGCATAGGTCAATGCGCTATCGCCCCTCCCCTTCACCGAGAAGAACACGGGTTCCGCAATGATTGATATTTCCTCGTTCGTCAGTTTGAAGCTATTTGAGAGGGCCTTCTCGTAAACAATGCCGTAAAGGGGACTGTTTTCGTAGAAGAGGATTTCGGGAGTCGTGGGAATGACCAATATGCTGTTTGAGGCGATAATGCTCTCTCGGGGCGACGAGACCTCCACGGATATGTCCTCCCCCTCCCTGAGATAGCTGGTCTGTGATCCCATGAAGGTGTTCCTCCCGTATCCTGAAGCGCTTCCCTGAACCTCGCCGTTCTTCTTCCAGGTATAGAGGAGGTCCTTTGAGTCTATTTTTACGCCGTTTGATGCATAGAGTTCAGGCAGGGCTATGACCTTGAATGAGCCGTTGTAGGAATGAAGGGCCTTTCCCTGATAGAACGGGGGCGTATAGGTGTCTGCCTCCCAGAGCAGGCCGACATCGGCTGGGCGAATGACTACTGCCGTCTCGAGTATGCCCGTTCCGACGGTGCTCACGGCGACGTCGACTATTTTTGTTGAGCCAAGAGGGCCGGCCATGACGCTGAATTCCTTGAGTCCTACCCCGCTTGCCACCTCCTTCCCGTCGACCGACCAGGTGATGAGGGCTCGGTCGATGTCGGTGCTATAGCTCTGTATGCTGATGAACGTCGTCTGATTGGCTCGTGGATTGGTCGGTACGACGCTCACGACCAGGGGGTCCTGAATGCCTGGTATCGATTGGGCGCTGACGAAAGAGCATGAGAGAAAGATACCGACAAGAGCAAGGAGAAAAGATGTCTTTTTGAGAATCATGACGAATATATTGTAGCACAAAACCACCTCGCGAATGCCCTACTGAAGGTTCCTTTTCGCCTCCTTTATGGCGAGTATCTGGGATGGGTCAGAAGTGATGATCTGGTCCTCGGTGTATGAGGCGATGATCTTGATGGCGACGTGTTTCAGGCCCACGAAGAAGATGCCCTCCCCCACGTCTGATTCGAGCAGGAGGTACTTTTCCTCCTCTGTCAGGTTGAACACGGTCTGGAGCTTGTCTATGGATGATGGTGACTGCTTGAGGAGCATCTGTATGGACGAGTTGGTGATGATCGGCATTCCATAGGGCGATTTGAGGAAGTCGTCCACGTCCTGGGTGATGGTCGCCAGCCCGAGGAAGTACTTTCGGCCTCTTTTGGCGAGGGAAAGCAGGAATGAGGCCGTATCATCGGATTTCATCATCCACCAGGCCTCGTCGATGACGAGGAGGCGCTTCTTGAGGTTCTTCCTCACGGCGTTCCATATGTAATGGGTGACGATGTACATCGCGACGGGCTTGAGCTCCTCCTCCATGTCTCGAAGAGAGAAGACGATGAACTTGGCGTTGATGTCCACGTTGGTTGGCCTGTTGATGAAGCCTGACCAGGTTCCCTTGGTGTATTTGGTGAGTCTCTGCACGAGTGACTCCCCTCCCTCCATTCCAGCGAGTACGAGCTCGAAGTCCGAGAGAAGCGGCGGCTCGGTTGACCTGAAATCTGAGTCAGGGGTGATGTCCTTGAGGGCATAGGTCTCGGTGATAGCCTTGTCGATGAGCGCGTCCTCCTCCGGCGTGAGCCCTCCCATCATGATGCGGAACAGTCCAACCAGATTGATGATGTTTGACCTGAGCACGTCGGGGCCTGACTCGTCCTCTCGGGGAACGGGTAGGTCAAAGGGGTTGATGTGATGCTCCGAATTGAGCGAGATGTTGAAGTACTTCCCTCCCGTGGCCTCGGCCAGGTACTCATACTCCCTCTCGGGGTCGATGACGATGACCTCGGTGTCGAACATGAGGGTTCGTATGATCTCGAGCTTGGTCGCGTACGACTTTCCGGAACCGGACTTGGCGAAGGTTATGGAATTGTAGTTCTCGAGGGAGAATCGGTCGAAGAGGACGAGGGACGAATTGTGTCGGTTGATGCCGTAGAGTATTCCCTTGTCAGAGGTGAGGTCGAAGGACGTGAACGGGAAGAGCGAGGAAAGAGGGCTTGAGTTCAGCTTTGAATGAACGAGGAGCTCGTCGGTGGCCGTCGGCAGATTGCTCTTGTATCCCTGCTCCTGCTGGAAGAGGGCCGGCTTCACGTATACGAGCTTTGACTCGAGTATCGATTTGATCTCGCTTTCGGTCTTGTCGAGCTCGGCGTCGCTGTCGGCGTATATGGATATGTATATTCCCACATCGAAGAGCTTCTCGGTGGCCTGCTGAAGCTGGTCGCGGAGGCCTTCGAGGTCCTGATATGCCGTGTCGAGCATGGGGTCTCGGACGAGGCCCTTCTGCTCCCTGGTCGATATCTGGCTCTGTACCTCGGCCACCTTCTTCTGGAACTGTCGCAGGACGCGGGCCGTGTCGATCGGGTGTATGAATATCGATATGTTGAATACCTTGTCGAGGTTTATGATCGGCGAGAACCAGCTTTCCGAGAGGAAGCGTGGGTATGAGATGACGAAGAAGCTTCGGACGATCTTGTCGCCCAGATTGAGCTCGCGGGGCGATACCTTGAGCGCCGAGGGGGCGATCACGTCTTTGAGCTCGAGCACGCCGGCCTCGTATATCTCCTTCGGCAGCACCGGGGAGATGTTTATGTTCGACTCTTTCTTCTTGAGGAAATCAAATAGTCCCATGGGTTTAGTTTAGTGGTATAGGCTTCTCGGTGTCTCCGGGATTGAACATCTTGTAGAAGAGCTCGACGATCTCCTCTGTTCCGAGCTCGACCGTGCGTATTCCGCATCGGGCCATCCCCTGCGTGACCACGCTCACCCTCTGCTCGAGTTGGCTTCGATGCTCCTCGAAAAGCTCCAGCTTCTTCTCGGCATTCTCGGTCGCTGTCTTCTTCTTGCCGAAGGCATCGGTGATGCTTCCCTTGGTGACGGCAGACGGGCTGTACGGCACGACGATGAAGAAGGTCTTCGTCATAATGTTCGAGTTCTCGGTGAAGTTCTTGATGAACTCGATGTATTCACGGGTCTGTATCTTGATGAGGTCGCCGACCTGCTCCCTGAGCCGATTTTCGAGAAGGGCTATGTACGGCCGTATGTCGAGCCTGCGGGACTGTATGAATATCTGAGCCGAGAAGTCGAGCGAGTTGAGGAAGTTCTGGAACTGGAAGATGATCGACTGCTGCTCGTCGGACGATTTGAGGGCGAAGTTGAGGGATGATGCCATGACTATCGCTCGCAAAGAGTCATCCTTGAGGATGACGATTCCCTGCCTGATCTCCTTGATGGGAACGAACTCTTGGGTTGTCTTTGCGTTGAGCGCCATGAGGTATAGTATACCGCCTAAAAGGTTTTCTTGCCGTCCTTGCCCTGTGCCGGATTAAGGCTCTGCTTGATGTCGAGGCCCCAGGTGAGGTCTTTCAGCTTGCTGTCGGAGAGTTTCGGTATGTAGAACCCGCTTGTGAGCTCATCGGGCGCCTCGGTTGTTTGGCTTTGCACGGGATTGGCGACCTTCTTCCAGATATAGAGCTTGTTGCCGACGAGATAGTTGAAACCCGCCTCGAGCACGTTGATGAAGGGCTTGTTGTTTATCCTGTAGAAGGCCAGGGCAAGGGCAAGGCCTATGATCGGCAGGATGAATATGATGCTGATGAAGATGTTGCCGACGAGGGCATAGGCCAGGTAGGAAAGCCCTCCCCCGCCGACGAGGTATATGAACTGCTTCAGGGTGAAGGGGCCGAATATCTTATCTTCGACTTCGATGAATTGAGGTACCTGGAATCTCATCCCTCTATTATATCCTAGGCGAGCGGTTCTCGATAAGGGTCAGCCGAATACTTCTGGGCAGGGAGGCTCACGGGCTCATTCATCTTCCCTGCTATGAACTCGTGGGCGACGGTTGTCGCCTGGGGAACTTTCGGTATGACGACACCCGCTGATGATATGGGTGGCTGTACGGGGGTCGGGTTCTCTATCTCGGCGAGGATGTCTTCCTTCTGGGGGTTCACGGCCTCGGATTCTTTTGCCGCTATATTTGTTTTAGTCTCCGTTTCCCCTTGTATCTTCATGAGAGAATCTCTGATTGGCAGGAATATGGATATGTTTACATCGGTTGCTATGTTGATGGCATCCTCGGTCGATATCTGGAGATTTTCTTCTATGTTCTCAATAAAGTCGCTTGTTTTGTCTATACCGAGCATTGTTTTAGTTACACACGTTTCAAGCTGTCCCAGTTGATCAAGGTGAAGGCTGTATTTCTGGCCGAGAGCCTGTAGTTTCTCGACGACGTGAGTTGAGCCCATTGCTGCCTGGATGTCGGTTGGAAGTCCGTCAAATCGAGTTTGTAGTTCTTTGTCCATGATTATTTTTTCTTACCTTCTTCATCTCCCGAATCTTTCTTCCCTTCTTCTTTCTTCTCATCCTTCTTTTCTTCTTTCTTTCCCTCTATTGCATCGAGCTCTTCCTGGGCTTCCTTGAGATCTTCTTTTTTCTTGTCGAGTTCCCAATTGAGCGTGCCCTCAGGTGCCACTTTCTTGGTCTTTCCGTTAGGCATTTTCTGCTCAGATTTCTTTCCGATTTTTTTGTTGATTATGTTTTCTGATACTTCTTTTGCGCCATTTTTCTTGGCGAGCGTGTCAGTCTCCCCTATCGCCTTGTGTATGGCGAGGTCCTGTTCAGATTTGTAGTTTGTGTAGGCGAGAAGCTTCTCGGCATCCTGTGTCGCCTTCTTTTTCTCGTCTTCCGTCATGGTCGCCTTCAGCTCGTTGAGTTTTTTCTCAAAATCATCCTTTGCATTCATGGCCACTTGGCCTTCTGGGGTGAAGCCCGCTCCTGGTTCCTTGAGGCGTTCCTCGATGTTTCGGATATTGTATTCGAGGTGAGCGGCCTTTTTGTTTTCGATCGCATCCTTTTCCATGTCAGACCAGATTTTTCCGATTCGGGACCTCTCTGCCTCGAGGGTCGCATTGATTTGGTCGTTATCGTTTGATTTTATCGCCTCCCCTATTTGATATACCGCCATCTGTTCATCAACAATTTTGTTGCTGATGTCCTTGGTTGCTTTCTTAGAATCCTCAACCGCTTTCTTTCGGAAGTTGTCTCGAGCGGCCTTCTCTATGTCTTTATAGGCATCTTTGTAAGCAACCTTTCCAACACCAAGATTCGTAAGCTTGTTGATGTTGGTAAGAAGCGTGCCTTTTTGCATCGAAGAGGCGTATTGCATCCTGTTGATTTCACCGGCGGGGCCCTTTCCAAGATTTTTCTCTGCCCACTCTTTCTCTTTCTTGGCGAATGCTTCTGCTCCCGCCTTAAATCCGCCCCCTTCGGTTTTTCCAACCTTTCCTGCATCAAGAGGAACCCCCGCGATCTTTGTTCCCAGGCCGCCAAGGGCTTTGCTACCAAGCGTTGTTGCCCGAGCATCAAAGCTGGACGTGGCCCCTTTGTTAACCGCGGCGAGTTTGATTCTACCGAACATGCTTGTCGATGCCCCGGCTCGGAGGGAGGCCATCTTTTTATCATCCTGTGTAATGTTAAAGAGGGCCTTGCCCGCAGTCTGTCGTCCCACGAGTCCCACTGCAGCGGTTGCCCCGCCGAGGGCGATGCCAATCCCGCTCTTGAGCAGTCCCCCTATCTTCCCTCCCATCTCCCCGCTGTACTTCTTCGAGACATCGAGAATCTTGAGAAGGAGCGCGATGATGACGGCGAACATGACATAGTTTGCCGCCGAGAAGCTCGAACCCGTGTACGGATCGGCGCTCGCGCTTGACCCGAAGACGAATTTATCGGTCTGGTCGATTATGTAGAGTCCTATGTACAGCATTAGGAAGAACACTGGCGCGAGCATTGCCTGGCCCTGAAGCTCCTTCCACCACTTTGAGCCATACTCTTCGAGCTGTGGGAGGAGGAAGCCGACGAATCCGATAGGTGCTGTTACGAGAAGCACGAGAAATGCCACGAGCCTGCCCAAGAGCAGGAAGAACACCTGGAAGAAGACGTATGCCGCGACGCAGTTGAGGGCGATAACCGCGATACCCGTCGCGAATGACTGGGCGCTGAAATTGCCTCCCTTGCCAACGGGACTCTCGGCCAGCTTACTCATCTGAAGGGTGCCCATGACTGCATCGCTCACGCTCGTTGTGCCCCCGATTCCGTGAATGCCCTGAACGAACCAGGCGGCCGTTATGTTGCTTACGTCGATGACCGCCTTGGTGAAGAAGAGGCTGAAGTTTATGAATATGGCTGCCAGTATCACTCCCCCGAGCACCTTTTTGATGGTCGCAAGGTTTCCCTGATTCAGTATGACCTTCAGTCCGTTGTATATAAGGATGAAGATGAAGGTCATGTTCGCGATATCGCGAAGTATGCTCCAGGAATTCTTGATGGCGTCGGAATTGTAGAAATTAGCGTCAGATGAGATCGTGATGATCTGATCTATCATCGCCCCCGTGAGCCACACGACCCATCCAGTGACGGGCACAAGCACCCACCAGAGAATTTTGCCGAATATGCCATAGACGAAATCGGTGCCCCCCGTCACCCAGGTGAGAACGGTATCCGCAACCCCGGCATGTGCCGGGTTCGGCATTACGAAAGCCCCTACTCCTACGAGGATGATCGTTATGAGGGAAAGGTAAGGAGAGAGCTTTCTCATCCGTATTATTCTACTACAAAGTTGACTGTTTCCGTAGCGATGACTGCGCCTGAGGTGCCCTTGGCGTCGCGGATAGTTATCTTGAGCTTGTATACCGCTCCCTTCTGGGCGAGCGCCGCGGTTCCCGAGAGGGTCAGGGTGGTGTTGTTGTTTCCCCCGGCCGGAGTTCCCTCGAAGGCGATGCTTGCGTTCGAGCTTACGTAGGTGTTTGTTGTTATTCCCGATACTTTTTGTCCAATGATCGGCGATACGAGGAGCGAGTCAAACCTTACCGGGTTTCCATTCAGGCTGAAGTCGAGCTCGATGCGGGGAACCACGGTTGATTTGCTTGCGTTGATGGCGATGGTCGCCGAAACGGTCGACAGACCCCCTGATTTGACCGTTATGTTGCTCGATGGGGCCTGTAGGGTTATGTTTGCCTGTGCCGGCGCGGTTGAATTGTTGTTCGAGGATGATGATCCGGTTGACGTATTGGTTGATGTCGCGACGGTCCCTGCCTTTATCGTCGTGATGACCTCGACCTCGGCGAGCTCGAGTGGGTGATAGTAGGTCGTGGTCGTCTGATTCCTCGAGCCGCTGCTCCTGGTGTATGACTTGGCCTTCTTCTCTATCTTCACGTACCGTGCGTCCTTGTTGAGATCGACACTTACCGGCTGTGCAATCACGGCACCGTCAATCCACTCCCCTGCCGAGAAGTCGCTTCCGTTGCTGCTTGTCAGCACGCGGAAGGTACCGAGGGTGTTCTCGTCATTGTTCCTTGAGTCGGCAACCTTCCAGACGCGAACCTTGTCGACTTTGACGGATTTCTCAAGGTCAACCTGCCACCAGGCGTTCGCGTCGGTGTTCGCGGTCACTGAGCCCTTCATGTAATTGCTGACGGTTCGGATGCCGTCGTTTGCGCCTCCCGGATTGCTTCCCGATGACTGTCGGGCCGTCTTGAGGAGGGCGATGTTGGTGGTGTTTTGGTCTGGGTTCGAGTTGTCCTGGGTTGATTGTATTTGCTCCTGCTGTTGTGCGGAGGCTGCCGCTGTCGTTGTCTCGACGAGCCTGTTTATCTCCTGAACGTCGGCGCTTCCCTCTCCGTTGAGAAGGGCGGCTGACTCGTCATAGCTTATGACCCTGTAGGAATCGATGGTTGATTGGGTTCCGGTGTTTGTCTGGGTCTCGCCGTAGTACTGAGAGCGATATCGGTTGAGATATGATCCTGATGTCGAACCACCTCGTGAGGAGCCGAGCAGTCCACCGATGCCCATGAGTGCCTGCTGGGCGATCTGGTTGAGGGTCGCGGCGATGACCTGGTCTATCTCCTGAGCGACGGCCTGCTGAATCTCTCCCTGGCCGAGCACGGAGTCGAGCTTGTGGGCAATGGTCGCACCGGGAGTTCCGATGAAGGTCTTTCCGGGCTTACACTGAGGCTTTATTGACGGAAGACTTGTGTTGAAGGTCGTCTGTGTCGAGGCGCTCGTATCTGATGATGCGGGCGTTTCGAGGGTTGAGTTGAAATCAAAGCTGTTTGAGCCTGTGTCCGCAGAGGATGCGTCGAATGTCGATCCGAAGGTCGATGAGTCATTTGTCGGGCTTGATACCTCCGCAACATATCGTGCTTGGGCCTCGGTCTCGGTCTCATACTCATCGCAGGTTTCGAGGCTGTCGAATCCGGCACCGAATGAGATGGTCTTGTATTTCTTATCCACCTTGTCGAGGGCTCGTCGCGCGAGTTCGCTGTCGGCTATGAGGTATGCGCCGTACACATTGTTGTTTGGCTGTGTCGTGACCTGAAGCCAATTGTCCCACCCTGCCCCGCCATTGTTTTCCACGAAGTTGTTCACATTGTCCCCTATTTTCGACAGGGTACATGTTATTTCCCGTTTGAAAGGCTTGCTGTATTTAAGGGCCAGGGCTATGCGTATCTGGAACGAGAAGTCATTACAGAGGAAGCCGAGCTCGGTACCCTCTATGAGCTGTCCTACGGCCTGATCTGCCGAGTCGAGGAGGGTCCCGCCGAAATCTGTTATGAAGCTCGGCTTGCCGTCGAATCCGCTGTTTACCCAGTCGACGATGCTTGCACCGATGTTCCTGATGAGGGCGATGAGAATCGCCTGGCCAAGAGGCTTGAGTATGCAGTTGTTGAAGGAGAGGGCATTTGCGCTACCTCCCGTTACGATGTTTTGAGTGGTGTCTCCAACCTGTGACTTTGGAACACCGAGTACGTTTTGGGGAACAGACGCAAGGCTTGCAAGGGCTGCCGCCGCATATCCTGCGACGCAGGATGATGCCCCTCCCGCCTGGGCCTCAGCTTTCTGGGGGAAGGCCAATATCAGATTCGACGCGACGAGCGAGAATATGATGAGCGATCCGGCGACTTTTGTGAGTATGCTTTTCATGTGTATCGAATGCTCTTTTAATTATATCGCATTTATGGTTGCGTAAAAACGTAGCCTGACTCGCTTGGCGAGAAGGATATTCCGACGGTCGTGAAGTATTGCTTGAGCCTGAGCGACCCGGCGCTTACGAGAGTTGCCCCATCCTCGTATTGGGATATTTTGGAATATCCTCCCACGGGATCAGACTGAAGGTCCTTGATGCCTGTGACGACATTCATCACCACCTCTATTCCCTGTATGAGCTGGGCATGGGCATCCTTTGCCTGAAGTGGAACCTTGGTTTTTACGAGGGCGTCACGCATGGACTGGTATCGGGCGAGTATTTTATTGAGGTCAGCCGTGTTTTTTTCAGTGGGTATTCCCTTTGCGAGTATTTGCTCGAGAATGAGCAATTCGTTCGAGGTTCCCTCGGGTACGGGTGTCAATACGATCTTCCCTATCTGGTTTCCGTAATTTCGAATGAAGGTCACGTCATTTGTCTGAACAGTTATGAGGACACTGTCGTCAAATGCGGGGATGCCTTGGTCATATCCCTTTGCCACAAGCTCTTCTGCTATTGCCTCGCTTAGCTCGGGTGTGATTTCCTGCCCTGCCCTCTTTGCCTCGAGGTATTTGGTGAAGAGCTCTCGCGAGAATTTCTCGGTTGCGGTCAAGGTTATGGCCTTTTCTGGCGTCGTCGTGGCGCTGGCCACTGCCTCCCTCTCCTTCTCCACTTCCTTGGCATCACCAAGGCCGTTCCCCTTGGTGTCAGGGTTGAGCGGGCTCGTCCCGTACAGTGCCTCTTCCCAGTCCTTGAGCCCGTCATTGTCAGAGTCCTTCTCAAAGGCCTGCTTGGTTGCTTCCTTTTCTGCGCTGAGGGTCGGGCTTGCCTTGGCGCGACCGCTCATGAAGTCCGTGCTCTTTATCGCAAAGGCTGATCCGATGATGGCAATGGAGGCGAGGAGGGAGATTCCTATCTTTGTCCTGAGGAAGCCGAGTATGGTGCGAAACATATGGTGATAGTATATCACCCGCCTTATTTATTTTGCTATACTGTCGCTGTGAACAGAAAAACTTTTATCATCGCACTGGTTGCTATCATTGTCCTCGCTTTTCTCGCCCTGTGGTTTTTCTTGAGGGACGATCAGACGGCCGAGACCCCTGTCGTCGTCACGGACCAGCCATGCCTCGTATTTCAGTCAGATGATCCGTCCAGGCCTTGTTTCGTCTCGGCTCAACCCTCCCCTGTCGTCATTGCTTCCGCGACATCAACCCCCGAGTGTGCCGATGGTTCGGTATTTGAAAAGAACGAATGTGTGGCTAGGGTCGCCGAGGAGCAGGGTGACGCGAGCCTCTGTTCCCAGATTCAGGGCTCTCTGGCTCGATCTTCCTGCATACAGAATGTCGCGGAAGCGAAGGGCCCTGAGGCTCAGGCTAAGCCGAGCGCCTATGAGGCATTCGTCAGGTCTGTGGCGTCATCGTCTCAGAAGGCTTCAATATCATCCTCTTCCCCAGCCTTCGTGGAGACGGTGCGCAATATAAGCGAGGCGGTGTTGTCGGTCGAGGAAACGGCCAAGGTAAGCCCTGAGGGGCTATACGAGCGCCTCGCCACCAAGGCAGACCTCGTCGCGTACAATGTCTCACCCTATCAGAGCCGACCCGGTGACATGGTCAAGGTTCAGGGCGCGGGATTTGCCCTGGATGCGACCAATGTCGTCTCTGTCGGTGGCGTGACGGTGTCGGGCCTCAAGAGCGCTGACGGCATTACTCTTTCATTCGCAGTTCCATCGTCAGCATCATCGGGCACTCATGAGGTGTGGGTGACAAACGCTCGCGGAAGCACCCGTTCCTCCGAGCGCCCTCTCTATATGGTTGTTTCCCAGACGCCTGTCGCCCCTCCAAAAATAACGGGCTTTTCTCCTGCCCAGCCGAAATATACCGATACCATAACCCTTTCAGGCACCAACCTGAACGGAATCAAGGCCGTCTCGACGACCCTCGGCATCATTCAGGGCAGCTCCCTGTCTTTCAAGGTCTCGAGCCTTGAATATGCCCACCTCGTTCTCGACCAGGAGTCGCTTAAGGGCACGATCATCCCTCTCTATGTATATGTTCAGGCCGAGGGTGGCATAAGCGAGGAGCCTTTTATAATAGATGTGCAATTCTAATGCGCGTATATAATATATAGTATGAAAAGCCTCAGAATACGAACGGCGTCACTGATTGTCTCGCTTTCCCTGATCGCGGGACTCACTCTTCCCTTGAGGGCCGATGCACTGGTCCCTCCCTTTCTGCCGTTTGGAGGCATTACGACGATTTCGATTCCCTGTACCTGTACCTTTACCTTTTGGACATGGTTTACGCCCCTGTATCTCTCTTCCGTTCCCATGGCCGGCCCGTTGGCCTATGTTCCCTACGGCACGGTGCTTTTTGGTAACTTCATTCCACCCATTGTTCCTGTAACCCCACATCTCGGGGCTTATATACCGGGCGTTCAGGCCTGTTGGATGTATGTCGGTATTGCCTGCATCCCTCTTCCTGTTATTGGGATGATGGGCTTTGTCGGTAGTGGTCTCCCGGGCGGCATATAAACGTGGCCCATGGGCCACAGATGTCACTGAGCCATTTAATGTGTGGCCTTGGAAAGCTTTTCTTGCTATGCGAGCTCCTGAGCGAGTTTGATCCAGGTCGGAAGGGCTATGTCCTCGGCGCGCGCGTTCTCGCCTATCTGGAGCACGGCGAACGCGCGCGCCAGGCTTTCCCTGTCAGTGACCGCCTCGAGGTTTCGGACGAGCTTCTTCCTCTTCTGGCCGAATCCCGCCTTTACTATCTCGAAGAATCTCTCCTCTTCCTTTGCGTCAGTGAATGGGTTCTGAATATCACTCAGTTTTATTACGGCTGAATCGACATTTGGTATCGGGAAGAAGTTTCCGCGGGCAACGCTTACCACGAGCTCGGGCTTTGCATAGGCCTTCACCGAAAGGGAGAGTATGCTTTCCTTCTCGTCCCGGGCGATGATGCGATTCGCCACCTCCTTTTGGACCATGAGCACCATGTTTGCCGGCTTGTGGGGCATCGAGAGGAAAAGCCGTATGATCTGTCCCGTTATATAGTACGGAATATTGGCAATGACCTTGTACGCCTCGGGAATGCGCGCCGATAGTTTCTCCGGGGTCATCTCCATGACATCGTCGTGGAAGAGCTCGAAATCACCGCGGTCCGTCTCGGCGCGGAAAAGCTCGTCGAGGAATCCAATCAGTCGATCATCCTTCTCGATCGCCTTGACCTTGGCTCCCGCGCGCAAAAGGGCCGCCGTGAGCACGCCCTTTCCCGGGCCGATCTCTATGACGGTCTCGCCTTTCTGTATGTCTCCCGCCTGGGCGATTCTTTCCACTATGCCAGGCGATATGAGGAAGTTCTGTCCGAGGGATTTCTTTGCGAATGCCATGTGGGCTTAGCTTATATCAAATATCGAAATATATCACCTTCCCGCCTCCCGTGGTACGGACGTTCTCCTCGATATGGCTGTCGGGTATGTCGAAGACGAATTCCGAAGGCACGGCGACCTGTCGCTGTCCGAATATGGTCCTGATCGAGGCATGCGAGAGGAATATTTTCTTCTTGGCACGGGTGATCGCCACATAGAACAGTCGGCGCTCCTCCTCGTCGTCCCTCTTCTCTCCCTTTGAGCTCATGCCCTTGTGCGGGAAGAGATCCTGTTCCATGCCGACGATGAAGACATATTCGAATTCGAGTCCCTTGGATGCGTGAACGGTCATGAGTCGCGCCGCCCGATTATCCTCCTCCATTTCATCCTGATCGCTTGCGAGCGCAGCGTCCTCGAGGAGCTTGGCCACGCCCTCCCCGGGAATCATGAAATCGTATTTGGTGGCGAGTGTGGCGAGCTCGCGCACGTTCTCGAGTCGCTCGAGGCCGTCATCGGTCCCCTCGTTTCGGAAGCTGTCCTCAAGACCGGTTACCTTGAGCACGAATTTGACCAGCTCGGAGGTCTTCTCCGTCTCGGCCTTATGCTTGATGGAGTCGAGCACGGACGAGAACTGTCGCCACTTCTCTTGATGCGCGGGCGACATGCTGTCCACCATGCCCGAGAATATCTTGGCGATGCTCGCCTTGCCTATTCCCCTCGGCGGGACGTTGATGATTCTCATGAGGTCAGAGAGCGAGTCCCGGTTGAGGGCGCCTCGTATGAAGCAGAGCACGTCTTTGACCTCCTTTCGGTCGAAGAATTTTGTGCCGAGCACCTGATAGGCTATTCCCCGCGAGAGCATTGCTTCCTCGAGGGCTCGCGACTGGAAGTTCGCCCGATAGAGTACGGCGATCTCGCGCGGGTCGACCCCGCTTCCGATGAGCTCGTGTATCTTCTCGGCGGCGAATCGCGCCTCGTCATTCTCGTCGAAGGCCGGATAGAGGGATATCTTCTCCCCCTGCCCGTTCTTGGTGAAGAGGTTCTTGTCGAAGCGATTCTTGTTCTTCTTGATGATGTGATTGGCCACCTCGAGTATGGTCTGGGTCGAGCGATAGTTTTCCTCGAGCATGACCATGACCGATCCGGCGAAGTCCCTCTCGAAGTTGAGGATGTTCTTTATGTCCGCCCCGCGCCAGCTATAGATGTTCTGGTCGACGTCACCCACCACGCAGATGTTCTTTCGCTCTCCGGCGATGAGCTTGGCCATGGAATACTGGACCTTGTTGGTATCTTGGTACTCGTCTATGTGAACGTAATGCCAGACGTCCTGATAGTGCTTGCGCACGATCTCGTCGTTCTTGAGGAGTTCCATCGATTTGAGGAGGAGATCGTCGAAGTCGAGGGCCTTCTCCTTCTTGAGGGCGATCTCATATTTCTGCCATACCTTATATATGATATCGCGCATGTAGTCGCCGTTCACGGTCTTGGCGAATTCCTCCAGGGTGACGGCATTCCCCTTCTCCCTCGATATGATGGAGAGTATGGTGTTAGGCTCGTACTGTTTGGGGTCGAGATTGATCTCCTCGATGCCGTTCTTCACAGCCCTCTTCGAGTCGCTTCGGTCGAATATGGTGAAATTCCTGGTTAGACCGAACTTCTGGGCATTCTCTCGGATGATATGGACGCCGAGAGAGTGGAAGGTGCTCAGAAAGGGCCTTTCGTTGAATGAGATCGGCATGTTGAGCTCGGGGTCGCTCTCGATCAGTTTGAATACCCTCTCCCTCATCTCCTTGGCAGCCTTATTGGTGAAGGTGATGGCGAGTATGCGGTCGGGACGCACCCCTTTTTTGATGAGATGCAGTATCCTGTAGGTGATAGTCTTCGTCTTTCCGGCCCCCGCTCCTGCCAAAATAAGCATCGGACCCTCGGTTTTATCCAAAGCCTCTCTTTGTCTGTCGTTCAAGTGGTGTAAGTAGGTCACAGGAGACATTCTAGCACGGGGGATAACTCTCCGTTGACTTCGGCCCCCATGCGAGTATAGTAAGAGGACACCGTACTTCAGGCATGTCAAATTATGGCTCAACAAAGCCATAATTTGACAGAAACGACCGCATTTCCCGGATAAGAAAAAGCCATTTCGACATTTCAGCACATAGCTTCATCCCGAGTCGCGAGAAAAGGGGGAATGGGGTCCAAAATCTGGCTCAACGTAGCGCTTTACTTTGTAAAGCCTCTTTTTGTTTTTGGGGGACTTTTGATGCCTTTCGCAGCCAATGCGGGGGTTTTTTCATTTGTCGGCGAGCTTATGTCGAACAAGCAGGCGGATGCGGGCATCGTGACCCTGACCTCTCAGAACATGCCCCTGCTTCAGTCGCATCTGAATCCCAATGCAACGAATGCCCCTGAAATCATGATCATTGACGGCAGCGCCCTCGCCTCTGCTTCCGGGGTGAGTGGGACCCAGGCTGATCTCGTGGAGACCAAATCCACCCAGATTAGCCTCTATGTCGTGCGCGCCGGTGATTCCCTTTCCCAGATAGCGCAGATGTTTGACGTATCGGTTAACACTATCGTGTGGGCAAACGATATAAAGAAGGGCGTTATCCGCGAGGGTGACGAGCTGGTCATCCTTCCTATAACGGGAGTTTCCCATACCGTAACCAAGGGCGAGACCATCAAGTCTATCGCCACTAAATACAAGGCGGACATGGATGAAATCGTTGATTATAACGGATTCAAGGCCGGTCAGGTTCTCGCAGTCGGATCAACAGTACTCATTCCTGACGGAGAGATCGTCGCCAAGCCAACCGTCTCTTCGAACGGCAAGCTCACTTCCCCTCTTCGAAGCTCGGGAGGCCCTCTCTATAAGGATTATTATATGAGGCCGATCAGCGGTGGCAGGAAGAGCCAGGGACTTCACGGAAACAACGGAGTTGATCTGGCGGCTTCTTTGGGAACCCCTATTTATGCGGCAGCCGACGGCGTTGCCATCATCGCCCGATCTGGCGGATACAATGGTGGATATGGCTCATATGTCGTAATCTCTCACCCTAATGGCACGCAGACTCTTTACGCTCACGCAAGCAAGGTGATCGTTGCCCAGGGTCAGGCCGTGGCAAAGGGTGATACCATCGCCCTCATGGGTTCAACCGGCAAATCCACAGGATCCCATCTCCACTTCGAGGTTCGAGGCGCGGCCAATCCTTTCTAGCCTTTCTTTCTATACTGCAGTGCCTCGAGCACGTGTCTCGTTTCAATCTGTTCTGTGCCCTCTATATCCGCTATCGTTCTCGATAGCCTGATGATGCGGTGATATCCCCTGCCCGACATTCCATCGGCTTCCCCCGCCTTTTTGAGGATGTCATTCGCCGCGCCCGAGAGTTTCATTGCATCGATGGAATCGCGTATCACAGCATCGCTATTGAGCTTTCCCTCTTTTTCGTATCTCTGTTCCTGAGCTTTTCGTGCCAGAGCGACAGTTTTCCTGCCCCTGATGGTTTCCGAGTCAGAATTTTTCCTGTACGTCAGTCTTGCGTGATCGATTTTTGACACTTCTATCCACAGATCGATTCGATCGATGATCGGCCCAGATATTTTATTGTGATATCTGGCTCTGTCTCTTGGCGTGCACAGGCATGTCTTCCCCGCTGATCCATGGTGTCCGCAGGGGCATGGATTGAATGCGACTATCAATATGAAGTGAGACGGAAAGCGACATGAAAGATTCGTCCGTGATATCACGACACTCCTTTCCTCCATTGGCTGTCTGAGCGATTCGATCGTCTCCCTGCTAAACTCCGGAAATTCATCCATGAAGAGAATTCCTCGATGGGCCAAGGTTGCTTCCCCGGGTTTTGGTATTGGGCCGCCTCCGATGACGGCGGTTCGTGAGGCGTTGTGATGAGGTGCCCTCATCTGGGGCGTTCGTATTATTGAGCCCTTCAGATTTCCTGTTGTCGAGTATATGGAAGTGACCTCCAGGCTCTCTTTCGGGGTGAGCGAAGGCAGCAATCCCTGGAACGCTCGCGCGAGCATTGTCTTTCCTGTGCCAGGCGGACCGAAGAGGGCTATGTTGTGACCACCGGCAGCAGCGATGATAAGTCCCCTCTTCGCGGTCTCGTTGCCGACTATGTCATCAAGTTCGGTTATGGATGTCTCCTTGCCTTCGTCATGGAATTCCGGCTCGGCTGTTTTCAGGGAGATCCTTCCTTCCAGATGGTCTATGAGCTCTCTCAGATGTGAGAGCGGAAAGACTTTGAGTCCCGGTATCATCGCCGCCTCAGTCGCATTTTCCTTTGGCACATAGAGCTCTCGTATGTGATGGGACATGGCCATATGCGCATAGGAGAGGACTCCGTGTATGGGCCGTATACGCCCATCGAGCGACAGCTCGCCCGCAAAGATGCGCCCCTCCGGATCACAGGCAATTGATCCTGATGCCAGAAGGTATCCGATCGCGATCGCCAGATCGAATGAGGGACCCTCCTTTTTGAGATTGGCGGGCGCGAGCGACACCGTTATCTTTGAGTTTGTCTGTTTCGGTGATTTAAAGCCACAGTTTTTAAGCGCCGCGGACACCCGGTCGCGCGCCTCCTCGACGGCTTTGTTTGGCAGTCCCACTATGGAGAAAGAGTGAAGGCCTTTTGATATGTCTACCTCTACTGACACGAGACGTGCCTCGAGGAAATGGGTCTGTGCCCCGTATGTGCGCGCGAATGCCATGGATCAACCATAGCAAATGACCGTTCAAGGAGTTATAAAAAAAGACACTAGTCCACGTGTTCGTCCTTGTGGGCAAGGTTCGTCCGCGCGGATGGGTTTGCCTCGAGGCGTTCCTTCTCGATCGGGTCTCCCGATATCTCGCAGATGCCGTAGGTTCCCTTCTCTATCTTGTCGAGGGCCCTTTTGACGTCATTGTATTGAGTCTCGAGCTGTTTGAGCACCGCGGTGTTTGACTCATAGCTTTCGATGTTATCGGCGATGTCAGCCAGATCCGATGCATTCACGTCGACTTCGCCCGAGGAAGCCTCCCAATCCTTTGGATTGTCGGGGTTCACATGTCCAACGCTCTTGAGCTCGCCCTCGAGTGTGGCAAGCTCCTTTTCGAGGAGTTTCTTGAAGTGTTCCGTGTTCAGTTTTGTATTGTGTGGCATGTGTGTTTTTAAGTATGTCTTACCCATCATATTATTGAACCACCCGTACCGCAAGGAGCTTGTCGAGCAGGGCTTTGAGGGCATCCGTGCTCGTGGTTACGACAATCGTATCCTTATCCGAGAAGGCGTAGGCCAGGATGATCGTGCCCTCGGCATTCTTGAGAATCCTCGTGTCTATGTTCGATATGACATTGTCCTCGAAAGGGTTTGTGTTCTCAAGTGTCGAGCTCTCCTCGAGGCTCGATATGCGTATGAGGGCAATGAGGTCAGCCTTGAGATTTTTCTCCCATTCGAGCATACCTGCAAAGGCGTTCTGGAAATAGGTGTTCTTGAGAATGATGAAAGGGTATGTAGCCCCGTCCTCATACGTGCCTATCATATAGCGATTCGAGAGCGACCTCTTCAGCATGCTTGGCGCCTTCGTGTCCTTCAGGATCTGGTCCGTGGTCGCCATGACGGTGGTTGTGCCCTGAGGTATCGGTATGACGGCATAGATGCCACGATCCCCAACCTGGCCCTTTTGCAGAGCTTGCGCAAGTGTCAGAATCGCGTTCTCCTGATTGCTGAGTTCGACCGTTTCAGCTTTTGTGTAGGGGAGTATGCTTTCCACCCTTAGTTCCTGGGGCAATGCGAGCGCAGGGTTGCTTTCGCGCACGGAGAGCCAATAGTAGGCTCCTCCCGCTATACATATTCCACAGATGCCAATCGTTATGAGCAGGGCGGTCGATGATTTTTTCGGCTCCTCCCTTTCTATGAGGGTTGAGCTCTGCTCGCGAGCGAGCCTCTTGTTCTGCTCAGCGAGAGATATCTGGGTGGCAGACACGTTTTTGTATCGGATTGCCTCCTCTGCGTCGCTCTTGAAGGTTCTGATTGATTTGATCGACGGGTCATTGTGGACGCCCTCGGTTTGGCTTTGCGCGTTTGTCGCCCCTGGCGCGGCATTCGATCCGGAGATTGTCCCGAGCGTCTGGTTTATCTCGTGCTGTGCCCGGGAAATCGTTGGCTGTGCTTCGGGGGTCGCTGTCGGCGCCGGCACGGGTGACTCTGGGGTAGACATAACAGACGCTGCCTTTTCCGGCACCGGCTCTGTTGGATTCTCTGGCGGGGTCGGCACCTGGGCGCTTCCCTCATTGTCCGCCCCCGAATCCCCCATTATGTCGACGCCCTCGTCGTGGAGGTCGCTGACTGTTGATGTTCTGTTCGGTTCCATGCGTACCTATTCTACCTCATTTTTCTGATTATCTTGGTGATTTTGTTCTGCTGGGGAGGCCTCTGCTGATTCTGTGGCCTCGGTGCCGGCTTCCTGTCGTTTTCTGGCTTTGGCGGAAGCATTGATCCTGGTATGTTCGGCACGATTGGGGTCCGCGGTGCCTGTGTCGTGATGGCCTCCGGCGTCCTCCTTTTGTCGTATCCCCTGTTGCCTGCCCCGTGTCCCATGACATAGCGCGAAGGGTCATCATCGAGGTCGATGAAGTCGTCCGTTACCTCCTTCAGTTTTCCTGACGCTGATTTGCCGAAGGTGATGACCTCGACCTGACAGCCGTTCATCTTGAGATATTCGACGAGGGGAACGAAATCGCCATCGCCCGAGGCGAGGACAACCACGTCGAGCTTTGAGGCGAGCTTCACCGCATCGATTGCGAGGCCGACATCCCAGTCGGCTTTCTTTGATCCGCTCGAGAATATCTGAAGGTCCTTGGTTTTTGTCTCGATTCCGACCTTGTTAAGAGCCTCGAAGAAGCTTGATTCCTCGCCTGATTCCGTCGTGATGACATAGGCGATGGCTCGGACGAGCTGTCGCTCCCCTACCGCCGTGGCAAGCACCTCGCCGAAATTGACTCGGCCGTGATGAAGGTTCTTCGCGCTGTGATAGAGGTTCTGGGCATCTATGAAGACGCCGACCCTCTGGTTTTTGTGTTTGATGACACTCATAAAAATGATATTTAACTAACTGGTTATAAAAATATGGCTACGGAGGGGTCTGTGCCCTTTCCGCCCATTATACTCTCTTGTCGACAAAATAACCCTCAAAAACGAATCCGCCCTGAGGGGCGGAGGTTCGTTAGTTCTTTACCTTGAGATCGAGCTTCTTGGCTATCTCGCTGTATCGCTTCGGGTGTTTGGTCTGAAGGTACTTGAGATGCGTCTGCCTGTCAGCAACCATTGCGAGGAGGCCTCGTCGTGAGTGCCTATCCTTCTGGTGCTTCTTGAGGTGCTTTGCGAGCTCCTCGATCTTTGAGGTGAGAAGTGCGACCTGAACCTCTGGAGAACCAGTGTCCTTGTCGTGAACTGCCGCCGTCTTGATGACTTTTATTTTCTTTGTCGTTGAAAGCATGGTCTGATAAGGATAGCACATATCCCTTAAAAATGCAAGCAGCACCCCATGGGACGACGCTTGTGGAAACAGGGGCATGAATCAGGGCTGAAAAAGGGGTATAATATTGTGCGACATGGCATCTCTCAAATCCCTCAAACAGCAGTTTCTCGAATATATAGAGATAGAAAAGGGTCGTAGCCTGAAGACTGTGGAGAACTACGATCGCTACATATCTCGTTTTTTCGGCTTTTTGAAGAAGGATAGCCCTTCAGACATAACCGATGCCTCGGTGCGCGAATTTCGTCTATGGCTCAATAGACAGGCCACCGGAAACAATCGGGCCACCGGGGAAACCCTCAAAAAGAAGACTCAGAACTACTATCTCATAGCCATCAGGTCTTTTCTGAAGTATTTGGCGCGTCAGGGTATATCCTCGCTTGCACCTGACAGGATAGAGCTGGCAAAGATTGGCGAGCGACATATCGAATTCATGTCAGACCAGGAACTGCACAGGCTCCTTGAGGCCCCTGAGGGCGATGATGTCAAATCACTGAGGGATAGAGCCATTCTAGAGATGCTCTTCTCCACAGGCCTCCGCGTGTCCGAGCTTTGTTCGCTTACGAGGGATATAGACCTATCAGCCGATGATTTGTCGATCAGGGGAAAGGGAGACAAGGTTCGGGTGGTGTTTCTCTCAGATGAGGCAAAGAAGATCGTGAAACGCTATATCGATAAGCGGGATGACATGGATAACGCCTTATTCGTGAAGGTTTCCCTTGAAAAGCGCCATGGCGGCGAGTCCCTTCCCCTTTCCACTCGTTCGGTCGAGAGGATTGTGAAACACTACGCGACCAAGGCCGGCATTATGTCTAAAAAGGTTACGCCTCACGTTATTCGTCACTCCTTTGCCACCGATTTGCTCTCAAATGGTGCTGATCTGCGCTCCGTGCAAGCCCTGTTGGGTCACGCAAACATTGGGACAACCCAGATCTGTACCCATGTGACCGATAAGCATCTACGAAACATACACAAGCAGTTTCACAATAAAAAGCCTTAATTAAGGCCGTTTCATGAGAAATAATACACCTTTGCTTTTTCTGGCAGAGGCTCTATTATTAGGTCTGGAGGTGAAACTGTGTTCATACAAAATCGTGTCGCCAGACACTTCAATGTTGGTGTTGAGGGCGCTGATGGGGCTGATGCCTCGGTCGGTCAGATTGCATCAGGGCGTATACCCGGCGAGTCATTCAGGGTGCGCATCGGCACGGAGGTGTCGATTGATGATCTTGCGAATCTCGTGAGGCGTTTCTACGTCTCCGAGGGGTTCACGGCAACCATTACCGATGTATCGGTAGTCGGAGAGGGTCCTGTTCGCAGGGCCAAGATCCGTGTCGATTCCGTTAGGGATTCCAAGATCATGATTATACTGCGCGATGGTGACTCGTTCTCTCTCAGCACCATGCCGTAAGGTCGGGCCCGTCTTCGGACGGGCCCTTTTTTGTTGTATCATGGGCATATGAAAATAATCTCTTGGAACGTGAACGGTCTGCGTGCCGTTATCAAAAAAGGCTCATTCGACTGGCTTGTTTCACAGGATTTCGACATATTCTGCCTTCAGGAGACAAAGGTTCATCCTGAACAGCTCGATTCGAATATCGTTTACCCCGTTGGCTACTTCTCCTATTTTGACCATTCAAAGGGGCGCAAAGGATACAGCGGCGTCGCTATCTACAGCCGTATCAAGCCAGATGCCGTCGAATATGGCCTCGGAATCCCTGAATTGGATCAGGAAGGACGCCAGATAACCTTGCTGTTCGACAACCTTCTTGGCAACTCGTCGAAAATAGCCCTCATCAACACTTATTTTCCTAATGGCGGCGGAGGGCCCGAGCGATATGCCTTTAAAATGGCGTATTACAAGGCTTTTCTTGTTTATGTGAATAGCCTTCGGGCCAAGGGCTATTCCGTGGTCTTTACCGGCGACGTGAATACGGCCCATATGGCAATCGACCTTGCTCGGCCAAAGGAGAACGAGAAGAACACGGGTTTTCTTCCAGAAGAGAGGGCCTGGATTGATTCGGTCATCGAGAACGGCTTCATCGATACCTTCAGGCACATGAATCCAGACAAGAAAGATTCCTACTCCTGGTGGGACATGAAGACCTTCGCTCGCGAAAGGAATGTTGGCTGGAGAATCGATTATTTTTTCGCGAGCGCGGATCTCGAAAAGAAGATAAAGAAGGCAGACATCCTCGCTCATATCACGGGATCTGATCATTGCCCTGTTCTACTGGAGCTCTCTAAATAAAGGTTTTACGGGAGTGTCTTTTATAAAAGACACTTATCCACATGTCTGTCCTTTACATGTCTTTAATGATTGATACAATGTCTTTGTGAGCAGCAGAGAGAATCTCTGAAGGTGCTCGCGAGTTCTTTCACATGTCGGTCAAAAATCGTTTAAGGTTTGGTCAAAGGGTTTAGGCGGTGAATTTGTCGGTGCTTAGCAATGTGCGCTTGTCCGGGACGAACGCAGATTGCTAGGTATCATGAGTTCACTCTGAACCTAGCGGGCTTCACAGCCCAAATATGGCGAATGAACCATTAGGCGAGTACAGAATCGCTTCCAATTTAAAAAGCGACAATTACAAATTTTTTGCGCGCTTCCCTTGTTGGATCTGCGCTCTGCACTCACCCCAAAGGTTCATTTGCGAACCGCTCATGCACACATAACTGCTCGAGCGGTTTTTTGTTGTCTAAACGTTGCACGTGAAACACAAAAAAACGGCTCAATAAAGCCGTTTTTTAATTATATATACATCAATTCGCGGACCCCTACTGTACCCCGTGCTTCCCCCGGATCTTTGACACCTCTTCCTCCTCTGCCTGAGCCTTTCTCTCCTTCCCTTCCTCGCCAAGGGCTTTGAGGGCCTTTTCATCAAGCACGGCTAGTTCCACAGCCTTCCCTTCAAGGTATTCTGCCGTATTGAGTTTCGGGTTTTCAAGCACCTCCTCGAGAAGCGCATGGAGAATGAAGCCTATCTTTGGGTTTGGGGCCATCTTAGCCACCTCCATGATTCTTGAGCCATTTATCTTGAGCATGCCGACGGATACGGGGTCTCGGAGGGCTTCCTCAACCATGGCCTTGTATTTACGAAGCCTGTAGGGATTCTCTTTGGGACGTCCGGTCCCTATTCTGTCACAGATACGGACATTCATGAGGTCCCATATATGATCCTTGCCGACATTTGCCACCATGCGCCTGACGGCAGAGAGGGTGATTTGCTCAGTATCAGAGAAAAACATGTGCCAACGAACTAGTTTCACGACTAATTCAATGGTTTTTGTAGGGAAATTGAGCCTTTTGAGGATCTTTTCGGTCATTTTTGCCCCAACTACCTCATGGCCGTAAAACGTGTACTGGTTTGTTTCACGTGAAAACCTTCGGGTATTCGGCTTTCCAATATCGTGAAACAGGGCCGTTAGACGTATTTCAAGGCCGTACTTCTTGTCGGCAGAGTGTTGCACCGTCCTCAGAAGGTGTTCCCATACGTCATAAGCATGGGCCTGGTTCTGTGTAACGCCAACACCCTCCTCCAATTCTGGGGCTATAAATGGCAGAATTTCCAATTCATGGCTCAAAATAAGGGCATTCATCGGAGTATCAGACATGATTATACGCACAAACTCGTCACGGATGCGTTCTTTGGCTATATGGGCAAGCAAAGGTGCGTGAACCCTGAGTGCCTCAAGGGTTTCTTTCTCGATCCTGAAATCGAGCTCGGCTGACAGTCTCACTGCCCTCATTATGCGCAAAGCGTCCTCCGACAGGCGCTCGTCAGGGCTTCCTACGGTCTTTATAATGCCATTTGAGAGGTCTTTGAGGCCTCCGAAGAGGTCTGTAACGTTTCCCGTGAAACTAGCACCGTCTGGCTCAATATTGAGAGCTATGGCGTTTATCGTGAAATCCCTGCGCTTGAGATCGTCCTCGATGTTCTTGCTGAAAGTTACAGCATCTGGGCGCCTCTTGTCGGTGTAGGTCGATTCAGTTCGAAAGGGCGTCACCTCGATGACCTTGAGCTTCTCGTTTGTCGTCGTTTCGTTGACCACGCCAACCGTTCCATATTTGTTCTCGTAGAAGGTGTGCTCGAAGAGTTTGATTATCTCTCCCGGCGTGGCGTCGGTGGTTACGTCCCAGTCCCTGGGCTCTTTGTTTAACAGAATGTCCCTGACGCATCCACCAACCAAAAAAGCCTTAAAATGGGCCTTTTTAAGGGTTTCTGTTACATGTGAAACTTCTGCCGGTATGGAAAGTGAGAGTATTTTAGTCTCCATATATCGATCATATTACTCTATTTTTTTGATTTTTGCGTGAATTAACGTATATTGTATGTATTGCTCTCGTGGTGAAATGGATATCACAACGGTCTTCGGAACCGTCGTTGGGGGTTCGAATCCCTCCGAGAGCACAAAAGAGGGGCTGAATGTTTTGAGATTTTCACTGGTTGGTGTATATTATTCTCTGTTGCGGGTATCGTTTAGTGGTAGGACACGTCCTTGCCAAGGATGAGATGAGAGTTCGATTCTCTCTACCCGCACAGTTTTCATAAAGGTCGCCGAAAGGCGACCTTTATGTTTATGAATCTCTTTATCAAGGATGGTCAAGTAGTCCTTAAACGAAACTCTTGTGGAATCTGGGTTTTGTGGATAACTGGGGATAACTCTGGGGATACTGTTTAAAAGACAGGGTCTGACTCGTGTCAAAAAAGACTGTCTTTTGTCCTTAGTAGCCCTTAATAGAGCCATATACGGACAAAATAGCTTTGTCTTTTGGAAATCCACATAATATGTTTCATATGTAACGCTTGTGGATGCCAAATAACATGTTTCATGTGAAAAGATGTGGTAAAACACTGTTTTTTATACCCATTTCACCTTATCTTAAGGCTTTCTTTATGATCCATTTGCCAGAATGGAACCATGAAAACATTCACTTCATCAAAACAGAGGTTGGGGGAATTGGGCGAAACAATTGCCTGTAGGTTTCTCAGAAGAAGGGGTTTTGTCATAATTGAGCGCAATTACACGCAAAAATGGGGAGAGATCGATATTATTGCGATTCAAGGTGCGATTACCCATTTCATAGAGGTGAAGAGTGTTTCATGT
>Ga0172380_10002453_pt1 | contig 28419 bp, 43 predicted proteins | sample Leawe162metaG_FD_119747 | JGI IMG/M metagenome (GOLD analysis project Ga0172380, IMG submission 119747) | Leachate microbial communities from a municipal landfill in Southern Ontario, Canada - Leachate well 162 metaG | ecosystem: Engineered > Solid waste > Landfill > Unclassified | place... | reverse complement strand
TCCGTTCCGCCCATATCTAATAAGTGGGATTGGGTGATATATAATTAGATTATAGTTCGACAGTGTCTCGGGTCGAATTGAAATTAGGGACTAGGTTGATAATCATTTTGTTAATTCTAAAATCATCAACTCAAGTCGGTCTCACGACCGAAATAAATTAACTAAACTTTGTACTCGCAATCAGGACACTCTTATGCACCCGGGTTCGATTCCCGGCATCTCCACTAGAACAAAGATCGAAAGAAAACAGAAAGTCCCTACAAATATGGATTTTTTGCTATAATGAAACCATGAAAGTTATAATCTTAGCAGGTGGAAATCAAACTAGATTTGGTGAGATCTCACGAGAAAAATCTAAAATTCTTCTTCCTCTACCCCAGAGTGAGACGATACTCTCGAATATAGTTAGACAACTTAATCAAACTGAGATAGAAAAAATAATTATTGCCCTAAAAGATAAGAACTTTATTGCTGATTACACGAAAAACTTATCCTCCAAAAAGGAAATTGTGATCGATGACAGGGATATCTCAGGTCTAGGAAACTATTTCTTCAAATCCACAAGCTATCTCCCGGCAACTTATATTTTTGGAGATACTTATTTTCCAAATAATTCATTGACAGCATATTTCAGCGAACTAAAAGGAAAAACCGATCTGAGAGTTAAGGCTGTAATTGGAGTAAGTCGATCTCATGTTGGGGACTTTAGAGTAGAAGTTTCTGGTGACTATGCAACAAAAATCTCAAGAGACGGTACCCATGGATATTTCACCTGTGGGTTATTTACATTTATTGACTCTGGTATTGTCGGAAAGTTGGAACCTTGTGATAAATTAACAGATGTATTTTCTCAACTATTAGAAAAGAATTATAAAGTTGGTTACGTTTTGATGGAGGAAGGATTAATCGATTTGGACACACAAGACAAAGCTAAAGAATTAATGAATCTGATCAGTTAATTTGGTTCTAACTTGGTGTACCCACCTCCACTAGAACAAAAATAGAAAGAAAACAGAAAAGCTGTTCGCAATTTCAGGATTTCTAGTATATAATTTTTATATGACATATGAATCAACAGAAAGTACTGTAGATTACAGAAAGATATTCGATGATAAGATGAATGGCATTAAGGCAATTGATGAAGAGGAATGGGCTACAGAATTAGCTTCTTGGTACCATGACCCAGAAATAACCTCAATCAGAAAGGAGGTACCCGCCGTATTATTCAATCCAGACAACCTCGTTGATCTCGCACCTCCAACGGATATTTGGATTGAAAACCCTGAATCGTTAGACTGTAGCTCTGATTATATACATGACCAAGTCAAAAATAGTCTTGGAAAATTTCTTGGAATAGAATCAAACTCAGTACCCTATCTTTTAGCTGGGTACATATTAGAAAGTGACAAGAGACTACGATATCTAGTTGTAGATGTCATAAGAGCGAGTATCGTGAAGAAAGATAGCAAATCAGACCATCGACAGGATAGGTGGTTACACTTATTGGATGTTTTGAATAAATATAAAATTGAAAAAGTCATACTGAAAATTGGTAGGCAAGATGGAAAGAATGATACTGGTCCAGATGAGGTGATAGCTAGAAGTGTCTTGGAAGAAAGGAGAGAAGGCCTTGCATTGATTAATTTGGCCCGTAAACACGGCATGACTAACAACCAGTACATGAGATTGAAAATACTCGCAGATACTCTCTTTACGGCCGGTAAACAGGTTAGTCTAGAAGACATAGCCAAATCAATTATTAACGAACCGGATAGTGTAAATATAAATGTTAAGAATTAACATCCTTAATATTGTTAACATACCTAAACGATATCCCCTACTAATTCGGTTCTAATTTCCCGGACCAAACTCCACTAGAATAAAAATAGAGAGATAGTGGCAAATTTCCACAAATGAGGATTTTTTGTTATACTTAAAAAATGGAAAAAATAAAAGATGGTGAAAGAATAGTCTTTGACACGTGGAGAATGATGAACCCCGATCTGAGTTCAGAGTTAGAAACCATGGGTCATGAAGGGTTAACCTTCAAAGATTTTGCTGGAGTGGAAACTACAAACGAGCGCATCTCTATGGTTACCGATTTGATAAAAAGACACCAAGAGGCACGCAAACAAGACAATCAAAAGGAGATAAAGAAAACCGTTAGTGACCTAAAAAAATTACTTGAAATCGTTGTTGTGGAACTTTATGGGCGTTGATTAATTACTCTGACAAAAACTTATTAGGACTTCATTTTTATACTAATTCGGTTCTAACTTGGTCTACCCATCTCCACTCGACTCGCTCAGAAGCTCGCTCGTGGCAAGCCACCTTATCCAATTAAAGATGAAGGTGGTTTTGTCGTATAGGCGAGTCGAGTGCCCCGAGCGTAGTCGAGGGGCTTCTTTTCTGGTAGAATCCAGTCGCCATGTATTTTGTCTACATGATAAAAAATTCCGCAAATAAATTATATATTGGTATTACAGAAAATCCACAAGCACGAGTAAATTATCACAATCAGAAAATAGGTGCTTGTTTTACAAAATACATTCCTGACTTTAAAATAGTTTTTCTCGAGGAATATGAAAATTTAACTTTAGCCAGACAGAGAGAAATCCAGCTCAAAAAATGGAGTCGGATTAAGAAAGAATTTTTGATTAATAAATGCAGGCAAGGATTAGAAACAAAGCTGTAAAGGTCGAGTCCGGCATCTCCACTAGAATAAAAATGGAAAGAAAAGCGAAAAGTGTTCAATATATTGATGTACAATACGAGCATATTGACACAACAACAATAACTTGCTATACTTCTTATTAGGTAGGAGTTGCTGCTTAACAAACAGGAGGACCGCGAGATGAAGACGTATGCAGACTGTGTGAAGAAGGGAGAAGAGCTCTGTATCAGTACCAACGAAATTGCGCAAGCCTTCGGAATCGAAATTCCGATGGATGAGGCATCATCGAAATTGATACAAAGACTCAAGGACCCCAACACCACCCAAGAGGAACGGTGGAAAGTGTACGAGAATGCTCCGTGCGGAAGTGCGATCGAGCAAGCCGCTTTGCAGATATACTTGGACAATGCCACCACCCAAGATGAACGGTGGCGGGTAATCGATAAGACTCCTAACGGAGGTCCGGTCCGACAGGCAACCATTCGCGCACTCTGTTCCAACTCCTGACGTATTCAGATGAAAATACGACGAGACCCCGGGCTTCGGCTTGGGGTTTTTTCTATTCACTTTCGGTTCTAACTTGGTCTACCCACCTCCACTCGAACAAAAATAGAAAGAAAAGCGAAAATCTGATATCATAACTTGTATGAAACTACTTTATGGAATCTTTTATACTAATGATCTGGCAAGAGCAACAAAATTTTATAAAGAAAAAATTGGTCTTGAAGTGGCCTTTGGTGATGACAGATTTATTGCCTTCAAGATTGGCGACTCACTTTTAGGTATAAAAATCAAAGAAATCAAACGAGAAGTTCCCGGACATCAAACTATAATAATCTCCACTAAAGATGTGAGCTCCTTGTACTCTTCCCTTAAAAAGGAAAGTGTAACTATATTTTCAGAGTTAATAAACTCTGATTGGGGAAGAAACTTTTCAATATTAGATCCGGACATGAATAGGGTAGAATTTGTTGAATCGACAAAATAATTTTCTATCTTATTTCGGTTCTAACTTGGTCCAACCGTCTCCACACAAAATACAACTTAAGCTACGCTGTCACCATCAGCTTTTCCAAAACCAACTCAGTAGCTCTTTCATATTCCCCACTTTTAGCTAGACTCTGTATTTCAGCATTATTAGTATCATCAATAATATCACTGACATCCGACCGATAATCATCCATCCATTCCATCGGACTCGAGACAATTTTCTCCTTAATCATCCTTTTTATAATTTCCTTTTGCAATTCATTTCGAATTGTAAGTGGTAAGCGATCAAATTTGAGGGTATTAGGTTGCTCGTTCATATTATAATTATAATTCAGTTTAAAAAATCGAACAAGTTGATTAATTAATTTACTCCGCCACAAAAGACTTAACCTCAAATTTAGTTAAGATTTGTTTTTCCTTTATACTCTTTAATTTTCTTTTTCTAGACGAATGACCCTTAGAAATAATACTTGGAATCATAGTTCCGACTGCGCAGCCAAGAGCATAAGGAATCACCAAGGTCCAATTGCTAATATCATCCACAAAGGTCTGTAAAACGTAATACCAAATAAAGATATTGATAATCGTCACAAAACCACTAAGGAAGATTTTAGAATCCACCACCATTTTCGTCCAATAAGCGATAATAATCATTTCTACTACTCCAATAATAAACAAAATCATAGTATTTTTTAGATTAAAGTCTGATAATTCGACCCCTTTAAACAAAATATGCCCTTTCGGTGGCATATTTGGTTACTAATACATTATAGGCCAAGATTTAAAATAAGTCAAGCTCACGCCGCTAAAATTATGTGACTTCTAATCCAAGAATTTCTGATATAATAAACCGATGGAAATTGCTGGGCAACAAATTTTTTCTTTTCTTTCTCAATATGGTTATTGGATTATGATTCCCCTCATGATTGTGGAGGGTCCAGCCGTCACGCTGATATCTGCTGCTTTAGCCGCCCTTGGGGCATTTAATATCTGGGTTGTTTTTTCATTATCAATTTTTGGAGATATAATTGGAGATCTTTTTCTTTACTCTGTAGGTTTTTATAGTGATCATCCTCGTATAAAAAAAATCAGGATATTAATTGGGATTTCTGACGCTAGAGTCGAAAAATTTAAAGGTCACTTTGAAAAAAATGGTCGAAAAATAGTTTTTCTATCAAAAGCCACAATCGGAGTTACAGCTTTAACTCACACTACGGCGGGTATAGTTAAGATGCCCTTGAAGCGTTTCCTTTTTTATACGTTCCTCGGTGGCATAGTCTGGAGTGGCTTCCTAGCAATACTCGGTTATTTTTATGGATACTTATGGAGAGAAATCTCAACGTATATCGAATGGATTGGATATATAATTTTTGGAGTCGTGGCTATTACTATCCTAACTATACATATTAAAAGTAGAAAAACCGCAAATGATGAATAGTTATTTTTTATAAGTTTCAGGTTGTCTTTTTTTTCTGAGGCCTGACACGATTGCAATCAAATAAGCATATCCGACATCAATATTCATCCACCAACGCAAAAAACTTCCTCTCCAAAATCCATATTTTTTTTCCTTTAAAGTTTGATAGTAATCAAATTTTTTGGATCCGTAACCACCAAAATACTTTTGCACAGTAAAATTTAAGCCCGCCTCAACGCGATATCGGTATTTGAAACATTCAGCCATATAGCCCCAAACCTCTCGACGGATAGCACGCTCACCAGAATTAATCGCAAAGAGCGTGACCATTTTTTGCATGACATTATTTCGTATCCCAATAAACATAGCAAATTTATTTTTTGCGACCGGGTTAATGATATTTTCAATTATTTCTGGTGTTAACCCGTGCAGGTCAGCATCGCAGAAGAAAATGATATCTGCCGTAGTTTTCTCAACTCCCAGGTTCATAGAGTATGCCTTTCCCCTATTTTCAGAATTTATAAATAGCTTAACTTGATTAAATTTAGATACAATCTCGACGGTATTATCAGTCGACCCGTCATCAATCACAATAATTTCATCTAGCATCTGGGTTTGGATTAACACCTTTAGTACCCTCTCGATATTAGCGCTCTCATTATACGCTGGAACCACCGCTGCAACTTTTGGTTTCTCAACAATGGACGATACCGGTGAGTTTTGTAATGAATTAATAAAATCTCCAATTTCTATATAAATATCGTGATGTTTTTCACAAAAAAATAAATTGTGATTTTTAGCATCATAAATTTTATATAGATGAGGAGACGTGACTTTCTTATCAATTTTATAGACCGCCTTCCAATTACCTAGAGAGTCATTTCGAGAGTGGATAGTCAAAATCGGACATTTAATATTAGACAGGGACTGGTCTAAGTCCCGATTTGCCTTTTTTGCAACTATTAAACCGTTTTTGTGCATATATTTATAATAAAATGCCTCCTGACGCAATTTCATTTCATCGACAGGTATTTTTTTCAACCAAAGTTTCTTGAACAACCCTAGAATACTTAAAAAGGGAGTATTGAAAGGAAATTTCAATTTATAGGGTATGCACACAGTAAAAACACCTTTAACTGGATATTTGGAGGCTAAAATTAGGGACAACTGACCACCAAAAGAAACACCTCCGATAATAATTTCGTCATATATTTTGAAATTCTGTTTTAATTCTTCATCGGCTTGTTCTATAAAATCCTCGTAACTTAAATCGTCTAGATCTTCGACTCTAGTGCCATGGCCTCTCATCAAAAATACTTTGACATCGGCTTTAAAAGATTCACTTAAATATTTTGGTAGACCGTTAAAATCAGTTGGGCCACCTGTATAGCCGTGTATTAAAAAAACTAGTTTTTTTGATGGATATTTTAAAAAAATTGATTGAATCATTTAAGGTATAAATAGTATCATATCAGTTTAATGGAATATTAAAAGGTTAGTAAATATTTTGATCTAGACTTATCTTATATAATAACTATAATAACCATCATTATGAGAGCACTAATAATTGGAGGAGGAGGGTTAAAAGGTTCATATGACGCTGGTGTTCTTACGGCTCTATTAAAAAAACTGGGTAACAAATACTTTGATGCTATCTATATGTCATCTGTTGGTTCATTTACTGGGACTTTTTATGCCGCGAATCAAATTGAAACAATAGAAAATACTTGGCGTAATTACGTATATGGCGATCAATTGATAAATTGTCTAAATCCCCTAAAAGGAAAGAAACTTTTAAATAACGAGTATCTCATTGATATGTTTCGGGACGGGAAATCTAAATTGGATATAAAAACTGTTTTCTCTTCTGGAGTCAAATTAAATTATGTCATTGAAAATCTAGAAACCTGTAAGGCTGAGTATGTTGAACCAAACAGTAACAATATTTTTGAATTAATGCTGGCGGCATGTGCCGTCCCAATTATTTACGGGCCAGTGAAAGTTGGTGATAATATATATATAGATGGGGGTTTATTTAATCCCTTACCTATTCAAAAGGCACTCGATGACGGCTATAAAGAAATCGTCGTTATTTATAATCGAACAAAAGAATACCATAATGGCGTGCTTGAAAAATCAGTGATTTGGCTGATGTCTCTATTTTTCTCCTCGCATATGAGGAAGAAAATTATTGAAGCAGAAAACGCACGCAAGTTAGCCAATAAAAAACTAAAAAGTGAGAACGTAGTCTTGATAAGTCCAAGTACACCGATAACAACTACGAATTTTAACAGACGAAAATCAGTTATAAATATCAATTTTGATTTGGGACTTAAAGATGGATATGCTGCCATATCCAAAATACTTAAACTTACTACCTGGCTTCTTGTGTATCTCTATTACTGAAAACCTAAGCAATTTACACAACATTAGACAAGTGTCTAATTATTCTCTATACTTAGTTTTTAATCGTTAAACACACACCATGATCATATTTATTTGCATCGGAGCTTTTGTCGCCACTTTATTGGGTGGGTTATTTGCTTTAAAGTTTAAGGATCGCTTACATTTAATATTGGGCTTCAGCGCTGGTGCTGTCATCGGTGTCGCCTTCTTTGATTTAATCCCGGAAGCGATTGAATTGGGCAGTAAGAACTTCGACGTTTCGACCATAACCTCAATCATCGCTTTGAGTTTTGTTGTATACATGATTCTCGATCGTTTTGTTTTTTTGCACAGTCATCATCATGATCATGAAGAAGAGGCCTTGCACCCACGAGGTAAACTTGGAGCTGGTAGTTTGTCTATACATAGTTTTCTAGATGGTATCGCTATTGGTCTAGCTTTTCAGGTCTCAATCGCGGTGGGAGCAATTGTCGCTATCGCCGTTTTAACTCACGATTTTTCTGATGGAATCAATACCGTGAATCTGGTTTTAAAAAATAATGGTAGTAAAAAAGAGGCCTTTCGATGGTTATTAGTCGACGCAATTGCCCCTGTCCTGGGTATCATTTCAACACTTTTCTTTTCCCTACAAGAGAGTAGTTTGGGAATTTTATTGGCCGTCTTTTCTGGGTTCTTTCTTTATATCGGTGCCAGCGATTTACTACCAGAAAGCCACCACTCACATCCCACCTTCTGGACAACTTTTATGACCGTCCTAGGGGTCGCGGTTTTATTTGGGGCAATCAAACTGGCTGGAGTCTAAAATATCCCTTATTTTAAGACTTTTTTAGAGCACCCTCAAAATGCTTGACTTTTAAGGCAGACTATGCTATACTTGTATAGTAGTGCCCTGGAAAGAGCTTTGGGTACAATAACAACGAAAGGCGTGCTATGCACCCAGACACGTTTATCGACATTCTGCGTAGTATCGAGCTTGCCGGACCAGTGTTGGTCCTGGCCTATCTTTTGTTCCACTTCGTTCGCTATGCCAAAATGCGGGCGCGAGTGCAACGGAAGAAGCAGCTGGCTTGAATAAGGCCGCGCTGGCACACGAGACCCCCTTTGCTACAGAGCGAAGGTGGTCTCATTTTTTTATCTAAAAAATCCCTTGCGATAAAAGCTAAACCATGCTATAAATACAGTCTCGTGGGTAACATCAAAACTAGAATAAATCATCAAATAAAGGCAGCTGAATTACGGGTCATTGGCCCGGCAGGTGAAAACTTCGGCATAATTCCTTTAAGAGACGCCTTAGTTAAGGCGCAAGAGTTAGGTTTAGATTTGATCGAAATATCACCAAATGCCGTGCCACCGATTGGCAAGATAAGTGATTTTGGAAAATACCAATACGACGAGAAAAAGAAGCAAAAAACTGCTAAGGCAAAAGTCAAAACCATCGAAACCAAGAGTTTGCAAGTAAAAATTGCGACCGATGAACATGACTTACAGCTGAAAGCGAAAAAAGCTTCGGAGTGGCTTGCGGAAGGCCATCGAATAAAACTAGATTTATTCATTACTGGCCGAGCAAAATATATGGATTTTAAATTTTTAAGCGAGAGATTAGATCGAGTTTTGAAATTGATAACTGAAAAATATAAGGTGGCGGAGGCGCCGAAAAAAGGCTTGAAGGGATTGACTATGGTGATAGAAAAATTTTAATAATATTATTATATGAAAACCAATAAATCATTTAGCAAGAGACTGAGAGTGACTCGTCGAGGAAAAATTGTCGGCCGCAAAGCTGGGCAAAACCACTTCAATTCCAAAGAGTCACGACGTAGCCAATTGGCCAAAAAGCGCACTTTAAATGTTGTTTTTAAAAATAAGGCCAAAGCTAGATTTCTAGTTGGTGCTTAATAAAAATTTAATAATTAATAATTTACCACAATGACCAGAGTTAAACGAGGAGTTCTAAAGACCAAAACCCGCCGAAACCTATTGAAACAAGTTAAAGGTTACCGTTTTGGACGATCAACCAAAGAGGCTAATGCTATGGATGCGATGATGCATGCTGGCGCTCATGCCTTTGCTCACCGCCGTGATAAAAAGGGTAGCATGCGACGATTATTTAATGTAAAAATTAACGCGGCCATAAGACCAGAGGGTTTTTCATACAGCAAGTTTATTGACGTCTTAAAGAAAAAAGGGATCGAAATTGATAGAAAAATAATGGCTGATCTAGCTGAAAATAATCCCGATACTTTCAAGAGACTGGTCGCCCAAGTGAAATAATTAAAAAAACCGCCAATCGGCGGTTTTTAAATCTTTTTTAATCTTACTAATTTTCTAAGTTCGTCGTCATTTACATCGCTCCACTGTGATATATCATCAAAATTGTTAGCGTGGATTAATATATTACTAATCACATCAAACGAAAAACCAATTTTATATAAACGCCCGACTACATCAACTGAGTGAATTATTTTCTTTCTAATATCTATAAAATGATCGGAGTCGGTGTCTATATATCTTTTTTTCGCCTCCACCATAAAATATTTACTTAACAAAATGCCTTTCATTAACTCAAAGACGCGGTCTGGATCACCTTTGGGCATATCTCCTTTAAATTGAACGAGCATACTATTTATTTCACCAATCAAATAATTAAATCCATCTCTTTCTTCTGGTCTAAATAGCCAGTCCTCAAAATGAGCATATTCGTGCTTAAGAACAATTGGAGATAAGAGTGGTGGAACAATAATCAAGCCAATCTTTGCTAAATCTCCAAGAAAGGAGCTGCCAGGACAATAAAACCCTCCAACGTTTTTAACTTGAGAAGTTAGAGTTCTCCTATCTTCAGAGACAATTAAAACACCTGGGTCTATACCTGTCCGACTAGATTTAACTATTTCCACAACCCTAGCTCTCCAGTGTTTATCATAACTGATACTACGATCTAGAGTCTTCTGAATATCGTTTATATCTTCTCGATTAAGCTTTTTGGGAATAACTACCCCAAAACTATCTACATCAAACAACTTACCATATCTAAAAATATACTCATCGGCCAATCTCTGTAGAGTGGGCTGATCGACACGACCTTCTTGAACACCATCTTTTAATCGTTGCCCAAGATCAATACGTTCGCTTGACCTCTCAACTAGTTCTGCGAAAGTAAAATATCTTGCATCTTTTAAATCATCACGAGTTATTTTATGTTCTGGACTTGATTGTACAAAATCGAACAATAACGAATTAATCGCCATCTCTCTTTGCTGCAATTCACCAACTCTCTTTGTCGGTATTCCAGTAGAAGTACTAATCTGTTCAATTTTCACGCTAGACAATTTATCGAGTTCAGATAGTCGTTCTAACTCTTCAGCAGAAGCCGATTTATATTTTAATCCAGCAAGTCTCTCTATCACCCTTTCAGATGCTGTCCGGGCTTCGTTGATTCTCTCAATTTGTAAACTTGCTTCATTCTGAAATGGAGTGAGGCTAATTTTATCACCCCAATCATCTACCGATGAACTCAGTTCTGTCGATTTTTCACTCATATTATGCGGCCATTTCTATGTCACTTTCCTCAGGTGGAATTGGTAGAGAAGATTCGTTAGCTGGTGGTATATGTTCGAAAAGATCCTTGATTTTATCAAAAACCTCTTTTTCATGACCAACAAAGTCAGTCACTCCATCACTCACCTCTTCAACAACCCTCGCTAGCGAGAAATCCGATAAGACTCCTCGCGTAGTTAATATCGTCTTAAATCTATTCGTAAAATCTTTTACTATAGCATTGTATTTATCAGCCTCGTCATCTCGTCTTCCACCCTTAATTATTTCAAATTCTGACATATATTTATAAATTAATATTAAACTTAGGTTAATTATACTCAGGATGAGTAAAAAAGCTACAACTCAATCTCCACCACCTCTTTATACTCCGGGTGGACAGCATTAACTCCTAGATTATCTCGGATTTTTTGTACCAAAAACATTGAGGCTTTGGGCTCACCCATCACCACAAACACTTTCTTTAACTTTTCGCCTTCAGCAGCTTTAGCGACAAATTCAGTCAGATTATCAGAATCTTTGTGAGACGAATAACCAGGAATTGAATCAATGTGCATTCGCACTTCTTTTTCTTCACCCATTATCGTGACTTTCTTGGCGCCGTCCTGCAATTGACGGCCCAGACTACCGGCCGCTTGATAACCAACAAATAATATTTCAGCGTTTGGATTTGAGACATAATGCTTCTCGTGCAAAATCACTCGCCCACCGACCGACATACCAGAACCAGCCATGATGATTTTAGGGTTAGGAACTTTTTCAATCATTCTCGATTCCCCACCTTGAACAATAAATTTCAGACCAGGAAAATTAAAGATATCGTCACCGGACATAATATCACCCCTGGCTTTATCATTAAAATCCTCCGGATATTTCTTATACACCTCGGTGACTTTAATCGCCAACGGGGAATCGAGAAAAACTGGCACCTTTTGCTTGATCTCATTTTCAAACAACTCATTCAGTTCATAAATAATCATTTGGGTACGCTCTAAAGAAAAAGCAGGAATAATTAACGTCCTTTTATATTTAATAATATCCTCGATTATTTTTTTTAATTTTTTAGTTCTCTCATCTTTTGGCGCGTGATTACGATCACCATAAACACTTTCCATTAAAAGATAATTAGCATCAGTAATTGCTTCGGTATCTTTAAGTAAAATCGACGGTGAATTACCTAGGTCACCTGTAAACGCCATCATATTTACCCCGCGACTGATCTCGATCATCGAAGAACCTAGAATGTGCCCCGCATCTTTCAGATAAATACTCCAACCCTCAGTAAAATCTTTTTTCGTATGATAAGGTAAAGTTTTCCATAAAGCTAAGGCTGAGGCGACATCTTTTGGCTCATAGAGAGGCAGGATGCCTTCGTGCTGTGCTTCGCTCGCTAAAATTTTGACTGTATCATTCAAGAGGTGCTCGGCTAAATCTTTTGTTTCTGGCGTGCTCCAAATCTCGCCCGCAAAACCGTCTTTCACCAATTTAGGAATCCGACCAATATGATCAGTGTGAGCGTGAGTAATCAATAAATATTTTATCTCAGCTGGATTGTAAGGAAATTCTGAGCGATTTAAATTCTCGGCATTTCGATCCCCCTGCACTAGGCCGCAATCGATTAAAATTTTACAGGAACCTAAATCCAATAAAAAATTAGCGCCGGTTACCGTGCCGGTTCCGCCATAAAAAGTTAGTGTCGATTTGCCATCCATAATAAATTAATTACCGCGGATTTGATTATAAAAAGGATGGAGGGTATTTACATCTGGTATGGTTGATCGTTTCTTTTTTACGAAGTAGAGATAAGCTAAAATTGAACCGAGCACTACATTAACTAAATCAGAAGCTGTATCCAAGTTATAACCATTGTTATTTATGAAGGTGATTTGACTAAAATTTTCTAATAATTCCCATCCTACCCCCATAACCAAACTGGAAACTAGAGCGATTAAGAAACTTTTCACTTTATACTCTTTCATTGAATTTATTTCCCCTAAATAAGAAGCGAGCCACAAGAAAACTGAGGCTACCCATAAACCACTAAATATGTGGACAACCACGTCGAACCAAGAATAGACCCAGTACCAAGAATAATAAGAGCCAACTAAATGTAGTAAAATTAAAACAACCAGGACGAGCAGAGAGAAAGGGAACGGTTTTTGTTTAAGCATTGATTAATTATAGCATACCATGAAAATAAAAAAACCGTCCAAAGGTGGACAGTTCCTTTATGGGAGTTACCTCAAGGTATTCCCCAGAAATGATTCTAGGTGGGTGTCCGCAGATAGACAACCAAGGTTGCTACCGATATAAGACTCCCTTAAAAATTATTTAAGCTAGAAAATACCCTAAATAACTCCCAAATTCATTATAAACTCTTTTACTCCAAAATACCATCTAAATTTACATCATAGAAAAGCTCGTGTTGAATCAAGCGATATTTAATAATCTCTTCTGGTTTAAACCATAAATTAATCTCACCTTTTGCTTCCTCAACCGAACCAGAAGCATGTACTATGTTTCTAATCGCCCGATCGTCTAAATCAGCAATCTGATAGGAGTCCATCACGTAATCTCCTCGAATTGTTCCAACGTCGGAGGTTAATGGTTCAGTGCCACCAGTTATTTTTCGAACAATACTGACAGCGTGAGAGCCTTGCCAAACCATCACAATCACTGGACCGCTGGTCATATAACGAACTAGTCTTCCCAGCACCTTTTGCCCAACCTCAATTGGATCACTCGTCGGTGAAACCAAACCCTTGCTCTGATAACCGGCAATAGCTTTCTCACCAACCTTTCTGATCCATTCTGGATCTAAAGTATAATGTGTTTCAGCCATAGCGGCTGTCGGCACCAGCATTTTTAAGGCTACCAATTTCAAACCTAGAGTCTCGTACCGTTTAATAACTTCTCCAATGAGAGTTCTTTGAATACCGTCTGGTTTAAGAATCACAAAAGTTTGCTCATTTCTTAGGTTTATTGTGTTAGGGTTGATATTTTTTTCTCGCATGTTTTACTTATTTAAAGATTCTAATATTTTTTCCTCTTCAGCAAATATTTTATCCAGCTCCTCCTTATTGCCAGATTGTACCGCCTGTCTCTTTGCAATTAAAATATCTCTCAAACTATAGATTAAATTTTGATCGTTCTGAAATGCTAACTCAATGGCTTTTTCAGCTTCCTGATCACCCTTAGTTACGACATCAATCATACCTTGTATTTCCTGTTTTTCAACCTCAGTCAAATTTGTATTATCAAATAATTTCATATAATTAATTTTATTATCTAACATCGATTTTCTCCACATAACCACGAAGGTTCTGATTAATATTATGAAGATTATCAATCAAGTTTTCTAAACTTTTTGCGTCTTCTAATGTTATTACTCTCTCATCTGTATTATTTGTGGGTGCTTCAGCTCCATTCTCTAAGGCTTCTAGTCGTACTGAAGCCTCCTCTTTGGCCTGTTTAAGATGGTCAATGCGTGTTTGTCGACTACTACCATCTCCACCCCCAAAAAACTTGATGTCCGGAACGGCTTCATCGCTTTTAATTAGAATATCCATATTATTTATAAATTCCTGCAGATCCTTCTTTAAGACTTCGCGTTTTAGGTTTTCAGAATTAATTACATCTTCTTCAGCTCTTCTTTTTGCCATCCTGGCTTCATACTCATTTCTAATCTGGGTTCTTTCTTGATCCGAAGAGGCATTTACCATTTTCCTAGCCATCTCACTTGATTCAAAATCATTGCGGTTAATTTCATTAGTCGAATTATCACTCTGTGCAAAAGCCATATTGGTACTTAGCGCCAACATACCTAAAAAAAGTTTGGTTACGTGAGACCCTTTTCTAAATTTAGCCAGAAGAGTACTTTCTTGTTCTATAACCTCGCCCTTCTGTAGCTTCTCAGGACTATTACGAAACCCGGAGTATGATTCTATTCCCATTTTTTTAGTTATTATTAATAATGAAGACATTATACATCTTGGTTAGTAAAAATGGAAACAAGCTTAGCGTCTCAATAAAACTTCTGAACATTTCTCCAAAACCGATTCAAAATAGGACTTCGACTTTTTATTTGTCTTTCAATAGCCGGCGTTGGCTTGATTTCCTTAAACCTTCCAAAATAATAGCGCCAAATTTTTTCCTTGCTTGGATTGGTAAGTAAAAATCTGACGTTTTTCCAGTGAATTGACTGAAGAAATATCAAAATTGTTGGGTCTGGCCTAACAGAATAAGTATCTAAAATTATTTTAATATTTTGAGTCATATAACTATCCCTCAAATATAAATAAACCCAGAACAACCAGTCCCGACGGACCGCTGGGTAGCCACGTGAAACTGGCTTTTGGAATATATAAAATTCTTCACGCAACTTAGCCGGAGCATCAACGTTGTAAAGTTCAGTATTCATTCCCTCTTGCCATAACTGTATTATATTTTCCCAAACAGCGACATCAGATAGAGCGTAGGGATACTTTCTAGCAGATATTTTAAGGTCCTTGATAATTTTCGCCGCAACTTTAATCGGTTTCTTGGTACATGAATAACGATTAAAGATGGTATTCGGGTTATTTTTACCCGCTGGCATCTCAAATATGATTATGTCTGGTCGATACTTGATAACTGCTCTAGCTTGACTTAGATCAACCTTATCCCCTTCAATACAATCACACTGAATAAATTTAAAATTAGATTTCATAAAAGTTTTTTCTTCAACTTTTTTAAATCTTAAAAGGTGAAACTGGTGATGATGACATTGGGGGAGGTTCAACTGGTTTCTTTTCAAATTTCTTCATAATTTCTGACTCGACGAGTTCTCGATCCTGACCATATTTTAGATAAGACAGTTCCTTCACCTTATCAATATGTACACCTTCGCCCCGCGGTGGAAATGGTACGAACAGACTGAATGGCCTGACGGGACGATCACTAGATAACATCTTGACATAACAGTTTAAGTTATCAATATTCATTAAGTCTTTGGCTGAAAAAACAGGAGAAAACTGTTTCTCCAAATATTCGGCATCTTCCGAGCTAACACGAAAAGCGGCAATTGAACCCACGTTACCAAAGACGGAATCACGTATCTTTTCTTCTAGTTGAGCAATAAACTGATGAGCGACAGTTAAGGATAATTTGTACTTTCTTGCTTCTGACAATATTGTGGAAATTGAATCGGTGGTAACATTCTGAAACTCGTCAATATAAAGATAAAAAGGCGGAAGGTCCTTACCAAAAGAATCGACGCGAGACAAAGCGGCCATCAGGATTTTACCCACTACGATCAGACCAATAAGATTAGCATTAATATCGCCCAAACGTCCTTTGGACAAATTCACAAGCAAGATTTTTTTCTGGTCCATGATCTCACGGAAATTAAAAGAAGATTTTTCCTGTGCAATAATCGGCCGCATAATATCATTTTGCAAAAAGACGTCAAATTTGCTGACAATATATGGCACAATATTGGCCAAGGATGCTTCTCCACCAGCCTTTTCGGCGATTTCCTTCCAGAACTGAACCACCAAAGGATTCTTACACTTGGAGATTTTCATATCTCTAAATTGTTTATTAGAAAGAACACGCGAAACGTCCAACAACGTATTACCACTGCTTGGATCTTCTAGAACAAGCATCACAGAGTTTCGAAAATACTGTTCAAACATTGGTCCTCCGGCCACTTTCATATCAAAAAGTTTATTAAAAATAGACAGCATTTCATTCACCACAAAAGTTTTCTGTTCAGGAAATCTTTCGTCGTATTCGAGCATGTTCAAAGCCATTGGTCGGGCTGTATGACTGGGATCGAAATACACCAAATCTTCCAATCTCTCTTTTGGAACATAAGATAAAACATCTTGAATATCCGAACCGTGCGGATCGATCATACACACTCCATCTCCATTAATAATGTCCTGACGAATCATTTGCTTTAACAAAGTCGTTTTACCAGTACCAGTTTGACCAATAACATAAAAATGTCGCAAACGATCTTTCGGTGACATAAAAATATCCGTTTCAACATTTCGATGGATATTTTTACCTAAGGAAATTCCAGTCTTTTGCAGATCTAATGGGGCCTGCGCTGTCCCCGCTTTGCTTTGTTTTAATTGTGATGTTCCCTTAATTTCATTCTCTGGCAAATGCATTATGGTCGTGATTTCTCGTAAATTTAGAGCCATTTTTTGACCATCTCTGAATAAGCGGAAAGAAAATTCCCGGAAGATCTGTTGCAGACTTTTACCCTCAAGACGAACAAAAGAGATCTTATTGCTACCGGTATTTTCGAACTGATTAAAAGCCGACTCAAGATCGGATAAAATAGACAAGGCTTCGCTTTCGGTTTTGGCAGATGCGACAATTCTAATATTGGCCTCGACGGTTGGGGCAGTGATTTTATTATTGAGCTTCTCAATAATTTTTTGATCAATCACTTCTTTCTCCTTCATCTTACTTTTCTCTTTGTTTTCCTTGTTTTTTTGAGAATTAGTAAAGCCTTTAGCGATATCTACAAAAACCTTCTTGGTTTCACCAAAAAAGGAAATCCGTGACATATCAATTGCCTCCTTTAATTTCATACCCTTAGCAATATCCTTGAGAGCTTTTTTATAAAAACTGACATATTTCTCTCCGACTGGTTTAAAAATAATCTGTATGCCCGCCCCTTCACCGTCTCTTTTTATTTTAGAAAAGCTGTTTAAAATTACGTTTAAGGGATCATAGTCAAACTCCTCATAGGTTTTTATTGGGTAAATATGATTACTTCCTTGTTTGGCATAAGAACCAACAGACACTCCCTGTTCATTAAAAACATTATAATCATCTTTTTTTTCAAAAATTTTTGCTTCAGAAAAGATTGATAAAATTTGTTTTTCAAATAAACCCTTTTTACTGTCTGGAACGGCAATGTAGAAAATAAATTCTTCGCTTTTATTGGAATTGGCCAACTCAATCGAAAAATAATCTGGACCCTCTTTTTCCCCAGAGACAGACATCATACCTGCATAAAACTGTTCCATTTTAGAAATCAGCTCTTTAAGGTTTTTTTGTTTAACATCTTTTTCCGCTTCATTTTGCGGCAAAGCCACCTCAAACAAAGTCATTTTGAGTGACTTAAATAACGGACTTTTTTCTTGGGCTCCAGCGACGGGTAAGCCGGCTTTAATATACTGAACTAGAAAACGGTGAAAGTCATCGTCCAAATGCGAGTCCTGAAGACGTTCGACGACCGACAAAGCATTCATTAAGCCCTTAGACTGTAAAATAGAGACTAATTCCTCCATTTTAGCATCGTGTTCTTCGGGTGAAAGATCTAAAACAATCGCCTCGACTTCCTGTTTCGGCAACTGGTAATCTGGGTGCAAGGCCTCTTCTGGTTTAATAACTTTATAATCAAGAATCTTGTCGGTAATAATATTTTCCCGTGGTACCACTTCCCCTTTCTCCAGCAAGGTTTTTTCATGTTTAGCCACCTGTCCACGCAAATAGTCTAGCTCTTCTTGCGGTGAACCAAATTTTTGCTCAATTTTTTCAAACCCAGTTTCCATATTTACTAGATATTATAACACAATTCGAGACATAAAAAAGTCGCGCGGATCCCCATGGTTCCGCGCGACAGTTATCGGACGATGTTACCCCGCCTTTGGGGTCAAGAGTTTGTTGCGCACATGGTCCCAGAACTTCCGCCACCGCGCGCCGAGCGTGCGATCAAGCTGAGCCCGCAAACCTGACGCCTCCTGCATCACCCGAAGGTTTTCGGCCCGATAGGCGCTGACTGACTGTTGTGAAATTATCAGCTTCTTCTCAGACGACATACATCGACTATTCCAGTACTCCAACTCTGACAACAGACCATTGATCCGAATCTCATCTGCCCGAAACGGGTCGCCACTGGCAACCGCCTCCAACTCATCGAAGGCCGCTTGACCGACGAGATACCTGCACAGCAGGTTCGCGTCTTTCACGAGGCGAACCCTCTGATCGACGAGCTGCTTATTGTACGTATCTGCGTACAGCGACGAACATGATGTGCCGAAGGTCTGACCCCTCGTCTTGACCTGTATCACCTCTTGACCTGGAACAACCTGTCCCAAATGGTCCGTCGATGACACAAAGGCCTTATCTGCATCGAAGATCAACTCGTCACCAACCCAAGAAAGACCAACAAGCCCGGCCCGAACGATGTCGAGATGCTTTGCGTATTTGGTGATAACAATCAGAGCCACCACCGCCTCCTCGCCTTGATTAAGCGAAAGAGTGACGGAACTCAAACCACTCGTCCCCGGAGTAGCGCTTGACACACAACTCGCACCCATGAACGTCATGGTCGTGTTTCCGTTAAGGACTTCGACCACCGCCACACCATTCTTACCCGAACAACGAACTGGTAGACCGCTCATATTTACCATTACCTCTCTTGACAACATCGTTGTCAATGAACAACGGCCTCGGTCATCTACCGAAACCCAAACAGACACCCCTGCTTTACCGGGGATTACCCACACAAGTAATAATCAACCTACAACCAGACTAGCATATCAAAGGTTTCTTGTCAAGCGGTTAGAATTTCCGCCCCTTTTTTGGTAACGACTACGGTATGTTCAAAATGAGCACTTCTTTTTCCATCAGCGGTGCGGTAGGTGTAACCATCTTTATCTAAAGTAATTTTTTTTGTGCCTTCATTAAGCATCGGCTCAAGAGCAATCACCATTCCCGCCCTCAGCTTTTCGCCCTTATCTTCCAGACAATAATTTGGCACGTAAGGATCCTCATGCACTTTGTAACCGACACCATGGCCACACAACTCCTCCACAATTCCATAGCGCATCGGACGGACATATTTTTCAATCGCATAACTGATATCGCGGACATATTTACCATCTTTAATTACTTTAATTGCCTCAACCAAAGCTTGCTTAGTTGTATCCATAAGTTTTTGTCCAACTTCATCTATTTTTCCAACACCAATAGTCACCGCATGATCAGTAAATAACCCCTTATGTTCAAGCCCCATATCAAGAGACACTAAATCACCCTCTTTTAAAATTTTAGGTTCTTCGTTTGGAATACCATGCACTATCTCGTCATTGATCGAAATACAAATAGAGGCAGGATAAGCGCGTGGAGCTCCTTTTGGTTTATAATTCAAAAAAGATGGTTTATCACCATTCTCCTCAGCTAGCTTTCGGGCCAGGTTATCGAGTTCCAAAGTAGACACTCCAGGCCCTACCGCCTTCACCACCTCGCTTAAAATATAGGCTAGGCGTTTACCACCCTCCCGCAGGATCGCTATTTCCTCATCTGTCTTAATTGTTACAGCCATAGTTAAATCTTATAGATTTAAGCCCAATTTGGCAAGTATCTCGTTTTGCACATCATCAATTGGCTGTTCGCCATCAATATCAATAAAATTATAGTAATCGCTGGTTTTATAGAAATTTATTGTCTTAGTCACCTCAGTTTCAAACCATTCCAGCCTTCTAGCAATCGCATCCGGTGTATCATCTTTACGCGCCCGACCCTGCAACCGCTTTTCCGACCATTCTTTACTGACATTGATATTTAAGACGACTGGTTTTTCTATACCATAAAATTTTAGGGCATTATCTAACAATTGCGCCTCGTGTAATTTGCGAGGCGTACCATCAAAAACCATATTCTCTGTTCCAGTAAAGTTGGCGATGATATGGTCAGTCCATAAAGAAACTATTATTGATTCTGGTACTAATATTCCACCGTCCAAAACAGATTTAATCTTTTGCTGGGTAAAATTGCAACCCTGGGAGAATTTACGTAATAAGGCACCGCTTTCGATGTGTAGGGTCTTGCTGACAGTCCCCTCCGCATTTCGTAAATGGGTCATTAGTAAATCAGCCTGGGTGCCCTTACCACACCCTGACCGTCCGATAAAGATAAAAGCTTTAGGATTATTTTGCATCCTAAGATTATAGCATAAGTAAAATTAATAGACCTAGTCCTTCTTAAAAGGAAAACCGATATAAGATAAATAGGCTTCTGCTTCTTTTTTATTTTTTGCACTAGTGCCGATGGTGATAGTCATACCAAAAACATCTTTCAAATCTTCGTCAGCACTCTCTGGGAAAATAGTATTTTCTTTGATACCAATAGAATAATTACCCATTGAGTCAATACCTTTTTTGACCAAACCACGAAAGTCTTTAGTTCGAGGGAAAGCCACCAATACAAGCTTATCGATAAAGGCAAACATTCTCAAACCACGCAAGGTTACTACCAAACCAACCGGATCACCCTCGCGAACCTTGAAAGCGGCAATTGATTTTTTGGAACCTCGGAGCGCTGGCTTTTGACCGGTAATTTTGGTCAAGCGGTCAATAATGACATCAATTTTCTTCTTATCCTTAAGCGAACCAATACCGACGTTAATCACTACTTTAGTAAATTTCGGTGCTTGCATCGCATTTTTATAACCCAATGTTCCCTTGAGATGCTCGAAGGCTTTGACCTGCTTTTCTTTTGTATTTAAAATCTTGCTCATATTAATTAAATTTCTTTACCAGTTTTTTTGCTAACACGCACCATTTTCTCGCCAATCAATTTTTTACCAACCCGTACTCTTTTCTTGCCTTCAACCAACATCACATTGGAAACATGGACTGGAAGTGGTTTCTCAACAATCTGGCCTTTGGAATTAGACTTGGTAGCTCGTTGATGCTTTTTCTTCATATTGACACCTTCTACGACAATTAAATTATCCTTAGGAAAAGCCTTCAACACCTTCGCGGTTTTGCCTTTATCTTTACCTGCAATCACTATTACATTGTCGTTTTTCTTAATTTTCATATATTTTTTATACAATTTCGGGCGCTTTCGAAGCAATACCCTGATAACCTTTTTCAGCAATTTCTCTTGGAATAGGACCGAAGACACGTCCAGCTAATGGCTCGCCCTTAGCTTTATCCACAATTACCACCGCATTCTCATCAAAACGAATGTATGATCCATCTTTACGTCTATAAGGGGCACGTTGTCGGACCACTACCGCATACAAGACATCTTTCTTTTTTACAGACTTTCGAGGCTCGGCCTTCTGAACTGATAAGACCACCATCTCACCTAATTGAGCATATCGTTTCTTTGATGAACCAAGCACTTTAAAAATTCGGCCAATCTTGGCACCTGTATTGTCGGCTATTATAACAATGGATCTTGGTTGAATCATAAATTTTTAATTATTTCTCTAATATCACAAAACGTTTATCCTTGGAGATCGGTTTGGTTTCAGCGATTTCAACCACCTCTCCCATCTGGTGCTTGTTACCAGCATCATGTGCTTTAAATTTTTTCTGGCGCTTTAAAAACTTACCGTATTTTGGATGCTTCGTATATCTTTCCACCAAAACAACCGCCGTATCTTTCATTTTGGTTGAAACGATTTTTCCGGAAAATATTTTTTGTTTTTTAACTGTTTCCATATTCTTTATTATTTTTTAGCTTCCATCGTTTTCATTTGTAAAACAGTCATAATTCTGGCGATCTCTTTTTTCAAACCAGCACCCTCTTTTATGTTCTTGGTTTTACCGCCAGACAATGCGAAGTGAAAAACTCTAAGGGCTTCCTGCTTTTCCTTTAATAAGTTCTTCAACTCGGCTTCTTTTTTTGAAATTAATTCTTTCATATAAATTTAAACGATATCACGACCAATGATTTTTGTGGCGACGCGAACCTTGGTCCCCCCTTTTCGTAGAACTTCTCGGGCGGCTTTTTCGTCTACACCATCAACCTCAAACAAAACACGACCTGGACGAATTACGGCCTCATAACCTTGTGGATCACCCTTACCCTTACCCATTTTCACTTCCGCTGGTTTCTGGGTGTATGGTCGGTCTGGGAAAATTCTCGTCCATAATTTACCAGTTTTACCTAATGAGTGAGCAATAGTTTTGCGGGCTGCTTCAATTTCTTGAGAACGAATTCTTCCAGCTTCGATCGCTTTTAAACCGTAAGAACCAAAAGAAACTTTTGTGCCTCTTGTTTCATTCCCAATTTTCTTTGGGTTTTCTCTGGCGGTGTGCCACTTTCTGAATTTAACTTTCTTTGGTAAAAGCATGGTTTTTTATAATAATTATCTAGTCTTAACGTTTGGCGCCTTATCTTTTGCGAAAATTTCTCCCTTATAAATCCAAACTTTAATTCCAATATCACCGTAGGTCATATGGGCTTTCTCTTGAGCATAATCAATGTCAGCACGTAAGGTTTGAAGTGGAATACGTCCTTTTTTCAAATCTTCTGAACGAGCCATCTCGGCACCACCCAATCGTCCTCCTAAATAAATTCTCACCCCTAGAACGTCACGATTAGCCATAACTTTCTCGACAGTCTGCTTCATTACACGTCTAAATGGCATTCTTTTTTCCAAACCTTCAGCAATCATATATGCAACGATGGCGGCATTTGATTCTGGTGATTTTATTTCCTCAATGTCTAATTTAAAATCCTTTGGTAAGGCAAGTTTTTTCTTACCCATGAATTTAATAATTTCATTTCGTAATTTGACTGAACCCTCACCGGTTCGGCCGATAATTACACCCGGTCGAGAGGTTTTAATAATCAAACGAACTGATTTTTGATTACGTTCCATTTCAATCGAGGCGACGTACAAGCCACGCATTTTTTTCTCCAGAAACTCACGCAAGAGAATATCAGCTTTCAAGGAATCGCGGAAAGCTTTGTTTGAAGCAAACCAGCGAGATTTCCAATCTCTGATAATACCTAGTCTATGTGAATATGGGTGTACTGTATGTGACATAATTTTATTTATCTTGAGCCTTAGCCATAGGCTTTTTTGCTTTTACCGCTTTAGCTTTAACAACTTTTTCCTCTACTTTAACTTTTGGAGCTTCAATTTTCTTGGCATCGTTTTCACCATTAACCCCCAAAGTTAATTTTAAATGACTGGTTCTCTTACGAATCGCATAAGCCACTCCCCGAGCGCGAGGCATTCGGCGATATAAAATTGCACCACCATCCACTGTTAATGATTTTATGTATAAATCCTCTTTATTCAAACTGAAATTATTCTTAGCATTAGCAATCGCCGAATTAATCAAGACGACAATTGGATCAGAAGCCCTCTTAACTGTGACCATTAAAGTATCCAAAGCTACTTCAACTTTTTTTCCACGAATAAGATTAGCGACTAATCGCACTTTACGTGGTGACTGTCTATAATCATTTAATTGGGCTGTAATATTCATAACTATTTTTTAGCTTCAATTGAAGCTTTAGCACTTTGTGCCGCGGTAATCTCGGCTTCCTTTTGTTTGGTATCAATTTCCTTCTGCATTTTTCCTCCATGGCGATGGAATTTCTTGGTGTGTGAAAATTCGCCTAATCTATGCCCTACCATATCTTCACTAACTAAAACTTCAATATGCTCGCGACCATTGTGCACCCCAAAATTAAAGCCAACCATTTCTGGTGAAATTTGAGCTCGTCTGGACCAGGTCTTAATCACTCCGGTTTCAATCGGCTTTTTACCTTCTATTTTCTTTAGAAGTCTTTCATCTATATATGGTCCTTTTTTAATTGATCGTGCCATGATTTTTTATTTGATTTGAAGCGTTATACTAACAAATTTTCCTTAAAAGTCAATCTATTTCTCGCCTTTATTCTTACCGACTCGACGTCTCGAAACAATCAAGTTATTTGAATATTTCTTAGGTGTTCGAGACTTCTGACCCTTACCAACTTGTTTACCCCAACGTGTCTTGGCGCGTTTCAAGCCACGACCCTGTCTCTGCTCTCCTCCACCATATGGGTGATCCACAGGGTTCTGAGCAGTACCGCGAACTGTCGGTCGAATACCCAACCAGCGTGAACGTCCTGCTTTTCCGATATTGATTAATTTATTTTCATTGTTTGAAACTTCTCCGATACAAGCATAGCAAGTGTCCATCACCTTTCGAACCTCGGTTGAAGGTAATTTCAAATGAGTAAATCCAGAATCGTTAGCAATTACCTGAACAAAGTTTCCACCCGCTCGGCCTAATTTACCACCGTTGCCTGGTTTTAATTCAACATTGTAAACAAAAGTACCAACACCAATCTTTTTAAGTGGTACGCGATTTCCAACTTTTAATTCAGCATTCTCTGAGACCAAGAAAGTATCGCCGACGCTCATTGATTTTGGAATAATTACATAGCGTTTTTCACCATCGGCATACTGTGCCAAACCAATAAAAGCTGTTCGATTTGGATCATATTCTACAGTTACTAACTTAGCTGGAATATCAAATTTATTGTATGAGAAATCTACTTCACGGAAGAGTCTCTTGTGGCCACCTCCTTTATGACGAGTAGTTAAACGGCCGTAGTTATTTCGTCCAACATGACGCTTGCGACCAAAAGTTAGAGCTTTTAACGGCTCAGTTGCAGTAATAACCTTTCGGAATTCAATTCCGGTCATCTGTCGGCGACCTGGGCTGGTTGGTTTATAGTGCTTCATAAATTTTATACAAATTCTATTTTATCTCCCTTCTTCAAAAATATGATCGCTTTTTTTACTCCTGATACAGTTCCTTTCTTACCTCGTGAAAATACTTTCTTGGTCGGTAGATTTATAATATTCACTTTCACCGGTACGACTTTGTAAAGTTCTTTCACTGCCTTAGCAATACTTTTCTTATTAGCCTTCTTAGTTACTTCAAAAGTGTAAACACCCAAACCTTCAGCTTGTAAGCCAGATTTTTCGGTGATTCTTGGTTTTTTAATAATAAGTTCGTTCATGATTTTATTTCATTTTAGATTCCAAGAATTTAAACGCCTCACTTGGATTCTCGATAATCAAATAACGATAATTCAAGATATCCAAAGGATTAATGTTTCTTAATTCATCTAATTTAATATTACCAAAATTTCGAAGTCCACGATCCAAATTGACATCTTTTTTACTAACAGCAATATAAGTTGAATTGGCTTTTTTACTCAAAATTTGCTCGCCGCCCTTAATTTTGCTCAAGCTCTTCAAAACAGTTAATCCTTCTGCGGCTTTTGGCGCAGAAAGTTTCAAAGCATCTAGGAAAAACACCTCACCGTCACGGAATTTCTTGGAAATAATAGTGAACAAAGCTTTAGCTTTCATCTTCTTGTTCACTTTTCGTTCGTAATTCTTTTCATTACGAGGACCGTGAGCGACACCTCCTTTGACCCAAATCGGTGAACGAGTGGAACCGTGTCGAGCGCGGCCCAAACCCTTCTGCTGCCATGGTTTTTTACCACCACCAGATACCTCACTTCGGTCTTTGGTATGTGCTAGATTAGTTCTTTTGTTAGACATCAAGGAAACAGTAACTTGATGAACCAAGTCTGCTTTCCAAGGAACCGCAAAAATACTTTCTGGTAATTTAATAGTCTCAACTTCTTTACCAGCTTGGCTATAAATTGGAGCCTCCAAAGCACCTAAAGTTTTAACTTTTTTAGTGCGGGTAGTTCTTTTTGTTTTTGCAGTTGCTTTTTCCATAATATTTAAATAATTTAGCCAACAATTTCAATCAAAGTACCTCGGCGTCCAGCGACAGCTCCCAACACCAAAAGCTCATTGGTTGCGACATCCATTTGAATTACCTTCAAACCCTGAATAGTAACTCGATCGGAACCAGTTCGGCCGGCCATACGCATTTTCTTGGGAACACGACCTCCTTCTCGGGTACCACCGGAAATAGAACCTGGCTCTCGCTCAGAGTGCTTTTGACCGTGGCTACGTGGACCACCTTTGAAACCATGGCGTTTGACCACACCCTGGAAGCCTTTACCTTTAGAAATTGAAGAAACCGTAATCTTGTCCCCTTCTTTAAAAGCAGAAACATCAATTTTATCCCCAACTTTCATACCAGCTAAAGCTTTGATATCCTTCTCATCATCTACTCTGAATTCTTTGATGAAACGGAAATTACCAAGACCCTTCACGTGGCCCTTGATCGCTTTGTTGATATTTTTTTCTTTCTTAGTTCCAAAACCAACTTGCACAGCATGATAACCATCTTTTTCTTTGGTTTTGATTTGGGTGATGACGATTGGACCAGCTTCCAAGACAGTTACAGGACGGACATTGCCCTTATCATCAAACACTTGAGTCATATTCTTTTTTACTCCGAGAATGAATTTCATATAAAATAATTAATGGCGATATGAGTAAATCAATTCTTACTCGTATCCCCCTTTCCCGCCTGTATAGACGTTCCTAGGAGTCTAGCAAATCGTGAGAAAAAAAGCAAATGCCCAGCCTCACCCCTATCTCAGATCATTAAAGGAGTGAAGAATTTTGCCCTTTCCTTCCCTAATTTCCTTCTGTGACTCTCTAATATCCTCAAGAAGTTTTTTCCTCTTATAATCTCGCCACATATCACGAATAAGCTCACTAACCGAGGTATACTGAGACTCTTTCGCATAAAGAACCATCTCCTTTTTCATATTGGCTGGCATAGATATATTTACAATATTTCTCATGTAATACATTGTAACAAAGTGTATTACAGGAAGTCAAGTGGTAAAAGTGAACTCGACGATTTTTCACGCCCGCATTCTACCACACAAAACCCCCTCTCGGGAGCTTGGAGATGTGGATGAAATTACTATACAATATAACCCCTATACGAGCTTTGGTGGTTTACTATTTGAATAATTTTTAACTAATGAAATAACCAGTGAAATAAAAAATACTATTATACACACCACGGAAGTAGTCGTAATACTTTGAGCGAGAGCCTTGCCAGAATTTTTAGAAACCTCCCTTAATGGATCTATAAAACTACCGGAAGAGTTAATTAGATAGAGAAGTGGAGTTAAAATAGAAAAACTAACTCCATACTTAATAAAAGATGATAAAATGCTTTTTGTAATTACGTTATATGTAGCAGGAAAAGATCTGGAGTTCCTAAAATAAAGGAATATCACTACCAGTGAAATTAGATATAAGGGTAGGCCTATTATCGAAATAGAGTCTTGATATAATAGCGAGGGTGATAATAGAAAGACGATAAGTAATACAACAATTAGAATACCGAACTTTTTCACCTCAAAATTATAACACTGCTTTATATTTTTAACAAATCAAAAAACCACCTATTTTACTAGGTGGTTTTTTGATTTCTTTCCCCTTTCCCCTCCTTGTTTAAGGAGGGGTGTCATTCTGATGACGGGGTGGTGCTAGATCATCTTCACATCAATGTTCACGCCAGAAGGCAATGAAAGATTGGTGAGGGCCTCGACTACTTTAGCTGAGGGATTAATGATATCGATCAAGCGCTTGTGCACTCTCATCTCAAACTGTTCTCGCGCATTTTTGTAGACGAAAGCGGAGCGATTCACCGTATATTTCTTAATCTCGGTTGGT
>Ga0172380_10002452_pt1 | contig 28427 bp, 43 predicted proteins | sample Leawe162metaG_FD_119747 | JGI IMG/M metagenome (GOLD analysis project Ga0172380, IMG submission 119747) | Leachate microbial communities from a municipal landfill in Southern Ontario, Canada - Leachate well 162 metaG | ecosystem: Engineered > Solid waste > Landfill > Unclassified | place... | reverse complement strand
GAGTTGGTTGATGACCCAGTATATTGCAAAAGCTCCCAGGACATGCCAAAAAAGATCCAGAGCAACATGTTTTGGTCCGTTATTTCTCAGAGAGACTCAGTAAAACCACATCCCTATGAGGAAGAGACTAAAGAGTATTGGCTGACTGTCTGCGATGACCAACACGACCCAGCGAAACCATTCAGCATCAATCACGAGAGAGTTTCTTATTATTTCTAGGAGTTGTACATCAAATGTTTGAATTGCGTCGAGCATAGAAGAATATAGACCGAGTATAGTCTACTCTTCTATTTTTTCGAGTGTTTGTGGTTGCATTTTCACTGTTCGATGTCTGGTACGGGATCGAGTCCTCATTTTGACCAAGGATGACAGCGAAGTATGCGCCAGAGAGTGAGCCGAGTTGCACAGAAAAATCAGAAACGCTCGTAGCATTCCTGCCCGTACATGCTGCAGGTAGGATAGTATCGACAGTGACTGCGTCCAAGAGCTCTCGCCCAGAAACTATGATCAGGGGAGAGGAGGAATTGATACATTTTTATACACGTGAGAACTAATTTATTTCACAAAAAAAATACCCCACGAGGAGGTATCTGTTTTTTGATTTGAGATTTATTTCACAAATTTCACGACATCAGCAAAAATACTAGGATTTGAGATAGCGAGATTTGAGAGGACCTTTCGATTGAGTTTTACGTGCTTGATGTACATACTGTTTATAAATCGTGAATATGTGAGACCAAGAGGACGAACTGCAGCATTGAGACGGATGGTCCAGAGCTTGCGGAAATCACGCTTCTTCCTGCGACGATCTTTGTAGGCGTTGAGACCTGCTTTCATCGTAGCTGTTTTTGCATGCTTGAATGCACTTGATCGTACTCCTCGGTATCCTTTTGCGAGAGCGAGAACTTTCTTATGTCTTTTTTTGGTCATGAGACCTCGTTTGACGCGTACCATACTATAATTTTTAAATAAGTGAGGGGATTATAACTATTTTCTAAAAGAGTCCAGACAATTTGCAACTATTTTTTCTTTGGAGCAGTTTTTTTAGCTGGGGCCTTCTTTACTGCAGTTGTTTTTGGAGCTTTTTGGACTTTCGGTGTTGCTACTTTTTTAGCAACAGTTTTGATTTTTGGGGCCATTCGAGGAGTTTTCACGATTGTTCCATCAGCAGCCTTTTCTGCTATATTTCTTTTCGCTGTAGGTGTCCGAAGGCCAGCTGTTTTGTGTCCCCACTTCATTTTTCGCTCGTTTGCGATATGAGTGGTTTCACCGTATTTGCCTTTGCCTTTTGCTTTACTAGATTTGTTTTGGAGGAGATGGCGTTTTCCGATTTTTGCTGTGGTGAATTTACCAGTAGCAGTGATCTTTACACGCTTTTTACTTCCGGAGTGGGTTTTTGCTTTCATGATGAAGGAGTTAGAGGATGGAGTTGAATATTAAATCGACGGCCCATAAATTTGATTGTGCCCTCGATGCGATAGATTTTTGCGATGCTATCAACGAAGGACTGAAGCTTTGTCCGGGCCATATCTTGGAAGCGCATTTCTCGTCCACGGAGAGGTAGCTCGATTCTAAGGATATGCCCTTCTTTTGCAAACTTTTCTGCCTGTTTCCGTCGGATTTCCATATCGTGTTCTCCGATGGCATAACTGAGGCGGAGAGTTTTGAGTTCTGTTTTCTTTGTCGCTGCCTGATTTTTCTTTTTATTTTTCTTTTCGATGAACTGTTGTTTTTGCCAGTCAACGATTTTCGCTATGACGACTCACTCACGAACCGCCATCTCCACGAGATCGAGCTCTTGTCCTCGTGCCATATCGAGAGCCTCGCTCAAGGACATAGTTCCGAGCTGATCACCTGATTCATTTATTACCTGTACACGAGAAGCAGTAATCTGCTCATTCATTCGTTTCTTTGGTGGTTGCATCGAGGATTACTTTGAAGAGATGTTGGCAAGCATGCCAGCGAAGCGAGATTTCTTTCTTGCTGCGGTATTTTTGTGGATGATATTTTTCTTTGCGAGTGTGTCGATGATTTTTTGGAGTTTTGGAAACGCTTCATTTGCTTCAGTAACATTGTTACCAGCGATGAGTCGCTCAAAACCAACACGAGCTTCACGAAATAATCCACGAAAACGGTCATTTCTGAGGTGTCGTGTGATATTTTGTCGGAGTTGCTTCTTTGCAGAGCGGAGGATAGGCATAATTGAGTGAAAATAAGAAGGGCAGTTAGTGCGTTCTCAAAGAGAGAAACGTCCTAATATACCAAAATCTGTGCACAAAAAGTCAGGAGACACACTGTCTTTTCTTGTTCGCTATCTTATGGAAAGACTTTTTTTGTCAAGATTTTTCCTCCTTTTTATAGCAATTGATAATTCTTCATTGTACTTATACTCAATAGCAAATGAAATGGTTTGATTCTCTTTTCTCAGATAAACACTCACAGACCTCGCTCAAAAGTGGCGATGATGTGGCTCAAAATCACTCTCCCAAGAGCTATAGGGATATCAGTAAACGTGGTTCCATTAACCTCATGAGTGGGTTGTTTGATACTCAGAAATCCTATACACCATTTACACTGCGGCGTCATATACACCATTTTTGTGAGCATATTCCTGAATATGTCTGACGCCTGACCAGAGGACACATGTCTATCATCATCATGATTGCTGTACTCGCATATGCTATTTATGGACTCGGATTTATCCTCCGTACTGAGCTTCACCTCAGAGTCATCAATAATAATCCAGGAGCTCTCGTCACGGAATCCGGGATTTCTACACTGAGGGATATGCGGAGGGATTATCAGATTTTAGCGCCTGTGCTCGGAAATCCATTTTTTCCTATAGAGCCATTCGCGACCTACGGGAGAGTCATCGATATAGGATATGATCTCATCCAGCGCACCAGTAAAATTCAAGACATAGAAGAGGATATCATGGCATGGAGAAATGTTGCTGATACTCAGAGTATTTTCCCGATTGTGCGACAGATTATGAGATGGCTCTCTGGTATGGATAGTGATATTAGACGACTTCATGCGATGATCCAGGCGCAGGCTCCAGAAATAGAATCCGAGGGTGCCTTTACTCTCTGGACCAATCTCCTCAAACACGAGGACATCTGGTACAGCCTACTGGGTCGAGAAAAGCCGACACGTATACTCCTCCTCAATCAAAATAGCGATGAGCTCAGAGCGGGCGGGTGATTCCCAGGCACAGCATTTATCATCGAATTTGATGAGGGGAAGATGACACGGTTTGAGTTTTTTGATATCTATGCCCTTGATTGGAATCTGACGTGATACCGTGAATCACCAGAGGGCATCAATCAATTCAAATCCATCAATTATCCAGGGAAGCCAGTAGAATTTGAAATTCGTGATGCCAATTATTATCCACTCTTTCATGAGAGTGCCGTAAAGCTCGATGAATTGGCGCAGGAAGCGGGTATCTGATCACTTGACATGGTCGTGTGAATCAATCAAAAATTTCTCGAAGATATGGTGCGTCTCGTCGAACCACTCACTATAGAGGGCATACCCATGAAAATCGATCATAGAAATGTCACGCTCATACTCTCGATGCTCGTAGAGGGCAAAAAAACACTCCAGTGAACACCAAAATGAACGGTAAAGATACTGTCCGATGCTCTCCTGAGAGAACTTCAATCACAACACAAAGAACAACAAGCAGCACTCATATTTGCAGGGCATGTCTACAATGGAGAATTTATCGCAGGGTCATCACGACCTGATGTCCAGGCAGCACTCGACAGTCTCGGAATATTTGACCGATGGTATGGAAAGAAGGAAGACTGGGTCTATCCACTTTTTACCTCTATTTCCCGCAATAAATCAGACAGACTCATGGAGAGAACATTTGAAATCAATCGTACCGATATCTGTGATAGGACTCTCACCCTACGCCAGAAACACTGGTTTGACCTCATAGAGGCAGCACGCATCAAGGGGCTCGCACATGAGCTAGGGCTTGAGGATAAGCTCACCAGCTTGCTTCCGATTCAGGGCGGAGGTGATAATGTGCAGTATCTCAGATTTATCGTGCCACCAGGGACACAGCTTCTCTCACAGTGAGCATTTGCTCTCGCGGATGAAAATCCAGACTTCACGACCATTCATGGATATGAGACGACCAATCCAGGGACAACCAAAGAAACGACTATCAGCTACAGACTCCCAATCGGATATTGTTCAGAAGAAACACAGTTTTTCAAACAACCAGGACTCCGCAACACTCGCGTTGTCATTCAGAAAAATGGAGTGAATGTCTATCAGAAATTTTACGAGTAGAACAGAGAATTCTTGTGAATTATTACCACAAAAATCTGTTCATGCGCGTACATCTCTCCTTTATCTCTTCTTGTTTCTCGTATCAGCGAAGTATAGCATCAATTCGTGCCGCATATTCTGAAGGTTCATTACCGAGAACCATCTCCTCTAGAGAAGTATCTTCATTAACACTAGCAGTCCATATTTTCCCAACTCTTCGTACACGATGACCAGAAAAATGAGTTCACGGAATTTCCCCATCTTCTAGAATAGTTATTCCTCCTGAAAAAAGAATTTCTTCTTGGACAGGAAGAATATCTCAAGTGTCTCTAAGATTTATTCGTTGTATTAAAGCTCTATATCTTGTGGCAGTTGCTGAAACAATATTTCTTATAGTATTTCTATAGGTTGCCTGAGTATCAATATGTTCGAGTAGTACTGTTGAAGCATTTACTGGACTCATCCAGACACTTCCTTCTGGTACAGGGTGTTTCCAGTTCACAATACTCTCATCATGGAGAAATATTTCATCAGGAGTTCACTTTGTCATAAATATGTATAATTAGTATTTACTCAATAATTTTAGTGTATTTTTGAGAAAGTAAATTTTTTTCTAGACCTCCTCGGTGTATACTTACAAAAGTATGTTCCTATTCCAATACTTCAAAATTCCCCGCACACTTTCCCGAGATTATTGTACTCGAGCACTTCAAGCACTTGAAAAAGTGATAAAAAAACCACAGCAGGGAAGTATCAATCTCATCGTTATTGATGCCGAAGAAATGGGTCGCATGAATCAGCAATTTCGGGGGAAAGAAGGTCCGACTGATATACTGACTTTTTCATACCGAGAAAAAGTACAAAGTACAAAGTACAAAGTACAAAGTGAAGGAGTTGCCGGTGAAATCTATCTCTGCCTCGAGAAGATAAAATTCTACGCGCAGGAGTCTGGAAAAACCTACAAAGAACAATTGGAATACATCATCATCCATGGACTCGTGCACCTCATGGGATATGACCATGAGACTGATTCAGACTGGAGAGAGATGGAGAAGGTAGAAAAAACCATTCAAGACCTTTTACGATAACTTCTCAGCCTAAGCTATCCCTGCCTCGTAGGTACAATTGTTTTCTTTCATTATGCCTCTGATAAGATCTAGATCTTGTTGGAGCGATTCCTTTTCTGATTCAAGCATAGCCTTCTCATTTTTCATCTGTTCAATATCTGCCAGGGTTTGTTCACGATTAGCTCATCCTGCGTCAACTCTCGCCTGGTCCTGAGCTATCCAGGCATCAAGTTTATTTATTTCTGTTTCTTTGGTTCTGATTTGTTTTATGAGATCCCAATATCTCTCATCCAGGCTCAGGCAAGTACTATTTGTAGAGGAATCGTGGTAGCAAAATTCTAGTCATGATACAGCAGTTCCGTCAGGGCATGTTGTTTTTATGCTACCTGAGTCTGAGGGGCAATCAGAACCCGATACCTTTATTGTTCCGTCAGGACAATATTCTTCTATGGAGGTGCCACCATTATCATTGTTTCATTGTGTGACACTAGCATTACTCTGATTCAGCATGTATTGACACTTACTATAGTCTGCTGCGAATTTTTCTATTTCTGCTATCTGTTTTTCTAATGTTGCGATACTTGTACGGGCATTTGTGACACTTCTTGTGATATTTTTTATTTCCGTTTCTTTATTTTTCACAGATTTCTGTAAATCCTGGATATTCTTGTTCAGTGTTACGATATAGGCCTTTTTTTGTGCACAGTCTGCTGCCGGTTTTTTTGATCAACACGATTTTGATATGTATTTTTTTGTTTCTTGCACTATTTTCTTTCTCTGATTGATGGCAACGTTAAATGCCTTTATCTCTGCTTCTCTCTGACGAACAGTTTCGGTTTGCTGTGTTATTTTTGCCTGGATACTTGTTTTTTGAACAGATATATCATTTATTGTTTCTCTTCTGGCGGTATATCTCGGAGCATGAACCCTCTGAGTCTCGATGGAACAGACGAAACTAGAGGTACTGGATACACTGGATGAGAGGCCTGAGAATCCTACGTCTCTTCCTATGAAGACAGAGAGTAAAATGATTCACACGGCACCTGCTAGCAGGAGTATTTTCTTTTTCTGTAAAAGGGGTCTCACGGGTTAAATTTGTTAAAGAAAGATATAGTTATTCTACTATATATTTTTCTATGAGTCAAATTTTGCCCATAAGAAATCCTCTCAAATTACTGAGAGGATTTCTTGTTGAAATACGAGAAACTACCGAATCTCATACTTCAGATACACCTGAATCTGGATTTCCTGTGAGCCAGCTTCGATGGTTGGTGCGACAGCTGCTTCCTTGGTAGCATTACCTACCATATCCATAGCACCACCACGATAGGAGGTCATCGGAGAGACATATCCTTCACTAATTTCGAGGAGCCGACCGAGAGTAAATCCTCCTGCTTCTGCAATACTCTTTGCCTTCACTTTCGCCTTTTCTATGGCTTCTGCACGAGCTTCATTTTCTACACTTGTTGGATTATCCAGAGCGAATCGGATATCTGTGACAGAGTTTGCACCATTGGTGACTACTCCTGTGAGGAGAGGGCTAATGACTTTGAAATCTCGTACTTTGACATGAGTTGTCTGCTGGACAGTGTATCACACGATTTCCGCGGGAGGACAGACACTTCCTGCTCGGTAATCACAGACGACATTTTCATAGCGAGGCTGAATACTGTACCCAGTGGTTGCGATGTCTTTTTTATCAATACCTTGTTTGGCTACGAATTCGATGGCAGCATTCATCTTTGTCGCATTGTCTGATTGGAGTTTTGCGAGATCTTCGTCACCTTCTGTGATGACTTCAAACGAGAAGCTTGCTACATCTGGCACACCAACAGCCTTACCATCACCTTGTACGGTAAAACTTCGGAAATTGGTCGGTTCACTCGAGCGGTCATACGTCCGAGTTATCATAAATCCGAAATAGAGGAATCCAGCGAGACTCACGACGAGCGCGAGCGCGAGGAGATTTTTGAGAGAGGGGCTCATAATTGAGTACTTAGAAAATAAACACCTACTCAGTATAGACGCAAACACTCAACATAAAGTGACAAAAATGTGAAACTACTGGACTCGTATCAAAATTATTCCACATCTATTATCTCTACCACCTTCTCTCGCGAAGTATGTCCGAGCACGATATTGATGCGCGATTTTGGTATATCGAAGAACTCTGAAAGAGCCTCAATGAGTCATTTGTTTGCTTCTCCATCCATTGGTTTTTCTCGTATTTTCACGACGAGTGTTTTCTCACCAAATAAATTCTCCACCCAATTGATAGATTCTTTCCGGCTCCCTGGTTTGACATGGACGGCAATTCTCATAATGACGCTTGAGATAGAGATAGAGAAATAGGTAGAGGATGGATTTTTGTTCGGGGATAATTAGGAATCAACCCTCTATCTCTACCTCTATCTATTACTTAGTTCCCCTTGCCCACTTCACGCCCAGATAGACAAACGGCGTGACTATAACGGACATACAACACTTAAATATCCAGTATGGGAGGATGATACCCCAGATCATCGCGTGATTTCCTGTGTAAAATGCGAGATACACGAAGAGTGTCGTATCGATGAATTGTGCGAGGATATTACTGACATTGCTTCTGACACCGAGGCTCGTGATTTTCGCACGCATACGAGCAAATATGAGGATATCGAGAAGATCAGAGATACCAAATGCGATGATACTCGCGATAGCGATACGAGTCGTCATACTAAATACCGCATCATACGCAGCCTCACTTCCTGAGAAGAGCTGACTCGCTGGGAGCCGTGTCGCAAAAAATGAAAAGAGCGCAAGACCTACAATTGCCCCGAGACCGATACGGTAGAGTGTTTTGGCCGTTTTCTTTCCCCAGACCTCGATGATAATATCGTTTATCGAAAAGATAAGCGGGAGGAGGAAGATAGCGACGCTGACCTTTAATTCCCGAATTGATATTGGTCCAAATCCAAAGGAGACACTGTTACCGACAGGAATAGTCTTGATGCCAAATATTTCAGCCAAGAGAATACAAAATACGTACAGACCTGCGAGCATGAGGAGCTTTGTTTCCTGTGGAGTCGCTTCGTGGGATTTTCGGAAAAATGAGAACATTGGAAAGATGATTAAAAATTAAGGAAGAAAAATTAAAAATGGAAGTTATATCATATTCTCAGAGATAAGGAATTACTGTGTATGATTGTAGCTCCCGAGGAATAAAATCAATAAAAATACCTACTTTATAAAAAATCACTACAATCCTCTCATGTCCCGATTCTCTGACTATCTCCAGGCTACATTTGATTTCTCTGCTCCCGAGGCGGAGGAGATTATTGATGCGATGAAGAAGCCTCTCGGGAAGAGTATTCGTGTGAATACGAGGAAGATAGCGCTTGAAGATTTCACGCTTCATGCAAAAGAACAAGACTGGAAACTGACCCCGACCAATATCCCAGAAGTATTTCTCATAGATCGTGAAGATACGACTATTGCTCTCGGCAATACACTCGAACATCAGGCAGGATGGTTCTATATTCAGGAAGTCGCTGCTGCTCATCCACCATTTTTACTTAAAGAAGAAATACAAAGGACAAAGGACAAAATACAAAATGGTGGAATTTTATTAGACATGTGTGCGGCTCCGGGAGGAAAGACGACTCAGCTCGCTGATTATTTCCCAGATGCTCTTGTCATCGCCAATGAAGTGAATCGCACGCGTACGCCACAACTCTTCGATAACCTCGATAGGATGGGCTATGACAATATCGCTGTTGTCTCATGTGATGGACGATTTTTCCAGAATTTCCCAGAATTTTTTGATGCAGTATTATTGGATGCGCCGTGTAGTGGAGAAGGGACAGCTTTCCGTGATGGTGCTGTCATCGATCACTGGCATGAGAAAAACATCGACCGCATTGCAAAGCTCCAAAAACAACTCATGGAAACCGCAGAAACAGTGGTAAAACCAGACGGATGGCTCTCATATTCGACCTGCACACTCAATACCCTCGAAAATGAAGCAATCATAAACTCGAGTCTCGAGAAATCGGAACCGCTTTTAATTGAGCGATTTCGAAAGAGATTTTGGCCGCATATCGAGCGTACGGGCGGATTTTTCGCTTCTATTTTTCAGAAAAAAAAGACAGCAGAAAATCATCATGATTACCCAATTCTCGCAGCAAAAGGTCAGCAAAAACTCATCGTGAATCCGGTCACAAAAGGGGAGAGGGAAATAGTCGAGCGATTTATCTCCAAACATCTGAAATCAAAACTCAAACCAGGATTTCTCTTCATAACCAAGGAAGGAGTCTATTTCAACCAGAGAAATCTCGGTCCACTGGCACAGCATTTTTATTTCGTCCACGCGGGCATGCGAATCGGTACGATAAAAAATAATACATTTACTCCGACACATCACCTCTTCTGGTGCCTCGCAGAAACTGATCACATTCCAGGGAGACAGATAACCCGTGAGGAATTCGAGTGAAAGACGAAAAAGCCAGAAAAATGGTGTGTAGGTCGATACTGAAGAGGTGTGGTAGGAATTGTACCAGATCCATCATAATCAAAAAATCTCTCCCAGACTCCATCAGTCATAACAAGTGTCGATGACGATTGGTCTCGGAGAGATTTCGATAGATACGATCCATACGCGTATCCCGTGTTAGCCATCCCCTGTGGTGAGTTTTGTGAGAGTTTCACCAGCTCAGTGTGTTATTGGTATTTGGGATGGTTTTTCCCGCGTACCACACACGCAGAGACTATCTATTGTGTGAGGACATATGGAGTCACTTAGGACAGCCAACAATCATATTAAAACATACATTTATGCACCTGTCAAATATTTATCATAAAATTTGACTAAAAGTAAAAAATAATAGTATGGATACATGGAGAAAACATTTACAGAAAAGCAACAATCACTCCTCCGAGAGCTGAGAAAACTCGCTCTGATGCACAATCGTGATTATTTTCTGTCAATCATACCCTTTGTAGAATCAGCCACACCAGAACAAGAAGAACTCCTCGATACCTACCAGGTAGCCCTCGATGAAGACAAAAATCGTCTCAATCAGAGCCGGAAGGCATTCGTGACGCCAGAAAGAGTGAACGCTATAATCTAAATCTGACTATGCCTAAAAGTAATGAAATAAATGAACCAAATGCCAAGAGGTATCTCAAAGAAATCTGAAAAATAGCTCTTCTCACCCGTGAGGAAGAATTCGAACTCGCTGCACGAATCAAAGTATGAGATAAAGAAGCGAGGGCTCATATGATCAAGGCGAATCTCCGTCTTGTTGTCAAAATTGCAAATGATTATTCTGAGTACGGTCTCCCTCTTCTCGACCTCATTTCCGAGGGCAATATAGGTCTCATGAAAGCCGTCGAACGATTCGACCCAAACAAAGGAGGAAAACTCTCGACCTATGCTGCCTGGTGGATAAAGCAAGCAATTAAACGAGCACTAGCCAATCAGGCGAGAGATATTAGGTTGCCCGTCCATATGATTGATAAGATTTCAAAAATGAGAAGAGTCGAGACAGCTCTTCATGGAATACTTGGACGCGAGCCAACTGACGATGAGTTAGCTGAGGAGATCGGAATTGACCGAGCAAGGCTCTCACACCTCAAATCCGCGAGCATGAAACCGGCTTCACTTGACGCGCCAATTAGTGATGATGATGGTAGGGAATTTGGAGAGATGATTGGCGATGAAAAAGCTCAAAGCCCTCTCGAACTCTTGAGCCATAAAAATATGCACATGCAGCTCGATGATCTCCTTGAGGTTCTCGATGCGCGAGAACGAAAAATTATAGATGCACGATTTGGTCTGGCTGGTCAAAAACCAAAAACACTCGAAGAAGTGGGGCAAGAATTTGGCGTGACACGAGAACGAATCCGACAACTACAAACTATAGCCCTGAAGAAACTCCGCAGAGCACTCCAGAAAAAAGAAGACCCAGGGCCTCGTCCCCTCTCAAAGCGAAGAGAAGATGATGACGATTTTTTCAGAGATGATGAAGAGGAAGACAGTGCGCTGGCACACGTTGTTATTTAAGGATTAAATTCTAATTTCCATTGTGATAGCTCTAGATTTAAACATAACAGATCCTATTTCTGCGGCCATAAAAGAACTCGATCCGGATGCTCTCATAGGAACTATTCGAGAGGGAATATACGAAGCACTATCTGAAGCATTGTCCCAGCAAGACCCAGAAGAAGGAATAATACAAGCTATAGTTGATGCGGTGTGTAGCCAAGTGGATACCGTTTTTCAAAAGCGTCACAAAGATGAGGATGGTTCAGTTCTTATATCAACACTGAGAGACCGTGTTATGGAAGTGATGAACGGGGATAATTATGATGACGATGAGTTGTGGATATGATTTCCAGAGATTTTTGAAGATGTATTTGCTCGTCTCTCTGTATGAGAGGCGCTTTCTCTATCTTCATCATGAGAAAAAAGAGGCAGAAAAAAACGTGAAGCCCCAGAAATTATAGAACATGACGATGAAATATACAGCACTCCTCAATCACAAGAGAAAAGAGAGTATAGCTGATCGTGATATAGAGAAGATGAGCTCGGATTCTATGCTTGAGCTGCGCGTCAGACACCTCTACTCACTCGAGAAGAAGAAGTAGAGTTGGCTATGAGAATCGCCAGAGGAGATGAACAAGCAAGAACCCATATGATCAAAGCAAATTTGCGCCTTGTGATGAAAATAGCAGGGGACTTTAAGATCTACTGAGTTCTATTTGAAGACCTCGTTCAGGAGGGTAATATAGGCCTCATGAAAGCGGTGGATAGGTATGATCCCAGTTACGGAAGTAAATTCTCTACCTATGCTGCCTGGTGGATCAAACAGTCTATCAAGCGTGCCCTGTCAAATCAATCAAAAACTATTCGCATCCCTGTACACATGGTAGATAAAATCAGTAAAATGCGTCGTGTTGCGAGTGTACTATCTGAAGGGTTGGGGCGTGAACCTACTGATGACGAAATTTCTGACGAAATTGGAATTGCTGCCCACAAGATTGCAGCAATGAAGTCTTATGCCATGAATACGGCCTCTCTCAATGCTCCTATGAGTGAAGATGACTCCACCGAGTTTGGTGAAATAGTTGCCGATGAAAAAGCCCAGACTCCAGCAGAAATTGTTAGTCTGAGAGATATGCACATGCAGCTCGAAGATCTCGTAGGTATTTTGGATCCACGCGAATTACAGATTATCAGTGCACGATATTATGAACTCAAAACTCTTGAAGAAGTGGGGCAAGAATTTGGAGTGACCAGAGAACGAATCCGACAGCTTCAAAATATCGCACTCAGGAAAATGCGTCGTACTTTGAAAAAAATAGAAGATCCAAACCCCCGTGCTGCTACACTAGAAGAAACAGCTAATCTCAGAACACAAGAATCTGATCATCAAGTTAGAATTCCCTCGATCGATCAATTCTATATTGCCCAACAAGAATCTCAGTGAAGAGCGATTCTATGAACTATCACTGAAGAGAAAATAGTCTCAAGAGAAGAGATGGCTCGTAACAGGATACAACAACAAGAAGCTCAAAAAAGAAACAAAGAAGCATTGCGTGAAGAAAAACAACTACAAACAATCCAAGAAAGAGAAGAAAAAAGAATCAAAAAAGAGCAAGCGCGGGAGTTAAAAATACAACTCAAAAGAAAGGAAAAAGCTCAGAAAGCTCCACCATTTACCTTTATGGCAAAACTTTCTGATATTCAGCGTCGAGTTACAGAATGGTACTATGATTGGGATGGTACAAATTTTAATCCAGAGAATGATCGTTCATTTAAGGTCATACCTGATGAATTAGAGATGAACACTAAAAGTGCCTATCATCATTTTCTGCAAGCCCGCCGTATCCTCTCTCTTTCCGAAGATAGCGAAGATAAAGAAATGAGAAAACGAAAACAAATAGAGGAGAAAAGAACAGCCCAGGAAGCTAGACAGACAGCATCAACAATCAAATACTTCCAGGCGAAGAGAGAGGAGGCAAAAACAGTGCGATTATTTCTCGAGCACCTCACAGAGCGTGAGATGGAATTCGTGGCTATGTTTTGGGGAGTGTGTGATGATGATGTCACCTGCACTATCCGGCATATAGCACAGACCAGTGGTACTCCCTATAGTAACATTAATGCCTCTATTTCGAATATCAGAAAAAAAATAGAAAAATGGTCTACTATGTCGTCTCCTTTTGAATTGCCTGCCTCCAGAAATTCAATGACCCGAATTGATGTTTCCAAAAAAGAACCTAGGCAATCTTTCCATGCAGCTAAAAAACTTCCTTCAATCCCCAGTGAACTGGCTATATCCCCTTCTATCATACTCCCAGAGCGACAGGACTCTCTTATTATATCACTTTATAGTCCTCAAGAGCTTCACAAGTTGCCACAACTGGCTGATAATCTCGATATGACTCTTGTAGAACTTGAGACACGAGTGAGAGAATTATGATTGGATTTATTGTATACTCATACTGATGAGCTCGAATCAAATTGAGCTACATGGATCTCGGATGAGCTTTTTGCTCAGTCGTATGAGATATCCATTTTTTGGCTCCAATCTCGCACTACTCTATCAAGACTTCTCCACAATGAAGCGGCCTCAAAAGCACTAGATAGTTCGAAGTACTCTAGTATGCATCTTCGTGGTAATACCTATTCCCCCCATTTACAGTCGCTACTCCTGCGAGCATACAAAAAACAATATCCCAGCTACAGAATTCCTGAGAAGCTTTTGGAAAAGAAAGAAGAGAAGTAAATGGAGCCTTCCAAAAATTTGCACACCAATATTTTGTCATACACTGTAGACTATGCAGTGACTTTCGTGACTTCTCTGGCTCCAGGCACGCAACCGCGACTATAACGGTTGGTTTCGTGAATCATCTCTGGAATACTACATCGATGGAGCAGAAAATGAGATAGTAGAGATACGAGAGAGTCTAGCTGAAAAAAATCACGATGAACTCGAACTCGAAGTCGGTGACCTCCTCTGGGATGCACTTTCACTCATCAATCGTCTCGACCACGAGTGACTGATAGATATGAATCGCGTGTGTACTCGAGCTGTTGCAAAATTTGCCGAGAGGATGCCCTATAATGTCCTGGGGTATTTCGAAGGAGATATGGAGAGACGGCACCAGACATGGGAAGAGGCAAAGAAACTTCAAAAGTCTCGCGGACTCGACGAGAATCATCCCTTAGTTCTGAAAGTGTGGCAATCAGTTGACCCTTCAAAATAAATATTTCCCTATGCTCTTTGCTCTCGGTACGACCAATGTTCCTAAAACAAATGCCCTGCGCGATGCACTTGCTCAGTGTCCTTATTTCCTAGAACACGAGGTAAAAATCATGGGTTTCAAGGTCGCATCAGGGGTTCCTGAGATGCCATTGACACTTCATGATTTGAGAGAAGGTGCGAAAAATCGTGCTGAGGAAGTCCGCCGTTTGTGTCCAGAAGCAAATTTTTTCGTAGGAATGGAGTGAGGCGTTTATCACGATAGTGTCGGCGACGAGTCATGGCTGATGTGAGTCGTCTACATAGAGGACATTTCGGGTGAGGGGCATTTTGCCTATACCTGTCATATGTCAGTTCCTACCGCTGTTGTCCGCGGTCTGCATGATGGCTCGTGACGAGACCTCGACCAGATAGTAGAATCTCTCGGCGCTCCTCCAGATACAGGAGATACACACGGGAGTTTCTGACTCTGGTCCGAGATGATGCTCTCGCGCAGTGACCAATTCCGCCTCGCGGTACAGTGTGCAATCGCACCGTTTTTCAATAGCTATTACCTGAAATAAAAATCTCGATGACAGCTTTTACCCTTATTCGTGTACCCAGACTGCGTCGTATGAGTCTGCGTGTCGAGCATACAGGAGAGATAGTTGTTCGAGCATCTCGGAGTATTTCTGAGCGAGAGATTCACTCATTTATCGAGAAAAATACTGCCTGGATAGAAAAGCAAAAAAAACGGCATGCATGATACCGTGCGCTCACTGCTGAAGAACTAAAAGAGCTTCAAATCCTTGCAAAATCCTATCTGCCACACCGTACAATGGAGCTGGCACAGGATCTCGGATTTAGCTACACTCGCGTCACCTGTCGCCATCAGAAATCCCGATGGGGGAGCTGTAGTCATAGAAATGCTATCAGTCTCAATATAGAGCTGATGCGACTTCCAGAAAATCTCCGTGACTATATCATTGTCCATGAACTGACACACACCGTCCATAAACACCACCAGGACGCATTTTGGAATCACCTGGAGAAAGTATTGCCATGAGCACTCCAGATGGATCGAGAGATGAAACAGTGGAAGATAGGCTATGCGACGGGAGAAAGTAATATTCAGAAATAGGGACTCCAGACTAAGCCCACACTCCCACTTCTCGGAGTGCATTTTCTAGAAATTTTTCAGGGAAATCTTCTTGCGATTTTTGTCGATTGTTTTGTGTGTAGGTTTTCTGGTATTCTAGGATAGATTTTTGTATTTTACTAATATCTTTTGTTATTTTTTCTATCTCAGTTCGGAGAGTTTTTTCTTTGTTTTCTAGGGGTTCTTTTTCTTGCATCTTTTGTCTTTTTTCTGTTTCTTTTTCTTGCTTCATTTTTGTCAGATTTTCTATCCTTTCTCGAATTTCGGGAATCTCTTTTTGTAATGCTTCTTTTTCAGCAACAAGAGGTTTTTTGTCAGCTTCTAACTTTGCAATTTCTTTGGTGAGCGCATCATTTTTTTTGATGAGTTCTTGTTTCTGCTGTTCCAATTTTCTGATTTCCTCCTCCACTTCAGGCGATAGTGTTGTATTATCAGGAATTTCGACACCCCCGCTCGTAGTATCGCCAGCCGCTACGACTTCTGTATCTGCTGGAGTGGCTGTTAGGGGTGTTTTTTGCGTCTCTTTGAGAGCAGCAATCTTTTCATCTATATTCTTGATCTGACCTGTATTTTTCTGCTTTTCAGATTCTTTTTTCTTTATATTTGTCTCAATTTCCGTGATAGCCTTCGTTGTGTCCGAGAGTTTACCTTCTTTCTCTTTCAGTCGACCATTCTCTGACTTTATCTCTGCCTCGGTTGTTTGTATACTTTTTTCAGCCTCTTGAATGGTTCCCTGGATTTGTTCGAGCTTGTCCTGAACATCTCTTAATTTATCCGTCGCTGTATCGAGTGAATAGATTTTTTCTTCACTTACTGCTTGTTTACCATTGATTTCTTCTGGAGAGAGGCGTTCCATGAGCTTATTTTATCCTATTTTTTCAGGGAATCAATTTTTAGTAAAGGTTGCAATCGGAAATCAAGGAGTATACTAATCACAACAGCGACGACTCCTGCTATCACAGGATGAGCTGAGGGAAGAAAACTCGCTTTACGGTGAGAGAGTAGACCCCTCCGACCACTTCTCGTGACGAAGACAAATCAAGTATCGCTTTTGGTGGTATCTTCCCGACATATCGGGACCGAAGCACACAGTTTATTTTGTGTGTTTTTTAAATGCCAAAAAAGAAAAAAAAATCTATCTTTGTAGAGCATATATATCCTATATTGGGCTTAATATTGGGATTTTTTGCCTTATTGATTACATTCTTTCAATGGAATGAAATTAAATGAATTATGCCTTGAATTTCTAATCAAATAGAATTACAACGATTACAGGAGTTAGAGCTCTCCATGAATGTTGAATCAATTTTAAAAGATATCGGAGGTGTTATTTTAGAAAAAGATAAATATTGAGACTTTGAAAATTATGTAATTAAGAAAAAATGATATTTTCTGCAATTGATATCAGATAAAAAGGGTGATTTATTTGCCTACTGCATTACCAAAAGAGATTCTAAATTTGAGATACAATTATCATCAGCAGAGGCAAAGGAGAATGGAGATTTTTTATTATGAGAAAGTAATTTTTCGGATTTTGATATCTTTTGAGAAGATGCTATAGGCACCCTCGGAGTATCTAAATATGATCAATTTTGGTGAAAAAGTTATCAGTATGGGTATGAATGGGGTGGTTTAGGTTACCATAACGGTAGTTTTTTCTCAATTGGGGTGAATTCGTATGGTGTTATGGGTTGAGAGGAAAAGCCAAATACATTTTGCGAAATGAAAGATTTTATTTTTTATAACGCCGACCCAGATAAAAAAACACACCAAGGTGAGTATAATGAGTGATTTCTTTTTCATTGACCGTCCTTTACCAAAGATTACCAATAAATAGTAATTCTTCATTTTAATTCTTAATTACGAAGCATGTTCCCCCTCCCCAAATGAAAACCAGAGTTCTCAAAACTCGAAGAATCTATCCTCCAGTACTGGAAGGAGAATAAAACTTTTGAAAAATCGGTGGAATCCAGGACGGCTGAGAATCCGTATCGATTTTATGATGGTCCGCCATTTATCACTGGGACTCCGCATTATGGCTCGTTGCTTTCTTCGATTATCAAGGATGTCGTACCTCGCTATCAGACCATGCTCGGGAAGAGGGTCGAGCGAGTCTGGGGATGGGATTGCCATGGACTTCCAATTGAACAAAAAGTACAAAAGAAGCTCTGACTCGAATCAAACAAAGAAATTGAGGAATCAGCGGGCGGAATCCAGGGATTTATCGATGAGTGTTATGCCTACACGAGAGATACTTCCGCCGAGTGGAGCTGGTATATCGATCATATCGGACGATGGGTCGACATGGACGGAGCGTACCGCACGATGGATCAGAACTATATGGAATCAGTGATGTGGGTTTTTGGTCAAATCTGGGAGAAGGGATACATCTACGAAGGAAAACGCGTCTCATGGTATTCATGGAAACTTTCGACCCCGATTTCAAACTTTGAAATCGCCATGGACGACAGCTATCAGGATGTGCAGGACCCAGCGATTACGGTGAAATTCCCAATCAAAGAAATCAAAAAAGGAGCAGGAGCAATCGTCCGTGATGAAGCATGAAAACTCCTCATGATTAGAAATACAAAGGACGGACTCTGGCGTGTCCCTGGTGGCCATGTCGAGAAGGATGAGTCATATCATGATGCAGCTGCACGAGAACTCCTCGAGGAGACGGGCATCACTTGCAAGCTCGAACCAATGTATAATTTTTACCACACCTACCGTGGTGCATTTTATTATGCAGAGAGATTTACAGGCACTGTTCCTGTCGGTCACAAGGTGGTTCTCGAAGAGGGGAAGTATTCAGACTATGAGTATTTCTCACTCGACACATTACCACTCAATTCTGAGATTCATCCGGTCGATATGGAATTGATAGAATACCTCACTGGTGTTCGTGAAATAGTTCCAGTTTCTGGACCAGCTCCTGTCTCATTTCTCGCTTGGACGACGACACCGTGGACTATGCCGATGCATATGGCGCTTGCAGTAAACAACGATATCACCTACGCTCAAGTCCTCTCTGAATGAGAAATATTTATCCTCGCACAGAGTCGTGTTGAGACCGTCTTCAAAGGAAAAGGAGATTATCAGATTATTGGTACTATGCGGGGAGAAGAACTAGTCGGATTACATTATCAGGCACCATTTGATTTTTATCAGAAAAAACCCCTTCAAAATCCACTGGATATTAATGAGAAGCAAGGAGGAAAATTTGAGTACACTAGCGAGTGACGGCTCAGGTATGTATTGGGCGTTATAAAAAATGAAAAATGAGAAGTCTTGATGCTACAAAATATCAAGCATGATCTCCGATGGCAGTGTCCCGGAGGAAAAATAGACAAAGGAGAGACACCTGAAGAGGCGCTCCAGCGTGAGCTGATGGAAGAGTTATGAGTTGAGGTCAAAATTGGACAGAAGCTTGGAGATTATCATTGCCAAACTGGAAGTGGGGCTTATTGGCAAGGAGAATATTACGAAGTGACTTATACTGGAAAATTAGAGATAAAAGAACCCCAGAAACATGCGCAGATGCAGTGGACAAGTATAGTTCCTGATAGTACAAAAAGTACTTGATTCCATCTTGATTTTGAGAGCGAGGAGCAATTAATTGATGACAATATTCTGCCAGAAATATATGATGCAAATGCCCTATTTACTTTCTCAAAATGAGAAACAAATGTTGCACACGGTCCTGATATGAGTAAATCTTTCATAGTCTATCACGCAGATTTTGTCACTGACACCGACGGTACTGGTATAGCGCACGAAGCACCAGAATTTGGTGATGTGGATTTCCAACTCGCAAAACAAGAGGGAATCCATATAACCTCGGCGATAGATGAAGCAGGGAAGTACACCGCTGAAATCCCAGATTACCAGGGGACACTCTATCTCGATGCGATTGATACTATTACCGAACGGCTCAAAACTGAGGGAACACTGTTCAAAAAAGAAGGTATCACACACCGGGTCCCATACTGTCCTCGCAGTAATACTCCACTCATCCAGAAAGCTCAGAAGTCATGGTTTATCGACATCCAGCGCATCAAATCCGAACTCATCGAACAAAACGAATCTATCAACTGGTTCCCAGATCATTTCAAGCATGGACGATTCCTGAAATCTCTCGAATCTGCTCCTGACTGGTGTATCTCTCGTTCGAGATTTTGGGGAACACCTATGCCTGTCTGGCAAGATGCCGATGGCAGCGAACGAGTCGTCATTAGTTCTCGCGAAGAATTGTATCAGAAAAATAAATCACTCGGACAGATAACGAAGTTTATCTTTGTCAGACACGGACAGAGTGAGGCAAACTTAACAAAAATTAATGGTACATCTGAGACACCATTGACTGAGCTGTGACTGCAACAAGCAGAATGAATCGTCTCTACCCTGAAAGATGAAAAAATTGATGTCGTCGTCGTGTCACCCTATAAGAGAGCTATTCAGACGGCTACACCTCTCGTACAAGCATTGGGACTTGAGATGATCCTTGATGACAGAGTAAAGGAGCGAGATCATGGTTCATTTACCGGGCAGCCCGTGAGGAGTGAAGAAGAGGCAAAACTCGCTCTTGAGAATTATGACCACAAGTTTGGGGGAGGTGAATCTATTCATGATATGATGATTCGAGGGGAAGATTTCGTGAAGGACATGATGAATAAATATCCAGGGAAAACTATTGCCATTGTTTCGCATCAGAGATTTGGTCGCGCCCTATTTGAGAAGCTGACAGGCAGGAACTATGTTTTAGACGACCGGCTACGGTTTGCAAATTGTAGTCTCCATACACTCTATCTCGACCACAACACAGGAAAAGAGCTCAATCTTCATCGGCCGTATATTGATAGAATTTATGTCCCAGCAGAAAAACATACAGCAGAAAAACAGGATAAAAAAGATACCACGAAATTTATCTTCGTACGACACTGAGAAAGTGTGAAAAATGTAGAGAAGGTAACAGATGGAACAGATAAGCCTCGTTTCCCACTTACTGAAAAATGAAGAAAAGAAGCACAAAACACTGCCGATGTTCTCAAGTCAGAAAAGATCGACGCTATTTTTTCTTCTCCATTTGCACGGACCCAAGAGACTGCAGATATATTGAATCAATACCACAATCTCACAGTACAATGTGATGAGAGATTGAGAGAATGTTTCCGGGGAAAATTTGATGGACAGGCCAAAGAAAACAGAAGCGATGAATACTATGCAGACATGGAATTATATTACTCAGCCCGAGAGTATAAGGTGGGATGAGGTGACTCTGTCAGTGATATATGTGACAGAATGCTCAGTTTTATACGCGATATTTCCGAAAAAAATCCTGGAAAAACAATAGTGGTCGTAAGTCATGGAGATCCATTAGCTATCGTGCTCGATGCCTTGATGGATAAGTCCTATTTCTGAAAAGATGTTCCTCTACCTCCAACGGGTCAACCAATCACCCTTTTGCTTGATAACAAAACCGGTAAAGAATTCAAACCACAGTCTGAGACATCTTTCACTCCCAAAAAAGTACTCGGTGTACACGGCTGGACAAGTCGCGGATTGGGAAGTGCGTACGAGGGGAAATGGCTCCCTCTTCAGGACAAGCTCAAAGCGGTGAATATCCAATTTGATGTTCCTGATTTTGATAAAAATAAAGAAACTTCATATGCAAAATGGAGAGATCAGCTTGATGCCCTCGATGTGGCGAGTTACGATACGATTATGGCAACGAGCTTCGGTTGTCCGGTTATCATGCAATATCTCTGAGAGAAGAATATTAGTCTCAAGCGTCTAGTACTTGTCGCACCAAGTGGACTTGTCGGTAATGAACACCTCGAAAAAATCATCCCAGAAATGACAGAAGACGTCGAAAAACTTCGATGACTCGTTGATGAAATAATTATCCCACACAGTGAAGATGATGATTCGACGAGTGCGAGATTTGAATACGGTCGCTCACTGGCAAAAAGAATCGGCGCAACTTTCCTTCCAATTAATGGTGTTCAGCATAAATTCGGAGGATGGAGTATCGACTTCCTTTCTTCTCTGATTCAACATGGTGCCCCACTTCGTCGCATCCCCGAAGTTCTCGATGTCTGGATGGACAGTGCTTCTATGCCGTACGCTCAGGTCCACTATCCATTTGAAAATCAGGAGAAGATGGAGGCGAGTTTTCCAGCGGATTTCATCGCAGAATACACGGGGCAGATCCGAGCGTGGTTCTATGTGATGCACGCGATTGGCGTCATGGTGAAGTGATCTCCAGCATTTAAAAATGTTGCCGTCACCGGAGTTATCAATGGTACTGATGGACGCAAGATGAGTAAATCATTTGGCAATTATCCAGACCCTCGTGAGACGATTGAGAAATACGGCGCGGATGCGATTCGTTTCTACCTCATGGGCGGAACACTGATGAAAGGCGAAGATATGACATTCTCAGAAGCAGGTATCCAAGAATCCATAAAACGCGTACTTCTCCCACTTTGGAATTCATATACATTTTTCGCGACTTATGCAAATATTGATGGATGGGAATTCACGGATTATTCAACCAAGAAAACACACGAACTCGATACCTGGATTATCTCTCGATTGCATACACTGATCGAGGATGTACGGACTTCGATGGATGCCTACGATCTCCAGAAAACTTGTGATGCTATCATGGTTTTCCTCGATGGGCTCAATAACTGGTACATCCGACGCAATCGTCGCCGATTCTGGAGAAGTGAACTCGATGCAGACAAGAAGAGTGCGTACGAAACACTCCACGAAGTCCTCGTCACCATGACGAAACTCCTCGCGCCTATCTGTCCATTTATCACGGAGCATCTCTATCAGAATCTCATGAACACCACTGAGTCAGTGCATCTCTGTGATTTCCCAGCAGTGAATCAGAAACTTATCAATCTCGAAGTGAATCAGAAAATGACAGACCTACAAAATCTCACCAACCTCGGTCTCGCGATTCGTGGTCGTGAGAAACTCCGCGTCAGACAGCCTCTTCGAGCTGCGACTATCACCATCGATCTCGACGAAAGTGCGCGTGAGACTCTTGCGGAAGAATTGAATGTCAAAGAAGTTCACACCGTAAAAGATGTCTCAGAATATGTCACGATCACTTATTCTCCTGATGCCAAAAAAATCGGAGCCACTGAGAGAAAACAATGGATGAAAACAATTATTGCTGATGCAAAGGCAGGGAAGGGGACACTCACCACGGAGGGGATTCTTGAACTGACAATCCCAGAAGCACCAGGTGGCACAGTCATCCTCGTAGCTGATGAATTTGAAGCGGTCTATACACCACGAGAATGATCGACGATTGCCTTCGCAGGCAGCGCAGGTTATGTCATCGGTCTCGATACGACCCTCGATGAAGAACTGACACTCGAGGGCTATGCTCGTGACATGATTCGCGGTATTCAGGATGCTCGAAAAGAACTCGGATTTGAAGTGACAGACAGACTTCAGCTCTCACTCACTTCAGAGAATGACATGCTTGAGAAAATCCTCACAACACATCAGTGAATGATTGAGAAGGAAACACTAACAACTATCGAACGAACTTCGCATCTCGAAAATACAAAAGAAATAGAAATTGATGAAGATTTTGTGGTGAAATTGACATTAATTAAATAAAATTTATAATGCATATTATTTCAAAATATGCTTTTATCTCCAGAAGTGAATTGTATTGGGTGTCCAAAAATGTGTTGTCATGGTCTTGCTCGCCGAGGACATCGTTTCGACGACCCGAGCGATGAGCCAAAAATGTGTAAACACTGTGATATAACGAGAGAGGCTGGTTGTCGCATACATACAGTTCTCTCATCTGCTTCTCAGGGGTGTAATACTTATACCTGCCATGGAGTGTGACCTGCCATTGTTCAGATTTTTTCACTCTCTCCAGATGTCGTTCCTTCTCCCGAGGTTATGACAGTATTTCGGGAGAGACAATGAATTGCTCTCTACATCATACAGTTGCAACATTTTTTGGCACTGCATGACCAGTGTTGAGAGCTTCTGGGCTTACGAGAACTCGTAGACTTTTGGACATCAAAGATTCTCGGCATGGATGATCCTCAGGTGAGTATGGATACATTTGTAGAAGAGCTCAATATACTTATGCAAAAATGTAAAATAGGATATAGAGTTCAGACGAGAGAGTTTTGTTTAATCAACTAACCTCGATATTTTGCTCTCCTCGCCCTCCGTTGAATAATGGGAATTTGTTGTGAAATGAGGCACGGCGAAGAGAACAATTCTCATACATAAAGCCCTGCGTGACTTTGAGTTTCTTATCACAGAAAATCTCACCCAAAACGCAAGGAGTTTTTTAGGAAAATTGCTTGCACAAAAAAAGTGTTCTCTCTTTCGTGCTCTGGTGGCTCACTTCGTAAAAATTCACACAAAATCATTTGACTACATATAGTGTCTGAATATAACTATTGGACACAAGATATTGTGTTTGGTCGATATTTCTACCATCACAAAAACTTTCCATTTTTCCTCATTATTTTCTAATCAAGTTGATGTATGACCCTGGACTCTATCCGCAAGCGCAATAATGAGCTTGTCCCCTTTGATCGTTCTCGTATCGAGAATGCCGTAGAGCAAGCATGTGTTGCTATAGGTCATAACGACATCAGCTTTATTCCACAGATTACAACAGAAATTATTCTCGCTCTTCAGGCTCGATTTGGAGGAACGGACTACGTCCCAAGTGTCGAAGATATCCAGGATGCTGTCGAGCTCCATCTCATGAGAGCTGGTCTCTATGATATTGCAAAACATTATATCACCTATCGTCAGAAGCGTATCGAGGAGAGAAATGAAATCACTGAGGAAAAAATCGAAAAACAAGAACTCAAAATCCAAAAACGAGACGGCAGAATCGAGGCATTTGATATGGCAAAGGTTCGTCGTGTTTTTGAGATCGCTGCCAATGGTCACTCAGCTATCGACATAGACTTGCTCGTCAGCAATTTTCATACCAATATATTTGATGGTATCCAGTCTCGCGATATCTCTCAGGCGACTATCATGACGGCAAAGAGCTATATCGAACAAGATCCTCAGTATTCATTTGTTGCAGCAAAGCTCTTCCTCATGAACTACTATAAGGATCTCATTGGTTCTTCTGATATGAAAAACGCAGGATTTACCAAGTGCTACCGTGAAGCATTCAAATACAATGTGAAATTTCTCGTCGAGACAGACCATCTCTCAGACGATCTCCTGGGCTACGATCTCGATGTCCTCGCAGAAGCTATCAACCCAGATAGAGACAATATTCTCACCTACCTCTCAGTTCAGAGCCTCTATGACCGATACTTTATCCATCATGAGAAAAGCCGTCGCGAACTTCCACAAGCATTTTGGATGCGTGTCGCGATGGGTCTTGCAAAAAAAGAAGCAGACAAAGAAAAATGGGCTATCGCATTTTACAATCAGCTCTCACAGCTCCACTTCGTCAGCTCGACTCCGACACTCTTCAATTCTGGGACAAAGCGTAGCCAACTCAGCTCATGCTACCTCTCAACAGTCGAGGACGACCTCTCTTCTATATTCAAGCTCATCTCCGATGATGCTCAGCTCTCCAAATGGGCAGGAGGTCTCGGAAACGATTGGACAAATATCCGTGCAACTGGCTCAAAAATCAAGGGAACAAATGGTGAATCTCAGGGTGTTATCCCATTTCTCAAGATCGCAAATGATACAGCAGTAGCAGTCAATCAGGGCGGTAAGCGAAAGGGTGCGCTCTGTGCGTACATCGAGTGTTGGCATCTCGATTTCCCAGATTTCTCAGAACTCCGCAAAAACACCGGTGACGAACGACGTCGTACACACGATATGAATACTGCTGCGTGGATTCCTGATCTCTTCATGAAACGCGTCGAAGCAGATCTCGATTGGACACTCTTCTCTCCCTCAGATGTTCCAGAGCTTCACCATATTTTTGGTTCTGCATTTGAGCGCAAATACGCTGAATACGAGAAACAGACTCAGAATGGTCAGATCACTCACTTCAAGGTCATGAAGGCAAAAGACCTCTGGAGAAAGATCCTCTCCATGCTCTTCGAAACGGGTCATCCATGGATTACTTTCAAAGACCCATGCAATGTCCGCTCTCCGCAAGACCACGCAGGCGTCATCCACAATTCCAATCTCTGTACAGAAATCACCCTCAATACTTCAGCAGAGGAAACAGCAGTCTGTAATCTCGGATCAGTCAATCTCTCACGACACATGAAGGATGGCAAACTCGATCACACCATGCTCGCAGAAACAGTAAAAACTGGTATGCGTATGCTCGATAATGTCGTGGATATCAATTTCTACCCGACACCCGAAGCTGAAACATCAAACATGCGTCACCGCCCAGTCGGTCTCGGTATCATGGGTCTCGCAGATGCACTCTACATGCTCGATATCAATTTCGACAGTGAAGAAGCAGTGAAATACAGCGATGAGATGATGGAGGCTATCAGCTACTACGCTATCCTCGGTAGCTCAGAACTCGCAAAAGAACGCGGAGCGTATTCCTCATTCCCAGGATCAAAATGGGACAGAGGTATCCTCCCGGTCGATACACTCTCTCTCCTCGATGCAGAGCGTGGTGAGCGTGTCGAAGTCAATCGTACCTGTACACTCGACTGGACTCCTGTCCGTGAGAGTATCAAACAGTATGGTATGAGAAACAGCAACACGATGGCTATCGCTCCAACAGCAACCATTTCAAACATCGCTGGCGCATTCCCATGTATCGAGCCGATTTACAAGAATCTCTATGTGAAATCAAATCTCTCAGGTGAATTCACCGTCATCAACCACTACCTCGTAGCAGACCTCCAGAAAATCGGTCTCTGGGATGCTCAGATGGTCGCAGAAATCAAATTTCACGATGGCTCTATCCAGAAGATTGACCGTATCCCACAGCGTATCCGTGACAAGTACAAAGAAGTATTTGAGATCTCACCAGAGTGGGTCATCAAGGCTGCTGCTGTCCGTGGTAAATGGATCGACCAGTCTCAATCAGTCAATATCTTTATCAAGGGTGCATCAGGAAAAGTCCTCCAGGACACCTACATGATGGCATGGAAAATGGGTCTCAAAACAACCTACTACCTCCGTACTCTCGGTGCAACTGCTATCGAAAAATCTACTGCATCATCTGCAACGCTCGCAGATACTCTCGGCGTCGTCAGTTCTGTCGCAAGTCTCGAAGCAGTCGGCGTCTCTGCAGGAACATCTGAATCTACACCATCAGCTCCTGAGTCACCGACATTTTCTGCAACTGTCCCACCAGTTACCGCTGGAGTCACAGAAAAACCAGAAAAGGTCTACTCAGAAGCCGAAAAAGTCATGTGCTCCATTATGAATGGGGGAGCCTGTGAAGCTTGTCAGTAAGAAATAGACATGGCAGTACAAAATACATGAAATTTAGAAAAAGATATAACTGAGCTTAATAACAGAATTTCAGTTTTTGAGAAGCAATTTCAAGGTTATAAAGTTGAGGTTATTCAAAACTCGAAAGAAGATTTAGATAAGATGCAATCTTATGTGCAAACGCATGATTCTTGGGTGATAGGAATTATTTGAGCCATCGGAGTACTGGCTGCCTTATTTGCGTACATATGGCATAGAAAAGTAGAAAAAAATCTTGAAAAAATAGAAAAAATAAAAACAGAAATTGATGACATTGAAAAATCTTTGGATGATAAGATTGAGTGAGAATTATCAGAAAAAGTTTTTCGCAGATTTCAAGAAAAAGAAGCAGAACATATGTTTCGTAGACTTACTGAATATGACCCATGAGAGATTAGCCACTTCTTCTCAAGGCTTACCACATTGCATGAACTTAAGCCAGATAAATATAATGTACTGATGGGGCTTGCGAGAAAATCCCCAATACATAAATGAGACTTTATAATACTTTGTTTGCAATTTTTCCCAGAAAAATTTGTACAGGATGGTGATTTTAGAACTATTATTATGGAAAATAGAGATTATATCACATCTTGTTTTCTAGTGGAGATTTTAGATTGAACTAAGAAAATCTATGAAGAGTGGGGAAGGTGAGACAGATTAGATAAGGAAGTCTTACAAAATTGGATTAATTGTTTAAAAAAGGATCCGAGATATGAGTCTCAGATTAAAACTTCTATCCAAAGTATTTTGAAAGATCTAAGCTGATTAGACTTAGAAAAATAAATCCCCCTATGCCCGAATTCGAACAAAATACAATTCCAGAATCTGAGCAACCAGAGCACGAGCATGAGCACGGGCAAGAGGAACATGCACACGAGCATCTACCTGCCGAGGGGGTTCTCGCGACTCAGCGATGATGTGGCGATAAATGCAGACAGTGTTTAGGTTGTCAGAGGAGGGGAGAGGAGGAATAAAAAATCCCCATTGCTGGGGATTTATTTTTATCGAGGTTCTAAAAACCAACCATCAATCTCTATCTGTTTCAGTCTCTTGCCATCATCGAAATGAAATCCGAGTTCTTCTTTGTGTAATCGTTGACGGGTCACCTCAAACGATGATAGATTTTGTTCTGTCCATCTCCTTCCATTACCGAGTTTTGTGGAGATGGGCCTGTCTTTGAGTCATTGAGGTACTTTTGATTCGTGCCACTGTTCCATTTGCACGCTTGCGAGAGCGATAAATTGGAGATCT